>Ga0209155_1000586_pt1 | contig 17526 bp, 18 predicted proteins | sample GraSoiAngelo_122_FD_185879 | JGI IMG/M metagenome (GOLD analysis project Ga0209155, IMG submission 185879) | Grasslands soil microbial communities from the Angelo Coastal Reserve, California, USA - 14_0927_02_20cm (SPAdes) (version 2) | ecosystem: Environmental > Terrestrial > Soil > Grasslands ... | reverse complement strand
AACGTAGAATTGCAATCCCAGTTGGTGGGCGACCTCTACCGTCCGGTCGGAACTGTGGTCGTCGACAAGAATGCGGATGTCGACTAGATCAGGCAGTTCGCGGACGGTCGCTTCCAGCGTCTTCTCCGCGTTGTAGGCGGGCAGAACTACAGCGATCCGTTTCCCATTAAGCATTCCATTCCCTTTGAAACGGTCTGGCGCGATGACTCTCGACGAAGGATGGCTATAGCTATGATAACCCGCCGCGACCAAGGAACTGCAACGAAAGTGCAAGGCCCGTGCCCTGACTGGCAGCGGCCCGACCGAAGTTTTTGTTGGTAAACTATCCTGAGGCATAAAAACTGGCCTCAAGCCGCGGTCGTTCATACTTGCATGTCCGAAAAACGCACACTTTTCGAAAAAGTTTGGGATGAGCACGTAGTGTCCGCGTCAGTGGGGCAATTGCCGCTCTTGTTTATCGACCTTCACCTGGTGCACGAAGTAACTTCGCCCCAGGCTTTTGATGGGTTGCGGACGGCTGGGCGCAAGGTTCGACAGCCGCATCGCACGGTCGCAACTGTGGATCACAACGTCCCGACCACTCCGCGCGGCACACCGATTAGTGATCCTATTGCCGCCCGCCAGATTCAGGCATTGCAACAGAACTGCAAAGAATTCGGAGTTCCGCTATTCGACATGGATTCTGCAGAGCAAGGTATCGTCCACGTGATCGGGCCGGAGCTGGGATTGACGCAGCCGGGAATGACGATTGTCTGTGGCGACAGCCATACGAGTACGCATGGAGCTTTTGGAGCGCTGGCGTTTGGGATTGGGACCTCTGAAGTCGAGCACGTGCTGGCCACTCAGTGTTTGCCGCAGCGCAAGCCGAAGACCATGCTGATCAGTGTGCGCGGAGAGCTGCCGGAAGGTGTAACAGCGAAGGATTTGGCGCTCGGGATTATTGGGCAGATCGGTACTGACGGCGCTGCGGGGCATGTTATCGAATACGCAGGCGAAGCGGTTCGAGCGCTGTCCATGGAAGGGCGAATGACGCTCTGCAACATGAGCATTGAGGCTGGAGCTCGCGCGGGAATGGTTGCGCCGGATGAGACGACGTTTGCGTATGTCAAAGGACGGCGCTTTGCTCCGAAAGAATGGGAGCAGGCGAGTGCCCACTGGCGCAGCTTGGCTTCTGATCCCGGAGCGCGATACGACAAAGTCGTCGAGATCGATGCCTCAAAGCTGGCGCCATTTGTAACCTGGGGAACGAACCCAGGGATGGTTGTGCCCGTGAATGGCCGCGTTCCTCAATTGAATGAATTGAAGAGTTACGGGGAACGCGAGGCCGCGCAGCGGATGCTGGAATATATGGGACTGCAGCCCGGGACTCCGATTCAGAAGATTGCTGTAGACCGGGTATTCATCGGGTCTTGCACGAACTCGCGGCTTGAAGATTTGCGAGCGGCGGCACGCGTGGCTCGGGGATATCGCGTGAATCCAAAGGTGCGCGCCATGGTCGTGCCCGGCTCACAGGCGGTGAAGCGCGAAGCGGAGCAGGAAGGGCTGGATAAAATTTTCCGGGAAGCTGGTTTCGAGTGGCGGGAATCGGGATGTTCGATGTGCCTGGGGATGAATCCGGATATCTTGCAGCCTGGAGAGCGTTGCGCTTCGACCAGCAATCGCAATTTTGAAGGACGGCAGGGTCGGGGAGGGCGCACGCACTTAGTTAGCCCGATGATGGCCGTGGCGGCAGCGATTGCCGGACATTTTACGGATATTCGGGAGTGGAAGTTCCTGCACTGAATGTTTTGTTTTCTAACCACAGAGGGCACAGAGTTTAAGAAATTTCAGGAGCCTCAGCAACTCCGGTGGTAGGTATGTATGAGACCATTTCGAGTTCACAAAGGGAAGGTCGCGCCGCTTGAGCGGGCGAACGTCGACACCGATCAGATTATTCCCAAGCAGTTTCTGAAACGGATCGAGCGTACGGGCTTCGGCGAATTTCTGTTTTACGATTGGCGGCACACTCCGGATGGCCAGCTTGATCCCGCATTTTCTCTTAATCAGCCACGCTATTCTGGCGCAAGTGTTCTTGTCGCCGGTAAGAATTTCGGTTGTGGATCGTCACGCGAGCATGCTGTCTGGGCGCTGGAGAATTTTGGTTTTCGCGTTGTGATTGCACCTTCGTTTGCCGATATCTTTGCGAATAACTGCGTAAAGAATGGTGTCCTCACCGTTGTTCTATCCGAGGATCAAGTTGGTGAACTGGCGCGGCGTGCAGGGGAAGTTTCTAATTATGGGCTCGCGATTGATCTGGAGAAATGCACGCTTTTCGATGAGCACGGATTTTCAGCTAACTTCCAAATCGACGAATTCACCCGCTACTGTCTTCTGAATGGATTTGATGATATTGGGCTCACGCTGCAGCATGAAGCGGAAATTGCGGCATACGAAGCTAAGCATCCTGTAAGTTTTTCGATTTAGCGCGGGCGAGAGCCTGCGACCTGGCTTCGTTCCATTGGCGCGCATCGTCGTGCGTCCTCTTCGCATCGCATTTCCATGCAAGGTTAAAGCATGAAAAAATTGAAGATCAAAACGCATAAGAAAAAAGAAGTGCTGGATATTACTGAAACGGTTGAGAAGGCGCTCGGGAAGCGGAATTCCGGCGATTCAGGCATTTGCAATCTGTTCATCCTGCACACCACGGCTGCGCTGACGACGGCTGATCTGGATCCCGGAACCGACCTCGACATGCTCGATGCGTTCGAAGAGATGATTCCCAAGTTGCGCTACCGGCATCCGCATAATCCGGCGCATGTGCCGGATCACATTTTGTCCGCGCTGATTGGGACCTCGGTGGCGCTGCCGTTTGAGAACGGAAAGATGCTGCTGGGGACTTGGCAGCGGATAGTTCTGATCGAGTTAGATGGGCCGAGGGAGCGGGAAATTGTGCTCACGGCAACGATGGAGTCATGAAGGGGATGGCTTCCATGTCGATATCTTCTCTGTGAACCGCTGTGGTTGAAAACCCAAAACCCATTTACTACAGAGGACACAGAGGGCACAGAGGAAAACCAGCGCAACTCTCAGGAGCGAGACATACTCCATCAGTGAAGGGTTGCTTGAGGATTGGGGCGTGCAGCTTCGAAGGCGCCGGGCGGATCCAATGAACACTTTTTTAGGAAAGCGGGTTGCGTGAGAGTTCCATCCGCCCAATGGCCGATATCCTGTAAAGCCGCGGCGGCTACGCCTCCGCGCTGGTCGAGGAAGATGACCACAATGCCGGCGACTGAGTTCTGCGAATTGTGTGAGGCTTCACGGTAACGCTCTTTGAAAATGCTTTCCGCAAAACGCAACTTGCTTCCGGCCTCGTTCAGAACCGAGCCTTCCGGTCGCGCCCAGATGTAGAGCGCCTGCTTGCCTTTCAATCGCGGCCAATCACCGGAGAAGGTAGAAGGCACTTCGCGAATAATGGTGAATCCTTGCACGTTGGCAGAGCCGCTCGCTTGTGCGGCTGCACGGTTGGATTTCATCAGCGCGCTTTTAACCCAGCCGCTTTGAGAGTCTTGAAGCTGAACGCGAAGCCATGGGCCGCGATGTTCAAGCACCTCAAATTCGTCTTCGGCTTGAGCTTGTAGGAGCGCTGAGGCCCGTTCCTGCGGCGCGCTGAGGATTGGGATAGACGATCTTGGCGCCGAGACAAATTCAGCAGGATCCGATTGGGGTTTGGCGTGCAGTGCTTGCATGTGGTTTTCGAGTTCCGCGACGCGACGTTCGGCTTCCACACGCTGCTGGCGGACCGCTTCGAGTCGTTTCGCAAGCTCCTGTGGATCGGTGATGATTTTCGATCCGTTATTGGCCAGGTAATCAGCCAAGCGATCAAGGAGATCGTTTTCCAGGCGGCCATTCGACTCCAGAGCCTGATAGCCGGACTGGTGGCTTTCCGGATCTTCGTACCAAGCGGAAACATTCGCCTTGACTTTCACGATGGTGTGTTCAGAGGCCGCGGGTGCAAGTTCAATCTTATATTCGTAATACGGGCGCTGGTAATGCGGCAACTGTGCGCGTTCGGTTTTTATGAATCCATCCAGGCTGGGCAGACGCGATCCGGTGTAAGCGCCGAGCTGGCGTAGGGCCGTCTCGATGGCCGCAGGCGGGTAGGGGAAGTCGCGTTCCTGCGTTTTGTGGGCGTCATCGGCGGCCGCGCAAGAGACCAAGATCAGCAGGAGGGCAATTCGCGGCAACCTCACTAAGTTATCTCCAGCATAAGCCTGTAAACCCAGCCTTGCTCACCGGTGGCCATTTGCACGCGATACCAGCTTGGCGTCTCGACCAATACTGTAAGCTCGTCTCCCTGTGAAAGCACTCGCACCGTCTTCGATTGGTTGTAAGGCTCGGCTTTTAAATCTGCGTTGGAGGTTTTCACTCGGGCGGCGCGTAGACCTTGCTGCTCTTGGAGCTGCTGCTCGAGCTGCTGCTGCTTTGCGATGGCCGTTTTTAATTGGGCGGTTTCCTGATCCAACTGAGCCTGAAATTGCTCGAGTTGTCGCTGCTGTTGATCATGCAGAAGCTTTCCCCGCTTTTTGGCTTCGGTATCTTCGATGTCCTGCATTTTGGCGGAGACGGCCTCAAATTCGCTGTTCTCGACCTGACCGTCGGAGGCGTGACGTCTGCGCAGCGACGCTTCGATGAAAACAGCATCGATACGCAGGCGAGTTCCTGACGGGGTAAGTGGTTCAACGATGTAGCGAACGGCGACGGTGCCTTCGTCGTTGCTCTGGTAAAAATGTTCGGGCGATAGCGCATGCGGGCGAATCTTATAGAAAGCCTTGCCTTGCCCGGTCCAAGGCGAAAAAGCGTTAGATGTGTTAGCTGATTCGGCTCCATCTAGTTCGTTAGTACCTTTGTACTGATATGTGCCCCGGATGACTCCGTCGTTGGTGACCTGCTGCACCACATCGAGGACTTCGTCATAGGGCTGTGTAAGATCGACGGAGAATCCCTCACCATAATGCTCGTGCTGGCGGGCGTGAGTTTGATGTGCGGCGAGGAGCAGTAGCGCGGTAATCAGCAGGCCCGCGCTCAGAAACTGTTTGCTCATAGCTCTTAATGAACACGAAGAGTGGGCGGCGCTACCGTTTCCACGCGGCCATGATCCCGAGGACTACAGGTAAGTAGATGACGGAAGCGTGTACCACGCGGCTCGGCAGAAGTTTTGAATCTGAGGCCGCCAGCTTGCCGGTGTGATAGAGAAAGAACGCGCCAGCCGCGGACATACAGAGCAGAAACGTTGCCCCGCCGCCTGCCAGCGCAGGGAACATCGTCGCCAGTACCAGGACGACCGTGAAGACGAGAATTTCTGCTTTCGTAAACTTTCCTTCAAAATCAAAGGACGGCAACATCCGGAAGCCTGCGCGCGAATAGTCGTCGCGATACATGAGGGCAATCGCCAGGAAATGCGGGAACTGCCACAGAAAAAGAATGGCAAATAACAGCCAGGCTTGCCGGCCGATGCCGGCAGAGGCTCCGGCCCAGCCAATCAGCGTAGGCATGGCCCCGGGAATCGCTCCGAGCGCGGTACATAGCGGAGTCTTTCTTTTTAATGGAGTGTAGACCAGAAGATAGCTCAGGAGCGTGGAGACGGCGAGCAGCGCGGCGAGCGTATTGACGGCGAGGGCGAGATACAAGCCTCCGGCCACGCTCAGCAAGATTCCGAACCAGAAGGCCTCACGGGCGCTCAGGCGGCCGGAAACCAGCGGCCGGTTGGCGGTGCGACGCATCTGCGCGTCGTAGCGGCGCTCCATGAACTGGTTCAGAGTCGCGGTGCCGCTGGCGACCAGCAAAGTTCCAATCAGGGTGCTGACCAGCCGTCCGATCTTGAACTCGCCTTCGCTACCCAGATAGTAGCCAGCCGAAGTGGTCATAAGGATCAACAGATTCACTTCGGGCTTAGTCAGCGTGTAGTAATCCCGCAGCCTGGATGCGAGTGCTTGGGGGGAGGTGGTTTGGTCTGCCATAACCTGAGTGGACGCCATTCTACCAGTCTTGGCTCCATTCGCCAGGGTGGTCAGGCCGCTTAAACTGATTGCGTTTGCGATGGACAATGAAAATCATGCCAACGGTTGCGAGTGTGGGCGGAATGATAAGGACAAGAATCCCGCTGCGCAATGCCTGAATCATTCGAGCGCCTGCGGAAGCCGCTTGAGTATAGCAGAGCGCGCAGCCTTGGGAAAAAGCAGGCACGGGCGCCAGCAGCAGGATCAGTCCCGCCAGCGCGATGCCGATAAGTAGTTTCTGGAGCTTCATGTTTCCTTCCTCTCGGAACCGAGCTGTGGCGTCCACACTACTTTGCCCACGGCACCCCGCCCGACAGCCGGAAGCTGTCCGTCCACCCATATTGCATCGCCAACAGCACAAAAACCGTAAAGACCACCACAAACCACAGCAATCCGCGATTCTCCGCCCACAAATGCATAAAGAACAAGAGCGCCAGCCCGGCCTCGACGATCGCCACTATCATCATTCGCACAAGCATCTGCGATGCGTCAATATTCTGATAGGCAATGACGAACTGAAACCCTGCAAGGGCCAGTATGCAAAAGTAGACGACCAGGTCTTTCCCAATTCCACCACTGTTATGTTCTTCGGCGGTAGTCATAGTGATATGCTCCAACCCCGTTCAATCTCAGTGGGTCAGGTTCAGAAGATAGACCAGGGGCACCACGAACATCCAAACGATATCCACGAAATGCCAATAAAGGCCAAGGATTTCGAGGTCGTCAGCCTTGTAGCGGCCGCGTTGATAGCGGATCCCAACCACAATCAGAGCGATTACGCCAGCGGTGACGTGCGTAAGGTGCAACCCGGTGATGCTAAAAAATGCCGAGCCGAACAGCCCGGTTCCCCAGGGGTTCTGAAACAACGTCATTCCCTCGCCGATCAACGCCATCCACTCGCGAATATGCAGCAGGGCAAAAATGATGCCCGCGGCAGCGGTAATAAAGGTCCAGCGGAGAGCTCCCGATTTGTCGCCCGCCTTGGCGGCCTTGATTCCAAGCAGCATAGTCAAACTGCTGGTCACGAGGATGACCGTCATCAGCGCAACGTTGGTGATGTTGTGGAAAGGTCTCGGCCAGTTGGGAGTGGCGTTGCGGATAAATCCATAGGCCACAAGGCACGCAGCAAAAGTCGCTGTGTCGGCGATGATGAACAGCCACATCGCCATTTTTTTTGCCGGAACCGAAAATGCGGGTCCCGCTGTTAGACCTGCTGTGGGTCCTCCCATCGTCAAATCGGCGTGGCTCACGGGTGCCTCCCTCCTCCTGCTTGAGCTGGCTAAAGCTTCATCCACAGCAGCAACAGCAGATATACCCAAAGCACGTCCATAAAATGCCAGTAGCGCGAGGTCGCATCCAGCGTACTTTTTCGCAGGATCGACTGATTCAGTCTACGAATCACACGCATTAACCCGCCCAGCCCGCCAAGCACGTGCAGGGCATGCATCGCAGTCAGCACGTAGAAGAAAGAGCTGTTGGGATTCGTGGCCAGGTAAAGTCCTTGGGAACGCAATTGCAGCCAGGCGAGGTACTGGCCAAACACGAAAAACAATCCAAGGAACAGCGTGATATACAGCCAGCGCGCCGGGCTCGCGACCTGACTTCTTCGCCCGCTCATGAAGGCTCCTACCTTGCGACGCGCCACCTCCAGCGCAACGCTACTGGCCAAGAGTACAAGGGTGTTGAGATAAAGAATTCGGGGGAGGACAAGATGCCGCCAATCCAAAGCCGACCCTTGCCGAACAATCAAGGCGCTGGTGAACGCCAGGAAGGTCATCGTGATCGAGGCCAGCACGACCCAGATTCCGGTTGAGGCTGGCGGCGGAGCATAGTCCTTTACCGCTCGCAAGTCTCCAACAGACGGAACTAGATTCCGCCCGCCGCCGTTGCCAGAATTACTTGCCAGCCTCGAAGCGTCACGACCTTTTTCGATTTTTGGCGGTTCGTGTACAGTCGTTGCCATAAGACTACAAACTCCAATCACAAATTTTCGATTACGCCTCGCCTTGCGCAGTCTCAACCTGTTCTGGCGAGGCTTGCATCACATAGTCGCCCACCGAGCTTTTAACCCCATACTGGTAGGGGTCGTGGTAAACCTCCGGCAGCTTATCGCCAAAATTGTTATGTGGCGGCGGCGTAGAGGGCGTGCTCCACTCCAGAGAAGTCGCTTGCCACGGGTTGTCCGGCGCCGGCTTGCCCCAGAAGCGGCTATGAATCAGGTTGTACACGAAGATGAGTTGAGCTGCTCCGGTGAACAATGCAGCCACGGTAATAAACCGGTGCAACGGAATGAGCGGCTGGGTGTAGTCGTTCACAAACGCCTGGTAGCGCCGCACATTCCCAGCCATGCCTAAGTAATGGAACGGCATGAAGATGCAATAAGTGCCGACGAAGCTGCACCAGAAGTGGATCTTCCCCAAGGTTTCATTCATCATGCGTCCAAACATCTTGGGGAACCAAAAGTAGGTTCCAGCAAAGATCCCGAACATCGCCGCCACACCCATCACCATGTGGAAGTGCCCGACGACGAAGTAAGTCGCGTGCAGCATGATGTCAACAGAGGGTTGCGCCAGGAAGAAGCCGCTGACCCCGCCGCTGATGAACATGGAGACGAAGCCCAAAGCGAAGAGCGAAGCCGACGTAATGCGTAACCTCGCGCCGTAAAGGCTGCCCAGCCAGATCAGCACCAGGATGGTGGAAGGGATGGTGATAATGAGAGTGGGGAAGGAGAACGCCAACGATGAAATCGGATTCATCCCGCTGACGAACATGTGGTGCCCGTACACCATGTAACTCAGAACCGCCAAGGCTCCCATGGAGTAAACCACCACTCGATGGCTTAGCAGCGGCTTGCGCATGCTGGTAATCAAGACATGAGAAATAATCCCCATGCCGGGCACAATGGCGACATACACCTCGGGATGTCCGAAAAACCAGAACAGGTGTTGCCAGAGGAGGGTCGAGCCGCCGGAATGCGGCTGCACCTGATCACTGATGACTAGATTGGACGGGACAAAGAAGCTGGTCCCGGCCACGTGATCGAGGATGAGCAAGATGCAGGCGGGCATGAGCACGGCAAAAGCGGCCAGACCCATGCAGGAGGTAATGAACCATGCCCAAGCGCTCAGCGGCAGGCGCCACAGACTCATGCCGCGAGTTCGCATATCGAGCGTAGTAGTGATGAAGTTCAATGCACCAAGCAGTTGGCCAACGCAGAACAGAGCAATGGAGGTAGCCCATAGGACAACGCCGGTCCCCTCACCCGGCCCGGCCACTGACCCAACCGCGCTCAGCGGTGCGTACTGCGTCCAGCCACCCAGGGTTGGTCCGTCACCCACAAAGAAAGACGAGACCAGAACCACAAACGCCACGAACGTGACCCAAAACGACATCATGTTGAACCGGGGGAAGGGCATGTCCTCCGCGCCGACCTGGATTGGCAAAAAGAAGTTGCCGAAGCCGGCGAACGGCGCAGTGGTGAGCACAAAAAAGACCATGATGGTGGCGTGCATGGTCATCAACTGCAGGTAGAACTCTGGCGTCATAACATTGCCGGGCGCACCGTTGCTGGAGAGCAAATGGAGCCCTGGAATCGCCAAGTTCGTCCACCCGAGGTGGATGCGCATCAGCCACGAAAGGAACATCCCAACCAGAACTGCCACCAGGGCGAGCCCGTAGTACTGCTTGCCGATGACCTTGTGATCCAGGCTGAAAATGTATTTCCGAATGAAGCTGGTGGGCGGCGCGGGATGTGCTACGTGTGCGTGCGCTGACATATCGTGCATGTGCTCACCTCATGTTTTGCGTCCGCCCCGGCAGGGCGGACGGGCTTTGGCTACTGTGACGCCGCTTGCTTCTTTAGCCAGTCTTCAAAATCTTGCTGGGACATCACACTCAGATAAGCCTTCATGTTGTAGTGTCCCAAACCGCAGAGCTGCGTACAGACAATCTCATACCGCCCGGTCTTCGTCGCCGTGAAATGCAGAGAAAGATCCAGCCCGGGAACGAAATCTTGCTGCACCCGCAACTCCGGCACGAAAAACGAGTGTCCGACATCTTTTGAGTGCATAAGCAAATGAATCTCCCGGTTCGCCGGAACGGCCATTTCAGCAGTTACGATGTCATCTTTTGAATCGGGGTCGTGGTCCAAATCGAGACCGAACACATTCTGGGTTGCCTCGCTGATCATCTCAGGGTGAATCGGGCCAAACTTCCCATCCGAACCGGGGTAGCGAAAATAGAAGGCGAATTGTCCAGCTTGGACTTGAACCGGCATAGCGTTAGCAGAGGGAGCAGTGAAATAGACGTTAGCCCAAGCCTTGACTCCGAACACTCCCAACGCCAGAACTTCCGTCCCAACCAGGAGGAAGGCTGCCCAAACCATAGCCTTGGCCCCACCGGGGAAGCTCTTGGTCTTCTCGCCGGGACGCGGGTTGGAAAATCTCCAAATGAAAAAGGCCAAGATGATCTGCGAAGCCAAGAACGAAATCCCTGCTTCCGCCATCGTTTCCGACATCTGCTCGTCAATCGGCGCTCCATGGGTCGAGATGTCTGGCGCCATCCACCACGTGTGCCGCAGGATGGGAATCGCGGAAGCTATCGCAATCACGAAGATCGTCACCGCAAAGAATTTCGCCATGATGCCCTCACATGTGGCCGGATATCGGTCCGCCTTCTTAGCCCTGTTTCAAAGTAATCTGTTCTCCATCTCCACAAGGAAGGCGAACAAGAACCTAGATGACCAGCAGCGCCTCCGGGAAGCAGCTCCGGCAATAAAAGACTTCGCATTACGCCACCGATTGCGACGAAGCGTGACCGCCAAACGACTCAATTGCGCTAGCCTCATCCTTCTGAATATCGAAGACCGCGGACAACCGCGTCATCTGGAGCAGGTCATGCACTCTCTTATTCAGGTTTGTGAGCTTCAGTTCCCCCGCTTGGTTGCGAATCGTTGTGTGAGCCTTAACCAGCTCCCCGACTCCTGAGCTGTCGATGTACTGAACCTCGGCCAGATTCAGGACTATTCTCTTGTGTCCTTTATCCGCCAGATCACGAACAATATCGCGGAGAATGACATTTCCTTCGCCCAACGTGATTCTTCCGCTGATCTCAAGAACGGTCACATCGCCTACTTGCCTGATAGCTGTTTGCATTCTGACCGGGGTCGGTCCGTGCATGCCGAGCCCCAGCCGGTCAAGGATTCCGCACGCCGAGGTTGCAAGTTCCTGCGACTCGGTCCGAACTACGATCAGCGAGCGCCCTTCCTTGAGAACCTCTCGAAAGAAAGCAGCGTCCTCAGAACATTTCTCATCCGGGGTCGGCTTGGGAGCCTCGGCGTCGTGTGAAACAGCCGAGCCCACCGTGGAACCTGCTCCTGCGCCGGCAAGCCCCAGCAGTGCGGCTGCGCCGAAGCCTAGCGCGAATACCGGCCCAATTCCGGGGAGAAGCAGCGTTGCAGCGACCACCCCGGCAGACATACCGGCGGCTCCGCCCACGAAACCCCCGACATAGGCGCCAAATTCCTTACCAACGGTCTCGGCCTCGTTCTTGGAACGAGTTAGAAAAACGAGGGACTGCTCCGGCACACCCTGCCGCCGCAGCTGCCCTACCGCCTGCTCTGCGCGATCACGTGAAGCAAATACTCCAATTGCAGTTTCCACATGCCCTCCTCTACCAGCGAAGCTTTGGAGCCCTCGCTGATCCTCTGCCATCCCGCCGCGATGGTCAGCTTTCTGGCGCAAAACTCTCTTCCCGACCTAAGACCTCCCAAGTGAATATCCACGCTGCCAGCGAAAAGTTTCCACCTAAGTTCATGGCCGCCACGCCGGTGCTGAGGCTTCGAGGGCGGCTCTCTTGTCACTTTGCTTTGAAAGTGAAATCAGCTTTCGCTGGCGCTCCGGCACTCACCGTGACTTTTTGCGTCTGCGTGCCATAGGTCTCCTGCCAAGCCGTCAGCGTATAGTTGCCCGGAGGCACGTTGCTGAGCGTGTACGAGCCGTTGTTATCGCTGGTGGCGGTAGGTCCCTTCACCACCGCCATGTAGCCGCTCATCCAGGGATGAATATTGCACTTCACATGGATTGCGACTTCTTGCGCCGGCCATGAAACATCGAAGGGAGCAGCCCCTGCCGGTTGTGACTTGTTCCACTCGTGATTCGCGCTGCCTGGCTTCGGCATCGGATGGATGTTGTGCGAATGGGGATCACTGTTGGTGACCTTAAAGTGCTGATTTACATCCAGCGCCATCACGTGCGGGATGTACTGACAACCCTTTTGGTCCCACTGCGGAGTCTCCGAAGGCACCTGGCTCGCTGCTGCCGCTGGTAAACCTTCCGAGATATAGACCACAACGTACTGCAAGGTATTATTGGGGCCTGTAACCACCGTCTCCGTGGTTACCGGGTGAGCCGCGTGTGCTTTTTGGCAGTTCGGCTCTTTTGACATGTCGATCGGCCGCTGGTGCGCGGGCGTGCCGTCCAGCTTGATGGTTCCGGTAATTTTTCCTTCCGCGGCGGCGCTGACGCTGCGCGTGGAGTACAAGAGGCCGAGGGCGAGAATCAGTAATAGCGCCAGATATCCGGCGACTGGGTAATGCGCTTTCATTTTTCTCTCCTAACTGATCAGAACAAATCTGAAGTTTTATCGTCGCAGTCTCACCGCGTGTGCTGCGGCGGCGGCTGTTGTTGCTGTTGCTGCTCCGGCTGCTGTTGTTGCTGAGGAGCTGCAGCGGGCGCTGCTTCTGGATTGATCGGCTTCAACCCGATCTGCTTAGCAATCGCTTTTTCCTTTGTGTGCATGGGCTGAAGCGTACGCAGGTAGAACACTAAGTCCCATGCCTCATCCGGTTTCACATTGTCCGCAAAGGAAGGCATGGGTGTACCGTCCAGACCTGTCATGAAGATTCGGTACAGGTCCTGATCGGTTTTCCCGCACTTGAACTTATGGCCCTCAGTGAAATCGTAGGGCACGATCGGCCGATCCTTACTGTCCGTAAGTGTCGCAGCGGACGGACCGTCACCACGCCCTTCCACGCCGTGGCACTTCCAGCATTCCAGCTTTTGGAAGAGAGCTTGGCCCGCCCTTAGATGGTCGGCCGTAACTTCCGGCTCCGGCGGAATCGCAATCGGGGTTCCTGGTTTTTCTGTTTTCCAACGCGGGGAAAAAGTTTTGATGTAAGCAAGCAGATCCTGCCGATTGTCACCGCTCAAAGGCAGCCAGGAAGGCATGTTACTGCCGCGCAATCCACGCTCCATGGAGCTGATTATGTCCGAGTCGAGCGGCAGGGTTCCGGTGGGTGTGGAGCGGCATTTGAATTGGGCGAGCGTAAAGTCGCGCGGTTTGGGATCGATGTAGGGAGCGTTTTCGCCGTTGCCATCGCCCTTTACCCCGTGGCATCCGATGCAATAGCGTTTGTAGAGCCCCTCACCCGTTCGCTGTTGCGGCGTCAGGTCATCCTTGGGAACCGGATAGCCGCTGGCCACGCCGGAATTCTGCGCGGCAGCCACTCCGGGTGCCAAAAACATTGCCAGAATCGTACTGAGAAAGATTGTTCTGTGACTGGTTTGCATTCTCTTCCTCGCTTTTCTCAGAAGGCAAAGTCGAAGCCCATGAAGTAGCTGCTGAAGCGTTGGTCCCGGCCACTAGAGGCCAGTCCTTTGAAATTTTCTGTGGCGAACTCCTGGTGCCAAGCCAGACCATCGCGGCTATGCATAAAGGGGTAGTAGCGGTAACCGATGGTAAATACGTCCACATTACCGAAATCGGATGGATTACTCGCCAGCACTTGCCGGGAGATTCGCACCAGCTCGTATCGACCGATGATGAAGAGCTGAGGTGAGTAGGTGTAATGGGCCTCAATGGTGCCCGTATTCCATTGCGGTCCCTGAGCACCGACTGGAAGTACTGTGGGCTGGTTGATGGCAGATGGGCTTGCGGAAGTCGCGTTGGCCAGAAATACGTTGTCGCCTGCGCGCTGATATACGCCGGTGACGTCGAACTTTCCAATATATACACTTCCGTAAACACCTGCCCGATAGAACGATCGATTGCCACGACCAGCACCGGGTATCGGCACCCCATCTGTAGTCAAGAAAAAGGTAGGTCTTAGACCGGCCCATCCGTAGACTCCGACGCGTTGCAACCCGAGGTGCGGAACCAGGAAGCCTTGGCTGAGGTGAAGGTAACCGTCGTAGCTTCTTCCAAATGGCAACCCTGGGGTACCGTTAGTGCTACTCAAGAGCGAAACCGCAAACCGGGTGTGGTCGTCTTCGGAATGGCCCATCAGCTCAATGCCGAGTTGGTTTTCACCAAGGCTGGCAAATTCGTCCGTGTTGGCATCGCCCGGGGGCACGAAGTGATAAAGCTGGTAGGCTCCCCCCACGTTAGAAAGCGTCATCATGCGCTTTTCGGAAAGGGGCACATCCTGCTCGAACTTGCCGAATTTAAAGTTTAACCACGGCGATCCCCAGAGGTTGTCCAAGCGCACGTTGGCCGATTCAAATCCTACGGTGCCGGAGCCGACATCAATCGAGGGTACAAGAAGGAAGGAGATGTTGTTGGCCAGGGTACCGCCGGTGAGAATGTCGATGCCTGTAAGATCAAACCCAGAAGTATTGATAGTCTGTTCACCGCTTGGAGCGGAATCCACGGGAGTGCGCCCGGCGCTCTCAAAATGCCAGTGCGGCGTGATTCGCATTGCCACCGGCCAAAACTCAGGCCGCAGCCAGATGGGAGCATCCTTCTCGTTCCTCAACTGATAGCCCTCGTCCTTGAATTTTTGACCGAAGCTGTTCAGCTTGGGCCAAGCTTCATGGCAGGCGGAGCAAGGCAGCCCGTATTTGCGGGCGAATACCGGTATGGCGAAAGAATCTGTAGGAGTGAAGAAGAGCAGAAGAAGGATAGACGTCAGCAGCAAACCACCTGCAAGACTCCTCTGGGGAGAGGTCATGGAGTCCTCCTGGGCAGAAGTCATTTAAGAACTGCTGTTCAAACCAGACTGTTACACCGCACAGAACCTTCGACTACGTGTTGCAGAGTCTCTCGATTCAATTTTCTGAACCGCATCCACTGGACCACAACAAGTTGGTGCAGACAACTGCAAAAGATGAACGCACTCCACATAGTGCGTGCAGACGCACTTAATTAGCATCTCTGATAGGAAACAGTCAAGTAAAAAGCAAAGCAGGCTTCGGCGGGTGCGGTTGGCTGTCGTCAGGTGTGCTTATCGCTTCGAAGTTACGAACCATCATCTGGGCCATCATTATGGCCATTTTCTTGGCTTTTTCGCGATCCTGATGGAGAACCGCAGGGCGCATAAAACCGAACATAAAGCTCGTTATCGAAATAAAGTGGGCCAGCGCTTCGAGTTCCTGAGCGGGCAGAGAACGGGATTGCGTGAAATTGCGAAGGCGTTCGATAATCGCCCGCGCTCGCTGCGTGGGCCCGATACCAGTGATGAGGTGCCCCAGACCTGGATCCAGCAATGCTCGCGGGATGACCACTTTGAAAAATTCGCGGTCCTGCCACGTACGCTCGACCTCCCACTCGACCAGTTGCACAACCTCACCCGCCATAGTGGAAGCGAGCGGCAGCGTCGCCAGGTCGACCACTTCCTGAGAAACTTGACGTTTGATCAGCGCGAGCAGCAATCCTTCTTTTCCGCCGAAGTAGCGATGAATTAAACCTTCAGCGCAACCTGCGGCTGCGGCTATATCGCGAGTTGTGGATGATACATAGCCGCGCGAGGCGAAAAGCTTGCTGGCAGCAGCAACGAGGGCTTCTTCGCGAGCTGTGCGATCGCGTTTTCTTTTTACTGCGGGCTGAATGAGAGTCATTGAACGTTGAAGGTCAGTATAGGGCGGGATTCCGAGGGATTTGCTTTAGTGACAAAATGATGACAAACCTTTTACTTTTTGCTGACAATTGAGAGGAACGGGAGTAGAGAACAAGATCCTGCTACTCTATAGATATCCTGCGGAGGGATGCGTGAGCGGTTGAAACGGGTGGTCTTGAAAACCACTGTACGGGAAACCGTACCGGGGGTTCGAATCCCTCTCCCTCCGCCAGTTTTATGTGCAGAGACACAGCCTTACCGGAGACGACTCAGTATTTCCCAGCCGTGCGTCTGATTCCGATCACCCGTTGAGCGTTCTAGCAGGCTGCTGGAAAACTCGCCGAAGCAGATTCCTCATCGCTAAAGCGGTTCGGAATGACAAAAGTAAAGGGTTACCGGCACCAGTAAACTGATGCTCTTCCCAAATAGGTTCCAAACCAGAGTTTTTCCGCAGCCTGCTAGGCTGCCTTTCTGCGCGATCCGCTACTGCGGCTTGAGTGGGCTCCGCGGCGCTGCGCGCCACGAGCCTGTGTGCTCCGGCTGGAACGTGACCGCGAAGTTGCAGTTCGTGACTTCGGCGATGCGCGCCCAGTCGAGCGGGAAGACCGCTTGCTGCTAGTGGCTTTCGCGGAACGGCTCCCGCTCCTCGAACGGCTGCGGGCTCTGCTCCGAGCACCACGCCGGCTTGCGGCTCTTGCGCCTGCGCGTTTGGGACGGGTACCCGCGGCACGGCTGGCGCTGGGACGAATTCCGATTTCACTTTCTTCCGCACTCTCTTCCGCAGTTTCTTCCGCGGTATGGCGGCTGACGAGTTTATTGAAGTTGCTTATTTCGCCGCTTGCAGTCTCGTCTTGCACCATAAGTGCCAGGTTCCTGTCGTCGAAGTTGTCGAACCACTCATCCCAGGAGATTTCTTCCAGAGACTCTCCGCCGCTGTATCCCGGAAAATCGAGACGGATCATGCCTACATCTTCCGCGACCCCGGTGCCGCTCACGCGCGACGGACGGGCGCCGCGATCTTCAGCCCATTGTTTGATTTCATCGTGATCAGTTAAGGGCCTGGCTGCTGCTGAACTTCGTGGCATGGAACTTCACCTCAATTCAGAATTCCTGCGTCGAGATGCAGGCAAGCTTAGGATGCTGAGGCTGCGAGTGAGGTTGGAATTCGACACAGCAAGCAGCGAGCGCGTGCTCTGCTCACGCTAAGATGACGGTCCGGCGAGATGCTGCACATGCGGAGACTGCCCACCTAACCACTCAGGATGATGAGCTGTGGAATCGAAGTGTTGCGAAGTTTTGAAAAGCTCGTAATCGCCTCGGGAGGCTGCCTGCTCGGTGAGCGCTTGGATGGACAGTTGTGGATCGGCGATGTCTTACTTGGAGAGGTTCAATGCGAGAAATTCACAGAGCCTCACGCGTGGCAAGTATGAGAATGAAAACCGAGCATGAGGCTCTCGCGATGGGGGTACATAGGATGATTTGGAGTCCACACGCAAGCGACTCAACCGTAAAGACGCGAGTCAGGTGTTTCTATCGGGTAATGACTGTATTTTGGAGCCTCTGGATTGTGGATTAGCTGTTGAAACTGTGCGATTTAGCGCGGTCCTAAGGTAAATCGCTAATTCTCCCCCGGCGCGGTTCAGTGGTGTTGGAATCTCG
>Ga0209155_1000585_pt1 | contig 17527 bp, 20 predicted proteins | sample GraSoiAngelo_122_FD_185879 | JGI IMG/M metagenome (GOLD analysis project Ga0209155, IMG submission 185879) | Grasslands soil microbial communities from the Angelo Coastal Reserve, California, USA - 14_0927_02_20cm (SPAdes) (version 2) | ecosystem: Environmental > Terrestrial > Soil > Grasslands ... | reverse complement strand
TCGAGGCCGCCTGTCGGCACGGTCTGCGCGAGGAGTTCCTGGCGTTGCTGGCGGCGTTCCTGGAGGTGTATCGGTCGCTGTCCTTTGCGGTGGCGCTGCCTGCTCTGTTACGCGATTACGTGCGGGCGCTGTTCCGGCTTGGCCTGTGCGAGGAGGCGGATCAGGCGCTCGCGGCGGCTGCCGCGTTCTACGCCGAGCAGGGTGCGACCTGGCGAAAGCAGTGGGTGGCGAACCAGAAGCTGGCCAGGATCAAGGATGGGCGGCCAACATGAAAGACGGAAGTCTCGAGCATCTCGACATCTATGTCTCCGACCTGGCGCGGAGCGGCGAATTCTGGGGCGCTTTCCTGACAGCGCTGGGCTATCGGGAGTTCGCGAAGTCGCCGACCGGATGGAGCTGGACCAACGACGAGAGCACCGTCTTCTTGCTCCAGGCTGAACCGGAGTACCTGGATCCGCCGTATCACCGCAAGCGCGTGGGGATGAACCACCTGGCGTTCGCCGTGTCGTCGAAGGAGCAGGTGGATGCGCTGGCGACGGTCCTGGTGGGGCGCCGAGTTCCGATGTTGTACGGCGGGCCTCGCGCCGGGCGCGCGACCTATGCCGTCTTCTTCGAGGATCCTGACAGGATCAAGATCGAGGTCGTGGCTCCGCTCAGTGCTTAGGTGCTGAGGAGCGGTCGGTACCGTACGTTTAGGGCCGACGTGGGGTCGCCTTCGCCGATGGGTTCCGCCCAGCGCTCGCTGCGCCGGGCGCAACGCTAAACGCTGGTTCCTACCGGGACGCCGGCTGTTTCAATGACGGCGCAGGTTTCCCAGTTAGCTACCTGCCGGCGGGCGTCAGCCGTTCGATCCGGTTAGCCGATCTGCTCGCTCAGTCCGATGATGATGCCTTCAGGCCCGCGGATATAACCAAGCCGATACGTGTCCTCGTACTGCACCACTTCGCCTATCAGCTCGGCCCCGTGGGCGAGCAAGCGCGCGACGACAGCGTCGATGTCTTCGACGGCGAACATGATGCGGCGGATGCCCAGCGCGTTCACCGGCGCGTCCACGGGCCCAAACCTGATCGCGTTGGGCGTGTGGAACTTGTCGAGCTCGATGCGACCGTGGCCGTCCGGGGTGCGCATAAACGCGAGGGTGGCGCGAACGTCCTTGAGCCCGATCAGGCTGTCGACCGAAGGTCCCTCGACCTGCGTCTCGCCTTCGAGCTCGAGGCCGAGTTCGATGAAGAAAGACCTGGCCGCCTCGAGGTCGTCGACAACGATGAGAACGTTGTCCATCCGCTGAATCGTCATGTGCAAACTCTAGTGCTGTTGCTCTACCTGGCAACGCGACTTTGCCGAGCGAACCTCCGAGCTAAGCCATTCATTGGTACCTTACGACCACCCCGGACCTCGAAACTAATCGGTAGGCTCAGAGGTATGGATAGGGAATCGGTAAGCACGGTCCTCGCGACACCGCTGACGCAGGAGTTATTGCGCTCCTCTCCTCTGGTTCACCTGGCCTACATCGGCCGAGATGGATATCCGCGGGTGATCCCGACCGGCTATGTGTGGAAAGGGGGGAAGTTCGTCGTATGCACTGCGCACAACGCGCCGAAAGTGCGGAGCCTCGGATCTAATCCCAAGGTCGCCCTCACCATTGACACTCAAACCCTGCCACCACGCATCTTGCTCGTGCGTGGCACGGCAAGCATGGAAATCGTCGATGGCGTCCCGGACGACTACCTCGAGGCTTCGCACAAGGGCGTTCCCCGTAAGGAGTGGGACGGCTTCGACGCGCAGGTTCGCGGCTTATACCCACGAATGGCGCGAATCAGCATCACGCCCGAATGGGCAAAGCTCATCGACTTCGAGACGACGCTTCCCCAAGCCGTTGAGGAGTTGCTGGCTCAGCGCAAATAGTTGATTGCCAAAGATGAAGCGGGATGTCAAGCCATGACGGCGAAGACCTCCCAGGACTCGGGTACGCCCTTCAGCTGCTGCGTGCCCCGGCTCTCGAGCCGGAGCGACGATCCAGCAACGAGATCTTTGATCGTCCGAGAGACGAGGATTTCGCCAGGTCCCGCAAGAGCCGCGATCCGAGCGCCGATGTGCACGGCGATCCCACCGATATCGCCATCCTCTCGCTCTTCCAGCTCGCCGGTGTGCAGGCCGGCCCTGACTTCCAAGCCGATTGCCCGGAGTGGCAATAGACCATATCTAATAGATATCGCGAGTCGGAAATGCTGCGTCGTGGATCAGCTAATCTCGGACCGTCGCGAGCAGGCGCTGCACAGTGGCCGAATAGCGTCGCTACGGTGCAGAACTCGGCCGCCTGGCTGATTTCCTCCGAGCGCCCGAGCTTGATTCCGCCATGCGCTTGATGGTGTCGAGGCGCGCATCCCAACGAGCCGCGACCTTAGCCATCGCGCGCGCGGCGCGGTCCAAGTGCTCCGGCCGAACCGAATAACGCATCTCTCGACCGTGCCGCGAACTCTCGACAAGCCCGGCGCGGTCGAGAACCGTGAGGTGTTTGGTCACTGCCTGCCTAGTAAACGGGAGTTCGGCCGCCAGGGCGGTTGGCGTGACTTCGCCGTGGGCGAGGATCAGGTCGAGGACACGGCGCCGCGATGTATCGGCGACCGCTTCGAGAAGGGCCTCCTCGCTGATGCTCGACGGGTTCATCCGCGAGCGGCCGTGTTCGACCGCCGAGCGTAATCGCGCAGGCGTCCGAGGTAATACAGCCAGCCGCTTGAGTTTTCCTCGATGTACTTCACCTTCGCCTCGTCCGTCCAATCAATCTTGTCGAAGCCGCTCTCGACAACGCGGAGTCGGGTGTTCCCCGCCTCGGCGTGGAGCGTGAACTCGACCAGCGTCGAGTTCTCGGGCCGAGGCTCGATGGCCTGGTCGCGTAGCCAGCGGTATGCAAAGCGGGACGGCGGTTCGACGGCAACGACCTCGAGGAAGTAGGTGTAGCCATGCTCAAATGCCATGCGGCCTGCTCCGCCGGTGCGGCTGTCGAGCTCGGCATCGAGGCAGAACCACCGCTTGATCTGGTCGGGCTCTGTGACGATGCGCCATACGACGTGGATCGGGGCCTCGATGAGGATCTCCTTCTCGATCTGCGCCGGAATCATCTGCCCCCAAAGCATAGCGCAACTCAAAGTTGCGCTTCGCTGATACTATGTGCAACCATAGGTTGCGTAATCGCAATTGGCTCGGGTGGTCCGGGGTCTCAGGTAGGAGGATGCAAATGAGGTGTCAGGCCAAGGAGGAGAAAACTATGAGCAAAACCATGACGAATCACAGGACTGGAACTCGTGAAGAATGGCTTGCCGCACGCCAGAAGTTGCTTGCGCGCGAGAAGGAGCATACATGGCTGGGCGACAAGATCGCCCAGCAGCGGCGTGATCTGCCCTGGGTCCCGGTTGGGAAGGAATACCGGTTCGACACCGACGACGGCACGCGTACGCTGGCGCAGCTGTTTGATGGCCGCAGCCAGTTGGTCGTCTACCACTTCATGTTCGGCCCGAGCTACCAGGCCGGCGATCCGCCTAACTCATCGATCGCCGACGCTGTCACTGGCATTCTCTCGCACCTCCACGCGCGCGACGTGACCATGGTCTTCGTCTCACAGGCTCCAATCGAGAAGTTGCAGGCGTTTAAGCGGCGGATGGGCTGGTCCTTCCCCTGGGTGTCGTCGGCCAACACGGAATTCAACGTCGACCTCGGTTTCTCGGCCAGCGAGGAGCAGACGCGCGGGTGGCTCACGCCGGCGGTCGAGGCCGAGATGCCGCCAATCGTCTCGCGCAATGCGCGGGAGACCGGCACCGACGTAGTCCGTTACCTGACCGAGAGCCCGGGCTTTAGCGCCTTTGCCTTGCACGATGGGGCCATCTACCACACCTACTCCGCCGGCGCGCGTGGTGTGGAGTTCCTGATGAGCTACTACGCGATCCTTGATCGGGTTCCGAAAGGCCGTGACGAGGGCGATGAGTGGCAGATGTGGCTCCGCCGCCACGATGAGTACGGCAGTAAGTGATGGGTAACCGACATGGGAAAGATCGTAATCAGCGAGAACGTAACGCTCGACGGAGTTGTCCAGGACCCGGCCGGTGTCGAGGGCTTCAGGCTCGGCGGCTGGATCGGTCGTATTGGCGACCGGGGCCGCCAAGAAGCGGCCAAGGTCGCGCTCGACGAGGCGCTGGGCGCTGAGGCCTTCCTGTTGGGTCGGCGGAGTTACGAGTTTCTCGCAGCGCGCTGGCCGTCCCGAAGTGGCCCGTTGGCGGACAGGTTAAACAGCCTGCCCAAGTACGTCGTGTCCTCGACTCTCGAAGATCCCGGCTGGAACAACACGACGGTACTGAAGGGCGACGTAGTAGAGGAGGTGTCGAAGCTGAAGCAGAAGCTAAAAGGGGAGATCGTACTCGCCGCGAGCTTCCAGCTCCTGCATACGCTGATGGACCATGATCTCGTCGACGAGCTGCGACTGATGATTTACCCGGTTGTGCTAGGGGCCGGCGAGCGCCTTTTCGGCGAGACCAGCGACAAGAGATCTATGCGACTGCTCGCCATCCGGACGGTCGCCAGCGACCTCGCGTACCTCACCTACGAGCTGGTCCGAGACGCCTAGTCAACCTTGGACCAGGGTTGCCATGTGAAAAGCTCGCGGCCGCTACGCTCATTTCCCTCATGCGGGAAAGGGAGACACATCAGCCAAATTAGGTGTGATGCATCAGCCGAAGGCCTGGGACGCATCAGCCGAAGAACCAATGGGACACCTCAGCCGACTTAATCACTGCGTTGGATCGATTACGACAGCACCACGGGCTTTTCCGGCAACGGCCATTTGGAGAGCCGCTCCGGCTTCAGCAAGCCTACGGACAGCGGCAATTGGGGTAGGTCAGACGCCTGTCTACGAAGTCAACGGCGAGTCGGTCCAGCGCTTCCCCATCCGGGCTTACGTAGAAGTTCACGACGCCGACACCGCGCTCCGTTGGCGGGCCATCGCTCGTGATGGTCTACTTGCTGCGATCTAACCGAAGGTGAAGCAGTAGGCCTCGACGCCCGCATCGAGGAACTCGATCTCGAAAGTCCGGTCCCCAATATCGCCCGGCTGGCGGATCAGCTGGTAGAGCCGCTGATCATCCGCAGTGCCCTGGCCCTGACTGTCGACGTCGGTTCCATGGGTGGCGCCTGCGGCCTTGCCATCGATAAAGACGCGAAACCGCACCGAAGCGGCACCTTTGGGCGGTCCCATGACGAGGTTGACGTCACGGGCATGAAAGCGAAAGGCGATACGCCCGGTCGCCTCATTGAGAATCGCTGCCCGCCCCGTGATCGTCCAAACCCCCGACAGGGCCCAATCGTTCAGGTTCAGCCGGCTGGGAACGGTGTATGCCCGGGGCTTGTTCGAGACCGCACCACCGGGCGAGGCAAAACCCTCCGCCTGCTCGTAGCCGGTGTAGGTCTCTCCCGACTCTAGGGTGCTGAATTCGGCGGCAACCTCGGTATCCTCCGGTTGGACGGTGACCAGGTCATCACGGAAACCGCGGAATCCGGCCTCCGCGAGCAACTGCTGAAGGATCATCTCCGACATCTCGTAGGCGCCCTCGCCGAAGTGATGGGCTCGGATCCGTCCCTGGGCATCCGCGAGATAGAGCGCCGGCCAGTAGTTGTTGTCGAACGCCCGCCAGACCCCGTAGTTGCTGTCGACCGCGATCGGGTGTTCGACCCCCAGTGTTTTTGCCTGCCTGCGGACGTTATCAATGTCTCCCTCAAACGGAAATTCCGGCGTATGGACGCCGATCACCACCAGACCTTTGTCGCCGTATTTCTCAGCCCAGGCACGAACGTAGGGAAATGTCCGCAGCCAGTTGACGCAGGTAAAGGTCCAGAAGTCGACAAGAACGACTTTCCCCCGCAGGGCAGCCGGCGACAACGGCTCGGAATTGAGCCACCCCGTTGCGCTGGCAAAGGAAGCCAGCTCACCTTCAATCGGCAGCTTCGCGGCCCTGGCCTTGAGCTGCTGCATCAGCTGATCGTCGACTTTGACCACCTGGCGCGGCGGTTCAACCCCGGCCGGGTGCGAACCGGGAAAAAGCAACTGCTTCGCTTTCATGGCCGTTTACTCCTCTGACATGAGGCCGACGTCCAGAATCGCCTGGGCGAAGGCCTGTGGCGCTTCTTGCGGCAGGTTGTGCCCGATGCCGCCCGTGATCAGGCGATGTTCATATTTACCTGGGAACTTTCCGGCGTACACACTGGCGGGTGGGTGGAACGCGCCATTGGCGTCACCTTCAAGGGTGATGGTGGGCACGGTGATGACTGGACCTTTGGCGAGCCGTTGTTCCAGCTCGTCATATTGGGACTCGCCTTGAGCCAGTCCGAGCCGCCAGCGATAGTTATGGATCACGATACTGACGTGGTCCGGGTTATCGAAGGACGCTGCCGTGCGATCGAACGTCGCATCGTCGAACTGCCATTTCGGCGACGCAAGCTGCCAGATCAGCTTGTTGAAGTCCCGAGTGTATTGGCGGTATCCAAGCTCCCCGCGTTCGGTCGCGAAATAGAATTGGTACCACCACTGGAGCTCAGCCGCCGGTGGCAGCGGCTTCTTGTTCGCCTCCTGGCTGCCGATCAGGTAGCCACTCACGGATACGATCCCCCTGCAGCGCTGTGGCCAGAGTGCGGCGACGATGTCGGCACTTCGCGCTCCCCAATCGAAGCCGGCAACAATCGCGCTGTCGATTTTCAGGGCATCCATCAGTGCAATGGCATCGAGCGCCAGGGCCGAGGGCTGGCCGTTGCGCAGCGTCTCGCTCGAGATGAAACTGGTCGTCCCGTACCCACGTAAGTACGGAACGATCACCCGGTAGCCAGCCGACTCCAGACGAGGGGTGACGTCGACGAAGCTATGGATGTCGTACGGCCACCCGTGCAAAAGAATCACGGTCCGGCCGTTGCTCGGGCCTGCTTCGGCATATACGACGTTGAGAACGCCGGCATCGATGCGCTTGACGGGACCGAGCGCGCTATTCCCGGTCATTGCAGCCGTCGCGGTGGTTTGCGCGACGGTGCTCATGCTTTGTTTCGCACCCCGGCGCCGGCGACCGGCTTCGCAACGGCCTGGAGTGCCTCGAGGATCACATCGGTTACGGCCTGCGGTTGGGAAACCATGACCACGTGCGAACCCTTGATCTCGACCGTCTTGGCGCCTGCCCTCTGAGCCATGGAACGAATGACGTCCGCGCCGGCAGCCCTGTCACCAACCGCAACCACGGTCCACGACGGGATCGTTTTCCAGGCTGGCGGCCCGGAGGCTTCGGTGAAGGCGGCGGCGGCGGCCGGACGTTGGGTGGCGGCCATGACAGCGGATTGAGTCTCGGGCAGGTCGGAGGCAAAGGCATCATGGAACTTTGCCGGCTCGACGATGAACTCCGGCGCTGTCTCCCCGTCCTTCCCGGTCGGATACAGGCGCTGGACGAGCGCCGAATTGAGGACGCTGTCCTTCGAGTTCGCCTCGACGCCGCCAAGGGTTTCACCATTCTCTGGCGCGAAGGCGGCCACGAACACCAGCCCAAGGACATTCTTGGCCGCGCTTGCGGCATTGCTGATCACGGCGCCGCCGTATGAATGTCCGACCAGGATCGTTGGACCGTCGATCTGACTGATGTAGCTCGCGATGTACGCCGAGTCAGCTGCCACCCCGCGCAACGGGTTTGCCGGGGCGACAACGTGATGCCCTCCCTGCAGCAGCCGTTCGACGACGCCATTCCAGCTCGACCCATCGGCGAAAGCCCCGTGTACGAGAACGATCGTCGGTTCGTGACTCATTTGAATCCTCCTCCATCAGCGAGCTCTACCGGTTACCTTTATGACAGTTAGCGCAGCGATCGGAAGGCCGCCCGGATCTCTTCGCAGAACAGCTGCGGCTGTTCCCAGGCGGCAAAGTGTCCGCCTACGGGAAGCCGGTTGTAGTGGATCAGCTTGGGATAGGCGCGTTCCGCCCAGCTCCGCGGCGCCTCGTAGAGCTCGTCGGGAAAGACGCTCACCCCCACCGGGATCTTGACCCCCTGGACGTTGAAGAAGCCGAACTTGTTCTCCCAGTAGAGCCGGGCCGAAGAAATCCCGGTATTCGTCAACCAGTAGAGCGTTATGTTGTCGAGGACGTCGTCACGCGAAAGGCCGCCCGGGTTTCCAGCAAAAGCACGCGCGATAAGCTCGTAACTCTTCGGGTCGTGGTCGAGCATCCAGGCCGCCAGGCCGACGGGCGAATCGGCGATACCGTAGAGGGTTTGGGGGCGCTTGTTCATTTCGATGGCGTAGGCGACATGGTCCGCAAAGAAGTCGTGCAGCTCCTGGTACGCGCGCTGCTCATCGGCGGACAGTCCTGCCGGCGCTGGCGCGCCTGCCTGGACGGCATTCGACAGGTTGTCGGGAACCGTCCCCGGCATGTTGGTGTGGATGCCCAGCAATCCCGCAGGCGCCTCGACGCCCATCCGCTGCGTTATGGAGGCCCCCCAATCACCGCCCTGGGCGACGTAGCGGGTGTAGCCAACGCGCTTCATCAGCTCGTTCCAGGCACGCGCGATACGGAGGGGATCCCAGCCAGTCGAGGCCGGCTTGGCTGAAAACCCGTGGCCCGGGACCGACGGAATGACCACATCGAATGCGTCCGATGCTTTTGCCCCATGGGCGGTGGGATTGGTCAGTGGATCGATGATCTTTAGCTGCTCGATGATCGAGCCGGGCCAGCCATGCGTGACGATGAGCGGCAACGCGTTTTCGTGCTTTGATCGAACATGGATGAAGTGAATATCGAGGCCATCGACTTCCGTCAGGAATTGCGGAAGGGCGTTGAGTTTCGCCTCGCACTGGCGCCAGTCGTAATCGGTCATCCAGTAGCGCGCGAGTTCCTGAATCGTCTCGAGCCGTACGCCCTGTGAGTCGTCTGCGACGGTCTCCCTTTCGGGCCAACGCGTTGCTGCAATACGCCTGCGGAGGTCGGCGAGCTGTTCTTCCGGGACGTTAACCTGGAAGGGGCGAATATTCATATCCGGCGTGGATGTCTGCGGACGGGTTATGGTGTCGACCTTGCCTTTGCTCACTGGTAGTCCCCTTTTACTTGCTGTGAGTACTGAAGAAGCCGAGAAGCTAAATCCCTCGACCCCAAAGCGAATGGTCGCCGAGAATGGGAATAGGCACAATCCCTCCTCAATACGCGGCCGCCTTGGACCGGTTTAGCACCGTTGTCCGAGGATGTCAAAGGATGATCGAGCTGGGGTCCCGTCACCCGCTGGCCTCAGCGAACAGGGGGACGCGATACTATCCGCTGAGGATCGAAAGCAAGGAGGGTCTCCGTCCAACTCAGACGGTGCCGCTCCCTTGGTGCTCGAGCGACTCGATCAACTGACCTCACCCAGATGATCACGCGACTGGACGAACTCGTGATCAGTTCTTAACCGTGCGCGAAGGCGAGCTTAGCCTCGACCTAAAGGGTTAATAAGACAACTAGCGGCCGGGTCGGCCGCTACCAGCTGCCGGCGTGATGCCTTAGACGGTGCGGGGTCGCCACGGCTCGTGCTCGTGCGCGAGCCAGACCAGCTCGGGGTCGAGCGCGCGCACCAGCAGCTGGCCTTCGGTGTGCGGCTCGTCGAGCTCGCCGAATCAAACCGCCACGTCGCCGCCGACAACCATCGGACGCCCACCAGTCTCGACAACGACCACCTGCAGGCCGCGTGTGTGGCCCGGCGCCGGGACAAGCCGGAGCCCGGGAAGCAGTTCGAACTCGCCGTCGACCGGCACGTACCGCACGCCGGGCGCCTCGACCCACTCGCGAATGGTGTAGTCGTCCTCGCTGCGCGCGTCGTCGAGCTCTCGACGCTGGACGTAGATCGGCCTGCCGCGAAGAGGTGTTTGCCGCCGCAGTGGTCGAAGTGTAGGTGTGTGTTGACCACGATGTCGATGCCGGCGAGGTCGAAGTCCTGCTTGCTCAAGGGACGGAGGCGGGGATCGAGGTCGGCCACCGCCGGGTGCAGCTCCGTCATGCCGGTGTCGACCAGCACGCGCGCATCGGGATGGTCGATGACGTGCACGTAGACCGGCATCCGCTCGCCCTCGGCGAGCAGGTAGGCAACTCGGACTGGCGTGACGGTGATTGAGGCGGGGGCGTTCATTGTGTACCGACCGCGGCGCTGGTGGTTGATATGTGAGTCATGATGACCTCACCGGCTACTGGCTGACGCCCGGCCGGCCGCATTGTCTCGCGCGTTAAGTGTTGACTGAGGCGGTGTTCGAGCAGCTCGGGGCCTTGCTTGCCCCAGTTGCCGCTGTGGGAGCCGAAGCCATCGAGGCTGCAAAAGACGTCGAAGGTGTAGGTGGCGGTCATGATGCTCTCCTTGAGCACGGTTGATCGGGTACGAGGATTCAGACTGGAAACCACGGCGAAACTCATCGTCGAGCAAAATTTGCGTAATGGGTCGGATCAGTACGAGGCCAGGGGTCAGAGGCTCTGTTAAAGGACGAACAAGAATTCGTCCAGGTGTCTCGATCAACGGCCCTCATCCAGATGAAGACGCGACTGGACAAAGTCTTCATCGACCGTTAACTCGGGACCGACGCCAACGCGCCAATCCTCCGTTCCCGACCTGCGAAAATGCTTACCTCGGATCCCAATTAGGGAAGGAGCGGAGCCATGAGGATCAAGACCACTGGGACAGCTGAACGCGCGGCAGCGGCTGCAGCGGCGACTGGCTTCAGCCTCCTCGCGACTTTCCAATTGTTGCTGGCGCTTGGAGCCCCCTTGGGTCACGCTGCCTGGGGTGGGGCTCAGGAACGATTGCCGTCGGGGCTGCGGATCGCGAGCGCATTCGCCGCCGTCGTGTTTGTCGTGGCTGCACTCATCGTTCTCGGCCGCGCCGGTTACCGGATGTCTCCCGTCCCGCTGAGCGTGTCGCGGTGGGGCATCTGGGTGCTCGTAGCCGTGCTGGCGCTCAGCGCGCTCGGTAACTTCGCCTCGTCGAGTAACTGGGAGCGCTTCTTATTGGGCCCGATCGCACTGGTCGAAGCGCTGCTGTGCCTCATCGTCGCTCGCGGCGTGGGACGGGAGGTTGCGGCTGGCCGAGAGCGCTGAGGCGTTCAGACGGCCCCATGCTATGGCGGCCTCCGTCCAGATGATCGCGCGACTGGACGAAGTCTTGACCAGTTCTAAACGCGGTAAGAGGAACCAGGCAGCACTCGGCCCGGGACCCGCTGTTTGCAAATCAGGCGGCAATTGAATTCAACGCTGGATTTTCTCTTTCCATGTATTCCAAGGACGTCCATTGAGTACAAGGAATTCCATTCTGGTGGCTACAACGGTGGCTACAGAAAACAGAGCACAAAATTAGCGACAGACGCGCCGCTACTTTTTGGTAGAGCCCTCAAGAAACTTGCGCAGCGCGACCGCTTCGTTGTGCTCCTCGTCCCGGGCACCGTAAAGCAATGTGACGGGACCCTTCCGTGCCAGGGCAAGCAGTTCATGAAGCTGCTCCTGACGCTCGGGTCGTCGAAGCTCCGAGTAGTAACGCCGCTCGAATTCCTCCCAGCGCCTTGGATCATGCCCGAACCACTTGCGCAGCTCATTAGAGGGAGCAAGCTCGCGGAGCCACAGGTCAAGCTTGAGAGCGTCCTTCCTGACTCCGCGCGGCCAGAGTCGGTCAACCAAGATTCGCTTTCCGCGAGCGTTGGTTCTGGCCCTGTAGACGCGTTCGAGCTGGATCTTCAACACTCACCTGATTAGCGCGAAACCGCCTGGTCCATTCGCTCCCGTGCCTTGCGCTGGCCGTCAGCCGGCAAATCGTTGATCTGTTTGCCTGACGGCTGGCAGCACTGCCCGCCCTCCTTCGCGTGTTCCGTCCAGGTACGACCGTCGCAGCACCAGCCCTTGCTCGTGTCCAACTGCTCTGCCATAAGACACCTCCGATATCAGCTCTAAAGCTAACCGAAATTGAAGATCTGACGGGTACACCTAACCGAGAAAGTCGAAGGAGCAATCGGTCGCCGACGAGTGGCCGGCAAGTCAGGCAGCAATTGACTCGGCGTGAGAGCGTTCCACGCATGACTGGCATTGTGGCTGCGACAGCACAAGGACTTTGCCTGAGTGGCTTGGAGCACGAAACACGGGTGCCGGCCGGCGAGAGCTTACGATCTCATGGAAAGCGCAGGACCTCGAGCTCACCGGCGGGTGAACCGGCGATCGGGTACGAACCACATCAGCGCTACCGCGACGAAAATGCCGTATGAGATCCAGGGGCTCACGAAGGCGAGGCCGACGGCCGCGGCGTACAGCACGAGCGACAGGTATCCCTTGATATCGGACCCGATGGCCCTGGCCAGCCGCGACTCACGGCCGTTCGCCTGAATGAGCGCTCGAACGAGGATCGTGTACGCAACACCTGCAGCGAGCGCTACGGCTCCATAACTCGCCGCTGGAAGCGCGTGGCGATACTCGTCTCGAACCCACTCCGTGAGCACCGGAATCAGTGATAACCAGAACAAGAGGAACAGGTTTGCCCACATCGCCGCCCCACTGATCCGATCGGCAGCGCGGAGCAGGTGATGGTGATTGTTCCAGTAGATGCCCACGAAGACGAAGCTCAGCATGTATACAAGCACGCCCGGCAGCTGGTCGCGCATCGCGTCCAGGCCGGCGCCCTGTGGAGGCCGCAACTCGAACGCCATGATCGTGACGATCACCGCCATAACCGAGTCGCTGAACGCCTCGACCCGGGTCGTGCCCACCTCGGGCGATAGAGCCGAACGCCCCTCAACCTCTGTCATGGGGCTGATCATATGAGGTAGCGGCGTCCAATCCGGGGCGCTCGCCATCCGAGAATGGCGACTGTCGCCGTTCTACCGCCGCCGGGTAATCAGCCCTCTTGTGATTCGAGGGCGCCGCGTTGATCCAGATAGACGAGCAAGCCGAGGCTCGGAAGGACGAGCACCACGACAAGCAGCGTCACGATCGACAAGAGAACCTGGGCTCCAGGGGGCGCGGCCGACTGGGCGATCGTTAGCTGGCCGGGTAACAAGTACGGCGATTGCCCAAAACCCCAGGCGAAGACAAGGGAGCCCACGACCACGACGCTCAGCACGCGATACCAATGGAAGATCCCGCGCCAGAGCAGGACCCCGACAACCGGGGTCGCAATCACGGCGGCCACCGCGAACGGTGTACCCAGCCCAATCAACATCGCGCTGAGCAACCGCGAATTCTCGAGTCCGAGGGCAGCGAGCGCAATCGTTCCCGTGATGATCAGCACCGCGGTGGCAATCACGGCCCGCAGCCGGAAGTAGTCCGTCATATCCGGCATGCCAAACCGACGCGCGTCACCGACCAGGAAGGACGCGCCGATGAAGGCGGTTGCGGCCAGCGAAACGAGACCAAATGCTATCGATGTCGGATTGAAGCAGGCCTGCCAGACCGGAGTGTTGGGCCCATTAACGGCCACCCGGCCAGAGGCGATCGCGCCCAGGGCGGCGGCAAAGAAGAAGGGGGCAAGGACTGACGAGATGCCGAACACGACGCCCGTCCTGCGTCGTCCGCTCGGCCCCGTCCAGACATGGCGGAAGGCGAAGAAAGCTCCCCGCAGGATGAGGGCGAGCAGGGCGAAGGCAAAAAGCGGATAGAGGCTGGCGAATACCGACTGAAACAGCAGGGGGAACCCGGTCCAGCAGACCACGATTGCCAGGACCAGCCAGACGTTGTTGGCCTCCCACACCGGCGCCATGGCCTGTTCGATTAGCGCGCGGGCCCTATCGGCCCGCGCGCCACGACCGGCGAGAAGATCCCAGATACCGGCGCCATAGTCGACTCCGCCGGCCACGCTGTAGGCGGTGATGGTGAGCAGAAGAACGAACGCCGTGGAACTAGCGAGGACCGCCGTCACGGCGACGACCTCACAGAACCGTCGGCCGCGAGTTCGGGCCTCGGGCCGTATGGAGCACCCGCCTCGGGAGCCCGCACCAGTTGACGCTCGTCCTCGTGGCGCCAGCGCGTGACCAGCCCCAGCAGCACGGTGACGAAGATGATGGCGATCACTGCATACACGACGAGCAACACAGCCAACATGGCCCACACGAACGACCCTGGGGCAGTGGTCACCGCGTCGTCGACTCGCATCAGGTTATAGACGATCCACGGTTGTCGCCCGACTTCTGTCGTGGTCCATCCACTCTCGATAGCGACATATGACCCGATACCGGCGAGGGATGCCGTTCGATAAAACCAGCGCGATTGGGGGAGGCGTCGACGTCCGAGCAGCACGACGAAGTACCAGACCATGAGGACCACACCTGCACTGCCGAGTCCGACCATCAGATCGAACGCAAGGTGAGTGATGTTGGCTTCGGCGATCGACGGCCGCGCATCGGCGGCCGCGGCGGTCAGCCCGGGTGCGACGCTGTCCGAATTCAGGCCGATCAGAATGGAATCGAAGGACGGGATCGCGATGCCGAAATTGACCTGGCCCGCGCCATTGATCAGGCCGCCGATGTACTCCGGGTTGTGGGATCGAGTTTTCCAGGTGATCTCCATGGCCGCGAACTTGGCGGGCTGGTCGACGACAAGAGCGCGCGCTGAAAGATCGCCCACCACCAGCTGGAGGGGCGTCAGCAGCGCCGCGACGGTAAAAGGAACCGCAAAGGCGAGCCGCTGATACCGGTCGCGCCGTCCGCGAAGCCAGGACACGGCATAGATGGAGGCCACCACGAACCCGGCCGCGATGTAGGCCGCGATCAAAAAGTGCCAGAACTCATAGCCCAGGGAGCGCGTGAACAACACGCCAAGCACGTCGACGTTAAGCAACTGCCCCGTCGAACTCAAGGTGATGCCGCCGGGCGTCTGCATGAAGGAATTCGACGCGAGCACGCTGAACGTCCCCAGCACACCGGCTGGTGGGAGTGACAGCCCGAGCAGGAAATGCGTTTTTGGTCGGAGGCGCGTCCATCCGTACAGGTAGATGCCGATAAAGATCGCCTCGAGAAAAAAAGCCAGCCCTTCGATAGCAAAGCCCAAGCCGAGCGCGGCGCCGTAGCGGCCCATCAACCTGGGCCAGAGGATCCCGAACTCGAAGGACAGGATCGTACCGGTAACGGCACCGACCGCGAACTGAACGGCCATCACAACGGACCACCGGCGGGCGATTCGCAGGGCGACCGGGTCGTTCTTGAAGATGCCGATGCCATTCATCAGCAGGGCATACGTGGGGAGCGCGACGCCGAGGGGGACCATGATGACGTGGTAGGCAAGCGTGAACGCCATCTGAATCCGACTTGGAAGGAGGGCATCGGCGGCGAGGTAGGTGTGGAATCGCATCATCAGCAGGATGGGGAACAGCCGCCGTTAAGTATCTCCTATGCGTCTTGAAAGATTCAGCTCAGGGTCGCTGAACCGTGTCATCGAACCTTGTCCAAGTACGACCGCCGTCAGTCCCGAATAAGTCAATGTCCCCTGGGTCCACGAAGCCGAAGAGGCGACCCATTCGCTCCGGACATCGCGCCCAGCCGTCTCGTATCGCTGCTGAAAGCCGAGAACTCTGGGAACGGCCATAATCATCGTCCGACGGTATGGCGTGGCGCTTCGTAAAGCTCGTCCGGAAAGACGCTGACCCCAACCGGAATCTTGACTATCCGAACTTGTTTTCCCGTAGCTGAGCCGAAGAAATCCCGGTGTTCGTGAACCAGTAAAGCGTGACGTTGTCGAGGACATCGTCACGCGGTCTACGTCAACAACCTGGTCGCGCCAGCCAGGTCACTGCGTTGGATCGATCACGACAGCACCGCGGGCTTTTCCAGCAACGGCCATTTGGAGAGCCGCTCCGGCTTCAGAAAGGCTATGGACAGCGGCAATTGGGAGGGTCAGGCGCCTGTCTACGAAGTCAACGGCGAGCCGGTCCAGCGCTTCCCCATCCGGGCTTACGTAGAAGTTCACGACGCCGACACCGCGCTCCGTTGCCGGGCCATCGCTCGTGATGGTCGTGAGTTTTCCGCCATTTGCCACCAATGCCATGAGGCTCGGGGCAGCTCCACCCACGGCGTTGACCGCTATCCGAACACCACCCTCGCCCGCGATCCGACGGACGTCCTGCCGCCAATTGTCGGCATGGTAGTCGACCACCGCAGTTGCTCCATAGGATTGGACCCGCCCTGCGTTACCCGGGCTGGCGGTTGCGATCACCTGTGCCCCGAGCTCCGAGGCAACGGCGACGAGCATTCCGCCGGTGACGCCACCAGCTCCATGGATGAGGATAAATTCGCCCGCACGCACGTCGACCGTCTTTGTCAGCACCTGGCTCGCGGTCAGTGCTGGCACGGGAAAAAATCCGGCCTCCTCCCATGACATGCGCGTCGGTTTCCGGGCGACGGTACTTTCTGCGGCGACGAGCCGTTGCGCCCAGGCGCCTTGATGTCTCAAGGGCAGAGGGTGGGTCAGTACATCGTCGCCCACGTGGAAGCGGCGGACGCCCTTACCGACCGCGCGAACTACACCACTGGCCGACACGCCCAGTGCCATTGGCGGCTTGATCCCGACATCCCAACCTCCGGTGCGAACGATTTCATCCCAGTTGGCTGCACCTGCGGCTCGGACTTCAATGACAATCTCATCCGGCTTGGGGTTTGCCGGGTCAGGCAACTCCAATAGTTGCACTTGACCTCCAATCTCACGGATTCCAGCTCCCTTCATGCGCCAATCTTCGCCGACCACCGTAATGGGCAAGGGCTAGGAGGAATCGGCCGGTGCCTTGATTCCTGCCTAACGGCTCCCACGATGTCTCCCTTCAGGAGCGAATTCACAAGCGGGCACCGGTCATGCCTTCATTTTGACCGACTGCCCTGGGCCAGGGACTAGCAGTCAAGCAAGGGCGGTGGACCAGGCGGCAGACTGCCCCAGAGGCCGTTGCGCACGCCCGGCACGACGTAGGTGTAAACAGGCGCGAGCGCGCCCGACTGATTCACCTGTAGCGCCTTCCGTTGGAGGACGCAACAGCCCACAGCACGGTATTCGTGGAACACCGTTTATCCGGAGTTTGCTTGAGACGTACGCAAATTCGTAGCTGGTGAGGTGAGCGAGTTAGGTCAATCGTACGAACGTCAGCGTTAGGTCCTTCTCCCAGGCCGCTCCCTCTCGTGACATTTCACCCTTGCCGACCATCTTGTTGCCGTCGTCTTCAATGGCAATGGTAAAACGCTGGGAAAAACTGGGCTCGTCCCGCCACCACTGTAGCTGATTTCCTGTCATGGTCACCTCGTATTTTCTTGAGATGCCACGTTCATCAAAGTAAAGCATGGAATATTTCTTAGCCACATCATCGCTGCCGAAAATGGCGACACCGCTCGGAACGTTGGGGTCGTCAATCTCTGAGTGCATGATCAAGTACGCGCCACCCTCAAGCCAATTAAAAGATGTGCGGCCATGAAGGGTACTATCGGGAAGGTAGGGATGGAACCCGGTGGTTTGCCACTCGCCCACCAAAACCTCAAAGGGTTTAAGTGCTGGGTTTGG
>Ga0209155_1000578_pt1 | contig 17571 bp, 13 predicted proteins | sample GraSoiAngelo_122_FD_185879 | JGI IMG/M metagenome (GOLD analysis project Ga0209155, IMG submission 185879) | Grasslands soil microbial communities from the Angelo Coastal Reserve, California, USA - 14_0927_02_20cm (SPAdes) (version 2) | ecosystem: Environmental > Terrestrial > Soil > Grasslands ... | reverse complement strand
CGCGGTCGCGGGCACGGGTGGCGATCAGACCAACGGCGTGGAGACGGCAGCGGTCGTCAGCAACAGCGGCAACGTGACGCTGAACGCCACCGCAACCGGCGCGCTCGGCGACGGCGCCGGCGATTCCATCGCCTACACTCAGATCAGCACGACCGCGACGACACTGACCTCGGCGACTGCCCTGCCGGCACCCACGCTGGCCAACGGCGCCAGCGCAAACGTGGTGATCACCGCGCCACCGACCAAGGTGATCAACCAGGACGCGAAGTGGACCTACGCGTACGCCAACACGACAACGCCGCCGGCCGGAACCTACGGTGGCGTGAACGTGAATAACGGCCGCGTGGTCTACACCGCGACGATGCCGTAACGCTCGTCAGACCCCAAGACTCGGTGCTTCATGTCCCCCCTACGGCGCGACACATACCAGCGCCTTGGGGGGGCGGTTTTGCATAACGCAGGCCGCCTGGCCAGGCGCGTCCTGTGCCTTGCGCTGCTCGCCCCAGTTTCGCACACGGTTTGCGCCTTCACGGTAACGATCGCCCCAGCGGCGCCCAAGACCGTTTATCTGCAGGTGGGAGTCGGTGGCTTCACCGGCCACTACAACACCGGCGGCACCCCGGGCAATAATGCGACCGTCAACAAGGAGTCTGTCGCCGTGGCCGCCGCCGCAGTCGGCAATGGCACCGCGCAGGCCATGACCACGGACAGCACCGTGGGCGCGAGCTCCTACGACGGCTTTGCATTCTGTAACGTCCCTGCGCAGCTGTACATCGGCGGTTTCTACCGGACCACGACCGCTGGCGCAGGCTCCGTCAATGTGACCGCGACCGTGCCCGCCGCGCTCGTCGATGCCGGCGGCGACACCCTCTCGTTCGCGCGAATTTCCTGGACGACCGGCGGCAACGGTCCGACCGGCAGCACTCCGACTCAACCCTTCCCCGCCGGAACCTTCACCGCAGGCGCGGTGCAGACCGTGGGGGCCATTGCCCAAAACCAGTGGGCCGAAAGCTGCTGGACCTTCTCCTACGGCAACACCACGATTCCGGCCGCGGGCACTTATACCGGCCGCGTGCTCTACACGTTGACCGCACCGTGACCGCGTTGCCGCCCGAGCTATGCGTCCCCTCCCGCGGCTGCTGCTGTTGACGGTTCTGGTCGTCGCCGTTCCGGCTGACGCCAAGACCACGGTCATCGACGACTCCGGCACGCTGCCTTACGACGCGCCGCTCGTGCTGCACTGGCAACAGCTGTCGCCGCGCCGGCCCGTCAACAACCGCATGACCGGCACGCTGACTGTGCGCGTGAAACTGAACGTCGCGCCCTGGCTGCGGCGCCCCGGGCGCATCTACCTGGCGCTGCCGGCGCAGCAGCCTGGTGCGATGAACGCCTCCTGGTCCACACAGGGCCGGCTGCTTGCGGGACGCTTGAGCTCCGGTACTCGGGCGCTCGTGTATTCGGGATTGATCACCACGCCCTTCATCGAGGACGTCCTGCAACTCAGCCTGGAGGTGGACGGCACCCAGATGCGGCAGCTGTACCACGTGAACTTCAGATTCGAGATGGACGAGGAGTGATCGTGCGACGCATGGCACTGGGGGTGAGTTTGCTGCTGGCCGCGTGGCATGCGGCGGTCGCTTCGGCCGCCGGGTTTGCCGCGCTGGTGTCGCCGCCGCGATTCGAGCTGACGAGCCGGGCGGGTACCACGGTCCGCCAGGTATTCGAGCTCACGAATCGTTCCGCCGCGCCCGCCAAGTTCCAGGTACACACGGCGGACTTCACGCTGGGTGCGGACTACAGCGTCGCGTTCCAGGATGAACTCCAACCGGACAGCTGCCGGCCCTGGGTCGCGATCGAGAGGCCCGAGGTCGCCTTGCCGGGCGGCGGCACCATCCGCTACCGCTTCGAAGTGCAGGTGCCGAAGGATGCGCCGGCGGGGGAGTGCCGGTTCGGCATCCTGGTCGAGGGCGAGGAGCCGGCCGTGGCCCAGAGCGGCGCACTGCGGCTTCCGGTCGTGGGACGCATCGGCATCATCGTGTATGTGATTGTTGGTGACGCCAAGCCACAAATCGAAGTGTTCGGGCCGCAGCTGGTCACGCTCAACGGCCAGAAGGTGCCGGCCCTGCGTGTGCACAACGCCGGCAATGCACACGCGCGCATGAGCGGGTTTCTCTCCGGCACGGATGCGAAGGGCATCAAGTACGACTTCAACCCCTCCGACCTGCCGATTCTTCCCGGCGACGTCCGCGAAGTCTTCCTGACACCGTCCACCGATGGCAACGACCACCCGACGCTCACCTTCCCCGTCACGGTGCAGGGAGCACTCGAATGGGGAAATCAGCGCACCGAGCTCGCCGAGCGCTTTGAATGATCCCCGGGGCGGGCCGCGCCTGGCGCCTGGTGGCGTGGCTGTGGGGCCCGTGGCTGATCGCGACGCTGAGCGCACCGTCACACGCACAGACCGCCCCGCAGGCGCCACCGGCCCCGGCACCCACCTACCAGGATCGCTACATTGCCGGCGGCACCTTGAGTCCCGACCTTTCCACCGAGGGCTACGGCACGAGCGAGACCGGTGGCCTTGCGCGCTCGATACGCATCGATGGTGTCGTCAGCGTCCTTGACCAGCAAGGTCCGGACGCTCCCCCCCGCACGCACGAGAACGGTGCGATCGTGGACACGCAATGGGACACCGCGTCCTACGGCGCCTGGTCGGCCGACGCGGCAGCACGCACCGGCGGTTCCAGCCGCCCCGGGGTCAGCCACGACTACCGAACCGCCTCGTTCTCGCTGCACGAGCGGGGCATGCCCTTCGACGATGGCTGGCAGGCGGACGACGCACTCGGCGATATCAATGCGCCGCTCATCAACCTCGCGCGCGTGCAACCGCGCTTTCTGCTGGCGCAGGGGCCGATGGAGGGCGTCGAGACCGAATGGCGGGGCCCGTCGGCGCTGCAGTTCGTGGCCGGCGCCGGCAAGCCGGGCATCTACGACGGCATCAAGGTCCCGACCTTTCAGACCCTGGGCGGATCCACGGCCACGCTGGGTGCGCAGTGGGCGCCGGCGTCACAATGGGCGCTGGGCGGAGAATTGGCAGCCGCCCGCGATGTCTCGCTGTACTACCAGCCGCTGGGCACCTTCGCCACGATGGCTACCGAGCGCATCTCTTCCACCACCGGCTTGCTCACGGCCGCGTGGCAGAATGGCGGCTCGCGCGCACAGATTAACGTCATCGACGGCACCGTGGATGGCAACGGCAACTCGCTCGGTGTGTGGGTGGATGCCTCGCACGCCCAGGGCGCAATGACGCAGACTTTCGGCGCGTTCCGTATCGACCCCAATCTTGCCTGGGGTAACCAGCTGATTACCAGCGACGCCCAGGGCGGATACTACCGCGTGGACTACCAGAGCCGGCGCTGGCTGGCGGACTTCGGAGTGGACCAAGTCAGCTCGGTGTCGGGAACGGGCTCCAGCACGACTTTCGTCAACGGCGATGCGCGCTACCAGCTGTCCCGCGCCCTAGGGCTAGGCGGCGTGGTCAACGTCCGCCGCAGCGCCAGCGCCAGCGCCTGGTCGGTGGAAGCGTACCTCGACGACGCCAACTCCTACGGGATCGGCCGCGGACAACTCGACTACGCGACCGATCCGCAAGCCCGGGACGCCACTATCACGCTGCAGCAGACCTGGAACATGCGTGCCGGCACTCGCCTGAGCACCACGGCCGCCGTCGACCATATCCGCAGCGCGGCGATCACGAACGTCGAGCAGGACAGCACCGTCGTGCGCCTGGCAGTTTACGGGGGCGGAGACCTCACCGCGCGCCTCGCCCTGGATGGCGGCGTCCAATGGGCAACCGCCGTGCAGGGTCAGGCGGCGCCTTCCCGGTCCGCAGATGTTTCACTCACCTGGCAGGTGGCCCGCGCGTGGTCGGTGCTCGCGAGCTACTACGAGAACCGGGTCGGCTCGTGGACGCCACTGGTCGTGACCTCGCCGCTGGCGCCGCCAACTCCAGCCGTAATTGCGGCGGCCGGTGAGCGTGGGGTGTTCCTGACCGTGCGCTACCAGGAGGCGCACGGCGCGCACTTCGTGCCGCTGGGTGGTATGCCGGGCTCGGGATCGGGCCGCCTGAGCGGTGTCGTGTACCTGGACATGAACGAGAATGGCCGCTACGACGCCGGTGAATCCGGCGCTGCGAACGTGGCGGTAATCCTCGATGGGCGTTTCTCGGTGCGCAGCGACTCCAATGGGCGCTTTGACTTCCCGGCGGTTGCGGCTGGGCACCACGTGCTCAGCGTGCAGGCGGACAATCTGCCACTACCGTGGACGCTCGCCAACTCCGGCCGCACCGAGGTCGATGTGGCCACGCGCGCCCGCACCGAAGCCAACATCGGTGCGCTGCGCCTGAAATGATTGTGCGGCCGCGTCAGGGATCTGCGGAACTGATGCAGCCCGCTGCTCCTAAAGAGCGCCACGCCTCAAATACCGCATCCACGGAGAGCTGATCGACGCGCGTGGAGAGCGGCGGGCCGCCGATGCCGACCACCGCCGACCCGCACGGGCTGCGCGGCAGGTAGTACCTCGGCGACTGGCCGCCGTAGAGCACCGCGAGCGGCAGGCTCAAAGCGGCGGCCGCATGTGCCGGACCGGTGTCGACCGAGATCATGCTGTGCGCCGACTCGCACAGCGCAAAGAGCTGACGCAGTCCGGTGCTGGCAACGACCACGCTCGCGAGTCGTGCGGCGACGCGGATCTCCTCGAGCATCGGCACCTCTTCGGGGGAGCCGCACAGCACCAGCACAGCTTCGCTGCGGCAAGCGTGGATTCTATGCAACAGTTCCGCCCAGCGCTCGAGCGGCCACCATTTGTCGTCCGTGTTCAGCCGGCGCCAGCGTGCGCGCCGCGGCCCCATGCTGCGATGATTGCCCGGCTGCAGCAGGATGAGCTCACGCCCGTACCAGCCCTGGGCCTGCAGCCAGGCATCACGCTCGGCGCGCTCGGCCGCGAGCACATGCAGGCGCGGGCCGTCGAGCGCCGCCGCCGCGGGCAGAGGGTAGTCTGTCGCACGCAGCGCCGGCGGCGTGACCGCCCCCAGGTTGACGAGGCCATCGATCCGCGGTTGAGCAGCGGTATCGCTGCCGATAAAGACGCAGCGGCGCCCGTCGACACCACTCAATCGCAGCATCCGCCGGATTCTGGGCAGCTGGCGGTAGTGACGCTCGCAGACATAGATCGGACCGGGCGCGCTGTCACGCAACGCGCGGCGCACGCTTGACCAGGGACGGTCGAGCGGAAAGGGCAGATGGCGATGAAAAGACCAGACTCCGGCGACATCTGGGTTGCCCTGGTAAATCGCCGACGTCCAGGATCCGGTGCCGATCACCTGGCACGGCAGGCGGTAGCGCTTGTGCAGCAGGCTCAGCAGCGCGGTCAGCATGATCATGTCGCCGAGCCGGCAGAAAAAGAAGACCGTGGGTCTCAGGGGTGTAGGGACTTTCAATGAGGGTCACATGTCGTTCGCGGGCATCAGCTTATTTTTGTACTTATAATGGCTATTCTGTGCAATGAGCAATCGCCCAACACCGTCGAACGGAGCCCATGGCGCGCCGAGCGCCAAACAGTCAGCCTAGCTCGCCACTTGACGCGTCCACGGCAGGCTCCAGCTCCAACTTGATAAACCCGTGGCCGTGGCGAGTGTAGCCGTTTTTTTACGAAGTCTCTCGGCGGGCAAGCAACGCCGCTGCATCGGACGAACCTGACGCCACTCATGACGACACGACGAGGATTGCTGCTGCTTGCGCTGCTGGCCGCACTGCAGCCTCACGCGTACGCACGCGGCGTAACCCCCTATCTGCCGCTCAATCTGGACCCCGAGGTTGAACGCGAGGTTGAGCGCGTGCTCGTTCTGGGTGGCAAGCCTGTCATGACCCGACCTATCCCGGCGGCGGTGGTACTGGATGCATTGCCGAAAGCCTGTGAGGTCGATGCGGTTCTGTGCAGTCGCGTCCGCAGAGCTCTCAAGCAATACATGCAGGACACGGCGGTTGAGTTCACCAGCGTCGCGGGCGCGATCACCAACGGCTCGAAGACCGTGGTGCCCAACCAGCACGGCGAAACGGCGCAGAGTCCCTTTCAGGTGGCGGGTGCGGCGTACATCCAGCCGAGCGCCTACGCTTTGGTGAATGTGGGCGGTGTGGCTTACCAGGGCAGGGAGAGGGCGACCGGGTCGCTGATCAGCCTCGGCTTTGACTGGGCACAGCTCGATCTGGGCTTCCGTGATCACTGGTGGTCGCCCATGACCGACAGCGCCATGCTGATCAGCACGCAAGCACCGACCATGCCCTCCATCACTGTCTCGAACTATGACCCGTTGACGCGCCTGGGTTTGCAGTACGAGGTATTTGCCGCCCGCATGTCGTACTCGGACAAGATCGAGCTCACCAATGGGAATTTGACGCGCGGCTATCCCAAGTTCGCCGGCCTGCACCTGGGCATCGAGCCCGGGAATTCCGGTTGGTCGCTCGCGGCCAACCGTATCATCGTGTTCGGCGGCGGCGCCGCGGGTGGGCAGTCGATCAGCGGCATTCTCCGGGCATTTTTCAATGCCACCCAGTGCCAGACCACGGGGTGCGGCACGACCGCCATCATCGGCAAGCAGGAAGCCTCGGTCACGAGCCGATTCATTTTCCCGGGCAGGGTGCCGTTCTCCGTCTATTTCGAATTCGCTGGCAACGACACGGCTGGCGGCAACAGGTTGCTGTTCTCGAAGACGGATCTTTCGGCGGGCATTCACTTCCCGCGTGTCGGTCCGTTCGACGTCACGTACGAGCTCTCCGAGTGGCAGCCGACCTGGTACGTGCACCGCCACAGTGCGGTGCAGACCGGTTACGGCGACGGCATAACGAACTATTTACTCAGCATTGGCCACTGGTTCGGCGATCAACGGGCGTTCGGCGACGCCGTGGGCGGTCAAAGCAACATGCTGCGTGTGGGGTGGGAGCCCCGACTGGGCGGTCTTCTCGAAGCACGATTCCGCTCACTCACGAACGATTCCTTCTACTCCGCCAGCGCATATCGCCACGAGAATATGGGCTCGTTGACCTACTCCTACCCGTGGAAGGATTACGTACTGGGAACCGAGATCGACTACGGGCGTGACGTCTCTGGCGCACATTACAGCCGCTTGACCGGCTTCCTGCGCTACGGCGACGCGCTGCACTCCGATGCCGACTCCGCGGAAGAATCCGGCGGCGTTCCCCGCCCCGATCGCGCCGAGATCTTCGTTGACGCCGGTGTCGTCGCCAACCGTGTGCTGGCGGCCATCACGACCATCACACCGCGCGTTGAGTCACGCACATCCTATGGGGCCCACGTCGCTCTGGGCGCGCGGCGCGCGGTCTCGGAGCACCAGGATGTAGGTGTGGCAGTTGAAGCCGACGACATTCAGGGTCTCTCGCTGGTAGGCGCTCGTATCCTAGACTATCGCTATCGGTTCACCGGGCCCCTCGCCCTGAGCCTGTTTGGCGGGGCTGCGCGTTACGCCAACGCCACGCCGGCCTATGGCTTCTATCTAGGGGGCGGACTTCAGTGGCGCGACCTCATGCCGCATTGGGACCTTGGCATCGACTATCGGTACGCCGCCAAACTCGACCGCCTGCGAGTCCTGCCGGGCGAGCCGCAGGGCGGCTATCGCCCCGACGCGTACTACGATGTGTCCATGGGAACGCTGTACGTGTCGCGCAAATTCTGACCGAATCCTGTGAACGCTGACTGGTCGGGCAAATCAACGCTGCCCACCGCTGGAGAACCTACGCATGTCTGCGGAAAATGTCTCTCGCGCCAGGACATGGAAGCGGCTCGCGTGGCCGTTGCTGCTGACCGCAGTCGTGCAGGCAGCGCTGATTCAAGCGCCCAGGGCCGGGGAGGACTCCGGCTCGCGGCCGCGGGTGGATGCCGACGGGGTGGCACATGTACCCGCGATGAGCGTCCCGCCATCGAGATTCATGAGCCCGGAGGCGCGCAGCAGGTTCATCAAGCTGTTCTCGAATCCCGAGCCGTCGCCGCCTGCGGGTGCGGATATCCGTCTGGTGCGCGAGCATGACGAGCGAAAGAATGCTCCGTTCGTGGCTCGAGCCCAGGCGCTCTATCCGGTCAATATCGAGGAGCGCGTGATTGGCGGCGTCCGCACCAGGGTCATCACCCCGAAGGCGGGCGTCGCGGCGAGGAATCGCGATCGCGTGCTCGTCAACCTGCACGGCGGGGGCTTCCTGTGGGGCGAGGGGAATGGCGCGCTCACCGAGTCGATACCCATTGCCGGCGTGGGGAAGATCACCGTCATCACGGTCGCCTACCGGCTGGCGCCGGAGTTCAAGTTCCCTGCGGCAAGCGAGGATGTGGCGTCGGTCTACCGAGAGTTGCTGAAGGAGCACCGGGCCGCCGATATCGGTATTTATGGGTGCTCTGCCGGCGGCATGCTGACGGCGGAGGCCGTAGCCTGGTTCCAGCAGGAAAAACTGCCCCAGCCCGGTGCCATCGGGACATTCTGCGGGTCCGCCGGTTCGCTGGGCGGTGATTCGAGTCACCTGGCGTCCTTGCTCGTCGGCGAGTCGCCGTCTGCGGCTGCTGACACCGGATCCCTGAGCTTGATGCCTTACTTCAGCGAGGCGTCATCCTCGGACCCCCTGGTGCTTCCGATCAGCTCACAGAGGGTGCTCAGCAGGTTTCCTCCCACTCTGCTGATCGCCGGTTCGCGCGACTTCACAGTGAGCTCGTTATTTCATGCTCAAGCTGCCCTGACCAGCGTGGGGGTCGAAGCCGAGCTGCACGTGTGGGATGGAATGTGGCATGCGTTCTTCATGGATCCGGATCTGCCCGAGTCGCAACAGGTCTACCGCGTGGTGGCGAAGTTCTTCGATCGACACCTGGGTGCTCTGCAGCATTGACCTGTGCACTGCGTACCACCGGCCGGATACGATCCGGCGCGATTCTCGCCTATCATGAAGAGCGGTCGACAAGAACTTCGTCGGGGAGCCCACATGAGACCATCACTCGCTGCGCCGGCAACGCTGGCGTTGATCCTCACTGTTGCCCTTGCGGGCCCTGCGCAGCAGGGAAGCGGCTCTGAAGCCCACGCGCCCGCCGCCGCATCGAAACACTATTTTCTGCCCGCGACGGCGCAGAACGTGCAATGGGGCTGGTACGACCCGGGCGAGAAGCCCAGGCTGGTCATCAATTCGGGTGACACCGTGTCCATCGAAACGATCTCGCACTCACTCGGGCAGATCAAGCCGGGCCTGGACATGGACGGCATCGTGAAGCTGCGGAAGGAAAACGACGGCGGCGGCCCGCACTCGATCACCGGCCCCATTTACGTGTCGGGGGCGGAACCCGGCGATACGCTGGAGGTCCGCATACTCAGGATCGTTCCCAAACCCGACGCTTTCAACTTCAACCTGCCGGGCAGGGATTTTCCGACCGTGGGTCTGCTGGCGCCGGAATTCCCGGAAGGATTCGTGCGTTACTACAAGCTCGATCTGGTCAGGATGCAAACGCAGTTCAAGCCGGGAATCGTGATCGATCTGCAGCCCTTCCCCGGAACGTTCGCCGTCGGGGTCGACCCGAACGAACCGGACGCCAAGGCCGGGCCGCCCATTCACGATGCGAAAGGGCGCACCAGTACGCTGCGGCCGTGGAAGAACGGCTCGAACATGGATCTGAACGAGCTGCAGGCCGGTTCGACCCTGTACCTGCCGGTGTTCCTCAAGGGCGGCCTGATCTGGACCGGCGATTCGCACTGCCGGCAGGGTAACGGCGAGGTGAACCTCACGGCGCTCGAGTGTGCCTACAAGGAGATCGAGATTCGGCCAATCGTGCGCAAGGACCTGAAGACCGACTGGCCCTGGGCGGAAACGAAGAGCGACTGGATCTTCATGGGTTACGACGAAGACCTGAATCAGGCGATGAAGATCGCCGTCGAGCAGACCGTGCATTGGCTCGCCAGTCAGCAGATCGTCCCGATGAGCCGCGAGGAGGCGTACGCGCTCGCCTCTATCGTGGGGGACTGTCGTGTGACGCAGGTCGTCGATATCCGCAAGGGCGTGCATTGCATGATTCCCAAGCGGGTATTTGTCGGCCACCGGCAAACCGCGCACCAGGGCAACTGAAGCACTCCGCTCGTCCCCAGTGAGCTCCGATTCCCCGGGGGCGTTGGGCAGCGTGACGATGCCCGATTTACCTGCGCAGAGCCCACGCGAGGATCGAAATCACCGCGCTGATGAGCAACATGGTCGTGATCGGAAAGAAAAACTTGAATCCGGGCCGGTCGATGACGATATCGCCTGGCAGGCGAAACAGCGGCAGGCGCTTGACCCAGGACCAGGCCAGGCCCAGCAAAATGAGGCTCGCACCCAGAGTGATGAGCAGGCGGTTCATCGCTGAAGAGTCTACGACATCGCCCGACCGGGCGGTCGCCGTACGGGCCTCTAGCGGCTCAACTCGCCGAGCAGCGACCCGATGACCTTTCCCAGCCCGGAGGACTCCCAGTCGTAGTGGAAGCGCACCGACACCGGCAGGCCGTGAACCTTCTGGTTCTCGCTCAAGTGATCCGCGGGCGTCAGGTTCAGCACGACGGTCATCGGACGGAGTCCAAACTGATCGACGAGGTCCACGGGCATGCGTTGCGTCAGGCGCGGCGGCTCGGCCACGGTGGCAAGCGTGCGCGTGCCGTCCGGGAAGCGGATGGTCGCCTGCATCCCGACCGTGAGGCGAATGCCGAACTTCGGCGAGGTGTAGGCGATCACCCGCGGGTTGTCGGTGCGCGCCAGGATGACCAGCGGCTCGCCCGGCGTGACGTATTCCCCGGGCTTGGCGGGCGTCTCGAGGACACGGCCGCCGTAGGCAGAGGAGAGGGTCAGGGAGCGTTGCTGGCGCTCGATGAGGTCGTGGTCGATCTCGGCCGTGTTGACCCCGGCGCGCTCGGCGGCCGCCCGCGCTTGCAGCACTCCTGCCTCCGCCTCGGCGGTCTGTGACTCGGCTGCGTTCTGCTCCGCGACCGTCGCCGCTCCCTGCTGAACGAGCCCCGCGATCGTGTCGCGCCGCTCTCCCTGATACCGAAGCACCCGCTCCCGCAGCAGCAGCTGCTCGCTCGCCGCCTTCTGCTGCCGCCGCACTCCCGCGGCGGCCTGCCGCTCGATCGCGTTGCGCGCCGCGGCCGCGTCGAGCTCGAGACTGTCGAGGACGGCGATCGTCTTCCCTGCCGCGACCGTTTCGCCGGCCAGGACGCCGAGCCGGTTGATGCGGCCGGACCGCGGTGCGCGGATCTCGTACTGCTCGAGGGCCACGGTGCCGTTGGCGGTCAGAGTGAGCCAGGATCCCACGACTCCGGTCAGGAGCAGCAGGATGGGCGAGAGCACCGCGAACAGGATCAAGTACCAGGCGATCTTGTGTCTCTGGCTCTTTGCCGTGGCGTAGAGGATCTTCACGCCGTCCAGCTGCTCGGGTGGACGCTGCCTGGATCTGAAACGCAACTGCACCGTTACTCTCCCGCGGCGAGCCGCGCGAGGCCCGAGGCATCCCGCCAGGCGTCCTCGATTTGCAGGGTGAGGCCGGAGAAGTTCGCGGCGGCGAGCTGGGATTCAACGCGCTCGATGCGCCGGCGGCGCTCGGCTTCCGTATAGGACCAGAGGCTCTCCTCTCGACCGAGCGACTTCTCGAGGCTCAAGGCGACACTGAAGGAGAGCTCCGGATGGTGTCCGAGCAGCGGCTCGGCGATCTCCACCGCGCGATCGGGGTTTGCCACGTAGACCATGAGGGTAGGGGAGACCCGGAGCCGGTGCAGCACCTCGGCGAAGCTCGAGTCCCCGACCGGCGCGTCCAGATCGCGCGGGTGGACGCTGAGCGCCACGGGCCACGGGCTGGCCGCGCTCGCGGCGACGAGGGTCTGCGCCAGCGAGCCGAGGAGCGCCGGGAGCCTGTCGGGTGCCGGGTCGATCTGCGCGGGCTCGAGATCGAGATGCAGGCCGTCGAAGGGCACGGACTTGAGGGCCTCGATGATGCGCAGGAGCCCCGCACGCTGCTCGGGCCGGATCCAGTCGGGATCGCCAAGCAGCAGCTCGACTTTGAAGCCGTGCTCGTGGGTGTTGCGCACGGCACGCAGCAGCGGGGAGGGGTCGGCGCTCACGCGGCGCATCTGAGCGGCATCGAGCGAGACCAGGAGTCGCTCGATGCCGGCCGCGTGGATTGCGCGGAGCTTGCGTTCCCCGAGCTCAGTGGCGCCTTCAGTGAGCCACTCGGCCGAGTGCCAGAGGTAAAGCGCCCGCCCGCCCGGTCGGGCCGCCGGCTGCGTCGGGGCAGTGCTGGCCGTCGACTGACAGGGACTCGTCTCGAAGCGCGCCCAGTCGGCGTACCAGTAGACCATCGCCCTGTCGGCCTCGACCAGCGACTTGGCCGCGTTGTAACGCTGCAGGCGCGCCCGCTGCAGCTGCTCGGCCACGTCGCCTTCGAGCTTCACGGCGCGCAGGTCGCGCTCGTGAACCGCCGCGTCCGCGGAAGCGAGCCGGGCCGAGGCGAATTCCGAATTCCGACGCAGCACCGCGGCGCGGGCGATGAGCTCGCGCCGCTGCTGTTGCAGCTCCTGCCGCCGGACCTCGTACTCGAGTTGGGCGCGGGAGAGCTGCGCGGCGGCCGCGCGGGCGAGTAAGCGGCGCTGTGACAGGTACTCGATCGGGACCTGGAACGACCAGCTGAGGACCGCGGAGCCGCCGTGCTGTCCGGTCGGCATGTCATCGCGTGCGGTGTAGCCGAGCTGGACGCTGGATTGCACCGGATACAGCGCGTTGTCACGCGGGCTGCTTTGCCTCAGGGCAATGACTTTCTGCAGCCCGGCGAGCTCCGGGTCCGAATCGGTCCAGTCCTCACTCGAGTCGACACCGCGCACGCACGCGAGGGGCACCAGAGGCCGCACCGCCACGCCGCCATCGAGATCCTGACCGGTGAACTCGCGCATCAGGGCGAGCGCGACTTCCCGGTCGGCGCCGCCCGAGGCCTCGTCGCGCCGGGCGAGGGAGAACCCGGTGAGAAGCTCGAGACGGTCGGCTTCGAGCAACAGGCCCGCCCGCGTACGCAGCGCAGCGACGTGCTCGAAGGTGGGCTCGTCCTGGAGATACCCCTGCGCCAGCACCTCGAGGCGTTGCGCCTGCCAGTAGTCGCCGTACGCCTTACGCAGTCGCGCGATCAGCTCACGGCGTTGAAGCTGGCGCCGGGCGTCGAGCTGCAGCACCTGCAGCCGCTGCTCGGCGAGCGAGTCCTCGAGCTGCAGCCGGCTGCCGAGCACCGGTACCGACAGGCCGCCGCCCGCCAGTCCCTGGTTGTAGCCCCACGAATGCGTCGGATCGATGATGTCGTGGTTGTGCGAGTAGCCGACACTGCCGAAGGCGCTCACGCCCAGGCCGATGCGGCCCGCGCTGAACGCATCGCGCGCGGATTCGAAGGTCCGCTCGGCGAGCTGCGCGGCGGGGGAGAGTTCGACGCGCGTCTCGAGCTGCTCGAGCGGCGGCAGGGCGAGCGCCACCGCCGGACCGAGCAGGAGGGCCGGAATCAGGGTGCACAGGATGCGTGCCGCCGTGATCATGCGGTCAGAACTTGGTGCGCCGGAGCACCCAGGACGGCGCCATCGCGGACTCGAGATGCGACTTGCCGAGCAGCTCGTTGAGTGTCGCAATCGCGTTCCAGCAGCGGGTGAGGAACGTGAACCCCGGGAAGGCCAGCAGCATCCAGGCGAGCTTGAGGTCCTGCCGGCGGCGCTCGGAATAGAGGAACCAGTATTCCACGTACATCAAAGCGGCCAGCAGGGTATAGAAGAGGTACACGAACGCCAGCACGCCGAGCGTCACGGCGGCCGGATAGACGAACAGCATGTAGATCGTGTAGGTGAGCAACACGAACGGCAGCGCCAGCTGAAACAGCAGCCCGGTCCAGACCAGCGCGAGGAAATTACGCAGGCCCATGAGCCCGGGCCGCAGGTGATGGCGGTACTTGCGCAGGTACAGGTAAGAGAGGTCTCCGTCCCAGCGCAACCGCTGCTTGAGGAAACCCCGGAACGTCTCGGGCACGTCGGTGTGTCCCATGGCCCGCGGCTCGAAGCGGATGCGTAAGTCGGGGTGGCGCGCGAAATACTTCTTGATGCGCAGCGTGAGATCGAGATCCTCGGCCGTGCCGCTGTCCCAGCCGCCGATGCGCCGCAGGAAGTCGCGGCGGAAGACGCCGAACGCGCCGGAGATGTTGTTCACGAGATTGAAGGCGTCCAGCCCCGCGCGGCTCAGGTGTATCGAGAGCGCGTACTCGAGGGCCTGCAGGCGCGTGACGAAGCTGCTGCGGGCGTTGCGGGCGCGCAGGTTCCCCGACACCGCGACGACGTTCTGATCGGCGAAGTGCCGTACGGCGTGCCGCACCATGTCGTTGTCGAAGGAGGTGTCGCCGTCGAGGGCCATGACGATCTCGCCGGAAGCCAGCGCGAGCCCCTGGTTCAGGCTCGAGACACGCCCGCCGCGCTGCAGCTTGGGGACGATCTCGAGGCGGCGGAGCTTCCTCGCATTGACGTACGACTGTAGCGCCCGCAGCGCCGTGAGTGTCGCGCGGTTCTGCACGGCCCCATCCACCACTGCGAGCATCTCGACCGGACCGTCGTAGAGTTGCTCGGTGAGCGAGCGGACGGTCTTCTGCACGTCCGCGCCCTCGGAGTAGCAGGTGATGACGCAGGAGACACTCGGATGGTAGGCGAGCGGGTAGCGCGCGGTGCGCCGCCCCTCGATGTAACGGCGCACCCCGCCGAGCATCACCAGTGCCTGGATCGGCAGCTCGAACATCAGCACGAACGGAAAGAACTTGAGGGCGATGACGATCCAGTCGGATCGCCAGACCGCTTCCAGCAGCTGCAGCAGCGTGAGCCACGCGCCGGTCAGGGTGAGTATCGCGTCCATCAGCCGACGCGGCTCCGCAGGGTGCCCATGAGGAGGCGCGCGTTGGTGCTGCCCGCGCCGGCGTCGGCGGAGGTGAAGGAGGCGGTTGCGATCTCGATGCGCAATCCTTCCTCCGGCGTCGCTGCGGCGCCGAGCGCCACGATGCGCTCGAGGAGGATCGCGACGCCTGCGGGCAGGGTCTGCGGCAGCAGCAGCCAGCAGCACGCATCGTCATCGCGCATGAAGAGGTCGGTGGTGCGGATCAAGGCCCGCAGGCGCTGCGCCAGCGCATCGAACATCTGCGCGACGCGATGGCGCGGGAGGCGGGAAGCGAGCAGGTGAACGTTGGCGAACTTCAGGCACACCAGGCCGAACTGCACTTCCTCGTGCCGGCGGGAGAGGTCGAGCAGCCACTCGAGCGTGCGGCTGAAGTACTCGGGGTGTGCATGGCTGAACTCGTCGAGGAGCTTGAAGAGGTCGCCCACCTGGCCGGTGCGGGCGGCGAGCTCGCCGGCCGCCGACAGGCGCAGCCCGTAGTAGTTGCGCTCGGAGAGCGCGTCGGTGCCGCAGGTCTTGCGACACTGAAGGCAGCGAGCCTTCACGTTGGGCTCCGTGAAGCGTCCCGAGCAGTCCTTGCACACGAAGGTTTCGAGAGCTCGGTCGTAGTCGACGCCGATGTGGCGCAGCCGCACCGCGCATTTCGGGCAGGTGAGCCCCTCGTTGGTCAGGTACTCCTCCTGAGTCCCGACGTGGCCGCAGGAGTAGCAATGGAGGAAATTCTGCTCGGCGGTGTCGATGCTGCCGCATTGCGGGCAGGTCTCGATGAAGAGCAGCTGGCCCGCGGAGCACGACGGGCAGGTGTGCACCCGCTCGACGAGGCCCGCGGTCTCGAGCAACCCGCGGCGACGCAACCGCTCGAGCATGAGGAAGCTATCCTCCCCGGGACGGCCCAACGCATCCGCCAGCGGGTACCGGTAGATCCTCTCGTCGCGCCAGTCGGCAACCGGTGTCAAAACCCGCTCGGTCCGCAGGTACAGGAAGGCGAGCAGCCGCTCGTCGCCCTCGGCCGTCTCCCGCCGGCTGAGGGATGGGGCGCGGGCGGCAATGGCCGCGGCCTCCGGGGCTGCCGCCTCCGGGGTCGAGGCGACACCGTCGCTGAGCGCATCGACCGCTTCCCCGAATGACCGGTTGAGGAAGATGGGCAGCAGGGCCAGCCGTGGAGCGCGCCGCAGGCTTTCCAGCCAGCTCGCAGCCTGCCGGGCATCGCCCGGCGTCAAAAGCAGCGCATCGGGAGCGAAACCGGCCGCCAGGAGCTGGGGCGCTTCGGCGTAATGGGGGCCTTCAGTCCAATGATCGGGCGCAACCGCGCCGCCGGACTCGGCGGATGTGCGCTTGGCGACCAGCGTCGAGATCGCCGGCAAGACGCGCAGTCTTACGCTCGTGGATGCGGTAGGCATGGTTCAGCAGCGTGCACTCTAATGGCATTGTTATTGTCAAACGCGCACCCCGGGCGGTGCATGGAAGCCGTCACGGTTCTTGCGCTTTACGGCCCCGGCTACGCGCGGCGGACGCGCTAAATCCCAACGGCGTCACGCTTTGTTGGCAGCGCGATTCGACACCCAGGTCCGGGGCGATCCACGCGGCGCCGGGGGCAGGCCGTCAATGACGGTGTCAGCTCACCGTTGCGGGATCGGCGCCGTGCGGCGAGTGCGGATGGATTTCCAGCGCCACCGCCAACCCAAGTCGGCCGAGCAGGCCGAGGGTCTCAGGTGTCAGGTCCAGTCGGAAGTTGTCGCGGACGAACAGACTGACGTGAAGCTCGGCTATGCCGCCGTCGGTGCTGAGCCGCTCCAGAAATGCGTGTGATCTGCGCAAGTGAGCGAGCGTCTGCAGCAGCACGCTCTCCACCGAAAGCCGGCCGGAAGACAGTTCCGGGCCCGGCATCAGTCGGCCCATCCAGTAACTCTCCCGATAGGCGCCCTCGCGTGCCTCACCCGCAGGGCTGCGCCGCGGATCGCCGGCTTTCCAGGTGTGTTGCGGTTCGAAGCCGAGCGTCTGCGTGATCGTGCTCGGCTCGATGCTGGGGTGGCGGATGCGAAGCGAAATGGTGAATTCGTATTCGCTCATGGAACTGCCCGTCGGATTTCAGGAGCGCGCCGCCGAGGCTCTCCGCGCCTGTATCGGGTCGGGCGGGACCTGGACCCCGACCAGGACACCGCTCCCGGCCGCAGCGCGCGGCCGGGAGCGGTGTGGATGGACCTTCGCGTATCAGTAGCGGCGCGGCCCGCCGCGGTTGCCGCCGCCCGACCGCTCGCGATCCTGCGCTTCGTTGACTTTGAGGGGCCGACCGTCGAAGTCGGTGCCGTTCAGCGCCTGCATGGCGCGCGAGGCGTCGGCATTCGACATCTCCACGAAGCCGAAGCCGCGCGGCCGACCCGTGTCGCGATCGGTGATCAGGGAGACCTTCTCGACCGTTCCGTGTTTGGAAAACAGGGCGCGGACGGCCTCGTCGGTCGCGGTGAAGGGGAGATTTCCGACATATAGTTTGGTCATTTGCAGAGTACTCACGAGAGAATAGAAAAACACCGGCAGGTAAGTCCTGCCTCCTGGTTCGTCAAGCTTT
>Ga0209155_1000575_pt1 | contig 17653 bp, 14 predicted proteins | sample GraSoiAngelo_122_FD_185879 | JGI IMG/M metagenome (GOLD analysis project Ga0209155, IMG submission 185879) | Grasslands soil microbial communities from the Angelo Coastal Reserve, California, USA - 14_0927_02_20cm (SPAdes) (version 2) | ecosystem: Environmental > Terrestrial > Soil > Grasslands ... | reverse complement strand
GCGGACGGGCGATCGCACGCGGCGCTATGCCCACGTAGGGAGCGGCAACTACAACCCCGACACCGCCAGGCTGTACACCGATCTCGGGCTGTTCACCGCGGATGAGGAGATCACCGCCGATCTACACGCGCTCTTCAACGAGCTCACCGGCTCCTCGCGCGCTCCGCGGGCGGCGTTCCGGCGGCTGCTCGTCGCACCCACCAACATGCTCGACCGGTTCCTCGCCCTCATTGCGCGCGAGGCGGAGCACGCGCGCGCCGGCCGCGGCGGGCGCATCCGCGCCAAGCTCAACGGCCTCGCCGACTGCAGCGTGATCGGCGCGCTGTACCGCGCCTCGCAAGCCGGCGTGGACGTGGGTCTGGTGGTGCGGGGAGTGTGCATGCTGCGCCCGGGCGTGCCGGGGCTATCCGCGCGGATCAAGGTGGTGAGCGTGCTGGGCCGCTTCCTCGAGCACGCGCGCATCTATCACTTCGGGAACGGCGGAGCCCCGGAGTACTACATCGGGTCGGCCGATTGGCGGCCCCGCAATCTGCGCCGCCGCATCGAAGTCGTCACGCCCGTGGACGACGCCGCCGCACGGGAGCGGTTGGACGGCATTCTCGAGCGCGAGCTCGCCGACCCCGATGCCTGGAGTCTCGCCTCCGACGGCTCCTACGCCCGGGGCACGGGCCTCACTCGTCCCTCGCGTACCGCATCTCATTCGTCGGCGTGAAACCGAGCTTCTCGTACAGCGGACGCCCGTCCGCCGAGGCGTGCAGCACCACGCTCTCGATGCCGCTCGCCCGGCACCACCGCAGCAGCTCCCGCAAGAGCGCCGCGGCCACGCCCCGGCGCCGCCACGCCCGCTCGGTGAATACGTTCATGATCAGCCCCTGCGGTCCGCGCACCAGGCGCGAGTCCCCGGGCGCGGGGCGCGGCAACAGCTCGCGCAGCTGCAGCCCCGCCCCACCCACGATCTCGCCCCCGGCCTCGGCCAGCCAGGCGACATAGCGGCCGTCCGGGATCGCGGCGGCGAAGTACGCGCGCGCCGCTTCGATCAACGTGTCGCGCAGGTTGTCGCTCAGCTGCCCCATGTCCCGGAACATGTCGGCGCGATGGCGCGCGAGCACGCCCGCGTCCTCGGCCGTCGCCCGGCGGATCGAGAGCCCCTTCACCGCTCGCGATGCGCCTCCAACAGCTCCAGCGCTTGCCGCACCCGCGCCAACGCGGCCCCGAAGTCGGTGTCACCCGCGCGGTGCAGCGGCGCCAGTACTTGAAGGGCGTTGCGGAGATGCTCGGCTGGGGATTCGGCCGCGGGAATACGCACGGCGCGGCCGCGCCGCTCCAGCGTACTGCGCCGCTCGGCGCCGCGCCGGCGGTCCACCACGCGGCGGCGCTCGAGCGGCGCCCCCGCCACCGCGCGTCGCCGGGGCGACGAGCGTCGGTCCACGCCATGGCGGCGATCGGCGAAGAGGCGGGTGGGCGTCACGGAGCTGCTAATGTGCCTCCCGCGCGCCGCGACGGCCAGGCTCAGGACGCGCCCGGAAGGTCGATCCAGAACTTGCTCCCGCTCCCGAGCGCCGACTCCAGGCCCACGTGTCCACCCATGCGCTCGACACCCTTGCGCACGATGGCGAGGCCGATGCCGGTGCCGGGATAATCCTCGGCGCGGTGCAGCCGCTCGAACACGCGAAATATGCGCTCGTGGTGCTCCGCGGCGATGCCGATTCCGTTGTCTTCGACCCACACGCGCACGAAATCGCCGTGCCGCTCGGCCCGGACGAGTACCTCCGGCACGCGGCCCGCGGGCACGAACTTGATCGCGTTCCCGAGCAGGTTCGCGAACACCTGGGCCAGCGTAGTCCCGTGCCCCACCGCCGCGGGGAGGGGCTCCGCGACGGTGATGTGTGCCGCGCGGCCCTTGACCTCGCCGTCCAGCTGGTCGAGCGACGTGCGCACCAGCCGCCCGAGATCGAGCGGGACGAGACGCAGCTCGGCCCGGGCGAGCCGACTGTACGCCAGCAGGTCGTCGATCAGCCGGTCCATCGTCCGGGCGGCCGTGATGACACGCTCGGCGAAGCGCCGGCCGGCCTCGTCGAGACGGTCGCCGTAGTCCTCGAGCAGCGCCAGGCTGAAGCCCTGCATCGCGCGCAACGGCGCCCGCAGATCATGCGAGATCGAATAGGCGAACGCCTCGAGCTCGGCGTTCCGATCTTCGAGCTCGGCCGTGCGCGCCTGGACCCGATCCTCGAGACCCTGCCGCGACTCGCGCACATGCGTCACCATGACGTCGAAGGCGGCCGCCAACCGGCCCAGCTCGTCGTTCCCCATCGGCGCGGTCACCGGCTGGCTGTAGTCCCCGGCCGCCATCGCCTCCGCGGCGTGCGTCAGCCGTACCAGCGGTCGCGTGATGGTGCGGCTCGTCCCCCAGGCGGCGAGCAGGCCGAGCCCGAGGATGCCGGCCCCGACGACGATGAGCCGGGCGAGGAACTGACGCGCCGGCGCGATCGCGACGTCGCGCGGAAACTCGACCAGCACGACCCAGGGGGTGCGCGGCACGGGGCGCGCCCCACCGAGCACGGGCCCGACGCCGTCGCGCTCGTAGCGGAGCACGCCGGCGGCATGGGTGACGTCTACCGGGGGTGGCGGGACACGGCGTGCCAGATCCGTCCAGACGTCGTCCGCCACATTGCCGATGAACAGATGGGCGTCCGATCCGATCAGCCGGTTCAAACGGGCGTTCTGCTCGCGGGTGTCCCCTGCCTGGCCGATGCGACGCCATTGGACCACGTATCCGCGCACACGCGACCGCGTGACGACGGGCGCCGCGACGGCGTACCCGACGGAGTCGCCGACCGTAAAGAAGCGTCCGACGGCTCCCGAATCGGCGCCGACATCGTCCAGCAGGGCGCGGGCGGCGGCGGCGCTGCTCCACCGGTTCCCCTCGCCGACCCCGACCAGCGGATGCCGGTCCGCGCTCCACAGCTCGACGGCCGCGATCTGCTGGGCCTGCGGGCCGGCGGGGCGCAAGGCCGCCTGGGTGGCGGCGCGGCGGGACTCACCGGGCTCGAGGGCGTACGCGCGCACGGCCGGGCTGTCGGCCACGGCGCGGGCCGCGGCGATGAGCTGGTCGCGAGAGGCCTTGAGGGTGAGGGCGAGCTGATCCACGACGGTACCCAGTCGCGCCGTGACCGCCGTCGCCGTGGAGCGGCGCACCGTCTGGTACGCCGCCCAGCCGTAGCTGCCGGTCACCGCGACCACCAGCCCCCCGATGAGGAGCGGTAGCTTGACCGAGATGGAAAGACCGCGCCCGGATCCGTCGACCATGGGTGCCTCCGGCCCCAAGGTAGGTGTGCGGCGCAACCGCGCCAGAGACCCGGCTAAATTCCCCCACCACCCATGGCAGCGATCGTCACGGCCGAGCGGCTCAGCAAGACGTTCCGCGTCAAGGTGCGCGACCCGGGATTGAAGGGCGCGCTCGCGGCGCTGGTGCGGCCCCGCTATCGCGACGTGCATGCGGTGCGCGACGTCACGTTCCAGATCGAGCCGGGGGAGATCGTCGCCTTTCTCGGCCCCAACGGGGCGGGCAAGACCACCACGCTCAAGATGCTCACCGGGCTGCTCTACCCGACGACCGGTCGGGTCGAGGTGGCGGGCTTCGTCCCATGGACCGGGGGGCGCGACTTCAAGCGGCGCATCGCCCTGGTGCTCGGCAACCCGCAGCAGCTCGTATGGGACCTGCCTCCGGAAGAGACGTTCCTCTTGAACCGGGCGATTTACGACATCGCCGAGCCCGCGTACCGGGAGCGGCTCGCGGAGCTCGTCGATCTGCTGGAGCTGCGCGACGTGCTCGAGAAGCCGGTGCGCCAGCTGTCGCTGGGCGAGCGCATGAAGTGCGAGCTCTGCGCCGCGCTGCTGCACCACCCGCCGCTGCTGTTTCTCGATGAGCCCACGCTGGGCCTCGACGTCACCGCCCAGGAGGCGATCCGCCGCTTTCTGTCGCAATATCGGGAGCGCCACGGCGCCACCGTGCTGCTCACGTCGCACTACATGCAGGACGTGACGGCGCTCGCGTCGCGTGTGCTCATCATCAACCGCGGGCGCCTACTGTACGACGGTGCCCTCGATGCCCTGGTGGCGCGGATTGCGCGCATCAAGCGGATCGAGCTGGTGCTCGGACCCCCCCCCGACGGCGTCACGGCGGAGACGCTCGCCGCGTTCGGCACCGTGCGGAGCTTCCATTTTCCGAATGCCGTGCTCGAGGTGCGGCGCGAGGAGGCGGCGGCGACCAGCGCCCGGCTCCTCGCGGCGCTGCCCGTGGCCGACCTGTCGATCGAGGACCCGCCGATCGAGGACGTGATCCGCCAGGCGTTCGCGCAGGGGCTGGGAGACGACGCGTGACCGGTGCGCTCGATTGGCTGCGGCGTTACGGCGCGCTGTTGCGGGCCGCGTGGCTGCAGGACCTGCAGTACCGGGCGTCGATCGTGTTGTGGCTGCTGTGGGGCGTGACCGAGCCGGCCGTCGCGCTCGGGATCTGGTGGGCGATCGCGGCGGACGGCCCCGTGCAGGGCTATGCCCGCGCCGACTTCGCGCGCTATTTCTTCGCCCTGATGCTCGTGAACCAGCTCACCATCGCCTGGGACTCGTGGTACTTGGACTCCTGGATCCGCGAGGGCGAGCTGAACTTCCGCCTGGCGCGCCCGATCCACCCCGCGCACGAGGCGGTGGCGGAAAACATCGCCTACAAGGCGCGCACCGCCGGCATGATCCTCGTGGTGTGGCTGATCGTCGCGGCGGCATGGCCCGCGGTGCGGCTGCCGTTCGGAGCGGGCCGGTGGGCGCTCACCGCGGCGGCGGTGCTGCTCGCCGCCGCGATGCGGTTCTTCATCAGCTTCGCGACGGGGCTGCTCGCGTTCTGGACCACCCGCGCCACCGCCATCATGGAGCTGCACGCCGGGATCTCGCTGTTTCTCTCCGGGCGGCTCGCGCCGCTCGCGCTGCTCCCGCCCGCCGTGGCGCGGGTGGCGGTGTTCTCGTGGTTCCCCTACATCCTGGCGTTTCCCGTGGACCTGCTCACCGGGGCCGTGCACGGCGCCGCCGTCGTACGAGGCTTCGTGGGGCAGATCGTGTGGCTCGCGGTGTGGCTTGGGGCCTATCGATTCGCCTGGACACGGGGCCTGAGGAAATACGGAGCGGTGGGAGGATGAAACTCCGCATTCTCGTCGCCCTCTTCCGCATCAACGTCGCCGAGGAGCTCCAGTACCGCGCCAACTTCGTCGCCAGCCTGCTCGGCACGCTCTTCTGGATCGTCACGGCGCTACTCACCCTGGCGGTGTTCTTTCGGCACACCACGCGCCTGGGGGACTGGGACTATTGGGAGGTCGTCGTGCTGCTGGGGGTCTTCAACACGCTCACCGGCGTGATCGAAGCCGTGCTGCGGCCGGGCATCGGTCGGCTCGCCGGAGAAGTGAAGAGCGGCGGCCTCGACCTGGTACTGGCCAAACCGGTGGACGCGCAGGGGTTCGTCTCGTTCCGCCGGCTCGACGTGTGGCGATTCAGCGATGTCGTGCTCGGCCTCGTCCTGGCGGGATACGCGCTGCACCGGCTCGGCCGGATGCCGTCCGTCGCGCAGCTTGCGGCGTTCGGCGTGACCCTTGCGGCTGCCGTTGTCGTGGTATACGCGCTGTGGGTGGCGCTGATGAGCCTGGCCTTTTGGTTCGTGTCGGTGGAGAACCTCTCGGTGCTGTTCGACGCGGTGTACGAGGGCGCCCGCTATCCGGTGTCGGCCTATCCGGGCGCGCTGCGGTTCGTGTTCGTGTACCTCATCCCCGTTGCCTGGACCACGACTATCCCGGCGTCCGCGCTCACGGGACGACTCGAGCCCGGGTTTGCGCTGGTCGCGGCCGCCGTGGCGGGAGTCGTGTTCGCGTTGACCCGGCTCTTGTGGCGCATCGCGCTCAAGCGCTACGCGGGCGCCAGCGGGTGACGCGCAGCCGTCAGCTCATCGCGGCGAGCGCGGCGCCGCCATCCGGCCAGCGGCTCGCCGGGTCGGCCGCGAGGCAGCGTCGCTCCAGCTCGGCGAGCCACGGGGGCACGGAGCGGACTTCCTCGAGCGGCTCCGATTCCGGCGCCGGCGGGTGCCCCGTCAACATCTCGTGCACCAGCACGCCCACGGCGAACATGTCGTCGGCCGGCGTGGCCGCCGCGGCACCGTTCTTCCCTCCGGGTGCGCGCCGCTCCGGCGCCACATAGGTGGTGGCGCACAGCGCCCCCGTCACCGCCCCGGGCGCGCCGCGGGGCAGCGAGCGTTCCACCGCTCCCACGATCCCGGTGTCGGCGACCAGGGTGTGGCCTTCGGTGAGGAGGACGTTTTCGGGCTTCAGGTCGCCGTGGGCGATGTGGGCGGCGTGGGCGTGGGCCAGCGCGGCGAGCACATCGCGCAGAATCTCGACTGCCCGGCGCAACGGCAACTCGCCGTTACGGGTGAGCCAGGCGCGCAGCGTGGTACCCTCGACGAACGCGCGCGAGTGATACACGAACGCGCCGGCGCGCCCGGAGCCCCGGGGAGGCACGAGGGGTGGGGCGCTCAGGCGCTCCGCGAGCAGTAGCAGCTCGCGCTCGAGCAGCGCCGTGTCTAGCGCGAGCGACAGCTCCCCCGGTAGGACTTTGACGAGGAGGGCCGGTCCGCTCGCGCCTTCGAGCGCGACGAACATGCGGCAGGTGCCCACCGGACGCACCTCGCGCTCGACCCGGTAGGTCGGGCCCAGCGCGTCCTGCAGTGCCGTTCGCAGGTCAGCCACGTCGGGCGGGTTCTCCCGAGCGAGACGTCGCGATGATGCGGCTCCTGAGCTGGTGTCTGAACATATCCGCGACAGCGGGTCGCGCCACCAATGGGAGCTGCGTCGATCGCGCTCCCCCGCCCCCCCCGCCGGGCCGACCCCCAAGGTAACCGGGTGAGCGGCTGGGCGGGACCCGCAGGCCTCACACCATGACCGCTCCCCCCGCTACGTCCAGGATCAGCCCGCTGATCCAACCGGCGTCGTCCGAAGCGCGCAACAGCGCGGCGCATGCGCTCGATCTCGGCGAGGGCGCTCACAAGTAACGGGCGACCGCCATCGCCCCGGCCGCCGTCAGGAGCAGCAGGGCCACGAGCTGGGCTCCCCGCTCCACCCGTGCCTGCAGGGTGGCGAGCTCAGCGGCCTGCGCCGGGGTCGGGGTGCCGCCCTGCGTTTCGAGGCCCTTGCGGAGCCTGGCCATCTTGACGCCGGCGGGGGCGTTAACGGCCACACCCACGATCACCGCGAGGAGGGCGGCGACCGCCCCGGCGCCGAGCGCGAGCCCCACGCGCGACGTCACCCAGGCCCGGTTGAATCCGGCGGAGAGCCGACCGTACATGATGAATCCCGAGACGATCGTCAGCAGCATGGCGCCGCCGAGCACGGGGCCCGAGCGCGGCATCAGGCGCGCCACGAAGCGGCCGCCCTCGGCGCCCAAGACCCGGGCGGTGGGAAGAACGAACAGGGCGGCGAACACGGCCGAGCCGACCCAGACGACGCCTGCGACGATATGCACCAAGCGCAGCCAGACCACGGGACACCTCCGGTGGAGTACAATTGACTATACGATACGTATAGCTAAATTGTTCCCATCGAGGTATCCCGCCCGTGACCCCCCGTCCCTATCGGCTGGGCCGCCGCCAGGCGGCGGTCGACGGCACCCGGGCCCGCATTCTCAAGGCCGCGCACGCGCTGCTCGTCGCCCGCCACGGCGCGTTCAGCATCGAGGCCGTCGCCCGGCGCGCGCGCGTCACCCGGGTGACCGTGTATCAGCGCTTCGGCTCGCGGTCCAAGCTGCTGGAGGCGCTGTTCGACGATCTCGCGCGCCAGGGCGGCATGTGGGATCTGGCGGATGCCTTTCGCCAGGCCGATCCGCAAGCGGCGCTGGCGCGGTTCGTGGCGATCTTCGCCCGCTTCTGGACGGCCCACCGCCCGATTCACCGGCGCCTGCTGGCGCTGGCGGCGCTCGACCAAGGGCTCGAGCGAACCTTGCGGGCCCGGCAGGAATGGCGGCGTCAGGGGCTGCGGGTGATCGTGGGTCGCTTGCGGGAGCGGTCCGGGCCCGCGGCGGCTGCGACGGAGGAGACCATCGACGCCCTGTTCGCACTCACGGCATTCGAGACGTTCGACCTGCTCGCCGGGCCGACACGGACCCCCGCAGCGGTGGCGCCGATCGTGCTGCGGATCGCGCGGGCCGTCCTTGCGGAGCCCCTTGTTTGAGGCCACACTAGCGCGCCCGGAGCGTCGCCGCTGAGCGCCGCGGTCGTCACGTCCTCTCGTTCGGAGATCCGCATGCATCGCTGTCGCCTGTTGCTGCTCGCGCTATGCGCCCCGGCCGCCGCCCGAGCCCAGACCGAGCTGCCCCGCACCCACCGACCGGTGGCCACCGTTCCGGCGATCACACCCGGCGACTTGATGACGCGGCTGTACATCTTCGCCGACGATTCGATGCAGGGACGCGAGGCCGGGACGATCGGCAACGTCAAAGGCACCGACTACATCGCCGCCGAGATCAAGCGCGCGGGCCTCGTGCCGGCGGGAGACGGCGGCACGTACTTCCAGACGATCCCGCTCAAGACGCGCACGTTCGACACGACGTCGACGTTCGCGGTCGCGGGAGCTCCCCTGGCGGCGTTTACCGACTTCGTGGCGCTCGGACCCCGGCCGCTCGAGAGCCAGTCGCTCGCGATTGTGTTCGGCGGCGAGGTGGGCGACTCGTCCGCGCTGATCGCGCCGGAGCAGGCGAGCGGGAAGTTGGTCGTGTTGCGGGTGCACGGAAGGGGGCTGGGACTGCGTCCGCTACGGGCCGCGCCGGGCGTGCCGGGCGCCGCGGCGGTCGCGCTCGTCGCCCTCGATAGTCTCGCGCCGCAAGTGCTCGCGTTCCTGCGGCGCCCGCGCACGGTGCTCGACGACAACCCCGCGGCCCTGGCGGCGCAGCCGCCGGTATTCCTGATCAGCGGCGCCGCCGCCGCGAAGATGTTCACCACGCCACTGGACCAACTCACCCCCGGTGCGCCCGGCACGACGGCGACTGTCGCCGTGCGGTTCGCCGTGGTGCCGATCGCGGACCCCGCACGCAACGTCGTCGGCATCGTGCCCGGGGGGGATCCGAAACTCAAGGGTGAGTACATCGCCGTCGGCGCGCACAACGATCACATCGGGCTCAGCCGCACCGCCGTGGACCACGACTCGATCCGCATCTGGAATCACGTCGTGCGCCCGGAAGGCGCCGACGACGCCGGCAAGCAGGCCACCCCCGAGCAGCAGGCGCGCGTCGATTCGCTCCTCGCCCGGTTCCGATCGGCGCATCGGCGCTCGAGCCGCGCCGACTCGATCGCCAACGGCGCCGACGACGACGGCTCCGGGTCCGTCGCGGCGCTCGAGATCGCCGAGCGAATCGCGTCGCTCAAGCGCAAACCGAAGCGGTCCATCCTGTTCGTGTGGCACACCGGCGAGGAGAAGGGGCTGCTGGGCTCGCGCTACTTCACCGACCACCCGACCGTGCCACGCGACTCGATCGTGGCGCAGCTGAACATGGACATGGTCGGCCGGGGCGCCGCCAGCGACGAGACGGGGCGCACCAAGGACGGAGCGCCGCTGCTCGGCGGCCCCCGCTACCTCCAGCTCGTCGGCTCGCGCCGCCTCTCGACCGAGCTGGGCGATCTGGTGGAAGCGGTCAATCGGGCGGGCCGCCACGGTCTGGCGTTCGACTACGCGATCGATGCCGACGGGCACCCGTCGAACATCTACTGCCGCTCGGACCACTACGAGTACGCGCGCTACGGCATCCCGATCACGTTCTTCACCACCGGCCTGCATTCGGACTACCACCAGGTGAGCGACGAGCCCGAATACATCGACTACGAGCACATGGCCCGGGTCGCCAACCTGGTCGAGGACGTCGCGCTCCACGTCGCCGACCTGGATCATCGCGTCGTGGTGGATCACCCCAAGCCCGATCCCAACGCACCCTGCCGCCAGTAGGCCGGTTGCCCTGGTGATGCGTGACTGCAGCAGGTTGCTCAAGACATGCTGCACGATCGCCACGTCACATCGTGCATCGATGCCATATCTCATTTGCTGGGATCACGTTACCAGTATTGCTGGAGTGTGCGCGGGAATTGCAGCGGCACCGCCACGCACCCATGACCCACGAGACCAGCGAATGGCTCTGTTTCGGCCGGGCCAGTTGCCGCGCCCGGGCCCCCGTGCGGCTGGCGGTGACCGGCTTGCTGCGGCTGGCGCGGGCAGCCCTCCCGCGCCAGGTGCTGCGGCAGCGGTGGATCCGCTACCGCATCGACCTGGCCGACACTCCCCCTCCGCCGCCACACGTGCGGCTGACCCGCGTGACCGACCCGATCATCGGTGCGCTGCGCCAACGTCCCGATCGGGCGGAGACCAGCTTCAAGTCGGGGTTGCGGTTCTGGGATGAGGGGCTGCGGCGCGCGTACATCTGGATCGGACCGGACGGGCCGCTCTGCATCCAGTGGCTGCTCCTGCCGGAGGACTATCGGCAGCTGCGGCGCTTGAGGGAGTGGGCGGGGCTGTATCCGCCACTGCAGCCCGGTACGGGGCAGGTCGACCACCTGTTCGCGTTTGCGGCGGCGCGGCTATCCAGCGTCGCGATGGACTTTGAGTACGCGCTGTTCGACCAGGCGCGGCGGGCCGGGCTGCACGCGCTCGTCATGCACGTTCACGAGAGCCACCGGGTGGCGCGCTCCTGGGCGGAGGCAGCGGGCTGGCGGTGCTTCGGCACCGTCACGCGGCATCAGCTCGGGTGGTCGGGACTTTTCGCCCGGAGCGTGTACGTGCATCGCGACGCAACGCCCCGGCGGGCCGCAGAGATGGGACCCGCCCAGCAGCTCGCCCGGATGCGACTCCCGCCCGACTGGAGCGGCGGCACGCCCAGCGCGGCGGCCGGCAGCTAGCCTAGCGGAACAGCCGGCGTCCCAGGATCGCCTCCAGGCCGGCGAGGGCGAGTCGCGTGGCGTAGCGCGTCTGCACGACGTCGGATCCCGCCTGGGTCAGCTGCACCTGCGCATCTACCAGCTCGAGGATAGTCGCCGCGCCCCCGCGGTAGCGCTGGTCCTGCACCCGAAAATTCTCGGCGGCAGTCGCGAGCGCCCGGATCGAGAGGGCGTAGTTGTCGCGCGCCGTGCTGTAGGTCTCGTACGCCTCGGTGACGTCCCGCCGCGCGGCGCGCTCGACGTCCTCCCGAGCCGCGCGCGCCACATCCCGGTTCACGCGGGCCTCGCTGATCGCGATCTCGCGCGCGCCCCCGGTCCAGATAGGCAGGCTCACGCGGAAGGTGACGAGCGACAGGCTCCGCTCCTCGGGAAAGAAGTGGGTGTCGAACTGCTCGTTCTCTCCGGAGAGCGTCAGCTCGGGGAGGTACATCCCGCGGGTGCCGGCGAGCAGCGCCGACGCAGCCCGCTCGTTGGCGCGCGCGATGCGGAACTGCGGCCCCTCGTGCAGGGCGAGGCGCACGGCCTCCTCGAGCGAGATCGGCAGGGCGGGCGCCGGGAGCGTATCGAGCGGCTGCGCGGCCACCGGTCCGGACGCGCCCACCCGCCGGCCCAGCTGCAACCGAGCCACCGCGAGCGACACGGCCTGGCGCGCGGAGTCGATCTCGGCCCGGGTCTCCTCCAGGGCGACCTGCAGCGAGTCGGTCTGGACGGCGACGCCCTGCGTGACGCGGGCGCGCGCCACCGCCAGCTGCTCCCGCGCCCGGTTCAGCCGCTCGGTGGCGACCCGCAGCAGCTCCTGGTTCGCCAGGACGTCGTAATAGTCGGCCTCCGTCGCCATCGCGGTCTGGAAGCGTTGGGCCAGCTCCCCCGCAGCCGCGGCCTCGTGCCCGGCGTCGGTCGCCGCGAGATCGGCGATCTTCCGCACCGACAGGACCTCGTAGCTCGCGGCGACATGCGTCGTCACCGCGCTCGTGCCCGGAAGGCCCGTGCCCGGATTAGGGAAGGGAGACGAATATCGCGTGGCGTCGACGCCGACCTCGAGCGACGGTAGGATGAAAGCGAGCCGCGCCGCCCGCCGCGCCCAAGCGGCGTTGTCCACCTGGCCCAGGGCGCTGACGTACGCCGGATCGAGCCGGGCGGCGCGCTCGATCGCTTCGCCCAGCGAGACGGTTGGCAGCGTGTCGATCGCGAGCGGCACAACGATCGCCAGGACGCCCAGCATCAGCGCTGCTCCACCGGCTGGACCCGTGCGCCCTCGGCGACGCTCTCCCCCAGGTTCAGGGCGACCCGATCCCCCGGCACCACACCGCCGGCGATCTGTGCGCTCTCGCCGTCGTCGCGCGCCACGACGACGCGGCGAAACGCGACGTGGTCGGCCGAGTCCACGACGGCCACGAACGTGGTGTCACCGCGCACGATCAGCGCGCCCGCCGGCAGCTCCGGGTAGCCCCGCGTCTTGGCGGCGAGCTTCACGGTCACGTAACTCCCGGGAAAAATGCCGCCGCCCTGGTTCTCGAGGTCGACCTCGGCGAGCAGCGTGCGCGTGCGTGGGTCGAGCAACCCGCTGACGCGCGTCACGCGCGAGGCGAGCCGGACCTCGGGCCGGTCGGGCACGGTGATCTCGGCCGGCGTGCCAACGCCGACGAGGGGGGCATCCTGCTGGTCCACGTAGGCGTACACGCGCAGGCGCCCCGTCTCCGATACCGTGAGGACGGGGAGCGCCCCCGTTTGCGCGTTGGTGGCGTTCTGCACCAGGGCGCCCGGGTCGGCGTAGCGGGCGGTGACGCGCCCGGTGAACGGCGCCCGGATGACCTCGTACGACTTGAGCGTCTCGATGGCCTTGAGGTTGGCTTCGGCCACGGCCGCGTCGGTCTCGTAGCGCTCGGCCTCCTGGGCGGAGCTGGCGTTCGATTTGGCGAGGGCGCGGAACCGGTCGGCGTTGACCCGTTTGTTGCGCGCGTCGGCGAGCGTCGCCTCGTACTGCTGGTCCAGCTCGGGCGACTCGATGACCGCGAGTACCTGGCCCGCTCCCACGGCGTCGCCCTTGTCGACCAGCATCTGGCGCAGGTAGCCGCTGACTTTGGCGTACAGCGTGACGGCCGCGTATGGCCGCGCCTCGCCTAAGAGCGTCAGCGTCTGGACGCCCTGCGGCGCCGTCACGCGCACCACGCGCACGTGCGGGCCCGCCGCCACGTCGGCGGCGCGCGCCCGCCCCTCGGCGCGCACCAGACTCACCTTGCGGGCGAGCAGCCCGGCGACGATGGCGACCGAGGCCACCATCGACACCACGCCCCCGACGAACAGCCGGCGCCCGGATCGCGATCGCGACAATGCAGTCATCACGCTTCCCCTCTCTCTTCCGCCAGGAACCGCTCGTCCAGCAGGTGGCTGGTCGGCGGCTCGGTCCGGATCAAGGAATACACGACGGGGACCACGAACAGCGTGGCCACGGTCGCCAGCACGAGCCCGCCGATCACCGCGCGGCCGAGCGGCGCGTTCTGCTCGCCCCCCTCGCCCAGCCCAACCGCCATCGGGACCATGCCGATGATCATCGCGAGCGCCGTCATCAGCACGGGGCGCAGCCGGGTCTTGCCGGCCTCGAGTGCGGCGGCGAGGGCATCGCCGCCCGTCTCCACCCGCCGGTCGTTGGCGAAGCTCACCAGCAGAATCGAGTTGGACACGGCGATGCCCACCGCCATGATCGAGCCCATCAGCGATTCGACGTTCAGCGTCGTGCCGGTGAGCGCGAGCATCCAGAGGATGCCCACCAGGGCACCGGGCACGGCGGCCATGATGATGAACGGATCGACCCAGGACTGAAACAACACCACCATCAGGCAGTACACCAGCACGATCGCCAGAATCAGACCCAGACCCAGGCTGCGGAACGACGCGGTCATCACCTCGCCCTGTCCCCGCACCGTGATGCGCATGCCGGGCGGCAGCGCCCCGAGCGCGGCGATGCGCGAGCGGATGTCACCCACCACGCCGCCCAGGTCTCGACCCTCTACGCCTGCTTCGACATCGATCACCCGTTGCACCGTGTAGTGGCTCACCACGCCGGGCGCGGCGCCGGGGGACACGCTGGCCACGTTGCCGAGCATCACCGCAGGCGCCTCGGGCGGCTCGGCGAGCGACGGCGCGCCGTTGAGATCGGCCGGCCGCATGCCGGATGCGGGCGTGAGCGGGGTGGCGAGCAGGCTCGGCACCGAGGCCAGCCGGGCGATCGGCGTCTGCACGGCCACGGCGTAGTTCACGTTGTTCGCCGGGTTCAGGAAGAACGACGGCGCGATCAGCCCGCTCGAGGAGAGGGAGATGAGCATACTGTTCGCCACGTCCCGCTGGGTCAGACCCAGCTGCGCGGCGCGCACCCGATCCACCTGCACCTTGAGGGCGGGATAGTCGAGCACCTGCGCGACGTGGACGTCCACGGCGCCGGGCACCGTACGGATCGCGTCCCGCAGCCGCCGCGCCACCTCGTAGGAGCGTCGCAGATTCGCTCCTTCGATCTGCACGTCCACCGGCGCCGACACGCCGAAGTTCAGCACCTGGCTCACGATGTCGGCCGGCTGGAAGTAGAAGCTCGAGCCCGGGAAGTCCGGCGGCAGCGCCGCCCGCAGCGCGCGCATGTAGCGCGCCGTGGGCCGATGTCCGGCCTTCAACGCGATCAGGATCTCGGCGTCCATCGCACCGATGTTGTCGGTGGGGACGAACGCCAGATTGTAGAACAACGGCACCCCGATCATGTCGTTCACGGTCTCGAGCTGGTCCGCGGGGATCGTCTCGCGGATGCGGCGTTCCACCTGCTCAACCAGCCGCTCCGTCTCCTCGATGCGGGTCCCCGGTGGCGCCCGGAAGTGCAGCTTCATGAGGCCCGCGTCCACCGCCGGGAAGAAATCCGTCCCGACCACGCTGAGGAGCGCGACACCGCCGAGCGAGAGCACCAGCGCCAGCACGAGGGTGAAGCGGCGGTGCGCGAGCACCGTCTCGAGCGCCCGGCCGTACCCGGCCTGGAACCGATCCCAGATCTGGTCTCGCTTGCGCTGCAGCGCCGAGGGTGTGGCCGCCGCGTGCTCTTCGCCCGGCATCAGCAGCCGGGCCAGGAGCGGCACCAGCGTCCGCGACAGCACGTACGACGCGAGCATCGCGAACACGACGGCGAGCGCGAGCGGGGTGAACAGGTACTTGGCCGGCCCCTGCAAGAGCGCCACCGGAAAGAACACGATGCAGATCGCCAGCGTCGCCACGATGGCGGGCACCGCGACTTGCTGGGCCCCGTCCAGCACCGCCACCGTGAGCGGCTTTCCCAGTGCGCGGTTGCGGTGGATGTTCTCGATCGCGACGGTGGCGTCGTCCACCAGCATCCCGATCGCGAGCGCCAATCCGCCCAGGGTCATGATGTTGATCGTCTGGTTCGTGAACTTGAGTCCCAGGAACGCCGTGAAGATCGCGAGCGGGATCGAGGTCGATACGATCACCACGCTGCGCCAGCTGCCCAGGAACGCGAAGATCATCAGGGACACGAGCACCGAAGCGAGGATCGCCTCGCGCACCACGCCCGATATCGCGGCCCGCACGAACAGCGACTGGTCGAAGTCGATCTTCAGGTCCAGCCCTTCCGGGGCCACCGCCTGTATTGCGGGAATCGCGCGACGGGTGGCTTCGACCACCGCCAGCGTGGACGCGTCGGCGTGCTTCAGGATGGCGAGATAGGTCGCGCGCTTGCCGTTCACCCGCACGATATTGGACTGCTCGGCGTAGCTGTCGGACACGCGCGCCACGTCTCCCAGCAGCACCGCTGCCCCATTCACGACTTTGAGAGGAATGCGCTCGAACTCCGCCACCGCGGACGGGCTCGAGTTCAACGCCACGTTGTACTCGGTGGAGCCCACGCGCGCCGTGCCCGCGGGGACGATCACGTTCGATACCTGCAGGGCGCTGACCACGTCGGCCGGCGACAGCCCCTTCGCCGCCAGGGCCTGCGGGTCGATGTCGATCGAAATCTGACGCTGCCGGCCCCCGAACGGCGCCGGCGTCGAGAGCCCCGGGATGGTGAACAGGCGGACCCGGATGAAGTTCAGCCCATAGTCGAAGATGCGGTCCTCGGGAAGCGTCGCGCTCGAGGCGGTGAGCTGGGCCACCGGTACGTTGGAAGCGTTGAACTGGACCAGCGTGGGCGGCTGCATCCCCGGCGGCGCGATGCGCAGGATGGTGCTCGAGAGCGCGCCGATCTGCGCGATGGCGCCGCCGATGTCCGTCCCGGGCTGGAAGTAGATCTTCAGCAGCCCGATCCCGGGAATCGACTGAGACTCGATGCGCTCGATGCCGTTGACCGTCGTCGAGAACCCCCGCTCGCTGATGATCACCACGCGCCGCTCCATCTCCTCGGCCGAGAGCCCGGGATAGTTCCACACGACGGCGACGACCGGGATGTCGATGGCGGGGAAGATGTCCACGATCATGCGCGTGAGGGACAACGTGCCCAGGACGAGAATGAGCAGCGCCATCACGGCAATAGTGTAAGGTCGGCGCAGCGCCAACCGGACGATCCACATGCGACGCTCCTCCTGGCGGATCCGCGAACGGCAAGGGCAGCTTGGGACAACGCACCGCGCCACACCCGAGTTCCGGGAGAAAGCTACCCCGTTTCGGCATGCGCAGTCCGTGGCGCGAGGGCCACGACCGGCTGGCGCCCGCGCTCCTCCGGCGCCATGCTATCCCTCCCCCGCGCTCGAGGGTTCCGTCACGCATGGCTCGCGTTCTCGCCGTAATCACACCGCTCTTCCTGCTCGTCCCCGCCGCCCGAACCCAGCAGATCGACACCACGCTGTGGACGCGCCTGCGGTACCGCTTCGTGGGCCCCGAGGGCAACCGCGCGGTGGCGGTGGTGGGAGAGCCCGGCAACGCCCTGGTGGCCTACGTCGGAGCCGCGTCGGGCGGCATCTGGAAGACCGAAGACGGCGGCGTGCACTGGCGCGCGGTGTTCGACAGCCAGCCGGCGCAGGCGATCGGCGCGATGGCGCTGGCGCCGTCGGCGCACAACGTGCTCTGGGCAGGCACGGGCGAGACCTTCTTCATCCGCTCGACCACGGCGCTGGGCGACGGGGTGTATCGCTCGACCGACGCGGGGCGCAGCTGGCAGCACCAGGGGCTCGACGGCACGGGACGCATCGCGCGCATCGTGATCCATCCCGCGAACCCCGATGTGGTGCTGGTGTGCGCGCTGGGACGGGCGTACGGGCCGGCCCAGGACCGCGGCGTGTACCGCACCACCGACGGCGGCAAGACGTGGACCCGCGTGTTGTTCGTCGATCCCAACACCGGCTGCTCGGACCTCGCCCTCGATCCGGGCGACCCGAATACGATATTCGCCGGCATGTGGCAGTTCGAGGTGAAGACCTGGCACCTCCAGAGCGGCGGGCCGGGGAGCGGGCTGTGGGTGTCGCGAGACGGCGGCGCGACGTGGACGCGCATCACGGGGCACGGCCTCCCCGACGCGCGGCATGTCGTGGGCAAGGTAGCAGTGGCGGTCGCTCCGTCGAACCCGAACACCGTCTACGCGCTGATCGAGGACCAGGATCCCACGCTCTATCGGAGCGATGACCGGGGCACGACCTGGCACGTGGTGAGCCACGATCACAGCATGGCGGA
>Ga0209155_1000574_pt1 | contig 17660 bp, 17 predicted proteins | sample GraSoiAngelo_122_FD_185879 | JGI IMG/M metagenome (GOLD analysis project Ga0209155, IMG submission 185879) | Grasslands soil microbial communities from the Angelo Coastal Reserve, California, USA - 14_0927_02_20cm (SPAdes) (version 2) | ecosystem: Environmental > Terrestrial > Soil > Grasslands ... | reverse complement strand
CTCGGTATGGACCTTCGCGATCACGGAAAACGTGCGCAACTTCGACAACACGCCCGACATCGGCTTCCAGATCGGCTGGGTGTACGGCCCGGCGTTCATTCCTTGACGGTCCTGACCGGAGCGGGAGGCTTCGCAGGAACCACCCCCGCCCCGTCGATCATTGCCACTGTGGAGAGTGCGGTTTCGGCAAACACTGACACCGGGCACACCATCGGGAACGGATCCTTCGCGATGAACCCGGATGGAAGTATCAACACGGTCCTGTGGAACGACTTCGCGCAGCGGGGCATCCACGAAATGGCCGTCAAGTCCAAGGAAATCACGAAGGCGTACTACGGCAAGCCCGCGAAGTACTCGTACTGGGACGGTTTCTCCACGGGCGGGCGCCAGGGCCACAAGCTCGCACAACTGCATCCAGAGGACTTCGACGGGATCCTCGCCGGTGCGCCCGCGTTCAACTGGACGCGCTTCATCACCAACGAGCTGTATCCGCAGATCGTGTTCCAGCGGGATCTGGGCGGCGTTGCGCTCACAGCCGGCCAGATGGCACTGCTCGGCAACGCCGCCATCAACGCCTGCGACATGGTGAACCGCCAGCATCTCGGCTACATCCCCGATCCGTCGGAATGCCGTTACGACCCGACGCTCGACCCGAAGGTCGTATGTGGCACCAGCACGAGCGCCAATTGCGTGACGCCGCTGCAGGCGCAGGCAATGAACAAGCTATGGTACGGCCAGACGCGCGATGGGACCGCGCCTCCGCCGTCCGCGGACAACAGCTGGTCGGTGCACGTCGGCGGCAATCACCTGTGGTATGGGCTTGCGCGCGGCTCCAGTATGGGTGGCCTGGCGGGCACGAATCCGTTCAGCATCGCAACCGACATGGTGGCCCTGGAAATGCAGAATCCGACGCTCGCGACACCTTCGTTCATCAACGCGACCGGCAATGGCGCCAACGGCTGGAAGAACCTGTCCTACGGGCAATTGGCGGATGCTTACGACAAGGGCGTGGACCTGCAACGCAGCTTTGCGCATATCAACACCGATGACGCGAATCTGCGGCCGTTCCGCAGGTCCGGCGGAAAGATGATCATCTACCACGGGCTCGCGGATGTCCTGATCATGCCGCAGGGCTCGGTGAACTATTACGAGCGCGTGATTCGCGAGATGGATGGGCTGCACGAGGTGCAGAAGTTCTATCGCTTGTTCCTGATTCCTGGAATGACGCATGGCATCGGCAACGGAACAACGAATCCGAATGCCAATCCGCCGCTTCCGGGCGTCGCCGGCGGGGATGGGATAGCTGACGGGACATCGCAGCTTTACGACGTCTTGACAGCCTGGGTGGAGAAAGGTGCTGCCCCGCGGCGAATCGATATTTCCTCCGCCGTCACGACGGCCTTCCCGGTCGCCAAATCCAGGCCCATCTGCGCCTACCCGAAGAAAGCAACCTATGTCAGCGGCGACATCAACCTTGCTACAAGTTACGTGTGCGCTGGGGGATCAGGCGGCGGCCGCAAGGACGACGACGATTGACCGAGTACACAGTACGATTCGGAGGTGTTGAAGCTCAGCGCGGTGACCAAGCGGTTCGGCATGCGCACGGTGCTGAACGCCGTGTCGCTCGATCTGGCCGCCGGCGAATATGTCGCCGTGATCGGCGACTCGGGCATCGGCAAATCGACCCTGCTCAACGTGATCGCGGGGCTGGAGCCGGTCGATTCCGGAAGGATCTTCTTTCAGGAAACTGAGATCACGGGTCTTGGCGACGACCAGCAGACGCTCCTGCGGCGCGAGAAGTTCGGCTTCGTGTTCCAGGCCTTCCATATCCTGCCGCACCTCACGGTAGAGCAGAATGTCGCCTTGCCTTTGCTGCTAAGAAACATGAAACAAGAAGAGAGAGTGAAGAGAATTATTTCCTCGGTCGGCCTCGCAGGGCGCGAGCAAAGCCTGCCGCGCGAGCTCTCGGGCGGCGAGCTGCAGCGGGTGGCGATCGCGCGCGCCCTGGTGGGGGAGCCGAAGCTGGTCCTCGCCGACGAGCCGACCGGCAACCTCGATCCGGAGAACGCGCGCCAGGTGCTGGCGCTGCTGCGCGCTCAGGTGAACGAACGGGGCGCGGCCGCGATCCTGGCGACCCATTCGGAAGCGGCCGCCGCCGGCTGCGACCGGCGCTACCGGCTGAGCGCCGAGGGCCTCGCGCCGCTGGGCTGAATCAGCGGCGGAACAGCTTTCTCGCGGGGTAGGGGAGCGCCTTGCCGCCGAGCGCGCCCTCGATGCGCAGGCCCTCGTTCCATTTCGCCATGCGCTCGGAGCGCGAGAAGCCGCCCACCTTGAGCTGCGGCACGCCCCAGCCGACGGCGAGGTGGACGATCGACACGTCCTCGGTCTCGCCCGAGCGCGCCGAGATGATCGCCCCGTAGCCCATCGCACGGGCGGCCTCCCAGCAGGCCAGGGTTTCAGTGACGGTGCCGACCTGGTTCGGTTTCAGAAGAACTGCATTGCACGCGCCTTGAGCATTTCTCAGTTTCGCCGCGCGAGTGACAAAAAAATCGTCACCGACGACCTGGATGGGAGCAGCTTCGGTGAACGCCCGCATGGCCTCGGCGTCGTGCTCGGCGAAGGGATCCTCGATCGAGACGATGGGATAGCTCTCGATCCAGCGCAGCAGCATGGCGTGCAGCTGCTCCGCGGAAAGCGCGCGGCCGTCGAGCGCGAAATGGTAGCTGCCGCCGCGGTAGAGCTGGGTCGCCGCCAGGTCGAGGGCGATCGACACGTCGACGCCCGGCTCGAGCCCGGCGTCGGCGATCGCGCCGACCAGCTCGGCGAGGGCTTCCTCGTTCGACTTGAACGCCGGCCAGTAGCCGCCTTCGTCCGCGACCCCCTGCAGCGCTCCCTTCTTCGCCAGCCGCGCGCCGGCGGCGGCGTACACCTGCGCGGTCCATTCGAGCGCCTCGGCGAAGCTGCCGGCGCCGATGCAGATCACCATGTAGTCCTGCACGTCGACCCGCCCGCGGGCGTGCGCGCCGCCGCCGAAGATCTGGATCTGCGGCACCGGCAGCGCGACGCGGCGCTCGCCGGCCAGATGCCGCCAGAGCGGCATTTTCGCCGCCGCCGCCGCGGCGTGCGCGCAGGCGAGCGACACCGCGACGATGGCGTTCGCGCCGAGGCGGCTCTTGTCAGCGGTGCCGTCGAGCTCGATCAGCCGTCGGTCCAGCGCCGCCTGGTCGGAGACGCTGAGGGCGCGCAGCGCGTCGCGGATGCGGGTGTTGATGTTCTGCACTGCCCTCGGCACATCGACGCTCTTCGCTTCGCCCGAGCCGGTGGACGCGCCGGCTGGCGCGATGGCGCGCCCCGAGGCGAGCGGCGTGGTGCCGCGGCCGACGATCACCTCGGCCTCGACCGTGGGCCGGCCGCGCGAGTCCCAGACCCGCCGGCCTCTTACCTCGATGATTCTTGCCATGCCTTCTGAATCTCCCCCAGAGTCGCCGGCGGCCGCGCGAGCAGCGCTCGCGCCACCCGGCGGACCAGGTCCTTGCCGTCGGTGAGATATTCCACCGGAGACTTGCCGTCGACCCTGGCGAGCAGCAGGGCCGGCAGCAACGCCGCGGTGCGCGCCTCGAGCGTCTTGGGATCTTCGTACGACATGCGCTCGAGGTAGCCGCCCCGCAGGGCGGCAAAACAGTTCAGGAACGCGCTTTTTGCCTGCGGCACCCACAGGCATTTGAGAAGCAGGTGGTTGAGGCAGAAGGCGAGGTCGAAGGCCGGGTCGCCGTACCACGCGCATTCGGCATCGAGAAACACCGGCCCGCGCGGCCCGACGAGGATGTTCTTCGGGCTGACGTCGCCGTGCACCAGGCACAGCTTGGTGATCGCGGTGCGCGCCAGCAAGCCAAGCAGATTCGCCTCGAGGTCCGGATGCACGGCCGCGGTGGCGACCAGATAGGGCTCGAGGCGGATGGCGTAGAAGATGTCGTCGCTCGCGAAGCGCCGCTCCACCTCTTTCTGGTTGGCGGTCGCGCTGTGGATCGCCGCGAGCGAGCGGCCGACTTTCGAGGCGAAGCCCGCATCGGCTTGACCTTTGCGCAGCAGGTCTTTCCATACCGGGTGGCGGGCCGGGTCGAGGTACTGCATGGCGAGCACGCCGCCTTCCTGCGCGATCACCTGCGGCACGGCGCCCGGCACGGCGGCCGCGGCGATGCGGAACCATTCGTATTCATAGCGGCTGCGCTCGACCGGCGCTTCCCAGACCTGCGCCACGCGCAGGCGCGGAAGCGCGCACTTCACGCACACCGGCCCGCTTGCCAGGTCGACCCGCCAGATATCGGACGAGACGCCGCCGCCGAGCGGCTCGACATGCGGCACCTCGGCGGGCCCGGCGATGCCGGCGCGGCGCAGCAGCCGCAGGATGGATTCGTTCAAGGCCTGAAGCGCTGCAGATTGGAGCGCAGCCACACGCCGAGCAGCCCGAAGCCCAGGCCGAAGGCCGCAATCATCGGCGCGTAGTCGAACCAGGCAACCGCCACGCCCATGGCCGCCACCCCGGTCGCCTGGCCGCTTGCCCATGCCGAGGCGTAGAGCGCTACGGCCGCGCCGCGCGCGTCGGGCGCAACCTCCGTCGCCTTGAGCTGCACGGTGTTATGGATCATATAGAAGGCGAGGCCCAGGCCGAGGGTGCAGGGAATGGTATACGCCCAATGCGGCGCGACGGCGACGGCCGCGAACAGCAGGCAGCCGAGCGCGCCCCCCGCCAGCACCAGGCCGCGCTCGCCGAGAGCGCGGATCAGCCAGCCGACCAGCGCGCTATAGAGCAGGCCGCCCAGCCCGTAGCCGGCGAGAAGCAGGCCGATGACGGTGAACGACAGGTCGTAGCGCAGCTTGAAGAAGGCGCCGAGGAAGGCATAGGCGCCGAAAAAGAAGAACGTTTCCGCCACCCCGGTGCCGACCAGCCAGCGCACTGACGGGCGCGAGAGCAGCGTACGGTGGATGGCGAGCGGCGAGAAGCGCCCGGGCGCCGGGCGAGGCCAGCTCTGCGCCGTGCGCACGAAGAGGATCAGCGATACCAGGAGGAACACCGCGCCGAGGACGACGAACGAGGCGCGCCACCCGGCCCAGTCCGTGAAGACGCCGCCGAAGAGCGGCCCCAGGGTCTGTCCGAGCAGCGAGCCGGCGATGAAGTGCGCGATGGTCGGCTGGCGCTGCTCCAGCGGCACGACGTCGCCGATGTAGGCCATGCCGAGCGCGACCGAGGCCGAGGCGAAAATCGCGGTGACGAAGCGCAGCGCGGCGAGCGAGCCGAGGCTCCAGGCGAACGCGCAGCCGATGCATGCCGCGCCGGAGAGCGCCATGGCGAGGGTGACGACCCGCAGCTTGCCGAAGCGATCGCCGAGCGGGCCCTGCACCAGGACCGCCCCCGCGTAGGCGAAGGCGAACGCGGTCATGACCGACGCAGCCGCCGACACGCTGCTGTCGAATTCGACGGCCAGCCTGGGCAGCATCGGCTCGACGCAGCGCAGCGAGATGCCCGCATTGAACCCCGCCAGCGCAAGGAGCAGGATCGCCTCGCGGCTCCGCGAAGCGTCGCTAGGGCGCAAGCCGCTCGATTCTCCAGCCGCCTCCGCCTCGCGTATAAAGCAGGCGGTCGTGCAGCCGGTCGGCGCGGCCCTGCCAGAACTCGATGCTCTGCGGAATCACGCGGTAGCCGCCCCAGTGAGGGGGCCGAAGGGGGCGCTCGCCGTGGCGCCGACGGGCTTCCTCCATGGCAGCCTCCAGCGTGGCGCGGTCCGGCACGCGCTCGCTCTGCGCCGAGGCCCAGGCGGAGAGCCGGGCGCCCAGCGGCCGGGTCGCAAAGTACGCGTCCGATTCCTCGGCGCTCAGCTTCTCGACGCTGCCCTCGATGCGGACTTGCCGCTCCAGGTCCGACCACAGGACCACCAGGCACGCGGCGGCGCGCGCGTCCAGCTCGCGGCCCTTGCGGCTGCGGTAGTTGGTGTAGAAGACGAAGCCGCCGCGCTCGATGCCTTTCAGGAGCACCGCCCGGGCGGCGGGCGTGCCCGCTTCCGATACAGTAGCAAGCGTTGCCGCGTTGGGCAGCGGCAGGCGCGCGCGCAGCGCGTCCTCGAGCCAATGCTCGAACTGGCGCAGCGGATCGCGGTCGGCGTCTACCTCGGAGAGGCCCGCCCGCATGTACTCTTGTCGCAGCTTGGCGACGTTCATCGTGTCATTTTACCCAGGCACCTGGCGCATTTAGGTGCCTCCGAACGTGGCTGAATTCAGACTGCCGAGGGAAAACGCCGCGCTCCTCCAGTGAAAATCGTTGACATGCATCGCAGGATTCGGCATCGTGTCGCCACCGCTGCCCGCCAGCGGAGCAGATCCTGGATCGACTAGCGAACCGTATCGTTCAGAGGAGAATCGAGATGGCGAAGAAGAAGGCGAAGAAGAGTGGCAAGAAGCGCAAGCCAAATGCAGCATTCATGAAGCCGATGAGCCCGAGCGCAGTGCTCGCCGCCGTGGTCGGCTCCGGCTCAATGCCGCGCACCGAAGTGACCAAGAAGATCTGGGGCTATATCAAGCGTAATAGCCTGCAGGACAAGAAAAACCGCCGCATGATCAACGCGGACGACAAGCTCAAGTCCGTCTTCGGCGGCAAGAACCAGGTGTCGATGTTCGAGATGACCAAGCTGGTCAGCCGCCACCTCAAGTAACCACATTCAAGGGAGTAGAAGGCCGCAGGGCTGCGCCTGCGGCCTTTTCATTTGTGGTACGAGGTCACGCGCTCGACCTCGTTCCTGGACCCGAGGATCACCGCGACCCGCTGGTGCAGCCCTTTCGGCTGGAGGTCGAGGATCGGCGCGCGCCCGTCGGTCGCCGCGCCGCCCGCCTGCTCGACGATCAGCGCCATCGGGTTCGCCTCGTACATGAGACGCAAACGGCCGTCCTTGTTCTTGGAGTCGCGCGGGTACATGAAGATGCCGCCGCGCGAGAGCACCCGGAACACGTCCGCCACCATCGAGGCGACCCAGCGCATGTTGAAATCCTTGCCGCGCGGCCCGTCGCTCCCGGCGAGGCATTCGTCGATGTAGCGCTTCACCGGCGGCTCCCAGCGGCGCATGTTCGAGGTGTTGATCGCGAACTCTTCGGTGTCCTGCGGAATGCGGATGTCGCCGTGGGTCAGCACGAAGGTAAAGGACTCGCGGTCGAGCGTGAAGGCATGCGTCCCGTCGCCGACGGTGAGCACCAGGACGGTGGTCGGCCCGTAGACCGCGAACCCCGCCGCCACCTGCGAGCGTCCCGGCTGCAGGAACGCCTTCTCGTCCGGGTCGCAGTCCCTGCCGTCGGCCAGCTTCGGGCAGCGCAGCACCGAGAAGATGGTGCCAACCGAGATGTTGACGTCGATGTTGGAGGAGCCGTCCAGCGGATCGAACAGCAGCAGGTACTCGCCGCGCGGATAGCGGGTCGGGATCGGCCGCGGGTTCTCCATCTCCTCGGAGGCGAGGGCGGCCAGGTTGCCGCCCCATTCGTTGGCCTCGAGCAGGATCTCGTTGGACAGCACGTCGAGCTTCTTCTGCACCTCGCCGTGCACGTTGCGGGTCGCCGCGCCGCCCAGGCCGTCGCCGAGCGCGCCCTTGTTGACGCGCGTGCTGATCGCCTTGCAGGCGCGGGCGATGGTCTCGATCAGCAGGCGCAGGTCGGCGTTGATCAGCTTCTTGTCGCGCTGCCGCTCGATCAGGAACTGCGTCAGGTGGACGCGCCGCATTGTGGGCATTTTACGCGAGCCGCTTCGGGCGTATGATCGAAGTCCTTTCAGGGAAGGAGGGGAGCCATGCGTTTCGTAAAATTGGCGGGCGCGGCAGTCCTGCTGTCGCTCGCGTCATTCACTGCCGCCTACGCCGAAGACTCCGACCGGGTCGGCGACCTGTTGCGCACCGTCAAGAAAGCCCGGCTCATCGATCTGTCGCATAACTGGGAGATTACTTCACCCGTCGCCGCGGTGAACCCGTTCTACTCGTTCGCCCTCAGCGCGACCCACGCAAATACGAGAGGCGCGTTCGGCCCATTCGGCGAAAACCCGGTGGGGCAGCTGTCCTTTACCGCCGAGGTGCAGCATTTCAGCGGTCAGCACGGCGCGCCCAGCATCGATGCGATCGGGCACATCGGCCGCGACGGAAAGCTTTTCGGCGGTGTCGATGCCGCGGCGGCGACCAGCAATCCGGACGGCATCGGCGCCAGCGGTGTCGGAGCCAACCTCGCGATCGACAAGTTCCCGAGCGACCTGCTGATCAACCGCGGCGTGCTGCTCGACGTCGCGGCCATGGTGCGCGGCAACTCCAGCCCGCTGCCGGCGGATTTCGAGATCACCTCCGAGCACCTGCGCCAGGCGGCCAGGCAGCAGGGAGTAAGGCTCAAAAAGGGCGACACGGTATTCATTCGAACCGGCTGGGGGCAGTACTTCAAGGGTGGCGAGGCAACCTATAACGGCGCGTTCTCCCCGGGGCCCAGCCTCGATGCCGCGAACTACCTCATCGGCAACGGCGCGCGCGTGGTCGGCGACGACACCTTGACGTTCGAGAAGCGACCGCCCATCGCTGTCGCAGACGGGAAGACGCAGGTGTTTCCGGTCCACATGCGGGTAATCGCGGATTCCGGCATTTTCATCATCGAGAACCTCAATCTCGAGGAGCTGGCGAAGGCCAAGGCCTATGAGTTCGTGGTCGTGGTGCCGCCGCTCAGGATCCTGGGCGGGACTGGCTCGGCGCTGCGTGTCCTGGCCCTGGTGCCGCGGGACGACGACTGACAGCGGTTACCTGACCCGCCGGCGCGCGAACCAGGCGCCGGCGAGAAGGCAGGCCGCGAGCAGCCAGAACGCCGGCGCCATGCTGCCGGCGGCGACCGAGAGCGCGCCCGAGGCGAGCGGGATGAACGTAGAGCTCGCATTGATCATGGTGGTGCGCACGCCGACCGCCTCGCCCTGGCGGCCGGGCGGCGACGCCTCATAGAGCAGGGACATGATGACCGGCTGCGCGCAGCCGAGCCCGAGGCCGAGCGCGAAGGAATCGGCCATCAGCAGCGGCACGCTGGTGACGAAGGGAAACAGCACGTAGCTCGCGCCGGCGATCGCCATCGAGGCGACCAGGACCCGCCATTGGCGCACGCGCCGGATCAGCACCGGCATCGCCAGCCGCACCACGAAAGTCGCCAGGGCGAAGCTGGCCATGATGCTGCCGATGGTGGCGGCCGCGAGGCCGAGGCGCGCCCCGTAGAGCGGCATCAGGAACGAGTACAGGTCCCAGCCCATCGCCAGCATCGCGCTGACGATGAACGTGCGCCGCAGCCCGGGCACGCGGAACAGATCGAGCAGGTGGCGGGGTCCCGATGAGCGATCGGGCCGCGGCAGCGCTCGCCTGCGCGCTAGCAGCAGGCCCAGCGCGAGCAGCGGAAAGAACGAGAGCACGAGGAACGCGCCCGCATGGCCGAAGCCTTCGATCGCGTAGCCGGCGACCAGCGGGCCGAGCGAGCCGGAGAACGAGAAGCCGAGGGCCAGCCACGAGAAATTGAGCGCGCGCTGCTCGGGCGCGCCGTGCGCGCCGATGACGCTGTTCATGCCGATGTGCACGCACATGAAAGCCAGGCCGAGGAGCGTGCTGGAAAGAAACAGAATCTGCAGGGAAGGAAATAAAAACGGCAGCGCGGTGCCGCAGGCGAGCGCGGCGAAGGCGGCCGCGAGCGGCCGACGCGGGCCGGCGCGGTCGATCAGCCGCCCGCTCGCCACCGACAGCAGCATCGGCAGGAGCGCGAACAGGGACATCAGCGCGCCGACGGTGAGCGGCGAGGCACCGAGCTGCAGCGCGAACAGCGCGGTGGTCATGCGGCTGCCGACGAACGCCAGGTGGCCGAGGGCGTTGAGCGTTACGAAGTAGACGATCGCCAGCGCGGACTCCAGACTGTCATCGCGACGCCGCCGCACGCCACGGCCATGCCGAGGACCGTCAGCCAGCCCGGCGCGACCCCGAACAGCGCCAGCTCGAGCGCCACCGCGAACACCGGCGGAAGATACATCATGCTCGTGACGCGGGCCGCGCCGCCGTGGCGCAGCAGCCAGTACAGGACCATCACCCCGAGGATCGAGGCGAAGATCACGAGAAACGCGATCGCCGCCGCCATTTCCCACGCCCAGGTGAACTTGAAGCCCTCCACCGCAAGAGCGAGCGGCGCGAGGACCGCGAGCGAGGCTGCGAACTGGATCACCGCGGCGGCTTTCAGATCGGACCGCGGCGAAAAAACCTTCTGGTAGAGGGTGGCGGAGGTGACCCCGGCAAGGGCCACCAGAGTGCCGGCCAGGCTGCCGAGCGTGACTTCACGGATGTCGATCTTGTGCCAGACCACCAGCGCGACGCCGGCGAGGCCGATGAACACCCCGGCCCACTGCCCCGGCGCCAGCCTCTCGTTCAGGAACCTGGAGGCAACCCCCGCGGTCAGCAGCGGCTGGCAGGAGATGATCAGCGCGGCGACGCCCGCCGACATGCCGAGGTATTGCGCGTAGTGGCTGCCGCCGAGCTGTACTGCGTGCATCAGCAGCCCGGCGACCGCGAGATGGCCGAGCTCGGCGCGGCTCCTCGGCCACGCCGCCTTCCAGATGAAAACGATGGGAAGCAGAACCGCGAGACCGAAGAAGAAGCGAAGGCTGAGAAAGGTAAACGGCGGGGCGTACTGCAGCCCCAGCTTCGTCGCGACGTAGCCGGCGCCCCAGACGGCTACGAAATACCAGGCGAGCAGGGCTTTCAGCTGCTGCGCGCCTGGAGCGCGGCGATGCGCACCTCGATCGGGGGATGGGTGGCGAAGAGGTTGAACAGGCCCGAGCGGCTGGCGATGCCGAAGGCCTTCACCGACTCGGGCAGCCCGTTGGTCTGGATCCCGCCCAGGCGCGACAGCGCGGCGATCATCGGCTGCGGCGAGCCGAGCAGCCGCGCCGAGCCCGCGTCGGCGCGGAACTCGCGGTAGCGCGAGAACCAGGCGACGATCATCGAGGCCAGGATGCCGAACAGGATCTGGCACACGATCACGGTGATGTAGAAGCCGGGGCCGATGCCGCGCTCGGTGCGAAACACCGCCTTGTCGACGAGATAGCCGACGACGCGCGACAGGAACACCACGAAGGTGTTCAGCACCCCCTGGATCAGCGTGAGCGTCACCATGTCGCCGTTGGCGACGTGCGACAGCTCGTGCCCCAGCACGGCTTCGACTTCCTCGCGGCTCATCGACTCGAGCAGGCCGCTCGAGACCGCGACCAGCGCCGAGTCCCTGAAGGCGCCGGTGGCAAACGCGTTGGCCGGGCCCTCGTAGACGGCGACCTCGGGCATGCCGACGCCGGCCTTGTCGGCGAGCTTCCTGACCGTCTGCACCAGCCAGTACTGGGTCGTGCCTTCCGAGCCGTCGACCACCTGCGCCCCGGTCGACCACTTGGCGATGGTCTTCGACATCAGCAGCGACAGGAGCGAGCCGCCGAATCCCATCACGGCCGAAAACACGAGCAGCGTGGTGTAGTCGATTCCGTCGGCCATCAGCCAGCGGTCGAGCCCAAGCACGCTCACGACGACGGAAAGCACCAGCAGAACCGCGATGTTGGTGGCGAGAAACAGGATGATCCGCTTCATGAGTTCGTTCTCCTTGGTGCCCGGTTAGATGGGGCAGCGCCCGGTTGGTTTCAAGATTGCCCTGGCGCCCTTCTCCGCGATCACGTAGGTCGGCGCGTTGGTGTTTCCCGAGGTGATGCGCGGGAAGATCGACGCGTCGATCACGCGCAGACGCGCGATGCCGTGCACGCGCAGCTCGTCGTCGACCACCGCCATCGCGTCGCTGCCCATCTTGCACGTGCCGACGGGATGGAAGATGGTGGTGCCTAGCTCGCCGGCGGCTTGCTGCAGCTCCGCGTCCGACTCGGCCCCGCGTCCGGGCCGGTATTCTTCGGGCAGATATTTTTCCAGGGCTTTCGCCGCCATGATGCGGCGGGTGAAGCGCATCGCGTCGACCGCCACCCTGCGGTCTTCCTCCTTCTCGAGATAATTCAATCTGATTTCCGGGTGCGCCGCCGGGTCCGCCGACTTGACGCGCACCCAGCCGCGCGAGGCCGGCCGCAGATTGCACACGCTCGGCGTGATCGCCGGGAACGCGTGCAGCGGCTCGCCGAACTTGTCGAGAGACAGCGGCTGCACGTGCCATTCGATGTTCGGCGTCGCCTGGCCCGGGTCGCTCTTCGCGAAGGCGCCCGCCTGCGACGGCGGCATGGTGAGCGGCCCGGTGCGGAACGCCAGGTACTCGAGCGCCATCGCCGCCTTGCCGAAGACGCTGTTGGCCATGCCGTTCAGCGTCTTGACGTTCCTCACCTTGTACTGCATGCGGATCTGCAGGTGGTCGTGGAGATTCTCTCCCACGCCGGGAAGATCGTGGACGACCGGGATCTGAAGCCTGTCGAGCAGATCTCCCTTTCCTATGCCGGACAGCTGCAGCAGCTGCGGCGAGCCTATGGCGCCTGCGGCGAGGATCGTCTCGCGCCTGGCTTCGGCGTAGAGCGGCTGTCCTTCCCGGGAAAACTCGATGCCTAGCGCCTGCCGGTTCAGCGTGCGCACCCTGGAAACCAGCGCCCCGGTCAGCACGCTGAGATTCTTGCGCTGCAGCGCCGGCCGCAGGAAAGCGTGGCTCGCGCTCCAGCGCCGCCCGCGGCGCTGGTTCATCTGGAAATAGGCGCAGCCGAAATTGTCGCCGCCGTTGAACATTTTCACCGGCGGGATGCCGCACTCGGCGGCCGCCTCGCGCCAGGCGTCGATGATATCCCAGCGCACGCGCGGGTCCTCGATGCGCACCTCGCCGCCCGCGCCGTAGCCCTCCGCGGTGCCGCGCTGGTAGTCCTCCAGCGACCTGAAGACCGGCAGCACGTCGTCCCACGACCAGCCGCGGTTGCCGAGCGCGGCCCAGTGGTCCCAGTCCTCCCGCTGGCCGCGCATGTAGATCATGGCGTTGATCGAGGACGAGCCGCCCAGCACCCGGCCGCGCGCGTAATGGATCGAGCGGCCGGCGAGGTAGGGGTCGGGCTCGGTCCGGTAGCACCAGTCGGTGCGCGGATTGGCGATGGTGTAGAGGTAGCCGACCGGCACGTCGATCCAGAACCAGTCGTCGCTCCCGCCCGCCTCGAGCAGCAGCACGCGGCTGTCCGGGTCGCGGGACAGGCGGTTGGCGAGCAGGCAGCCGGCGCTTCCGGCGCCGGCGATCACGTAGTCAAAGCTGCCGAAGTGCTGCACCTTGCCTCCCCTTGAAGGTATTGTACTGAGAGAGGAACACATGACCGGCGAGGACAGGCAGCTGGCGGAATCGCTGCAGGCCGCGAAGGCTGCGCATTTCGACGCCGACGGCGCGGCGTGCGATTACGCCGGGCTGGCGGTTTCAAGGGAGCGCGGGCGGCTTGCCGCGTGCCTCGCCGACCTCGAGAAGTTCGACCCGAAGCGGGTCCGCATTCCGGCGCAGACCGCGTTCTGGGTGAACGTCTTCAACGCCGGCGTCCTGCGCGACATTCCCGAGCTGGAGCTCGCCGCCAGCCCGGACGAAGTACAGGCGTTCTTCGAGCGTCCTCGCCTCAGGATCGGCGGCCGGCTCTACTCGCTCGACGATGTCCAGCACGGCCTGCTGCGCGGCAACCTTCCCAAGAACGGGCGCCTGAGAGCGCCGATGCTGCGCGACGACCCGCGCCTCGCCTACATGCCGATCGCCTACGACGAGCGGATCCACTTCGCGATGCACTCGGCGTGCCGCTCGTCGCCCACGCTGCGCGTGTTCGACGGCGGGCAGCTCGACGTCCAGTTCGAGGACGCCGCGACCGGGTACGTGCGCCGCTCGGTGCGCATCGAAGCCGGCGGCGCCGTGGTCGTCATTCCCCGGCTGCTGCGCTGGTACGCCGCGGATTTCGGCGGCGAGCGCGGGGTGCTGGAATTCGTGCTCACGCGGCTCGAAGACGAGGCGGCGGTCGACCTGGTCGATCGCCGGCGCGGCCGGGTTAAACTGCAGTACGCCGCATTCGACTGGGCGCTCAACCGCAGAGAGGCAAGCGATGGCAACCGCTCTTGAGCAGTTCGCACGCGAGTGCCACGACATCCTCAGGCAGGATGCCGGGCCGGCCGGGCGGCGCAAGCTCTGCGCGCATCTCGAGGCTGCCTTGCTGAATGAAAGCTTCGTCGAGGCCTGCCTGAACGACAACACGCCCGAGCGCCACGTCCTTTACGAGGACCCCGAGCTCGGCTTCTGCATCCTCGCGCACGCCTACCACGGCGCGAAGGACACGCCGCCGCACGATCATGGCCCGTCGTGGGCGATCTACGGCCAGGCGAAGGGCGAAACCGAGATGACCGACTACGAGCTTGTCGCGCCGGCCAGCAGGGAGAAGCCGGGCAAGGCGCGCCCGGTTCGCACGTACCAGCTGACGCCGGGCATGGCCTGGCTCTATAACGAGGGCGATCTGCATTCGCCCCGCCGCAGGGCGCCGACCCAGCTGATCCGCATCGAGGGCATGAACATGGACAGGATCAAGCGGCTGCGGTATGAAACCGATCGTGGTTGACCTTCAAGGACAGCAATGAAGCGAAAATACGGCGCCGCGCTGGCGCGCGAAACCATTGCCGAAAAGGGCATGCGGGAGGCCGCCAAGGCGGCCGGGAATAACCGCCACAATTTCGGGTCCATTTCGCGCAAGGGATCCGTCACGCGAGGCAAGCGGCGCGGGAGGGCCTACCGGGCCGGAATAAAATAGCGTTTCGCCCGTTTGTCTTGATGCATGTGCTCCTCTCACGGCGGTAACCGGGGTTCGATCCTGGCCCAAATGGACTAGGAGCATGCAGGCCGCCTCATCACATTGATCCCTTCAAATCGGACGTGGCGACCCCGATGATCGAGCGCGGCATCTCGACCGATTTAGGAGGAGATATGCGGCTCGGATCAAATCGCGCTGTCGCCGCCTTGGCGCTGGTTTTCGGCGTTCTGGGAAGCTCCGACCTGGGCGCGGTGCGCCCCGAGCCTGTGGCCGAAGACGCCGGCCTCGTCACACCGGTATGGATGCCGCTGGGCGTAAGCAAAGCGCCCGTCACGGTCGTCGTGCAGCTCGCCGGGGATTCCGTTGCAGAGCAGCAAGGCTACGCCGGCCGCAAGCTCGAGCGGGGCGAGAAGGACCGGATCAAGGGCCAGTTGAGGAGCCAGCAGGACGGCCTGCGCGGCAGCATCGAGAGCCTCGGCGGCACCGTCGTGGCCAGTTACCAGGCGGCTTACAACGGCATCAAGGTTCGCATCGCGCACGACCGGGTGAAAGAGCTCGCTGCGCTGCCCGGCGTCGTGGCGGTCCGGCCGCTGCAGCTCATGAAGCCGGACAACGTCCGCGGCATTCCGCTCATCGGCACACCGGCCGTCTGGCAAAGCCTCGGGCTGCACGGCGAGGGCATGAAGATCGCGATCATCGACTCCGGCATCGACTACACCCACGCCAATTTCGGCGGCCCGGGCACGGCCGCAGCGTACACGGCGGCCCACGCGAAGGAGACGCTGCCCGCCGATCCGAGGTTGTTCGGCCCGTCGGCGCCGCGCATCAAGGGCGGCAAGGATTTGGTGGGCGACAGCTATAACCCCGACCCGAGCAACCCGCTGACTTACCAGCCGATTCCGCACCCGGATCCGAATCCGCTCGACTGCAACGGGCACGGCTCGCACGTCGCCGGCACCGCTGCCGGCTCCGGCGTGACCTCGGCCGGGACGACCTACACCGGTCCCTACAACGCCGCGACTCTCGCTGCGCCGGACAGCTTCAGCGTCGGCCCGGGCGTGGCGCCGAAAGCCGATCTCTACGCGGTCCGCGTGTTCGGCTGCGAGGGTCCCACTGACGTTACGGTCGACGCGATCGAGTGGGCGGTCGACAACGACATGGACGTCATCAACATGTCGCTCGGCTCGACGTTCGGCTCGAAGGACGAGCCGTCCGCCGTGGCGTCGACCAACGCCGCCAAGGCCGGGGTCATCGTCGTCGCATCGGCCGGCAATGCCGGCCCGAGCCCGTACGTCGTCGGCTCGCCGTCAACCGCCGACGGCGCGATCTCTGTTGCGGCGAATGATCCTTGGGAGACTCTCCCGGGGGCAAACATCACCGCAGGGAGCCTTACGGTCCCGGCGATCAACGCCAACGGCTTTGCGCTATCCGGGACTGCAGCCTACAAGATCAAGGTTCTTACCGGCATCAACGTGCTCGGTTGCAGCGTCGCCGCTTTCGGCGGTCCGAACTCCCTGCCGTCGGGCACCATCGTCGTAGTGAACCGCGGCACATGTGCGCGAGTCGCGAAGGCGATCTACGGTCAGAATGCCGGTGCGGCTGCAGTGGTGATGGTGAACAACGCGACCAGCTTTCCGCCTTTCGAGGGACCGATTACCTCCAACCCGGACACCGGCGAAGCTTTCATCGTGACGATTCCTTTCCTCGGGGTTAAGGGTCCAGCGAGCGGCACGACCGATGGCGCCAAGCTGCGAGCCGTCGCAGACAACACAGCAACGTCCGTTGTCGCTGCCCAGCTTGCGAATCCCAATTTCACCGGATTCGCCAGCTTTACCTCGGGTGGGCCGCGCGGCGGGGACAGCGGTCTCAAGCCGGACGTCACCGCGCCGGGCGTCAGCATCATTTCGACGGCCATGGGCACCGGCAACGCAGGCGAGGCGCTCTCGGGCACGTCGATGTCCTCGCCGCACGTCGCCGGCGTCGCGGCGCTCACGCGCCAGGCCCATCCGGCGTGGAAAGTCGAGGACATCAAGGCGGCGATCGTCAATACCGGGCGTCCTTCGAGCGTGGCTGGCTACAGCACCAGCCTCGGCGGAACGGGCTTAGTCCAGCCGGCGGGCTCGACCGCGACCCGGGTGGTCGCGAGCACGGAGGGCAAGAGGTTCGGCACGTCCCTCAACTTCGGCTTCGCGGAGTTCAGGGACAGGTTCCGCAGGACGAAGGAGATTTCTCTTCGCAACCACGGCTCGTCGGATGCGATCTTCAGGCTCGCGCAGGCCGCGGCGTCCGGCAGCCCGCACACTTTGCACTTGGGCAGAACCTCGGTGCGGGTCCCGGCCCACGGCGAAACCGAGGTCAGGGTGACGCTCGATGTCCCCGCCGCGACGGCAGGCGGCTCGGATGCCTTCCGGGAGGTGGCGGGCCTTGTCGAGATCACGCCGGCGGGCGCGTCGGACAACGCCGGCGTCGCGCTGAGCGTGCCTTATTACCTGGTGCCCAGGGCGCTGTCCAACGTTTCAACATCCATCGGCGCGCTTAGCGGAACCAACCCGTCGACGATCGCGACCGTGACCAACAGGCGCGGAGGGATCTCCGGCGATGCGGACTTCTATGCCTGGGGAATTTTTGACACGAGGAGCCGCGGCGCCGATTCGGACGGTGACGGAGACGACCAGGACCAGGAGAGCCCGTCCAACGACATCCGCGCGATCGGCGTCCAGTCGTTCTCCTCTCCGAGCGGCACCAATTCGGAAAGGCAGCTTCTGGTCTTCGCCGTCAACACGTACAACCGCTGGTCGAACGCATCGACGAACGAATTCGACATCTTTGTCGATGTGGACGGCGACGGTTTCGACGACTACATCATCGT
>Ga0209155_1000573_pt1 | contig 17673 bp, 16 predicted proteins | sample GraSoiAngelo_122_FD_185879 | JGI IMG/M metagenome (GOLD analysis project Ga0209155, IMG submission 185879) | Grasslands soil microbial communities from the Angelo Coastal Reserve, California, USA - 14_0927_02_20cm (SPAdes) (version 2) | ecosystem: Environmental > Terrestrial > Soil > Grasslands ... | reverse complement strand
GGTCTCCGCGAATGGCACCGAGCTGCCGAACGTCATGCTCCGTACGTCGAGGGCATTCTCCGGGATGCTCGGGGCGTGGGCGTCAAAGCTGACCCGGATTCCAAATGAGCCGATGTTGTTGAGGGTTCCGAAGCGGCCATCGCCCAGACCGGTGATCGAGATGGGCGTATTGACGGCGTCGATTCCGTCGAAGTAGGAAACGACGATACCGCTGTTTCGAACCGTCAGCCCGTAATGATTGTCATCCGGCGAAGCGGTAGCCCCACTCGTGATATTGATGCCGGTCAGGGCATGCTGGATGCTGACGTAGGACAGCGAGGCGTCGCCCTTGCGGCCGCCGTCGGCGAGAATCCTGATCCCGTCCCACGAGGCAACGTCCGGCTCCGCATCAAAGGTGACGGAATTCGAGGGGCCCGTACCGATCGTCTGCAGCTCGCCTCCCATCACGTCGATGCCGGCGCCATGGGAAAAGATCTCGACCGGCCCCTGGCTGCCATCGATCACCAGGGTGGAGTTAGCGCGTACCACGACGCCCGGTGCCACCGGTGGCTCGTCCTGACCCGCTACCGGGAAGGCCGGGCAGGCCGGCTCGTTCGGGTCGGGGATCGTCGAGGGAAGGATGTAGGGACTGCCCGCCGCCGACCAGGTCGTGACGCCGGCGGGAAGATCCCCGCACGCCACCGTGGTCGGGCCGCCACCGGCGGCAAGACTCTGTTGGTGCAGGTGGATCGGAGGAGCTTGCGAAGCGCCCCGCGCCATCAGCAGGGCCGCCGCCACAACAACAAAGCCCAGCTTCCAGGGGATCCCCAGACGAAAGGCGGCGCTCGAAGCCGGCGACTGGCGCCGGCGCCGGATCTGTGGCTTCACTCCCTCCCTCGGCACGGCTCGGTCCGCCCGCAGGCGGTCAGCATGGTTTCAGCGGCGAGTTTTGACGTTAGGCGACCGGTTTTGGACCGTCAAGCAAATTGCGCGAAACTCTGAGCATCCTGCCCATTCGGGCGCGGGGCTTTGCCCTCCTAGGCGGCGACGTCTTCGGCCTTACGCGCGGTGGCCTTGCGCGCCGCCGCCAGCAGGTCCTGCGCGGTGAGCGCATCACCGTGGTACTCGGCGGCGCCCCAGCGAATCGAAATCCGTTCCGACTGCAACCCGGTTTCGATCCGCCGGGCCAGAACGCCGGCCTGCTCCGCGTCGATGCCGGGGGCCAGGATGGCGAAGTCGTCGCCGATCCAGCGGGAGGCGCGGTCGTCACTCCGGATCGAACTTTGAATCGCCCGGGCGATCCGCTTGAGAACCGCGTCTCCGGCCCGATGACCGTAGGCGTCGTTCACTTCGCGAAGGTTCTCGACGTCCAGCATCAGCAGCGTCCCCCAGGACTGCGGTCGGAGCAATTGCGTGTTGACGGCCTCCTCGAACGCCGCCCGGTTGCTCAGCCCGGTCAGTGGGTCGATACTGGCCGCCGCGGCCAGCCGGTCGATCAACCGAGCATTCGCCATCGAAACCGCAGCCTGGTTGGCCAGGATGGTGAGCAAGCGGAGCTGGTCGAGCGAGTATTGGTTCAAGCCCAGCTTGAGCACGACGATGACCGCCAGAATCTGATCTTCGAAGACCACGGGGACCGCCAGCATGGACTCGTCGACCACCTCGGTCCCGCTCACGTGCGCCGCCTTCGGATGGTGCTCGGTGTCACCCAGGACGACGCCTCGCCGCGATTCGGCCACCCAGCCGGCGATCCCCTCCCCCACATCGACAGCCGCATTCTGGGCGGTCACACCACGATATTCCTCGCGGTCGGTGCCCCGCAGGTAGGCGATCTCCAGCCGAGTGCGGTCGTCGTTCATCACCAGCACCCGGCACTGGTCATGCGGCACGAGCGCGATGATGGTTTCGCCGATCCGGTTGCAGATGTCGGCCACGCTGGTGGCTCGAGCAAGCTGTTGACCTAATACCTCGATGGTCTGCATGTGCTGGGCCCAGGAGCGAGGCCCTGACAGCACCACGTCCGGAACCGGCTGACCGGCCGCCTGGGGCTGGGCCTTGATCTGGGGTGGTTCCTGCTCGATGAGCTGCAGCATGACGTCGACCACGCGTGGATCGAACTGGTGGCCGGTCTCCTTTCGAAATTCGGCGACGATCTCCGTGAGCGGCAGCGCTTTGCGGTAGGACCGATCGGAGGCCATGGCGTGAAAGGCATCACAGGCATGAATGATTCGCGCCTCGATGGGGATCTCCTCGCCCTTCAACCCATCGGGATAGCCGCTGCCATTCCAGCGTTCGTGCTCGGCTCGGACGATGGGACCCAGGGGAGCCAGGAACGGCACGGAAGCGAGGATGCGTTCACCAATGACCGGGTGCTCGCGCATGATCGCGAATTCTTCGGGTGTGAGCGGACCCGGCTTCTGGAGAATGTATCCGGGGATGCCGATCTTTCCAATGTCGTGGAGTAGCGCCCCGTACTCCAGCAGGCGCAGGCCATCGCCCTGCAGGCCGAGCCGCTTTCCAACGTTGACCGCCAGCTCGGCGGTCTCACGGGAGTGCGCTTCTGTGTACCGATCCTTGGCGTCCAGCGTGGCCGCCAGGGCGCCGATCGTCGCCACGTAGCTTTCCTCCTGCTGCCGGCGCCGGGTCTCGTACTCGTTGAGCAGGGCGCGGCGCACCCGGGCCGGGATGTAGGCGCATAGCATGGTCGCCACCGCCAGCACTACCAGCGTTCGCCCGTAGTAGCTATCCCAGCCGTTGATGAAGAGGGGCAGGCTCGCGGTGGCGGCGGTGAAGAGCGCGATGGCGGCCCCGGCCCTGAATCCATAGGCCGCGGCCATGAAGACCGCCGGGGCCACGAAGATCGGCAGGATGTGCGAGTGAACCCCGCCGGTGTACATCAACATGAAGCCGAGGAGAGCCAGTCCGGGCATGACGATGACGACCAGAAAGCGCTCCACCGGCACCCGGTGCCAGGGGAAAAACCAGCTCACCACCGCCCCGACATAAGAAAGGATGCCGACCACGAAGATGCCGGTGAAGTCGAAGCGGGGCGCCCCAATGAAGCTGCTGCCGACGTCGATAGTGGCGGCCGTGACAAAGGCAATGGCGGCGATCCGAAACATGGCCGGATGGAAGTCGACCGGAGTCTTCTCGTTTTCAGCCATACCGCGCCAAATACAACGCGTATTCGAGCGCCTTCCAGCGAACCGCTGGCCGGACGACAATGGCTCCTATGGCGACGAGAAGGCCGCCGAACGGGCAGGCGCCGGAGCCGCCCCTTCGCGTCGAGAGCCGGGAGGAGCTCGTCTACCTGCTGGGCGAGGCCTGTGAGCTGGAGCACGGCCTCCTGTGCGAATACCTCTACGCCCAGTTTTCGCTGAAGCGGAGCGTCGCGGAGGGCGTCACCTCCGAGCAGCTGGCGCGGATCAAGGCGTGGGAAACCACTCTCATCGACGTCGTCAAGCAGGAGATGCTGCACCTGGCCCTGGCCACGAACATCCTGACGGCGATCGGCGCGGCGCCGCATTTCGAGCGGCCGAACTTCCCCATCCTCTCCCGCTGGTACCCGCCCGATGTTCAGATCGCGCTGGTGCCGTTCGGGGAGCGGGCGCTCCGTCACTTCATGTATCTCGAGCGCCCAGAAGGGATGGCCCTCGAGGATGCGGAAGGATTCGCCGCGCTCGGCAAGATGCACCCGCTGCGAAACGATGATCTGCAGCTCACGGCCGGTCCGGAGGAATGGCACACGGTCGGTCACCTGTACCGGGGCATCGAGGCTGGGCTCGTTCATCTGGTGGATCGTCACGGCGAGGCCGGGGTGTTCATCGGCCCGCTGAAGGCGCAGGCGACGACCCAGGTCTTCGAGTGGCCTCAGCTGACGGCGGTGACTGACCTGGCATCGGCGAGCCTCGCCATCGAGGTCATCGTCGAGCAGGGCGAGGGCGCCCGCGGTGACTGGGTGAATTCCCACTTCGGCAAATTCGTTGGCATTCTCGAGGACTTCCTGGCGGAGCGCGCCGCGGACCCGAGCTTCGAGCCTGCTCGGCCAGTGGTACCGGTCTATCTGCGCGAGCCGCCGGATGTCGAGGCGATCACCCTGATCGAGGATGCGCTCACCCGGCGGGTGGCCGACCTGTTCAATGCCGTCTACGAAGTGATCCTGCAATTGCAGAGTCGGTACTTCGTCCATGAGGGCGAGACCCCTCAAGAGATCGAAACGCTGGCGAAGACCGTTAAGCACTTGATGAACTGGGTGATGCGGAGCCTGGGGCCGGTGCTGACCTCACTTCCGGTTGGGCCGCAATTCCCAGGGCGAACCGCCGGGCCGGCCTTCGAGATCGTACGGCCCGCCTTCTTCGTGTTGCCGCACCGGGAGGCGGCATGGAAGATCCTGCGCGAACGATTGGCGACGCTTTCCGGCGTCGCGGCCGAGCTGGCCGATGCGCCTGGGCTTGGCGCGCTGAAAGCGCTGTCCGGCAACCTCGATGGCTTTGCCCGCGACCTTGGCGGGCATCTCGATGCCCGGGCGGCGCAGGCGTCTGCTATCGTTACCCCGACGTAGAGGGGAGTAGCCTAAGCGGAAGCCCCGTCAGCACGGCGCGCCAGCGTCCGGGGCCGCAGCGAGTCGCACTCGCGGCAAGACTTCTATGCGGAATTCCGCATGGAGGTGATGATCCTGAAAGAACGGCTCCCTCGTTGGTTTTTGACGCTTCCATCCTGGGTCCGACGCCTGATGGTGTTGGTCATCGGCTCGATCGTTCTGATCGCGGGCCTGCTGATGCTGGTTCTCCCGGGGCCAGGCATCCTCGTCATCATCGTGGGGCTGGCGATCCTGGCCACGGAGTTTGTCTGGGCCGAGCGGCTGCTGATCCACGCTCGCGAACGGGCGGCGCGCGTCGCGCGGAAGCTGCGCAGGCGTAAGAACGACGCGGGAACCTGAGCTACTGGCCGATGGCCCCGTCGGTCAGCTCGCGCAGAATGTCCGCGTGCCCCGCATGGCGGGCGGTCTCCTCGATCATGTGGATCATGATCCAGCGCAGGCTGCGCGGATTCTCCATGTTCCTGGCGAGATCGTCGAGGGACGCCGGACCGACGATCGCCCTGGAGCGCGCGATCTCCTGCTGATAGAAGGCGGTGATGTTCTCAATCGTGTCGCTGGGGTCGATCCGAAAGTCGAGGTCCTTGTCGGCCTCATCTTTGGTCCAGGGGAAGGTCACGGTTTGACCGGCAAAGCGCAGCTGAAACCAGGACCGCTCGACGTAGGCGAGATGCTTGACGATGCCGAGCAGGGTGCTGGCCGACGGCACCAACCTTCGTGAGGCCTGGGCTGTCGAGACACCGTCGAGTTTCCAGACGATGGTCTCCCGGTAGCGATCGAGGAAGGCACTCAGCATCGTCTTCTCATCGCCGGTCATCGGTACGGGGAGTCGTTCGTGAGGGACGACCCGCGTCTGCGTCATGCGCGCCATCTCAGGTTCATCATCAGCCGGTGGCGCCCGCCGGGGACGGCGCCGTCAAACGGTACGCGCGGATCGGTTGCGAGAATCCCTTCAGGGTGAGCGATTCTTCCGTCGCCGGCAGCTGCTGTTCCAGGAGCCAGTCGCGTGTTCGTCGGAAGGTCTCTTCACTCAAGAACAGCTCGCCCTCCTGAACCTGCGCCTGCAGGCGAGCCGCCAGGTTGATCGTGTCGCCGACGGCGGTGACTGACGACCCTTCGCTGAACTGGCCGACCACCGCCGGCCCGACGGCAATGCCAATCCCGACCGGCAGTCCGGCAAACGCGGCTTTATCGCGGATCGCGAGCGCGGCCTGAAGCCCTTGTACCGGATGGTCGAGCCGCGTGCCGGTGACGTTGAAGGTGGCCATCACCGCATCGCCGGCATACCGATCGACCAGTCCCTGGTGACGGTGAATCTCCTCCTCGGCCCAGCGGTAGAAGGTGGCAATCTGGTCGGCGAGTTGATCGGGCGCCTCCCTCGCCGTGAGGGCGGTATAGCCGCGGACGTCGACGAACACGACGGTCACCAGCCGCTCGGTGGGCTGACGGACGCTCGCCGACAGCGGGGCGTCGCTGCTGACGGCCTGCGGTTCGGGCGCATCGATGCCGAGGCTGCGCAATTGCTCCCGGGCATAGCGGGCCTCCAGCCGGTGATGATGCGCGGTCGCCTCCTCGCGGACGGCCCGTAGCTCGGCTTCCGCGCCAGCGCGATCGCCCAACGCCGCCAGCGCGTCGGCATAGGCGCGGCGCGCCGGCCAGGCTTCATCCAGGTACCGGACCTGTTGCAAAGCCCGCGCCGCGCGTTCGAGGGGTTCGCGCGCGTCGGACGCTCGGCCCTCGGCGAGGAGGATGCGACCGCGCGCCCGCCAGAGCAGCGGATTCGATTCGAACCCGGCGGTCAACGCCGTGCTGAGGAACTGTTGCGCCCCGGCTGGATCGCCGACCCTGATGAAGGCCTCAACCGTCCGATCGATCAGGTAGATCTCGGACCATACCCCGGGGGCCTCCTTGACGAGCTCAGCGATTTGCTGCGCGTCGGCCCGCACCGCCGCTCGGTCGCCGGCCGCCAGGTTGAGAGCGAGCCTCATATAGTGGAAGAACATCACCTCGCCCCGCTCGGGACTCGCCGGCTCGGACAGGAACAGCCGGCGGGCATCGGCGATGCGATCAAGCGCGGTGTACACATAGGCAAGGTCCAGGCGCATGCGGGCGGCAAACAGGGTCTCGCCCACCTCATCTGCCTGGGGGAGCGCCGCCTCGAGCAGCGGCCTGGCGCGGTCGGGTTCGCCGTCAGCCCGCATCGCCAGGAACGCCTGCAGCTGCAGAAAGCCCGCGTCGCGCGAGCCGCGTGGGTCGAACCGCGCCTCGTAGTGTTCCATCCGTTCCTTCGCCTCTCGGACCCGGCAGTGATGCAGGTTGTCAACGATCGAGTTGTAGAGGGCGACACTGGCAATCCAGTCAAAGCCCCGCTCGGCGGCTTCCAGGTAGCTGCGGTCCAGCCACTGCAGCCCTTCCTCGACCTTTCCCAGCGCTTCCAGGTTGTCGCCGATGTAGCCGTAGGCGAAGATCCGGGCGGCGTCGGCCCCGGCCGCCTCGGCGATTCGAACGGCTTCGGTCGCCAGCGTCACGCCCTCCTCGTGATCCTTGTTGAAGCCGGCCAACCCAGCCAGGCGGACATAGGCGATGGCGAGATCCGCGCTCGGTCCAAATGGTTCGAGGATGGCCCTCGCCCGCTGGTACTCGGCGCGGGCGAGATCGGGCCGCGCCTGCAGCCAGAAACAGCGCCCCAGCCAGAGTCGAAACCCGGCCGCCTCGCGTTCATTACCGCATTGGTCGAGTCCGGCAATCCCTTCCTCCAGGTATCGCTGGCCACGACGTGTCTCCCCGGAAAAGAAATGGGCTTTGCCCAGCTCGCTCAGCACCCTGGCGCGCTCACACGGATCCGGCACGTGTTCGACGATCCGCTCATAGAGCATGGCCGTATCCGCGTAGGCCTTGTCGGCTTCGGCAGCCCGGGCCGCCTCGATGGCCACGGGCACCGCCTCGTCCCAGTGACCGGCCGCCATCAGGTGGTAGGCAAGATCGTGTTTATCCGGAAATAGCTGGCTGCGGAGCCAGTCCGCGGCGCAGGCATGGAGCCGCTCGCGCTCGGGCGCGATCAGGTCGTCATGGATCGCCTCCCTCGTCAGCGCGTGGCGGAAACGATACCGCCCCGACACCTCCTCGTCCATCAGCTGGTCCTGCACGAAGGCCCGAAGCGCGTTCAGCACCGCGACTTCAGGCTGCTGTGACACGCCCACCAGCATCCGGTAGTCGAAGGATCTTCCGAGGACGGCGGCGGCCCGCAGGATATCGGCTTGCTCGTCGGTCATCCGCTCGACTCGAAGCAGGATGGCCTGCTTGACCGTGGGGGGAAGCCGTAACTGATGGATGGCCTTGCGATCCCAGCCGCCCGCAGTAAGAAAGATGTCACCCTGATCGAGCGCCGCCTTCAGCAGCTCCTCGAGGACGAAGGGGTTGCCTTCGGTTCGCTCGTGCAGAAAATCACGGAGGTCGGCCTCGACGGGTGCGTTGTCGAAGATGGCACTGACCATGCGAGCCACGCCGCCAGGCGGTAGCGGCTGCAGGTCGACGATCTGGGCGATGCCACTTCGCTGCCAGCCCTGGATCAGGGGGCGCAGGGGATGGCGCCGGTTCAGCTCATCATTGCGATAGGTGGCCAGCAAGAGAATCCGACTCCGGCGGCGCAGCCGGCGAGCGATGTACTCGAGAAGCTCGCGCGTCGATGGGTCGGCCCAGTGGAGATCCTCCAGCAGGAGGAGCAGCCCGGTCCGTTCGGCGGCCAGGCGGAGGAAGGCCAGGATCGCCTCGTAGAGCCGCATCTTGGCCTGGGTCGGTTCACCAGGGTCGATCAGGGTCGTCTGCAGCTCGAATTGCGGCAGAAGCTGACCGAGCTGACGGCAGGTGGCCGCACCGAGCTGGAACTTGATCCGGTCGAGGTCCGCGCCGACCAGGTAGTTGCCGATCGCCTCGATGAACGGCAGATACGGCAACGCCACGTCCGCTTCGCTGGTGGTGCCGACCATCACCGCCGTCCCCGCTCGACGGGCTCGAACCTGCAGCTCCATCGCCAGCCGGGTCTTCCCGACTCCGGCCTCGCCCCCGATGACGACCACCTGGCCGCCGCCACGGTGGGCAGCCAGCAAGGCGTCCTCCAGGAGGCTCAACTCATGTTCCCGACCAACCAGAACCGGACAGAGCGCGCGATCCATCAACGCTCATCTTATGGAGCTTGGGCGGGGCGACGAACGCTTGATCGACATCCTTTAAGCTCCAGATGGAGGCCAGGTGATCCACAAGGGTCCGGCGCTCGAGATCCCGGATGTTCCGCTGGCGCGGTTTGTGCTGCAGCGGGCGACGGCCATTGGTGACCGGCCGGCTCTCATCGATGGCGTCAGCGGCCGGCAGCTGACCTACGGCGCCCTGGCCGACGGCGTGAACCGGGTCGCCTGCGCGCTGAGACGCCGAGGGTTCAAGAAGGGTGACGTCTTCGCCATCTTCAGTCCGAACTTGCCCGAGTACCCGATCGCCTTCCACGCCGTCGCGTCGCTCGGCGGCATCGTCACAACCCTCAATTCCCTCTACACCCCTCGCGAGTTGAGTGACCAGCTCAGGGATTGCCATGCACGCTATCTCCTGACCGTGCCCGCGTTCATGGACCGGGCGGCCGAGGCTATCAGCGGTCTCCCTATCGACGAGGTCTTCATCTTCGGAGAGGCGCCGGGCGCGACGCCCTTTAGCGAATTGATCTCCCAGGCGGCCGAGCCCCTCACGGTAGAGATCGATCCCGCGGAAGACGTGGTCGCTCTCCCCTATTCGAGCGGGACGACCGGTCTGGCGAAAGGCGTGATGCTGACGCACCGCAACCTGATCGCCAACGTGCTGCAGGCCGAGCAGCGCATCCACCTGCGCGAAGGCGAGCGGGTGTTGGGCGTCATGCCCTTCTATCACATCTATGGCATGACCGTGATCATGAACCTGGCGCTGCACGCCGGGGCAACCGTGGTCACGATGCCAAGGTTCGAGCTAGAGACCTTCCTCCGGGTGATGCAGGACTACCGGGTCGCGCGCGCCTTTGTCGCACCCCCGATCGTGGTCGCGCTGGCCAAGCATCCCCTGGTCGACCAGTTCGACCTGTCCTCAGTGACCCTGGTCTTTTCCGGCGCCGCGCCCCTGGATGAGAACCTGGCCAAGGCTTGTGGCCAGCGCCTCAACTGCAAGGTCAACCAGGGTTACGGCATGACCGAAGCCAGTCCCGCGACGCACCTGGTGAGCGACGACATCGAATGGGTAAAGGTCGGATCGATTGGCCCCGTGGTCGCCGGCAGCGAATGCAAAGTGGTCGACATCACCACCGGAGAAGCGCTCGGTCCGCAGTCCGACGGCGAGATCTTGATTCGCGGTCCCCAGGTGATGAAGGGCTATCTCAACAACCCGGCCGCCACCGCGCAGATTCTCGATGACGATGGCTGGCTGCACACCGGCGACATTGGCCACGCCGACGCGGACGGCGACTTCTATGTCGTGGATCGCCTCAAGGAGCTGATCAAGTACAAGGGATACCAGGTGCCGCCGGCCGAGCTGGAGGCCATCCTGCTGACGCATCCGGCCGTCGCGGACGCCGCCGTGATTGCCAGCCCCGATGAGGACGCCGGCGAAGTGCCCAAGGCCTTCGTGGTGCTGAAGACGGAGGCGACGCCTGACGAGTTGATCCAGTTTGTCGCGTCGCGCGTCGCGCCGCACAAGAAGATCCGGCTGGTCGAGACGATCGACGAGATTCCCAAGTCCGCGTCCGGCAAGATCCTCCGGCGCAAATTGGTCGAAAAGGAACGAGCGAAGACCTCCGCGAAATAACAAGCACGTCCGTAACGGTCCCCGCGGGAGCAGCCGAACTGGATGGCGATCTGCGGATTCCCGTCGGCGCACGGGCGATCGTCGTCTTCGCCCACGGGAGCGGAAGCAGCCGGCATAGTCCGCGCAACAGGTTCGTCGCCGATATCCTGGTCGGGGCCGGCCTGGCCACGCTCCTGATCGATCTCCTGACGCGCCAGGAGGAGGTCGTCGATCTGCAGACCGCCGAATTGCGTTTCGACATTCGGCTGCTGGCCGGGCGCCTGGGTGAGGTGACCGACTGGCTGGCGGGCGAGCCCGCCACGGCGACCCTATCGATTGGCTACTTCGGCGCGTCGACGGGCGCCGCTGCCGCCCTGATGGCCGCAGGCGATCGGCCGCAGACGGTTCGCGCGATCGTCTCTCGAGGTGGGCGCCCCGACCTGGCCATGCCGGTGCTGCCCAGGATTCAGCAGCCGACGCTGCTCATCGTCGGCGGGGCCGACGAGGTCGTCATCGACCTCAACCGACAGGCTCTCGCCGCGCTGGCCGGTACCAAGGAGCTGGTGATCGTGCCCGGCGCGACACACCTCTTCGAGGAGCCCGGCGCGCTCGAGCAGGTCGCGGTGCTCGCGCGCGATTGGTTGCGCCGGTTTCTGGGAGCCTAGCCCCCGGCGACCGCCCCGACGACGAGGAATGGCTCCGCACCCTTCGCCACCGCCTCGGGGAGCGGCGAGTCCGGAGGATCGTGGGACAGATCCTGCTCGCAGGCGAAGAACCTGATGAAGGCGCGCCGTTCTTTACTGACATGATCGCGGATCGTTCCCCGCAACATCGGATAGGACGCCTCCAGCGCGTCGAGCACCGAGCGTTGGGTTGCCGGTCCTTGCACATCGAGCTGCAGCTCGCTGCCCACCTGGGCCAGCCTGCGCAGATGGGCCGGCAGCACAACCCGAATCATTGCAGCGTCTGGACTTCCACGGAGAGTACCGCCGGAAGATCGCGGACGATCGGCGCCCAGCTATCCCCCGCGTCCGCTGAAGCGTAGACCTGGCCACCCGATGTGCCGAAGTACACGCCACCGGGATCGAGCGCGTCCACTGCCATCGCGTCGCGCAAGATATTGAGGTAGCAGTCGCTCTGCGGTAACCCCTTGGTCAGCGCCTGCCATTCGTTTCCGCCATTTCGGCTCCGATAGACGCGCAGCTTTCCCTCGGGCGGAAAGTGTTCCGTATCGCTTTTGATGGGGACGACGTAAATCGTGTCCGGTTCGTGGGGGTGAACGTCGATCGGGAACCCGAAGTCGGACGGCAGGTTGCCGCTGATCTCGCGCCACGAGTCGCCCGCATCATCGCTGCGCATCACATCCCAGTGCTTCTGCATGAACAGCACGTTGGGGCGCGAGGGGTGCATCGCGATCCGATGGACGCAGTGCCCGACCTCGGCATCGGGATCGGGAATGCCCTCGGACTTCAGGCCGCGGTTGATCGGCAGCCAGGTCTTGCCGGCGTCGTCGCTCCGGAACGCCCCGGCCGCCGAGATCGCGGCGAAGATCCGCTGTGGATTGGTGGGGTCCAGGATGATTGTGTGCAGGCACATCCCGCCGGCGCCGGGCTGCCAGTTGGGCGCCGATTGGTGCTTGCGCAGGCCCGGAAGCTCCTGCCAGCTGCTGCCGCCGTCCGTCGAACGAAAGATGGCGGCGTCTTCAACGCCCGCGTAGACCGTATCCGGGTCGGTCAGCGAGGGTTCGAGATGCCAGACGCGCTTGAACTCAAAGGGGCGGGGGGTCCCGTCGTACCACTTGTGGGTGCCGGGCTCGCCCTCGTAGACGAACTTGTTATCGACCGGCTCCCAGGTCTTGCCACCGTCGTTGGAGCGCTGGATCACCTGCCCGTGCCATCCGGTGGTCTGCGACGCGTAGATGCGGTTCGGATCGGCAGGTGAGCCTTTGACATGGAAGACATCCCATCCGGCGAAGTGGGGTCCCTCGACGTTCCAGGCTTTGCGCTTTTCGTCCGCCGTCAAGACGAACGCGCCCTTGTGCGTCCCGACCAGCACTCGTACTCCGCTCATGCCTTCCTCCTATGCACGCATCCGACCAATCGTCGCCAGGAGATTTTACCGGCACCGCCACGGTAGACGACCTCAGGCGATCGGTTCGGCCCGCTCGAGGCGTTTGGCCAGCTTGTCGAGCTCACTCTCCCAACCCATGACCGCCAGCCGCGTCCACTGGTCGTCGTGCATCGCGTCCAGGGTCAGGATCATCCTCACGCCCTCCGGGACCGTATCGAGCTCGACCTTCGTTGCCACCTCATAGGGTTTGACGTTGGGGATGAAGTCGGCCAGCTGCGTGAACGCAAGCCGCCTCGGGCGCACCACCTCGGTGTAGGTCACACGCGCCTCCTGCGTGAGCGGCATCCCTGCCTTTTTCAAGAACTCCATCTGCTCGGGCGCCGTTGCCGTCATCGCGTAGGTGAGTTCGCCGCCAGGCCGAAGTTCCAAACGGTGGACCTTGACGGCGAACCCTTCCGGGCCCCACCACGACTCAATCCCGTCGCTGGTTGTCCAGAGCTCCCAGACGTCCTCGATACGCGCGTCAAACGTGCGCTCGATGACGACTTTTTTTCGAGTGCCCTGTGCCTCCGACGGCAACCTTAGGTCCCGCTCCGATACGCACGCTCGAGTGCGTCGAGGTCGAGCTTGCCCATCTTCAGCAGCGCTTCCATGACTTTCGCGGCGTTCCCCTTTTTCGGGTTGGCCAGCATCTCGCCCAGCGCGGCCGGAACGACCTGCCACGACACGCCGAAGCGATCCTTGAGCCAGCCGCACGGTCCTGGTTCGCCACCGTCTGTGAGCCGCGTCCACAGTTCGTCGATCTGCTCTTGGGTCTCGCAGGTCGCCACGAACGAAAAGGCTTCTGTGAACGCAAAAGGCTCTCCGCCGTCAAAGGCGGTGTACTCCTGCCCGTCGATGAGGAAGCTGGCGTGCAGCACGCTGCCTTTCGGAATTGGACCCTCACCGTCGCTCCGGAGCAGGCTCAGGATCCTGGAATTCTTGAACAGCGAAACGTAGAAATTAATGGCCTCCTCGGCCCCGCTCTTGAACGTCAGAGACGGTCTGACACTTTGAACCTGCGCCTGGGTAGAAACGGCCGCTCTCCGGGTACTGGCTTGACTCATTTTCGTTCCTCCTTGTGCTTGGGTCGTGTCCTGCGTCGTCGATCGAGTTCTGCGGCAAACCTGTCGAGCCGGGACTCCCACATCCCGCGGTAACCCGTCATCCAATCGTTCAGTTCCTGGAAAGGTTCCGGACGCAGCGCGTAGAGTCGCCGCCGGCCATCCGGGCGGACCGCCACGAACCGGGCCTCCTGCAGGATGGCGAGCTGCCGTGAAACGCCCGGCTGCCCGATGTCCACCTCTTCGACCAGCTCACTCACCGAGTGCTCGCCGGTCTGAAGCGCCTCGACGAGGCGGCGACGGGTCGGGTCGGCCAGGATCTGGAAGACGTCCGGCATAGCGACATATTACCTCAGCGACATATGTCGCGTCAACAATATATCTACGGATGTCCTCCTAATAAGGGTAATCGCGACTGGTTAACCAGCCGGGTGGTCGGTCTCAGTCCCGCTGCCGGGGACGGCGGCGGGAAACAGCACCGAGCGCCGTGCTAACCGGCGGACCTGCCGCAATCCGAGCGTCACAGAAATCCCAAAGTAGGCCACGCCGCAGACGGCCGCCACGACGCCCGCCACCGGCCCGGGTGCGTTGAGCGCCACTGCGACGAGCGCGCCGAACGCCCCCGTCAGGCCGGCCGTCACGAACGTGATGAATGTCCCGCTGCTGGCGAGCGGCTGCAAGATGGCTCTCGGCCCCCCGAGATGGTTGTAGGTCTGCCACACGCTACGGTCGTCGTCATGCGCGGAGGTCACGAAGTACCGCTCGACGGCCGGGTCGAGCTCGACGTAGCCGGCGCGCAGTCGATTCATGCCGATCACATGGCCGAGATCCTCGATGGCCGCGGTGCCTACACGCATCTGGGTCAGCGTCCCGATGACCACGAGCATGCCGAGGAGCACCAGGGCGAAGGCGATAAAACGTCCGTCGAATCGCGTCACCTGGCCGATCAACGCCAGGCCGACGATGCTAGACGAGACCAGCATCAGAAACGTTGTGATTCGACTCAGGACCTCACTCTGTGTCGTGCTGCGCGTGGCCAATAAGCTCCAGTGCTCGGTCGCCAGCAACTGAGCCCGCACAGCGGGCGGCACATCGCCGGTCTCCGTCCTGGTGGCGTCGGGAGTGGTCGTTAGCTCGTCACGCTTCGGCTCAGCGTGCCACCGAGCCGGAACGCCTCCCGAACCATCCGCCTGACCGCCGGGCGCGCGGCATCGGCGGGCGAACGCAGCGTAATGAAGCGAGAGTCCTTTCCGCCGCCTGCGAGCAGCCCGTTCGGGTCGTCGAGCTCACGTCCACGGTAGAACCACAGCGTCGCATGTCCCGGGAACGTGCCGATCCCGACCACGTTCGCGCCGTCGACGGCGTAGCGGGCGATCTTCCACATCGCTCGACTCGATCGCGGCGGCTCGCTCCGATATGAGATCTCCGCGGCTTTGGGGGCGACAGTCCTGACCAGCTGGCGCGCGGCCTTCACCGTCGGGCGCACCGCGGCCGGGATCTTCGAGAGGTGTTCGGAAACAGAGACCTCGGCGGCACCCGGCATCGGCTGGACTCTATCAGGCCCGAACGGCAGGCGTGGCGCTGCTCGGCGGTACCACCAGATAGCTCATCAAGACGCCGATCACCCCGGCGACGACGATGGTTCCCAGCCAGAGATGGATCGACCAGCCGATGCCGGTCGTGAGCTGCAACGAGAGGAAGTAGCACGCGTAGGCGATCACTGGAACAGCGCCACTGAACAGCCGAATCGACCCGGGCTGCTCAATCCTCGGCTTGAGCCGCCAAAGGACGATGTCGCCCAGGACGCCGGCCAGGATCGCGCCAGGAATCAGACGGTACTGATCCTGCAGAAAGCTGAGCACGACGGCATTGAGGCCGATGATCAATGTCAGGCTGCCCACCGGCAACGTCCCCCCGCGGAGCCCCAGCAGCAGGATCCCGACCAGCAGTGCCGCCTGCACGATGATCGCAGCGGCGCCCAGCGCCTGGCGGACAAAGGGGGTCGCGTCCGCCGGCGGATTCGTGCTGGCGGCGTAGACAAGCTGCCGGCCATCGGCGGACCAGCCCGGTGACCAGGCATCGAGCTGCATGCCACCGTTCTGCACGACATTCTGCTGGCCGGTTCCATCGGCGTGCGCGACATAAACCTGGGTGTGTCCACCGCGGTTGGAGTTGAAGGCGATCTTCGTGCCGTCGGGTGACCACGATGGCAGCCAATCGTCGGAGCTGGAAGTGATCAGCCGCCGCTGGTTGGAGCCGTCCGGTGACATGGTGTAAATCTGCAACCGTCCCGTGCGGTTCGAATTGAACGCGATGGTCCGGCCATCCAAGGACCAGGAGCCACCCCAGTTGGCCGCCACACTCGTCAGCCTGGTCCGACCGCTGCCGTCCACGCCAATCGTGTAGATCTGATGCTCCCCCTCCCGATCCGAATGAAAGAGCACTCGCGTCCCATCCGAAGAAAAACCGTCGAGGATATCGTTGGCCTTTCCGTCTGTCAGGAGGCGCGGATCGCCTCCGGTGGCCGGGAGCAGGCCGATCGTCCATCTCCGCGTGTCCTGGCGGAAGAACGTCACCCCAACCGACTGGCCGTCCGGGGAAGGGATCGGACCGAGGTACCAGAGCGAGGCGCGCGTGAGGCGCGTCACATCTGAACCATCGGCGGCCATCCGGAAGACATCGCCGACTGCGTCGCGGCCTGCGATGGAACGCGACCGGGTGAAGACAATGAAGGCGCCGCCGGCCGAGAATGCGGGACTTCCGTCATTGGCGCCGCGGCTGATCGTCAGCCTCGTCTGGCGTGCCCCATCGGCCTCCACCAGGTAGATCTCGCTTTGGGCGGTAGACGCGAATGGGCTCACTTCAGCCCATGGGTCGACCAGCGGATGGACGAACTGGGTGAAACCGGTGAAGATCGATAGCGCCAACGCAAGGGAGAGGACCGCCGGGGTCCGGGCAAGCCAGGGGCGGGTTCCTCGCGCCGGATCGCGCCAGGCCGCCCGGAGCGGTCCTGTGACGATCAGAATGCCGGCGCAAGCAAGCACCAGGTGCGTCGGGCTGAGCAGGGCATCGACGCTAAACTCGACGCCGAAGAGCACGTGCCAGACGAGGTCGGCGACGCCGCCCAGGGCAAAGAGGACAACGCCGACGAGGGAGAGTCCATAGCCGGCGGGCAGGCTCTCCCACCACGGCGCGCCGCGATGCCACGCCCGCCAGGCCGTGATCGACAGAAAGATGCCGACGGCCGCCAGCATTGAGTACAGGACGGCGTGCCAGGGCGTAAAGAAGGTGTTGTCGGTCCGTCCGTGGGCATGGGCCCACAGGTCGAGGTAAAAGCCGCCGACCAGCACCGTCGAGAGGACGGCCATCGCCCAGTTGAAGCGGGGGCTCGCATCACACGTGGCAGGACGGGATTTGGGGACGTACCGTGTGGTCGACGTCTCGGTGGCCATACTGCTTGCTCGGTTGGCCAACATGATGGCACAGGATCAACAGCGCCGCTCTATCGGCTCAGGGCACCGAGGGCTCGGAAGGTAGCGCGCCGTCAGCGGGACGTGACAACCAGGATGAAGACGGTCCAGGCGGCGAGTGCGGCTGCCGCCTCGATGGCCAGGTAAACCATAAGGATTCTGCGTGCGGGGGCGTCACTAACCCGCCACGACTCGCGGACGTTCCGTCTTGTGGCGAGCAATATGGGCAAAGCGACCAGGGGCAGCGAGAAGCTAACCGCAATGGTTCCAACAATCAGCAATGGAAAATCAACTCCGGGAGGCCTCAGCCTGAAGGCGTTCATGACGATCGCGACAGCGAACGCTATAGCGAGCAGGCCAATCGCCAAAACGAGCAGAACGACGTGCCTCTTGAGGCCGCGCGCTCCCACTCCTCCATCCTAGGGTGGCCCGAGCACGCTACCGCTCGGTCAGGCGCCGATCGTTACAAGCAAGTCCCAGGTATTGCGCAATGACACCACCAGGAGGACGACGATGGCGATCACGAGCCACGTGAACGCCGGGGTGGACGATGACAGAAGCAGCGCGCCCGCTCCGATGACTGCGAGATAACTGACGCCGCTCAAACCGAAACGCAGCAGGACATGGTGCAGCCGAAGGGATCGTCTCGGACTCCGGATTG
>Ga0209155_1000571_pt1 | contig 17682 bp, 10 predicted proteins | sample GraSoiAngelo_122_FD_185879 | JGI IMG/M metagenome (GOLD analysis project Ga0209155, IMG submission 185879) | Grasslands soil microbial communities from the Angelo Coastal Reserve, California, USA - 14_0927_02_20cm (SPAdes) (version 2) | ecosystem: Environmental > Terrestrial > Soil > Grasslands ... | reverse complement strand
GGTGACCGGGACGATCTACACATGCAATGGAGTATTTGGCACAACCTGCAGGGCCGAAGCCACAGGCGGACTAATCATCGAACTTACGGAGCTCGGCCTCGTCCGTCATACCTTTAGCGCCGTGAGTCACACGGATGGAAGCTACCTCCTACAAGTTCCCTCTGGCCGGTATACGGTCCAGCTGCCCCGCTGCAAGACGTATCCGTTACAAGCCTCGAATATCCGATATTTGGGCTCGTCAAGTTTTTTGAGAGAGGAATGGACGATTGCGGCGGATGGGAGTTGCGCAAGCGCTACCCCCCTAGACCAAAACCCCTAAAACGTGGCATCCAGCACGAGATTTAACCGTCGCCCATCCCAATTGATAGCCCTCAACTGACTGGTAGCGGTGGCGTGAGTTTCACTCAACATCCGACCCAGGTGGGCGCCGATCATAGAATGAAGCCGATGGCGAAAAAGGCGGCTTCGAAGCAACCCGCGCGGAAGGGATCAAAATCTCCCTCCCCCCTTGCCGGTGAGCGTCGGGAAGAGGGGTTCCTCGGGCGCGTCGCAGACGAAGTAGAGTCCCGGTTCCTGGAAGGCGCCGAAATGGCGACCGAGACAACGTCGGCCGAAACGAATGCCGCCCTGGCAGCCCTTGCGGCGATCGAAGGTCCTAAAGATTCGGAGAAGGCAGAGGCAAAGCCCGCCCACGGCAAGCGCAAGCCAGCTCGATCCAAGAAGCGCTAATCCCTTTCCGGTCTACGACCGCGAGATTTCCCGCCTGCGCGCCCACCTTCGCTCCCTGAAGAGCGCGCAGTGGTCGGTCCGGAGCCACTGCCGTGGCTGGAGCGTCAAAGACATCGTCGCCCACCTGTCCACCGATGAGGTCTACAACCAGGCTTGCCTCGACGGCACTCTGAGACAGCTCCCGTTCAGCGGCGGCTTGAACGGATGGAACGGGCGAGGGGTCCGCATCCGGCGCGGCATGAGCCCGTTGGAGACGCTGCAGGAGTGGGATGCGCGGCAGGAACGCGTGCGTCGCGCCTGGGGCGCGATCGGGGTGAGTGGCCGGATCCCGACCAGCGTCGGCCCCTATCCTCTCCGCCTGCAGGTCTGGCATCTTGCCCAGGAATACGCGATCCATGCCGACGACATCGAGGTGCCGATGTCGGCACGCGACCGGCAGGCGCAGTTGCGCTGGCGGGCCGCCTTCGGCCTCTTCGCCGCCGTGGAGTATGGCGAGCCGGTCGATGCGCAGCTGGACGCCAATCGCGTGCGAGTGCGTCGAGCGGGACGGGACATCGATCTCGACCTCGAGACGTTCATCGCATACCTGACGAACCGACCTCAGCAGTTGAAGGATGCGAGCCAGCGCGCGCTGGTACGGAGGCTCGTTGCCTAAGCGAGAGTATCTGTGCCGTCATTGCGGCCGCCGCGTCTTCGCCGAGCACGGCGTCCTGACCGAGGTGCAGTTGTGCCGTTCGTGCTTCGAGAAGGCCCGCACGCAGCAGCGGTCGGCCGATAACGTGTCCCCGAAAACCGACAAGAAGGAGAAATGACATGGGACGGATCGTGGTAACCGAGTTCATTTCCCTGGACGGCGTCATCGAGGCCCCAGGCGGAGGCGAGAAATTCAAGTACGGCGGCTGGACCTTCAAGATCAGCCGCGGCGAGGAGGGCGATAAATTCAAGCTCGACGAGACGCGCTCGTCCAAGGCCTTGCTGCTCGGCCGCGTGACCTACGAGGGATTCGCCGCCGCGTGGCCGTCCAGGGAGGGTGAGTTCGCCGACAAGTTCAACGCCATGCCGAAATACGTGGTCTCGTCCACCCTGACAAACCCCAGCTGGAGCAACTCGACAGTCCTGAAAGGCGACGTCGCTGACCAGGTTCGCAAGCTCAAGCAGAAGCAGGAGGGCGACATCGTGGTCCACGGCAGCGCCCGCCTCGTGCAAACGCTGTTGGAGAACGACCTTGTCGACGAGCTCCGGCTGATGGTATTCCCGGTTCTGCTGGGAACCGGTAAGCGCCTCTTCGGCGAGATGTCCCTGAAGGCCCTGCGGCTCGTGGACTCCAAGGTGGTCGGCGAGGGCGTGACGATTCTCAGGTATGAGCCCGCCCCGGAAAAGGCCAAAGAGGTGGCTGCAACGGCTTCGAGTCGGTCAGCGAGCACCCGCTAGGTCACTGCGGGTAAGCTGATCTGAGATCTCATTAGCGGGAGGAAGGGTCAACTATGAGGACCGGAGCTCGTGCGATCGTTGTGGTCCTGGCACTGGCATTGTCCGCTTGCGGCGCATCGGCGCCGGGCGCCAGCTCGTCCAACTCGTACCAGGGAAAGACCATCCATCTGGGGGCCATCCTGTCGCTGACCGGGGCCGGCGGCGTCTACGGGCCAAGCTCGCAGAAGGGCATGCAGCTGGCGGTGGACAAGATCAACGGCTCAGGCGGCGTGAACGGCGCCCAGATCGCTCTCGACGTCAAGGACGACAACTCGGACAAGGCGCAGTCCGCCCAGGTGGCGCAGACCCTCATCCAGCAGGGTCAATTGCTCGGCCTCCTCGGTCCGACCCTCTCTAACTCGGCAGTCGCCGTGCATCCGCTCGCCGAGAGTTTCAAGATTCCGATCCTGGCGGTCAGCACCACCGGCATTCACATCGTGCCGGACTGCAACTACCCGAAAACGGATCCGTGCAAATACGTCTTCCGGGACAGTCTCGGCGAAGAATCCGCCATCCCCGCGAACATCAAGACCTATGCGGACACGGCTCATCCCAAGACCGGCGTCCTGATGGTGGCGAACGACGACAAGTTCTCCTCGGACGGCGGCAAGATCGTGCAGAACACGGTCAGTCAGAACGGGATCCAGCTGCTCGATACCGTGCAGTTCAGCAAGACGACTGCCGACTTCGCGACGCCGGTGACCAAGGCCGTGCAAAAGAAGCCCGACGTCATCTTCATTACCAGCCTCGGCGGTATTCCCGCGAAGATCATGATCGAGGCGCGCAAGCAAGGATTCACAGGGCAGTTTCTGGGCGGCAACGGCTTCAACACCGCGGTGGTGTCCAAGCAGGCCGGGGCGGACGGCAAGGGCGCCCAGAGCGGCAGCGCCTGGTACATCAACAACACGTTCGCGTCGAACTCCGGGTTTGTTCAGGCGTATCGCGCGAAGAACAGTGGCGACCCGGACCAGTTCGCCGCGCAAGGCTATGCCGCCATCCTGATCCTCGCCGATGCGGCCAAGCGGGCCAACCTGACCTTTAGCGACATTCCCGGCGACCGCACCAAGCTTCGCGACGCCATGGAGTCGGTGAACATCGACACGCCGCTGGGCCGCTTCCAGTTCACGAGCAACCACGACGTCAAGCAGACGATCTGGATCATCCAGATGGACGGTAACGGCGGATTCACGTTGGTGAAGTCGGTGACGCCTAGCTGAGCGCACGTTGACCCAGCAGATCCTCAACGCGATCTTCATCGGGTCGATCTACGCGCTCTTTGCCGTCGGCTACACGCTCGTCTTCGGCGTCCTCGATGTCCTCAACCTGGCGCACAGCGCCGTCTTCATGCTGGGTGCCGTCATCACCTATTCGTTGGTCGCGCTCCACGGCATGCCGTTTCTGGCCGCCGCGGTGATCGCGGTGCTCGTCTGCGGCTTGCTCGGCCTGCTGATCGAATTCGTGGCGTTGCGGCCGCTGCGCCGGCGGAATGCGCCGCCCATCTCGGCGCTGATCTCGACGATCGGGCTGGCGCTGATCTTTGTCGCCATCGTCGAGCAGGCGACCCCGGGCAGCTTCTTCAGCTGGCTTTGGCAGGACGGCGCCAATTCCGTCCGGTTTCCCGCCGGTGCCGTGCCGAACCCGACATTCCATGTGCTCGGGCTGACGATCGAAGGTACCAAGCTCCTGATCCTGATCACCGCCGTCGTGCTGATGCTGGTACTGGGCTATGTCATTCGCTTCACCCAGCTCGGGCGTGCGCTACGGGCAGTGGCGGAGAATCGGCGAGCGGCGACCTTGCTCGGCATTCAGGTGGACCGGATCTTCGCGTCCACCCTGTTCCTGTCGTCGGCCCTCGGCGGCCTGGCCGGATTGCTGTTCGGGTTGGCGATCTCGGACATCAGCCCGTACATCGGGCGTGACCAGGTCGAGTTGAAAGGCCTGGCCGTCATCGTGCTGGGCGGGATGGGCAGCATTCCGGGCGCGGTCCTGGGTGGCTACCTGCTGGGACTCATCGAGGTGCTCGCCTTCGTCCGCTTTGGCAGCAATGTCGAGGCGGGGGTGGCCTTCGCCGCCCTCTTTTTGGTGCTGGTTATCCGACCGCAGGGGCTGTTCGGCGCCCGACTCCGCGAGCGCCTCTAAGGGGCCGCGTGGATTTTTTCATCCAGCTCTTCACCGATCCGGTCGGCTTCTACAACCAGCACGAGTTGCTGATCGCGCAGATTGGCATCAACGCCATCCTGGCCATTTCGTTGTTCGTGACCTTCTACTCGGGCCAGCTGAGCCTCGCCAACGCGGGCTTCATGGCGATTGGCGCGTATACCACGGTGATCCTGAGCCTGTACCTGCCGTTGCCGCTGCCGGTCAACATGCTGATTGGCGCCGTGCTGGCCGGGCTGGTCGGGCTTATGGTCGGCCTTCCAGTGTTGCGCTTGCGGGGCGTCTTCCTCGCCATCGCCACCATCGGTTTCGTCGAGGCCTTGCGCTTGGGCGTCATCCTCAACGTGCCGATCACGGGAGAGGGTCAGGGGCTGAAAAACCCGACCGCGGACCCACTTGGTGGGATCCTGCCGATCCTTGTCTCACTGCCGATCCTCGCCTATATCGTCTGGCGCCTGACCCGCACCCGGTTGGGTCAGGCGTGGGCGGCCATCCGCGAGGACGAGCTGGCGGCCTCCAGTAACGGCATCAATGTTCCGCTCTACAAGATGATCGCCTTCATCATCGGCGCGATCATCGCCGGTTATGCAGGCGCTCTCGAGACGCACATCAACTTCTTCGTCGATCCGACGGAGTATGGCGTCACGCGCACGATTCAGATCCTGACCTTCGCCGTGGTCGGCGGCACCACGAACGTCTTTGGTCCGATTGTCGGCGCGGTGTTCCTGACGGCGCTGCCCGAGATCGTCCGACAATTCGCCTCGTATCGCGACGTCGTCAACGGCATCATCCTCATCCTCGTCATCATCTTCCGGCCGCAGGGCATTGTCGGACGCGGTGGCCTCGCCCTGATCCGCCCGAAGTGGTTGCCGGCCAGTTGGAGTGCACGTGAGCGCCCTGCTTCAGCTCTCTGACGTCCGGCGTCACTTCGGCGGCGTGCACGCCGTCGACGGGGTGTCGTTCGAGATCGAAGACGGCACCATCTTCGGTCTGATCGGACCCAACGGTGCCGGCAAGACCACGCTGGTCAACCTGGTGACGGGGTACATCCCATCGCAGGCGGGCAGCATCCGGCTCGCCAACGGCGGTAGCCCGACGGAGCTGGCCCGCCGCCCACCGCACACGATCGCCGGTCTCGGCATCGCCCGCACGTTTCAGACCCTGCGCCTGTATCGCAACCTCACCGCCACCGACAACGTCCTGGTGGGGATGCACACGCGGGTGCGCGACGATACGCTGCGGCAACTCGTCCCCATCGGACCCCTGCGGAAAAAAGACAAGCAGCGCGTCGACGAGGCCCGGGAACTCTTGCAGCGCGTCGGCCTCGATCCGGATCGGCACGGCATCCGGCAGGCATCGACGCTGTCGTATGGCGACCAGCGCCGGCTGGAGGTGGCGCGGGCGCTGGCCCTGAAGCCGCGGCTGCTGATCCTGGATGAGCCGGCGGCGGGAATGAACCCGGCGGAGAAAGACCGGGTCCGCGAGCTGATTCAGCAGCTCAACGCCGACGGGCTGACGGTGCTGCTGATCGATCACGACATGCGGCTGGTGATGGGCGTCTGCCGGCAAATTGCTGTGCTCAATTTCGGTCGCAAGATTGCGGACGGTTCTCCGAAGGCCGTCTCCGATGACCCCGCGGTGATCACGGCCTATCTCGGAAGCCAGGCGCAAAAGACGGCCACCCACGTCCCGGGCTCGGAGAAGGCGGACGTTTCCGATCGCTCCCTCCCCCTCGCGGGGAAGGCCGGGGAGGGGGTACAAGAACCGCCCGCTCCCCTCCTACAGGTCCGCGATCTCCAGGTTTCGTACGGTGCGATCCAGGCGGTGCGCGGCGTTTCATTCGGCATCGGCAAGGGCGAAATCGTCGCACTGATCGGTGCCAATGGCGCCGGGAAATCTACGATCCTCAATTGCCTGTCCGGCGTGGTGCGCCCGCAGGCCGGCGAGGCGCGCTTCGAAGGACTCGACCTCACCAGCGCGGCGCCCGACAAGATCGTCCGCCAGGGCCTGGTCCAGGTGCCGGAAGGTCGCGAGATTCTAGCCCGGCTGACGGTGCGGGAGAACCTGGATCTCGGCGCGTGGGGCCGGCGTGACCGGAGCGCCGTCCAGCGAGAGATCGACGGTCTGATGCAGCAGTTCCCGATTCTGCGAGAACGCCAGCACCTGCCGGCGGGGCAGCTCTCGGGCGGCGAGCAACAAATCCTGGCCATCGCCCGCGGCCTGGTAGCCCACCCCCGTCTGCTCCTCCTTGACGAGCCTTCCTTAGGACTGGCGCCGCAGATGGTCGACACCGTCTTCGACATCATCCAACGCATCCACCGCGAGGGCGTGACTATCCTGCTGGTCGAGCAAAATGCGCTGCGCGCGCTCGAGATCGCGGACCGTGCCTATGTCGTGGAAACGGGTCGCATTCTGCTCAGCGGGACCGGCGCGGCGCTCCGCCGAAACCCAGACGTCCAAAAGGCCTATCTCGGCGGCTAGATACCGATAGGTTCCCTCCCCGCTCGCGGGGGAGTGTCAGGAGGGGCCACCGTTTTCCTCCCCCGCTTGAGGGGGAGGGTCAGGGTGGGGGCCTCATTACAGTTGTTCCCATGTACTCCACCTCCTCATCCAACATCCAGCGTGCACGTCGGATTTCGCTCTACGATGTCTGGAGGGGATTGCGAAGCGATCAAAAGCGGGGGTCGACCTGGAAGGCGGTCGTATTGCGTTCCTCACCTCGCCGAGCTCGCGGAGGCGCGCAACATCAAGCGAGACCCGCGAGTCGCACTATCCCTCACCCGACATGCCGGCCTAATCTCATGCCTCAGGTCCACGGCCGCGTGACCAAGCGCAACCGCGGGCGACGGGGCCTGGACCATCATCGACCGGAGGTCGCAAAAGTACACCGGTCGGCCTTACCCGTTCCGCGCAGACCGCGTCATCGTCCTGATCGATGCGCACCGTCCTGGTCGCAGACGTTCGGCTACACTAGCGACTCCCTCAAAAGATTCACGGCTGACGTCGATGCTCGAATCGCCACCAGGCGCACGCCAGTCCAAGTGGGCTAACCACGATCATCGAACCCCGCAACGGTGACTGGTGGAAGGGGACAGGGTGAGTGCCGCTGCCTGTCGCGTCATGGATATAGATAGAAATTGCAGCAGCGCCCAGAAGCACACCAGAACTCCGATCGCATCAATCGTCCATGTTGGCGTCTGGAGAAGCCGGAAGGGGTAGAGAGTGCGCTGTTGCGGCGCAGCTAGCCTACGACGCGCGAGTTATTGGGAAGTCGCTTCGGTAGTTCCACTCGAGCGGCCCTATCCCACATAACGATCGGCAGTTAGCGTTTACCTGCCTCAAGGAAGCGCCAAGTCATCGAGCGCGTGCGATGAGGATGGCAATCCACGTAAGCGCGAGGATGCCCCCCAGGATCAGCGAGCCGAACAATGCACGCTGGTTCCCTGTTGGGTCGTAGCGAAGTCTTTGATACCAGCGTGCTAATGGATCCTGGGCCTGGCTCTCACGAAAGTATGCGCGGAGATAACGTAAGTAGCGCCTTGACATCACGACCAAGAGGACCGCGATCAGGCCGAAGTTTGGAACGAGCAACCAAAACTCCAACGCCCTCGACCGCTGGAGCACGAAACCTTCGATGACGCTAATCACGAGGATTCCACCAATGAGATTGATCGTCCGAAAGAACGATGCCAGCTCGGTCCGCGAATCCTTCACGACATGAATACTACGGACATACGCCCGATAGTTTTAAGCTGCCTGAGCCAAACGAGAGCGTCTCGAAGGAGAAGGCGGCACTTATGAGATCAGCCCCGGCCGCAGTGAGTCGCCAGTTCGAGGCCATCCGTCCATAAGAGAGGGCGTCACGCAAGGCCTGCGACGTAACTGGCCCTAAGCTGTTTACACCCAGTTTCTCAAGGATGTACTCAACGACGCGAGACACGCCTTTCCCGTTTTGCATGGCTTTGACGGTTGCTCTCAGGGCGCCGTATCCGCTAATGAATCCCAGTGCGTCCAAGGCCGCTTTCCCGGGCTCTCCCGCCAACAGATCGGATCCTGCCGCTACGACGCTCGCGGCAACCGAAACCCCTTCGAGGCCGGCAGCTAGCGGCTCTAGACCTACAGCTCCTGCTGCAAACGCCGCGACTGAGGTGACCGCGGCCACCGCAGAGGACACCTGTGCAACGTTGTGTGCCACCTGTTTGCCACAAAAATCCTGAGCCCAGGGAGCCCAACTACATAGGCCGGTTGGATCCGCTCCATTGAGCGGATTGCCTTGGATGTATGCGTAGGCTTCGCGGGTCCCTCCTACCATCGGATCGCTGGACATGAACTGACCGGTTGCCGGGTCATAGTAGCGGGCGCGTAAGTAGATCAAGCCGCTTTCAGCATCGGTGTACTGACCGGCGAACTGGAACGGATTCCCAAAAGTCGGTGGCGTGCCTATCAAATTTCCGTAGGCGTCGTAGCTATAAGTCGCGATAGTGAGTCCCGAGCTGTTCGTCATCGCTCGAGTACTCCCCAGCTGGTCCTGGTGGTAGTAGGTCACCGTAGATCCGTTGATCTGTTCCAGCGGAAAGCCGCCTGGTCCAGTGACGTAGCTAATCGGTCCATCTTTGACCAGCAAAGGCAGCCCCTCAGCGGTATCCCAGACGAACGGTGTTGCTGTGCTGTTAACGGTCTTGCTCATCCGCAAGCCATCACCGTTGTAAACATAGCCCGCACTGGTGCCGCCCGCCGTAAAGCCGGTCATCTGGTTGGCCTGGTTCCATCGGTTAGTGACGACGTTGCTGCTCTGGTCCGTGCGAGTGGCTCGATTGCCATTGTTGTCGAAGGTGTACGTGTACTTCTGCACCTGCGTGTTGCCGCTCATCTGTGTGTAGCTCGTCAATTGATGGGCGGGATCGTAGGCGAGGGTTGAGGTGGTCGAGCCAGCGATCGCAATCGACTGCAGGTTATCCCCAGCGTCGTATGCATAGGTGAATGAGCCGCCAGCGCCGGATGTAGTCAGCTGGTTGATGGTGTTGTACCCGAAGGACGCCGAGTTTTCGGTTTTCAACTGGTTGATTGGGTCGCGAGTGTAGGCGAAATTTAGGAACTGGGTATTCTTTCTGCCCGTAGTGTCCGTAATGCCCGTCACTTGGTCCGATGCGTCGTACGTGAAGTTCGCAATGGTTGTGTTGGGGTAAGTCTCCGTTGTCAGGTTCGAATCAACGTCATATGTGAATGTCGTGGTGTGACCAAGCCAGTCGGTTACCGTATGTAACCGGCCGGCGTCGTCGTAGGTGCGGGTCACCTTGTTGATGCCGCCCGGGTACGTCAGCGAGGTCAAATTCCCACTCAAGTCATGTCCGTACTGCACCTGTTGTCCAGCGGCATTCGTGGATTGGGTTTGCCGGTGCAGCGAGTCGTAGCTGTATGTGGTTTGCCCCGTGCCGTCGGACATGCTGAGCCGCTGCCCATCGTTGTCGTAATTGAAGGTGACTGGTGACGTGGTTACGTCGCTGTATGCAATCGTCTTTAGCTGATTGGCCGAGTCGTAGGAACATGTGGTAGTGCGCCCCATCGGATCCAGCACGGTCAGCAAGTTTCCGGCTCCGTCGTACGTATAGCGACTGGTATGCTGGTCAGCGTCGGTCATCGATGCCTTTCGGTTGAGCGCGTCATACGTGTACGTCGTTGGATTGTTCAAACCGTCGATCTGGCTTATGACATTACCGTTGCCATCGAAGGCGGTCTTCAATAGGGAATTGTCCGCCCGCTGTAGCTGGGTCAGCTGGTTGTCAAGGTTGTAAGTGTTGACCACTCTGTGGGTGTTGGCATCGATGACCTGGGTAAGGTTGCGTTTCCCGTCGTAGTTGTACTGGGTCAGGTGACCGAGCTGATCGGTGACCGTCTTTAAGTCGCTAAAGGCGTCGTAAGTGCTAGTCGTCGTGTAGGCTGCTGGGTTGCCGCCAGTGACATTGCCCTTCGGATTGACCTTCGTCAACATCCTGCCAAGGCCGTCGAAGGTGTATGTGGTGATGTTACCGAGGGGATCGGTAACCTGGCTTCGGTTCCCATACTGATCGTACGTGTACTGCCACAGCTTGCCGTTCGCATCCGTCATTGTGCTTACGTCGCCGGGGTGTGACACATCGTTGTAGGCGTAGGTTACCGTTGATGTCTGCGACGCCCCTACCAGCGGCCGAGAGACGCTCGTCATATTCCCTCTGCCGTTGTACCCGTAGGTTGTTGTCACGAGCAACGGGTCCTCTTGGGTTAGCGTCTCATTAAATCCGTTGTACGTATTAATCGTTGCGTGTTGAAGGGGATCCGTGCTCCGCAATAAGTTGCCATTCGCATCCCATGCGTTGGTCCAAACATTGTGGTTTGGATCCGTCGTCTGCGTGATTCCATTAGTGACCGGGTCGTATTGATAACTCCACGTCGCTGACTGTGGAGAGCCGTAGCCCAAAGTCCTGGAAACAAGGTCCCCATCCTGGTAGGTCTCGGCAGTGACGTTGTTGTTGGGATCGGTGATCGTCGTCTGGTTGCCGTTGTAGCTGAACTGGGTTTGATATTGCATCGGGTCGATCTGCAACGTCACTCGCCCCGAACCATCCGTGTCATAGGTGTTCCTGAGTACGCCCGTATTCGGGTCGGTGATCGTTTGCAGCAAGTGATTGGCGTCATAGCCTAATGTGGTTAGGCCGCCGCCAACGTCCGTGACCTGCTGCAGGTTGTTGCTCGCGTCGTAGACGAAAGCAACACTCCGCGCAGCCGAGTCCGTGACCGTCCTGATGTGCTGCCCGTCCGGAAAGTACGCAAAGGTCAAGGTGCGTTGTCCCGGATCGGTTACCGTCGTCAGCTGACTACTCGAGTTGTACGTGAAGGTAGTCTGATAGCCGTTCCGGTCCGATTCCATCACAAGCTGGCCGGCCGAGTTAAAGCTCAACTGCGACTTATCGGCTCGGGTGAAGTAGAAGATGCCGCTGGTGAGCTGGAGCGTTGCGAGGACGCGGGTTGGTGCCTGGTAGCCGAACTGGCCGGGGACTGGAGTGAAAGTCACGCTGCCGCCGTTTTCCTCGTGAACCGTGACGTCGCCACTGACATCAGTGGTGAGAAATGCATTGTAGTTGTCCGCCCAACCGAATCCCACCGGTCCGTCCTGTCCTGCCGAGAGCGAGTTATACGTTCGCGTAAACGACAGCGGAATTCCGCGGCCAGGAATAGCCAAGTCCATAAAGGTGTGGTAGAAGTTGCCGGTGTTGTTGTTGACCGGGTACTGCGTTGAGCTGCAACTGCACTGCTGCTCATCGATAGGACCGTCACCGAGGCTCTCCGCGGGGCTGGGGCCTCCATTCACCATTTCCCACTGCCGGGATTCGCCCTGGCCGTTGCAGTTCGCGTCGGTGCCGGCGTCGGTGAGAATCTGGTTGGTATCAAGGTAGGTCCAGCTGATGCCGCTGATCGTGATGGCGATGGTTGGATACTGAGCTGAGCTGCAGGAGGGCAGCTTGACGTCGGAAGTGTCGAAACTCTGACTCGTCATCTGTGTAAGAATTGCGGAGCCACCTGCGGGGACCGTTATAGCGTTTCCCCATTGGTCGAAATTCGTGCCTCCAACCCTCACCAAGACGTCCGTGATCGTTAGGGCGGTCGATGACGAGTTATCGATCCGAATGGCGCCGGCATCCATCCCACCGTTGGCGACGCCGGGATCGTATCCGACGAAATTGACGTTCGGCGAACCTTGCCATGGTGTCGGTGGGGCCCCCGGAGGCCCACCCGAATTGTTCTGGGTGTAGCCGACGTACACACTGAGACTGTTGAATGGATTTCCCGCGGCAAGAGGCGCGCTCGGCGTGACAACGCTCGAAGTTCCCGGCGAACCGGCGCCGGCAACGTTGTTCGCTAGGACCGAAAAAGTGTAGGAACTTCCGCTGACGAGGCCGGGTAAGGTGAGGCTCGTCAGGGTTTTGCCGACGTTCATCGGAGCGCCTGCCACGCCGCCCACACTGGGCGTGACCGTATAGCCGCTGATCGGCGAGCCGCCGTCGTCTGCCGGCAGGCCCCACTGCAAAATGACAAGTCCGCTACCTGTTGTCGCCCGAATGTTGCTGGGCGGTCCGGCTGGTCCGTACGGAGAAACTGGGCCCACCGCCCGCCCCGGCCCGTTGCCATTGGCGTTGGTGGCGTAGACCTGGAAGGAGTAGCCGACCTCTTTTGTAAGGCCGGTCACAATAGTCGACAAGTTGTCAACCGAAACCGTGATCGGCGCAATGCCAGGGGCGGGTGTCGCGCAACACGTACCCAGGTAGGTTGTTACGGTGTAACTCGTGATGGGCGAGCCACCATCCGCAGTGACTCCCCAAGTAACGGTAACCTGCTGGTTGCCGACGTCGGCTCGAATAAAGGGAGGCTGACCAGGCAACGTCGTGGGCGTGACGACGCCCGACTGCCCCGCTGGACCTATGCCGACCCCATTCGTGGCCGTGACCTGGAAGTAGTACTGGTTGTTCGTCAGTCCATTGATTACGGTGCTGGTCGCCGGCGGTGACCCGGTCACCGTCGTGGGAGATTGCGCCGCGCCGCCCGTGTATGGCGTGACCGTGTAACTCGTGATGGCCGATCCCCCGTCCGAAGGCGCCGACCAGGTGACCGTGACCTGACCCGAACCAGTGACGGTGGCCACCACGCCAGTCGGAGCTCCAGGGAGGGCGGCGCCTGTGGGCGTCACGTTCGCTGTTGCAGCAGACGTTGGGCCAAAGCCGTAGGTGTTTTGGGCCATCACGGTGAACGAGTACAACGACCCGCCACTGAGCCCGGTCACCGTTGCTGGCGACGCCGCAACTGACATCGGAGCGATTTGCGTCGGGCCTCCCGTCGTGAGAACTCGGTAGCCAGTGATGACGGTCCCGCTTGGACCTGGGTAGGTCGGCGGAATCCAAGAAACGGTCGCCCGGTTGACGCCCGAAGACGCCGTTGCACCAGTCGGTGCGCCGGGCGCGTATCCGCCAGACGTCCAGTGGTTCATGACCTGGCTGGCACTCAGGGCGATGCCATAGACGGCAACTTCGTCGATCGAGCCGGTGATCGGTGACCCATTGGTCTGACCGACGGCCGCATCCTGGTTAGGGCTACCGTATGCGATGCTGGCAGCCGGCTGGGAGGTTTCGAACTGTCCGTTGACGTAAATCTTGATCGTGGCACCATCCCAGGTTCCGACAATGTGCGTCCATTTGCCCGTGGCCGGAACCGTTACCGACTCTGCATAGGCCCAAGTAGCGAGGGTAGGAGCGACGTACATCCGGACGTGTCCATTAAAGGCAAGTAACTTGTAGCCACTGCTGTAATCCTGTGCCGGCGACTGGAAGATGCCGCCGCTGAGTTGGTTCGATGGCTTAACCCAGGCCTCGACGCTCACGCCCGTCGTTGGTTCGAGCACCGGAAATGGCTTGAGATCGACGATGCCGACCGAACCATCCATCGTTATCGCTGGGTCTGGGTCGCCCACGATGCCACCAGCCTGCGCGAAGGTGACGCCACTCGACGAGTAGGTGCCCGAGGTGCCGTTACCTTTGGCGTCGGTCGCAATAGGACCCAATGCTTCCCCAAGCCGCCAGTACGCTGCCGGTGAGTCGGCCAGAATGGTCGAGGCATAGGGGTACGCTGATCCGGTCGGTGTTACCGGGCCCGACGCGCCAGGTGAACCGGTTCCAGCCGCGCTGGTCGCCACCACCGTGAAGCTGACTTGCGCCCCGCCGCTGAGGCCGGTGACCGCCGTGCTTCTGATGCTGGCTGCGACGCTCTTGGGCGTCCGCAGTGTTGTGCCCACATGTGGGGTGATGGTGTAGCCCGTGATCGCCGATGATCCAGCGGCCGGCGCCGTCCACGACACCGTGGCCTGATTGGTTCCGGCGGTCGCGGTTACGCCGGTTGGCGCCCCGGGCGGCACGCCGGAGGCGGACCAATGGCTCAACACCTGCGCCGACGTCAGGGCATTCGGATAGATGGCCAGGTCGTCGAGCGTGGCGTTGTTGTAGTACTGGTTGGCCCTCTGGCCAATCAGGATGGGATCGCCCGCTTGTGCCGGCGTGACGTTGATCTTGAGCAGGTTGTCGAGGACCCCGTTGATGTAAATGTCGGCCACCGTACCGTCATAGGTGGCCACCACGTCGTACCAGGTTCCAACCGCCAGGCTGCTGACCGAATCAAGGCTGGCGCCGACGTCGCCCCCGACGCGGAACTCCAACCGGTTGCCATCCTGGGTGTTCATCAGCTGGAACCAGCTGGTCCCAGTGCCGCCGCCTCCCTGGAAATTCTTCGTCACGTACATTCCGTTGGAGGTGAGCGCCTGCTTCTTGATCCACAGCTCGATGCTGACCCTGTTGCTTTGCAGCGTGGGCGTGCTTGGCACGCTGATGTAGCCGCTCGAACCGTTCAGCAACACGGCCTTATCCGGGTCGCCGTTAAGCCCAGCAGTCTGACCAAGCGTGGCACCGCCGAGGTACGTACCGGATACGCCGTTGTTGGTGATATCCGTCGCTGACGCTCCCGAGGCCTCGCCGAATCGCCAATAGGCGGTCGGAGCGTCGGCCAAAACCGTGGCCGCGTACGGATACGAGGTACCGGTGACCGTGACGCTACCCGACGGCGCCGAGATGGCACCCGTCCCGGTCGCATTGGTGGCCACGACCGTAAACGTGTAGGCCGTGCCAGGACTCCCGCCGCTGAGACCGGTAATCGTGGTAGTCGTGGCGGGCGGCGAACCGGCAACGATGACCGGCGTTCGCAGGCTCGACCCAACGTGTGGTGTCACCGTGTAGCTGGTAATCGCGGAGGTGCCCTGGGTGGACGGGGCGGTCCAGGAGACGTTCGCTTGATTCGTCGTATGGTTTGGAATGCTTGCGGTTACGGCCGTGGGCGCGCCCGGCACGTAGCCCGCGGCCTGCCAGTGGGCCGCCACCTGGGCGTTCGAGAGGGCGGCCGGGTAGATCGCCACCTCGTCGAGCACGGCGTTGTTGTAGTAGCCGTCGGTTCGCCGTCCGAGGTAGACGGGATCCGCCGTTTGGGCGGGCGTCGCGGTGATAGCTAACTGACCATCAAGGACGCCGTTGAGGTACAGCTTCGCGGTCGTGCCGTCGTAGGTGGCAACCACGTAGTACCAGGTGCCGACCGCCAGCGAACTGGCGGAATCAAGACTGGCCCCAGTATCGCCAGTCACCCGGAACTCCAAATGGTTGCCGTCTTGCGCGTTCATCAGCTGGAACCAGCTGGTCCCGGCGCCCCCGGCGACCGCGACGTTCTTCGTGACGTACATCCCATTGCCGGTTGCGGCCGACTTCTTGACCCACAGCTCGATCGCGACCTGGTTTACCTGCAGCGTGCTCGAGTTGGGAGCAGTGGCCGCCCCGGTCGCTCCGTTGAAACTGACCGCGGTGTTGCTGTCTCCCTGCAGAGCTCCGGCTTGACCGAGGGTATAGCCACCTACGTACGTGCCGCTGTTGCTGTTCGATGTGGCGTCGCTCATCGTCGTACCGGTCGCCTCGCCGAGTCGCCAGTATGCCGCCGGTGAGTCCGCCAGCACCGTGCTGCTGTAACTCGAGGCAGCGAGAGCGGGGATCGGCCGTAGTGGAATCGATGTGAGGGGAACGCAGAGTGCGATAAGGACTACGAGAGCTCGATGGAGTCGACGATTGCCAATAACGGAGCGCGAGCGTCGACCGTGGTCAGGAATCCCCACGTCGAGTCCCCCCACCGACAGAGCCCCCCAGGCGAATGCGAGTCGGCGCCGCACGCGCAGGTCATGTCTACATCAACCGCTAGCCTTTGTCAACAAGTAAATCGCTTGGGACAAGTGTTCAGGGAAAGTGACCGGGTCCTAACTGTTCAGCGATTCTGTCCTCCTCGGAACGAATGAAAGCCTGCAGGTTGCGGTGGTCGGATTGAAGGCCGTCTGAAGTCGGAGGGATGGCGAGTCGACAAAGACCCTGCGCCGCTCGGAGGAGTTACTCTCGTTCCGACGGATAGTCCGGATCCAGGACGGGCTCTTCGGATCCTTTCCCCGTGTGGTGCTACATCACCTGGAGGACTATTCAGTGCGTCCCGAGCGACTTCGGGAGTGGCAGCGGCAGTACGCGCGCATCTACATCCTGGAGAAATTTTTCCGTAGGCCGAGCACTAAGGGACAACTCGCCAGCTCGACTGATATATCCGGTCGTGCAGCTCGGCGGTCGCGATCGCCCACAAGATCGGACGCTGCTGCTCGGCATCGTCCGCGGACGCTATCTGCATCGGCCAGGCCACGATCGATGCCGCTCGAGGATCAACCGCTCCGCCCGCCACGAGGTGGGGATGCGTAAAACCCGCCGGGAAGATGGCGCTGACCGTGACCGGCGGCAAGGACGTGCCATTCATTCGGTTGCTCGCCTCTGCCACCTCGGGCCACGTCAACTGCCACGATCCGATCAGGCCGCTATGACTGTCCGGTCGGGGCGAATCGACGGACACATCGCCAGTCCCACGCAGAAGCGAGGCATTAACTTCTTGAAGCACGTCCAGTGCGACCGGAGTGAGCAGCTCGAAAGCATTGACATACCGCGCCTTGCGCTCAGCTCCCGACGCCCCCTCGTACATGTCTTCCTGTAAGTCTTTGAGGTGCCGCCGGATCCCATCAACCCACACCGATTCGCTCTTGATCTTCATGACATCTTCACCGTACCGGATCAGGCGAGCAATGATGCAAGCCGCTCACGCTGATCCGGATCGAGCCATGGTGGCTGGCCGGCGGCCGCGTTCTCGGTTGGCCGGCCGGGCGTTTTCGTCGCAGTCAGGACGCAGCTGACGCGCGGGTCGCTGGCGATCCATTTGAGGACTGCCTGCGCAACCGTCTCGACCCCAAACTCCTTAAGGACACGAGGGTTCGGACGCCGGTCGAGCACACCGAAGCGCAGCGGGCTGTGGATCAAAACGCCCAGCCCGAGTTCGGCGGCCAGGGGCAGGACGCGTCGCTCGGCATCGCGGAGCCGCGGATTGTATGGCAGCTGGATCATGTCGATCCGACCTGTCTGCATGACGTCGCAGAGCTCAGCGAATAAGCTCGGCAGGTAATGCGTCGCACCAACGGCCACCACCTTCCCCTCCCCTTTCAGCTCCTCGAGCATCCGAAGCTGGGTCTTCCAGGCGACGAGGTTGTGCACCTGGTAGATCTCGACGCGACCGAATAGCTGCAGCGCATGAGCAGCCTGGGCACGGCCTTCGGAGGCGCTTCCCGTCCAGATCTTGGTCGCGATCATGGCTTGCGCCCGGCGGCCGTGCAGCGCTTTGGCCATGTTATCCTCGGCC
>Ga0209155_1000568_pt1 | contig 17721 bp, 24 predicted proteins | sample GraSoiAngelo_122_FD_185879 | JGI IMG/M metagenome (GOLD analysis project Ga0209155, IMG submission 185879) | Grasslands soil microbial communities from the Angelo Coastal Reserve, California, USA - 14_0927_02_20cm (SPAdes) (version 2) | ecosystem: Environmental > Terrestrial > Soil > Grasslands ... | reverse complement strand
AAGCGCTTCTTCCAGATGAGCCAGTACAAGCGCAGCGCCATGCCCAATGCACCCAAGGTGGGCTCGGGCGGCTCCCTCTCCCCGCGCGGCGACTGGCGCGCCCCCGCCGACGGCAACGCCTCTGCCTGGCTCGCCGACCTGGCCCGCGTCCCGACGCAGGATTAACCGGGGTCAGAGCCCGATTTCTTGAAGGACTGTCATAGTCCCTAAGGCACTGTCAAAACGTGATCCGCGTCAATTCCCTGTAACGCGATCCGCGTATCGTGGCCGGGTATGGCTACCGGACCCTTTTTCGGCGTGATGGCGATCCTCAACATGGCGGCGAGCGCGTTCGTTGCCGGGGATGCGGCGCTCGTCGGCGTGTTTCCGAAGCACCGGATCACGACGCTCTCGGGCCTGCGTAAAGAAGTGGTCCGCTGGGGCGATCAATCGAGCCCCAGACTCTCCCGGAAAGACGTTGACGCGCTGGTCGACTGGCTGAACAACAACTTCTACAAGCTCGACAGGTAGCGCCGGGAAACAAGATTTTCAGATTTTTGCAGTGTCACGGTCTGCGCTCCTCCAAAATGCCGCAGTGGAACGCTGGATACTGCTGGTCAGTGCCGAGCTCGCCTATCAGGTGCTCGGCCCGTACATTTCCGAGCTCGATCGGTTGCATGCGCTGGGAAGGCTGAATGAAAACCAGAGCGGCAACGTGCTCGTTCTGGATGTCGAGCGTGGCAAGTACCCGGCGATCAGGTGCGTGACAACCCGGGGGCGCTCCGGCATGCAGAATGCGCGCACCGAAAGCAGTGCCGCGATTTCCCCGGATACACGCATCGACGAGCTGCACCTGAAGCCCAAAGCCCTGCGCATCTTTCTCGATAACGGGCTCAAGACGCTGCGCGACCTTGCCGCCCTTCCGGAGGCCGGGCTGTGGGCTCAGCACGGCATCGGGCAGGTCACGGTGGAAAAGCTGCGCTCGATCCTGCATTCCGCCGGCCTGAGGTTCGCGCCGCCCCCCGACCCGGTCGCCAGGCTGCATTGGGAAAACCGCCAGCGCCGCGCGGACGTGCTCAAGCCTGCGGCCAGCGTACCCGGTGACGCGGCGATCTCCGCGCTCGGGCTCCTTCCCGCCGCGCTGACTGCGGCGACGCGGCGCGGCGTGAAAACCGTCTCCGATCTGGTCAGCTACACGCCGCTCGAGCTGGCCGGAGTCATGTCGCGGCGCGCTGTCCGGGACACCGTCGAGCGGCTGACTCTTTTTGGCCGATCGCTGCAGCCGGAATCGCCGCGCCGCCCGAATGGCTTCGGCCTGATCGAGCGCTCGGAGTACCTGGACAGCCTGTCGGTGCGCACGCCGGTGAAGGAGCTGCGGCCCCTGCTGGGGAAACGGGCCACTTCGGCGCTGCGAGCCGCCGGGTTCGAGGCTGCAGGCGACATCCTCAGCCGCAGCCTGCCGGAGAGGCTGTCCGAGCGTGATCGAGCGCGCGTCGACCGCTTCGCTCTCGAGCTCAGGACGTCCCTGGAAACCCGCCGGGCGTAGACGCCCTCAGCGGCCCAGCGCCGCGGAGGCGAGCTTCGGCACGTTGAATCCTTCGCAGTCGGCGCCGCAGCCGTATTCCTTGCCGGCGTCGAGCGCGCGCTTGTAGTAGGTGCTGGCGGCTTCCCTGAGACCGAGGCCCCTGGCGGCTTCGGCGAGCATGAAGTAGGAGAGGTCGCCCAGGTAGCCGACCTGCAGCACGGCGACGGCCAGGTCGCGCCACTGTCTCCTGCCGTGCAGCTTCTTCCAGTCGGGCGTCCTGCGCGAGTAGGTGAAAGCGCATTGCGCGCGGCAGTCGAACACCGTCTCGCCGCGCTTGAACTTCTCGAACGGCTCGGCGAGGAAGCTCATGGTCGTCGGCTCGTTCGCGACGCGCGCGGCAAACTCCTCGCGCGTCGGCTCGCCCGGCCGCGTGACGACGCGCTCGTTGACCGCCTCCTTCGAGCTGAGGAAGCTCGGCGCGTCGCCCGGCTTGGCGGATTTCGCGGCAAGGTAGAGCGGCTGCATCCTGGCGCCCAGCGCCTGCAGGGTCTCCTTGCGGTGCTCGGGCGACGGGTGGGTGGAGAGGAATTCGGGCGGAGTACCGCCGCCGAGCTTGCCCATCTTGTCCCACAGCGACACCGCGGCGGCAGGATCGTAGCCGGCGCGCGCCGCGAGCTCGATGCCGATCTGGTCGGCCTCGGATTCGCTCTCGCGGCTGTTGGGCAGCTGGATCGCGACCACAGCCGCCTGCTGCATCAGGGCCGCAGTCTGGTCCCGCGCCCCGAGCGCGATGGCGGCGAGCTGCGTGCCGATGCTCGTGCTGTAGGCGATCGACATGCGCTCCTGCGTGTGGTTGGCGAGCGCGTGGCCGATCTCGTGGCCCATCACCTGCGCGACCTCATCGTCGGTGGCCTTCAGCTTCTCCCACATGCCGCTGTAGATCGCCATCTTGCCGCCCGCCATGCAGAAGGCGTTGACGGTCTTCGGGTCGTTGATCACCTGCACTTCCCATTTCCACTTGGCCGAATCGGGACGGAAGCGCACCGCCTGCGCGATCAGGCGGTCGGTGATGTGGCGCACCTTCTCGGCGCGCGGCGAGTCGGCCTCGACTTTCCTTTTCTTGCCGAGATCGCCCATCATCGAGCTGTAGGCCGCGGCGGACTGGCCGATCGCCATGTCCTCGGACACCACCATGAACTGGCTGCGCCCGGTGATCGGATTGGTCTCGCAGGCGGCGAGCGCGCCGAGCGCCAGCGCCGCGAGCCAACGCATGTGCTTGAAAGAACGCTTCATTGCGTATCGGATTTTACGTCCGGCGGCGCGGCGTAGCTGTAACGAAATGTTTGCCTTAGACTAGCTTCGCCCCAAGCAAGTCCCCATGCCCTCCCCAGCCCGACCCCCGAAGCCCGACAAAGAGCCGGTGTTCGAGCACCCGCCGGTCTGGATCCACGAGTCGGTGGCCGCGAAGTGCTTCATGGCCGCAGCCAAGCTGCCCGCCGCCCTCGCCCGCCAGGTGAAGCGCGTCCTGCGCGAGTCGATCCGCGGAAAATAGAAAGGAATGCCCGTGCGCTCGAAGCGTGAAGTGAGGCGTCGCGCGTTGCTGGAGCTGCTCGACCGTATCCCGCTGCCGCCCCAGCAGCAGGACACCGCCGGAGGAAATCGGGCTCTGACCGCTCTGACCCCGATTTCGCCTAAGCCGCCGCCCGTTTGGCGCCCGCCTTCGGCAGCTCGCCGATCGCGGTCCTGAGGGCTACTGTTGGAGCGGAGCTTGCGGCGGCGCGACTTTAGTGATTGGTACTACGATTTCAGCCCTTGGCGCCGAAGACTGGCTGAGCTTCCACGCGGCGACCTTCGACAGCGCTGACCCGGATGGCGATTTGCGAAGCTCTTCCACAAGCTGAGTTGCGATCGCGCGAAGCGCTATCGCGATCTCGTCGCGAAAGAGTCGCGCCTCATCCGCGCTCCATTCCGAAACGCGGCGGCCCGATCCCTCATAGGCAAATTCGCCCCAGCCATTTGCCCAGGCGGGCGGCGTTTGCAAACCTGCGTGCACCCCGACGACCAGTGCGACGCGAGGATCCTCGCCGATATCTCCGAACAATCCGAACTCCGTAAACCGCACCTGCAAAAGCGCTTCCTCACCAGGCAGCGCCTTGCCCTCTTCGTCAACCCGGACTGCGCGAAGGACGTGGCCGCGGGCCTTGTCGTTTTGCGAAACGATGGCTTCGGAAAGCAAGGCCGTCAGCTTCACCCCCTGAAATAACGGCGCTGAGCCTCGGGCCGCGTCGATGGGGTGGTGTTGATCTACTGATTTGACGGTCGCCGCCCCAGCGACTGCTCCGACGGCGCCGACGATGGGGGCCGCGACAATACCCACGGGACAAGTGATGAACCAGAGAAGACCAGTGGCCAAACCGCCCACGCAACCGTAACCAATCGTGAGGCCGGCTCCTGCGACCCCAGTTATTGCCCCCTTGCCGACCCGCTCCCCAGCTCGATAATCCCGGGTTCGAATGCTCGCGCTCGGTAGCTCCCGCTCAACGTTAATAGCAATGGCGCGCGGCGACTCGGATAGCCAAACCGAGACCTCTTCTTTTACACTTGGAGGTTTGGTTGCGCATCCGACGACGAAAAGCACCGCCAGCACAGCGGCGTTCTGGCTCGATAGGAGTGCTCGCATCGCTTCCCCCTGAAGATGTGAGCCGAGCGCCAGCCCAGGCTCTTGTTGTCTTAGGTAAGACTATTCTCGCCAGGTGCATTCCGCCATCCCGCGAATAGGGGATATTGCACACGGCTCTCGAGCAGAGTGGTACAGGCGTACCGGAAGAGCGGGAAACCGCGCTCTGACCCCGATTTCGCCTAAGCCGCCGCCCGTTTGGCGCCCGCCTTCGGCAGCTCGCCGATCGCGGTCCTGACCGCTTCCTCGACTTTCTCGAGAAACACGAACTCGAGCTTCTGGCGCGCCTCGGCGGGCACGTCCTCGAGGTCCTTTTCGTTCCTCTTCGGCAGCATCACGGTCTTGATGCCGGCGCGCAGCGCCGCGAGCGTCTTCTCCTTGACCCCGCCGATCGGCAGCACCAGGCCGCGCAGCGAGATCTCGCCGGTCATGGCGACATCCGGGCGCACCGGCAGCCCGGCGTGCAGCGACACCAGCGCGAGGAACATCGCCACGCCCGCGCTCGGGCCGTCCTTCGGCGTGGCGCCGGCCGGCACGTGGATGTGGATGTCCACCTTGTCGAGGGGCTCGCCGAGGAAGCTCTTGGCGAGGGTGAGCGCGGCCTGCGCCGACTCCTTCATGACGTCGCCGAGCTGCCCGGTGAGGATCAGCTTGCCGGTGCCCGGCACCTGCGAGGCCTCGATGAACAGGATGTCGCCGCCCACCGGCGTCCAGGCGAGGCCGGTCGCCACGCCCGGGACGGCGGTGCGCTCCGCGACTTCGCCCTCGAATTTTCTCGCTCCCAGAATCGCGTGCAGGTCCTTCGGCTCGATGACGACTGTCTGCGCCTTGCCCTCGGCGATCTGCATCGCCGCGGAGCGCAGCGCCGCGCCGATCTCGCGCTCGAGGTTGCGCACGCCGGCTTCGCGCGTGTAGTCGGAGATGATCTTGCGGATCGCGTCCTCGGTAATGCCCGCCTGCTCCGAAGCCAGGCCGTTGGCCTCGAGCTGCCTCCTGACCAGGTAGCGCTTGGCGATCTCGAGCTTCTCCTCCTCGGTGTAGCCGGGGAGCTGGATGATCTCCATCCTGTCGCGCAGCGGCCCCGGGATCGTATCGAGCACGTTCGCGGTGGTGATGAACAGCACCTTCGACAGGTCGAAGTCGACGCCGAGGTAGTTGTCGCGGAAGCGCGCGTTCTGCTCCGGGTCTAGTACTTCGAGCAAGGCACTGGACGGGTCGCCGTGGAAGCCGCCCATGCCCAGCTTGTCGATCTCGTCGAACATGATCACCGCCGCGCGCGACTCGGCGCGGCGGATCGCCTGGATGATGCTGCCCGGCAGCGCGCCGATGTAGGTGCGGCGGTGGCCGCGGATCTCCGCCTCGTCGTGCACACCACCGAGCGAGACGCGCTGGAACTTGCGCCCGGTGGCGCGCGCGATCGACTGGCCGAGCGAGGTCTTGCCCACCCCAGGCGGCCCGACGAAGCACAGGATCGGGCTCTTGCCGTTCGGGTTGAGCTTCTTCACCGCGAGGTACTCGAGGATGCGGCGCTTGATCTTCTCGAGGTCGTAGTGGTCCTCGTCGAGCACCTTGCGCGCTTCCCCGATATCGATGGGCTTGAGCTGCGCGTCGCGCCACGGCAGCTCCGCGAGCCATTCCAGGTAGGTGCGCAGCATCGAGGACTCGGCGCTGTTTTCCCCCATCCGCTGCAGGCGCTTGAGCTCCTTGGCGGCGTGCTTGTGCACGTCCTCCGGCATGCCGGCGTCGTCGATCGCCTTCTTCAGCTCGGCAGCCTCGGCCGCCCCCTCCTCGCCCTCGCCCAGCTCCTTCTGGATCTGGCGCATCTGCTCGCGCAGCACGTGCTCGCGCTGGCGCACGTCGAACTCCTTCTTCGTCTTGTCGCCGATCTCCTTCGAGATGCGCAGCACGCCGAGGCGCTCGGCGAGCAGCTCCAGCACCTTGTCCAGGCGCCGCTTGAGCTCGAAGGTCTCGAGCAGGTCCTGCTTGTCCTCGTTCTTCACGTCGAGCAGGTTCGCCACCATGTCGGCGAGCAGGCCAGGCGAGCCCACCTGCTGCACCACTACCGCCAGCTCCTCCGGGGCGTTGGCGAGCAGCTGGATCGCCTCGACCGCGCGCTCCTTCAGCTGCAGGAAGCGCGCCTCGATCTCGCGCGTCATCTCGTCCCTGTTCTCGATGTACTGCACGCGCGCGACGAGGAACGGCCAGCCCTCGAGGAACTCGAGCACGCGGAAGCGGCTCGTGCCCTGCACCACGAGGTGATGCGCGCCTTCCGGGCCGGTGATGTAGCGCACCACCTGGCCGGCGGTGCCGACCCAGTAGAGGTCGTCGGGCCGAACGTCGTCCTTCCTGGCATCGCGCTGCAGCAGGAAGCCGACCTTCTTCTCGCTTCTTACCGCCTCCTGCGCGGCCGCCACGGAAGACTTGCGGCCGATCGTGATCGGCGAGATCACCCCGGGGAACAGCACCATGTTGCGCATCGGGACGACGATCAGGGCGTCCTCGGGCAGCGGCCGGCTCGCGAGCGCCTTTGCGCCCTGCGAGGGCGCCGGCGCGGCGTCCGGCTTCTCGTTCGAAAGGACCTTCTGCTCGCTCATCTGCCTTCCTTCCTGCGGAATATCAGGGTGAGCACGCCGTCCGCGAGCGTCTTGCGGGCCAGCTCGAGCGCAGCGTACGGGTCGTCGAGCGGCAGCTGCAGCCGGCGCTCGAAGCGGCCGTAGGGAATCTCGATGCGATGCAGGTACGCGCCGTCTTCGCGGCAGGGAAAATCGCGCAGCGCCGACACCGTGACCCCGCCGGGCTCGACGGCGACGCGAATCGCGTCGGCCGACACCCCGGGCAGCGCGATCTGCACGCGCACCTCGTCGCCCGTCTCGATCACGTCCACCGGCGGCTCCCAGGCGTGCGGCTGCTCGGCGCCGGCCGCCCGCAGGAACTGCCGGTGCAGGCGGTCGGCCTGCTCGAGGAGAGACAGCGCCTCGGTCCACATCCTGCTCGAAAAATCGCGCGATCTCACGGGCGGTAAATGGCGGCGCCGCAAACGGTTATCAAGTGCCGCAGAAAACAGACCCGGCTCATGTATTTGCCGCCTGCTCGAGCAGCCACTTGCGGAATGCCGCCACCGCCGGGCGCTCGGCAATAACCTCGGGGCAGACCAGGTAATACGCCGACTGCGGTTTCAGCTCCACCTTGAACGGCGCCCACAGCTTGCCCGACTCGATATCGTCGTTGACCAGGGGCTTCAACGCAAGCGCCACCCCCAGCTTCTGCGACGCCGCCTCGAGCGACAGGATGTTGGAGGAAAAATGCGGCCCGCGGCTGCCGTCGACGCGATCGGCGACGCCGGCCGTCTCCAGCCACTTCTGCCACGCGTCGCCGTGCGTGACGAGGTTCATCGCCTCGTCGTGCAGGAGCACGTGGTGCGCCAGGTCGGCGGGCTCGCGCAGGCCGGGATGGTTGCGCGCAAGCTCCGGGCTGGCGACCGCGATGGTGGCGACGTCGAACAGGTGATCGGCGCGGTAGCCGGGATAGTTGCCGGCGCCGAGGTGGATCTCCACGCCGGAGGCGTCGTCCCTCAGGTCGAGGTTTCCCACCAGGGCGGCGGACTCGAGCGCGCCGGCGTCGACCATCTTGCTCGAGGCGAAGACGCGCAGCTCGATCCTCGGCTCGCGCTTGGCGAAATCCGCCAGGCGCGGAAACAGCCACCGCGCGGTGAACACCGGCGGCGCGGTGATCAGGAGCTCGGTCTCCGCCGCGCGCTCGCGGATCAGCTCCACCGCCGCGGCGAGCGACTCGAAGCCTTCGCGCAGCTTCGGCAGGCAGGCGCGCGCCGCCTCGGTGAGCTGCACCCCGCGCCCGGCGCGGCGGAACAGCTCCACGCCGAGATACTCCTCGAGGCTCTTGACCTGGTGGCTGACGGCGGCCTGGGTGATGGAGAGCTCCTGCGCCGCCTCCTTGAACGAGAGATGGCGCGCGGCGGCCTCGAAGACGCGCAGCGCGTTCAGCGGCGGCAGGCGGTAGATCATGAAACTAGTGAGTTTTTCTCATGGCAGACGTGAGAATTCATCGTTTGTTGTAGCCAGGCGGCGGCCCTATCTTGCACTCGTGATAGGAGGGCACATGAAAACCAGGACCGCTTTGACCGCCGCAGAATTGTACGCGCTGGAGCGCGCTGCCCGCAGGGCCCGCTCGCAGGAACTCGCGCGTCTGGCCCGCGCCGGCGCGAACGCGCTGTTTTCGTTCGCCAGGCGCGTCGTATCGGTGCCTCGCACCCCGAGAGGAATACGCCATGCGTAACACGTTGACTACCCCATTCTGGCAGGATGCCTACCGGTCGCTGCCGGAGGAAGTGCGCCACCGCTATCTCGCTCATCTGGAGAGCGCGGAGCGCTGGGAACTCCGCCTCGACGCGACCATGGAAGCTGCTTCGCGCGCGAAAGCGGCGCTCGCCCGGCTGCTTCAGACGCCCGGCAGGCCGCGCTCGGCGCACTGATCACCGCTTGCTCCGCCGTCCGCACCTCTGACGCCTCCTCCTCCTCTTCCGGCTAGGAACGCGCGGGCGGCGAGCATCTTCTCTTTCATCCTCGGCGGGCGTAGCATGGATCTCGCAGCCGAGCAGAAAGGAGGCCCGTATGTGTCTCGAGTACGAACGCGATTACTACCAGCGCCGCGCTGAAGAGGCGCGCAAGGCCCTGCAGAGAGCCGAGGAGGAGAGGAAGCAGGCCAAGCCGGAAACCCCGGCCAAGCCCGCCGAATCGAAACCTCGGGAGAAGGAGCCGGTTCCGGCCTGATTACCGGCTGAGCGCCGCAGAGGTATCCAGGCGCTTGAACGGAATGCCGTACCTGGCGAGGAAGCTCTCCACCGCCGGCACCCAGTAGCGGATCCCCGCCCGGTCGCCGAACACGTAGTGGCCGTCGTCGCCGAACGGCGGCTGCAGCACGTACTCGGCGCGCGCACCGCCGGCGGTGAAGCGCTCGAACCAGAACCTGGTCGTGTCCGGGTTGAAGTACTGGTCGTTCTCCGCGTAGTGGAACATCGCCGGCGCCTTGATCGATCTTCCGACCATGTCGAGCACGCGCGCCAGCGGCTCGGCGGCGCAGGGCACGCCCGGATGCAGCGCCGGGTTGCCGCCGCGCCCCGCCGCGAAAGCTAGTACTGCCACCAGTCCCTCGGGCTGGCGCACGCCGGCGGTGAACAGGGCCACCATGCCTCCGGCCGAATGGCCGGCGAGGATCATGCGGCGGGGATCGACGTGGGGCAGCGCGCGCGCGTACTCGTACGCCGCCATGACGTCCTCGGCAGCCGCCTGCTCGCCACCAAGATAATCCGGATGGCTGCAGGACCCGGTGTACTCCGCGAACCCGCCGCCGGTCGCGCCGAAGCCGCGCCGTAGCGGCAGCACCACCACGTAGCCGCGCTGCGCGAACACCGCCGCGGACGCGAGCAGATCGCTCGAGGAGGCGCCTGCGCGCTCGCTGTCGGAGACCGGCACGCCGTGATTGAGGATCACCGCGCCGAACGGCCCCGGTCCCTCGGGCCGCAGGATCGTCGCCGCCACCGTGTACCCGCCGGGCGCCGGGATCCGCACCGCTTCCTGGATTTGGGCGAACGCGGAGCCGGCCGCAGTCGAGCACACTGCTGCCGCGCACAAGGCGCGAATAACAACCATTTGCGCGTCAAGTGTAGCGACGCCTGCGACAGTTGGGTAGTCGAAACTCTGTTACCTTAGCGAACCCATGAGTTTTCACGAGGATCGGCTGCGTACTCTCGCGCCGGAAACTCTCAGGGGAATGCACCGCGGCATCGAGAAGGAGAGCCTGCGCGTGCGTTCCGACGGCGCGCTTTCGCAGGCGCCGCACCCGCCGGCGCTCGGCTCGCCGCTCACCCACCCGCACATCACCACCGATTTCAGCGAGGCGCAGCTCGAGCTGATCACCGGCGTGCACGGCAGCGTGGAGGCCTGCCTGCAGGAGCTCACCTGGATCCACCAGTTCGTCTACCGGCACATCGGCGACGAGATCCTGTGGTGCGCGAGCATGCCGTGCAACCTGCCGGCGGACAACCAGATCCCGATCGGGCGCTACGGCACCTCGAACGTCGGCCGCGCGAAAACCGTGTACCGCCTCGGCCTCGCCCTGCGCTACGGCCGGCGCATGCAGGCGATCTCCGGCATCCACTACAACTGGTCGCTCCCCGGGGTGACCGATGCGCAGTACTTCGCGCTGATCCGCAACTTCCGGCGCCATTCCTGGCTGCCGATCTACCTGTTCGGCGCCTCGCCCGCGGCGTGCTCGAGCTTCGTCGAGGGGCGCAAGCACGAGCTGGTCGAGCTCTCGCCCGGCACCATGTATGCGCCGCACGCGACCTCGCTGCGCATGGGGCCGCTCGGCTACCAGAGCGACGCGCAGTCCGCGCTGCGCGTGAGCTACAACGACCTCAAGAGCTACGCTGCCTCGCTCGACGATGCGCTCACCAAGCCCTATCCGCCCTACGCGAAAGCCGGCATCCGCGACAACGACAACTACCGCCAGCTGTCGACCAGCCTGCTGCAGATCGAGAACGAGTTCTACGGCAGCATCCGCCCCAAGCGCCGCATCAACTCCGGGGAGCGAGCGCTGCACGCCCTGCGCGAGCGGGGCGTCGAGTACGTCGAAGTGCGCCTGATGGACCTCGATCCGTTCTGCCCGATCGGCATCTGGCCGGCGACCTGCCGCTTCCTCGACCTGTTCCTGCTGCACTGCCTGCTCGCCGACAGCCCGCCCGACACCACTCAGGAGATCGCCGCGATACGGCGCAACCAGCAGCGCGTCGCGCTGCGCGGGCGGGAGCCCGGATTGAAGCTGCAGAAAGATTCGGATGAGCTCGAGCTGGTTCGATGGGGCGGTCAGATACTGTCCGAATGCGCGCCGATCGCCGAGGCGCTCGACCAGGCGAATGGCGGCGGCAGCGCGCATCGCGATGCCCTCGCCGCCGCGCTGCAGGCGCTGCGCACTTCCGACAGCGTGCCCTCGGCGAAAGTGCTGCAGGCGATGGCGCGCGAGCACCGCAACTCCTTCGTTCGCTTCGCGCTCGCCGAGTCGACGCTGCACAAGGCCAGCCTGAAGGGCCATGAGCTGCCGCGCGAAGCGAACGAGCGGTTCACCGGCCTCGCCGACTGGTCGCTCGAGCGCCAGCGCGAGATCGAGGCCGCGGACAAAGTGCCCTTCGAGGCCTGGCGGCAGAAATACCTGTCGCATGACACGCTGGTGGTCTAGCAGCCTGCTTCTTTCCCTGGCGCTCGCCTTTCCCGGCCTCGGCGCCGCAGCCGACTGGGGCGTGAACGTCTACGGCCTGTCGCGCCATCTCGACCGCGCCAAGGCGCGCGAGCTGCACGTCGACAACGAGCTCAACCCGGGACTCGGCCTGCGCTACCGCGTGCCGCGGGATGAGCGGCTCGACTGGATCTTCGACACCGGCTTCTACCGCGACTCAGGCCGCAACCGCGCCTTCTTCGCCGGCGCGGGCGCGTCCTGGCACGCAACCGGGCACCTGCGCCTCGCCGGCGCGCTCACCTTCTTCAAGAGCGACACCTACAACCGCGGCCGCGCAGGCATCGCGCCGCTGCCGGTCGCGGTGTGGGAGACGCGAGCGGTCAGCTTCAACCTCGTCTTCTTCCCGAAGGTGCCCGAGACCAACAGCATCGCGACGCTCGGCTTCTGGCTGACGCTCTGGCCGGGCGGCTGGTAAATCGGCGGCTACTTCTCTCCGCCGCCGATCGACACGTTGAAGTTCAGCGCCTCTTCCCTGAACGAAGAGGGAATGTAAGACAGCTCGAGGCGGATTTCCTTCAGCTTCTTCGCCCCCAGGGCTGCGGCGGGAAAGTCCGCGTCGAGGGTCTGCGTGCTGTCCTGTCCGGGATCGAGCCGCTCCTGGCTGCCGTACGACGAGGCGATCCTGAGCATCGGCTCGGTACGGTTCTCTTCCAGCTTGATCGGCTTGCCCTGCATGTCGATGTAGAGCACCTTGCCGCCGATCAGGCGCAGCGACTGGTCCGCAGACACGTTCTTGAGAACCAGCTTGCCGCTGAGCTTGGCGGGCGACGTGATGCGTCCCGAGCCCTCCTCGATGCGCTCCGTGACCTTCATCTCGGTGAGCTCGCCCGTGACGATGCCGGATTTCACCTTCATCGCGGCGGGCGTCACGCTGTAGATCTTGTCCTTCACCACTGCGACCGTCGCGCTCGGCTGCGGGGAGCAGCCGAACATCATCGCCGCCACCGCGGCGCTCACTGCCATCACAGCTGTCCGCATCAACATTGCCTTCTCCTTGCCGGGTTATTCATGGTCTCCTTGGGCCCCCAGATTGTCGGCCCGCCATGGCGGGCCGGCTGTGCGCTGGCGCACACAGGGCGTACACTGGGCCATCCATGGCCAGTTCCACCTCCGCCGGGCAAGCGCCGTCGCAAAACCGCCTGCTCGCCGCGCTGCCGGCGGCGGATTTCGCACGCCTGCAGCCTCACCTGGAGCTGGTGTCGCTGCCGCTCGGCTGGGCGGTGTACGAGGCCGGCGGCACGCAGGGCTACGTGTATTTCCCGATCAACTCCATCGTGTCGCTGCTCTACGTGATGGAAGACGGCTCCTCGGCGGAGATCGCTGTCTCGGGGAACGAGGGCCTGGTCGGCATTTCGCTCTTCATGGGCGGGGAGACCACGCCCAGCCGGGCGGTGGTGCAGAGCGCGGGTCAAGGCTACCGGCTCAGCGCGGCGGTGCTGAAGCGGGAATTCGAGCGCGGCGGCGACCTGCAGCACCTGCTGCTGCGCTATACGCAAGCGCTGATCACGCAAATGGCGCAGACGGCGGTGTGCAACCGTCACCACGCGCTCGAGCAGCAGCTTTGCCGCTGGCTGCTGCTGAGCCTCGACCGCCTGCCTGCGAACGAGCTGGTGATGACCCAGGAGCTGATCGCCAACATGCTGGGCGTGCGCCGCGAGGGCGTGACGGAGGCGGCAGGCAACCTGCAGAAGGCCCGGCTCATCAACTACAGCCGCGGCCACATCACGGTGCTCGACCGCCCGAAGCTCGAGGCGCGCGTTTGCGAGTGCTATGCCGTAGTGAAGCGCGAATACGACCGCCTGATCCCTACTGCGCTCCGTCATGGGATTCCCAACGATCAGTCCCGGGGGCTGAACAGCACCTCGACGCGGCGCTCGCGCCGCAGCAGCGGGTCGCCGAACGTGCCGGTGTAGATCTTGTAGGCCGGCACTCCCGCCGCGAGCAGCGCTTCGCGCACCGAGTCGACGCGGCGGTCGCTGAGATCCACGTTGCCTGCGGGCATGGCGCCGTCGATGGCGAGCCGGAACGAAGGATTTTGCTTCAGATAACCGGCGATGTCGCTCACCTTGCCCGCATCGGTGGCGTCGATGCGGGAGCTGTTGTAATCGAACCAGAAGTCCCGGTACGAGCTCCAGCGCTCGCCGTCGGCAGCCTGGTCTTGCGAGCGGCCCAGCGGGCCTTGCGCTCCCCGCATTCCGGCCTCTCCGGTGAATGCGCCGGCCGCGGACTGGCTGAGGGCTTCGCCGGCGACGCTGCCCGCGGCGAAAAACGCGATCACTGCAAGCACCCGCCTGAACGGCATCGACCCTGCTCTCATGGCCGGCCATTCTGTTCCACCGCGGATCTTCCCTCTGTGCGCCAGCGTACATACCTGGCAGCGCCTTGGGCCTAACCTTGCCGCATGTCGACTCCGCGCAGCGCGAAGCCGCAGCCGGCCGCGAACAGCGTGCTGGCCGCGCTGCCGCCCGGGACCTACCGCGCCCTCCTCTCCGGCCTCGAGCCGGTCACGCTCGCGTTCGGCGAGGTGCTGTATGAGCCCGGCGAGCCGATTCGCGATGTGTATTTTCCGACCGGGTCCCTGGTGTCGCTGTTGACGCTGGTGGAGGGCCGCCTTGCGCTCGAGGTCGGCCTGGTCGGCCGCGAAGGCATGGTCGGCGTTGCGCTGGCGCTCGGCATCGGCGTGTCCCCAGTGCGCGCGCTGGTGCAGGGCAGCGGCACGGCCCTGCGGATGAACGCGGCCCGCTTCCGCAAGGAGCTGCAGCGCAGCGCCCCCTTGCAGCGGGAGCTCTATCGCTATACGCACTCGCTCATGGCCCAGATCACCCAGACCGCCGCCTGCAACCGCTTCCACAGGGTGCCGGCGCGGCTCGCGCGCTGGCTGCTGATGACGCGCGACCGGGTGCGCTCTGGCCAGTTCTACCTGACTCACGAGTTCCTTGCGCACATGCTCGGCGTGCGGCGCGTCGGCGTCACCGAGGCGGCGTCGGCGCTGCAGCGGCGCAAGCTGATCGCGTATCGCCGCGGCAACATCACCATCCTCGATCATGGCGGGCTCGAAACGGCGTCCTGCCCGTGTTACGCGATCGTCAAGCACATGCGCGACGGAAAACACAAGGCGCGCAGCGCGGCCTTCGCCGGCCGGGCCTGAATCATGCGCGAACGGCTCGGTTCCGGGCCGCGCATCTATCCGCGCTGCAAGCGTACGTTTTTCGGCGCCTCCAACGCTCCGGCCTGAAGGCGGCGGCGATTACCTGGTAAGCCTGGTGCCGGAAATTTCGATCAGGACACGGCGATCGGGCCGCAGACTGGCGCTGGTGTGCACCCGGTCCGCCGCGATTCCCTTCATGACCAGGTAGGCCTTCACCGCGCTGGCGCGTTCCTCGGCAAGGATCTGGTTGGACGCCTCGGAACCGATGCGGTCGGCAAACCCGACCACGCGCACCGTCTGCGATTCGAGGCCGTGCATCCTGAGGACAAAGTCATCGAGCGCGTCGCGGCTCGCCGGGTGCAGCGACCATCGGTCGGAATCGAAAAGGACGTTCGCGTCGAGCGCCACCTTTTCGTACGCGGCGGTGGACTGTGCGTTTGCCATCCCGCATAAAAGTCCCAGCGCCAGAGCGAGAGCGTAATTTCTCATTCCAGCACTGTACGCTGTCTCCGGCGCACTCTCTGTCTGCTGGCGCACAGACATGCTTTGCCGTATAACAAACTCATGCAATGGACGCGCGAATCGATTCGCCGGCTCACCGATGGCGAGCTCACTCAGCTGCGCAAGAACGCCGGCGGGCTCGGTAGCGCGGAGATCGTTGCGCTTTGCGACAGCGCGTTGCTCGACTCGACGCGCCGCGTCGCCAGGACCGGCCAGGGCGAGGCGAAGAAACCGCGCCTGATTCCGCGCCGCGACGCTTTCGAGAGGCGCGGCGTGTTCAGCGACTGCCTGACGAACTGGGGCGGCATCCGCTCGTCCGACGACACTATCGTCATGTCGCTCTGGGCCGACGACATCCGCAGCGAGAACGGCGCCTGCAGCTACCTGCTCTGGGCGCCCAACCAGGACGGCTCGCGGCCATGGTCCGACAAGCCGGGCGGCAAGGAGCGCCTCAAGCACTGCGTACTGGCGGCTGAAAGCGGACGTGCGGAAGGCCTTCTCGTGTACGGCGAGCGCCTCGAGGGGCGCTTCCCCGAGGACAAAGCCACGACGGTTTCAGGGGTCGACCCGGCCGTGGTGCTGGAATTCCGCGTGGAGCATCGCGGACAGGAGTACTGGGCGGTATGGGGCGCTCGCGCCGCGCGCACCAGCCAACAACGACAGGGAGATTCTGAATGATTGCTCGACTTCGCAGGCTGATGGCCGGCCTTCTCATCGTATCCATCGCCGGGATTGGAGTGCCGCTGCCCGCGCACGCCGGGATCGTGTCGACCGACGCGGCGCTCGCTTCCGCGGAGCGCGATCGCATCGCTTCCATGCTGGAGCGCGCCGATGTGCGCGCGCAGTTCGAGGCCTACGGAGTGCGCGCGGCCGACGTCAAGGCGCGCGTGGCCGCGCTGACCGACGAAGAAGCGGCTCAGCTCGCGGGCAAGCTCGACAGCCTGCCCGCCGGCGGCGACGGCATCATCGGCGCGCTGCTGCTGATCTTCGTGGTGCTGCTCATCACCGACATCCTGGGATTGACGAAAGTCTTCCCCTTCACCAGGCCGATCAAGTAACTTTTATTTGGCGCGCCAGCGCCCCGGTTCGAGCCTCGCCGGGAGATACAGCGGGTGCGCCGGCTCGCCGCTCCCGTTCATGCGGAGGACGTGCAGTCCCAGTCCTGCACCGCGAAGCTTGCGGAGCACATTCAAAGAGCGATTCATGTGAGTTCCATGATTGCCCCAGGCGCAAACCACGATTGCCGCCTCGCGCGCGGCGCGCAGGATCGCTCGATCGTTGCCGCGCCCGACCGGATCGCGCGCCGCCTTCATCTCCTCCGGGTCGGTCGCACGCCAGGCGAAGAGATTGGTCACCAATAAACCCCCGAAACCCCAACGCGAGGCGTACTCGCGCGCCCGCGTGCACGACGGATCGAGCTGTGTCTCGTCGGCAGTACTGGGGTTGAGCATGAGGAAGTTGGCGGCCGGGCGCTTCTCGTCCCAGCGGCGCCAGAGCACGTAGCGCCAGCGGCGGCATTTCGAGAACACCGCGCCCGAGGCGCTCAGGGTCATCCGGATTCCGGGCTGATAGCGTGCGCGGCGAGGACGTCGGCGACGCAGGCGGTGAGGCGCTTGGCGTAGTCGAGGTGCAGGAACTCGTTCGGGCCGTCGGCGTTCGAGTGCGGCCCGAGCGCCATGAACGGGAAGGCCCACGCACCCGCCATCAACAAAAACCCCGCCGAAGCGGGGTCTGTGCATTTACGACTCAACTGCTTGTGCTATTCGAGGCACTGCTCAATGCACCGCGAGCCTTTTCGCTGCCGCTACGGTTTTCTTCGGCAGCGTGAGTTCCAGGACGCCGTCGTTGAACTTGGCCTGGGCGGTCGCTTCGTCGACCTCCTGACCGAGCGAGAACGCGCGCTGAATCGTGCCGTAATAGCGCTCGGCGCGAAGCACTGTCTCGTCGTTCTTGACGACTTTTTCGTGCTTCACTTCCGCGGATACCGCAACTTCGTTGCCGTTGATAGTGATGTTGATGTCTTCCTTCTTGACGCCGGGCAAGTCGGCCAGCACCTGATACTCCTTGTCGTTCTCGGTTACGTCCATGCGGAACTGCGTCGGCGCGGCCGCATGCCTCTCAGGGTTAGGCAGCCACACGGGGAGGCCACGGAACAAGTTGTCGAGTGCATCCTCGAGCGGATTAAAGCGTGTGATGTTTAGCATTTTGCTCTCCTGTGAAACTTCGAACCAATCGGCGGGATAACTGTGCATCCGTTGTCGATTGGGTCGTATATGGGGGCAATACCGCGAACTGCTACGTCTGCGAGCCTAAATATTTCATTACATGTCCATGCCTTCCATGCCGCCCATGCCACCCATGCCGCCCATGCCGCCGTGCGCGGGGCCGCCCTTCTTCTCTTCCACCCGCTCCGCAACCATCGCGTCGGTGGTGAGCATCAGTCCGGCAACGGACGAGGCGTTCTGCAGCGCGGTGCGAGCGACCTTGGTCGGGTCGATCACGCCCATCTGCACCAGGTCGCCGAACTCCTCGGTCTGCGCGTTGAAGCCGAAGTTACCCTTGTTCTCGAGCACCTTGTTGAGC
>Ga0209155_1000567_pt1 | contig 17736 bp, 14 predicted proteins | sample GraSoiAngelo_122_FD_185879 | JGI IMG/M metagenome (GOLD analysis project Ga0209155, IMG submission 185879) | Grasslands soil microbial communities from the Angelo Coastal Reserve, California, USA - 14_0927_02_20cm (SPAdes) (version 2) | ecosystem: Environmental > Terrestrial > Soil > Grasslands ... | reverse complement strand
GCCCAGGCGGCCGACATCGTCCCGCATCATGCGGTCTATTCGATGAGCCTCGGGGCGACGCATGGCGATGCCGGGGTCACCGGCGCCGGCGGCACGATGGCCTATCAATGGGGCGAGGCCTGCGACGGCTGGACCGTCGAGCAGCGCTATCGCTTGAAGATGGCCTATGCCGAATCCTCCGATGTCAGCATCTCGTCCAATTTCGTGACCTGGGAAGCCAAGGACGGGCTCAAATACCGCTTCAACCAGAAAGAGACGCGCAACGGCACCGACAATGACGAGATCCGCGGCGAAGCCAAGCTCGATGGGCCGGACAAAGGCGGCACGGTCAATTTCGAGAAGCCCGAGGCGAAAACCCTGAAATTGCCGGCCGGCACGCTGTTTCCGAGCGCGCACACGATCTCCCTGATCGATAAGGCGAAGGCCGGCGAGAATTTCATCTCAAAGCTGATCTTCGACGGTGCGACGATGGAGAACTCCGTACTCGTGACCGCGGTTATCGGCGCCAAGGTCGAGCCCGATGAGGAGAGCGCCAAGAAGAGCCCGCTGCTCAACCGGCCGGGCTGGCGCGTGCAGCTCGCCTTCTTCCCGGCCGACCAGAAGGCCGAGAAGCCCGATTACCAGCTCGGCATGGTCTTGCTCGACAATGGCGTCTCGCGGGACATGGTTATCGATTACGGCGAGTATTCGATCCGCGCCAAGCTCGACGACATCGAGGCCTTGCCAAAGCCGAAGTGCTGATTTGCACCGGCCTTTTGCCCCTCTCCCGCATTGCAGGAGAGGGGTGTATAGCCGGCCGATCACGGTTGCCGCCTGGTGATGGCGTCCCTATAACGGGAATTCATGCAGGAATACCGCTTCGGACACCGGCACCTCCTCGGCATCGAGGGGCTGACGCCGGACGACATCAGCCATGTCCTCGATCTGGCTGACGGCTATGTCGAGCTGAACCGACAGGCCGAGAAAAAGAACGCGCTATTGCGCGGCCGGACGCTGATCAACTGCTTCTTCGAGAATTCGACGCGGACGCGCACCTCCTTCGAGGTCGCCGGGAAGCGGCTCGGCGCGGATGTCATCAACATGGCGGTGCAGGCTTCGTCGATGCGCAAGGGCGAGACCTTGATCGACACGGCGATGACGTTGAATGCCATGCACCCCGATGTGCTCGTCGTGCGCCATCCCGAATCGGGCGCGGTGCAGCTCCTCTCGGAGAAGGTCGATTGCGCCGTCATCAACGCCGGCGACGGCAGCCACGAGCATCCGACGCAGGCCTTGCTCGACGCGCTGACGATCCGCCGCCGCAAGGGCAAGCTCGGCGGCCTCACGGTCGCAGTCTGCGGCGACGTGCTGCATAGCCGTGTCGCGCGCTCGAATATCGCGCTCTTGACGGTTATGGGCGCGCGGGTGCGGGTCGTCGCGCCGCGCACCTTATTGCCGGCGGCGGTCGAGCGGCTCGGCGTCGAGGTGTTCCACGACATGGCGGCCGGACTCAAAGATGTCGACATCGTCATGATGCTGCGGCTGCAGGTAGAGCGCATGCACGGCTCCTTTGTGCCGTCGACGCGCGAATACTTTCATTTTTTCGGGCTCGATTACGACAAGCTCAAACTCGCGAAACCCGACGCGCTGATCATGCATCCCGGGCCGATGAACCGCGGCGTCGAGATCGGCAGCGAGGTCGCCGACGACATCGACCGCAGCCTGATACGGCATCAGGTCGAGGCGGGTGTCGCGGTGCGCATGGCGTGCCTCGAACTCCTCGCCGGCCAGCCCAGCAACCGGCCGTCCTTGCAGTGACCGCCGCGCGACGGCTCATCCGAAATGCTCGGCTCATCGATCCCGACAGCGGGCTCGATGCGGCGGGCGATCTCTTGATCGAAGGCGACAGGATCGCCGCGATCGGCCCGGGGCTTGCCGATGCCGGCTTTGCCGAGAATACCGAGATCATCGACGCTGGCGGGTTGTGTCTCGCACCGGGTCTCGTCGATATGCGCGTGCAATTGCGTGAACCCGGCGCCGAGCACATGGAATCGATCGAGAGCGCGGGCCATGCCGCCGCGGCGGGCGGCGTCACGACGATGGTGGCGTTGCCCAACACCGAGCCGCCGGTCGATGACGTGTCGGTCGTCGAGTTCGTCGCGCGGCGCGCGCGCGAGGCGAGGCTCGCCAAATTGCACACCTACGCCGCCGCGACAAAGGGGTTGAAGGGCCGCGAATTGACCGAAATGGGCCTCCTCGCGGCGAATGGCGCGCTCGGCTTCACCGACGGTGTCCAGCCGATCGCGGACGCGCTCGTCATGCGGCGCGTCTTGGCGTATGCGCGCAGCTTCGACCAGCTCGTCATCCAGCATCCCGAGGAGCCGAGCCTCGGCGGCGCGGGTGAAGTCACCGAAGGCGAGATCGCGACGCGGCTCGGCCTGCCCGCGGTGACGCCGATGGCGGAAATCATCATGATCGAACGCGATCTTCGCCTCGTCGAGATCACCGGCGCGCGTTTTCACATCGCGCATGTCTCGACGGCGGGCGGGATCGACGCGATCCGCCGCGCAAAAGCCGCGGGACTGCCAGTCACCTGCGATACCGCGCCGCCCTATTTCGCGCTGAATGAAACCGCGATCGGCGATTACCGCACCTTTGCGAAATTGTCGCCGCCCTTACGCAGCGAAGCAGATCGGCGCGCCGTCGTGGCGGGCATTGCAGACGGCACGATCGACGCGATCGCCAGCGACCACGCGCCGTGGGATCAGGATTCAAAACGCCTGCCATTCAGCTCGGCGGCGTGCGGCATCGTCGGGCTGGAGACATTGCTGCCCTTGTCGCTCGAGCTGTATCACAACCGCCATCTCGAACTCATCGAGGTGTTGCGCCGGCTGACGATCAACCCGGCGCGCATTCTCGGACTCGATGTCGGGCGGCTTGTGCCGGGCAGCCCCGCCGATCTGGTGCTGTTCGATCCCGACATGCCCTGGCGGATCGACACCGAGCGCTTTCGTTCGAAATCGAAGAACGCGCCGTTCGACGGCCGCCCGGTGCAGGGCCATGCCGTGCAGACGATCGTCGACGGCCGCACGATCTTCATCCGGCAGGGGTAAGGGGATGACCGGGATCGTTCTTGCCGCGGTGATCGGTTATCTGCTCGGGTCGATCCCGTTCGGCATGGTGCTGACGCGCGTGGCGGGGCTCGGCGACATCCGCGGGATCGGATCCGGCAGCATCGGCGCGACGAATGTGCTGCGCACCGGCAACAAGGCGGTCGCGGCGCTGACGCTGCTGCTCGATCTCGCGAAAGGCGTCGCAGCGGTATTGATCGGCAGCATCTGGGGCGGCGACGCGATGCTCGCCGCAGCCGGCGCGGTCATCCTTGGCCACATGTTCCCGGTATGGCTCGGTTTCCGCGGCGGCAAGGGCGTCGCGACGGCGCTCGGCGTGTTGCTCGCGATAGCCTGGCCGGTCGCGGTCATCGCCGGTCTGCTGTGGCTCGCGACGGCGATCCTGTTTCACTATTCGTCTTTAGCCGCGCTGGTCGGCGCGGCCGCCGCGGCGATCGTGGCGGCGATTGTCGTCGAGCCGACGCGCGCCTGGCTCATCGCTGGGATCGCGCTCCTCGTCATTTTGCGGCACCATGAGAATATCCGGCGCCTCCTCGCCGGCACTGAGAGCCGGATCTCCTTCACCAGAAGCTGAACCTTCCGAGACGTAATTTGGCCGCGCGCGAGCTCGATCCTCAGGAGCGCCTGGATTGGCTGCGGCTGGCCCGCACCGAGACGGTCGGACCGGTCACGTTTTACGCCTTGCTGCGGCGCTTCGGCTCGGCCCGTGCCTCATTGCAAGCGCTGCCACGCCTGTCGCGTCCTGTCGTGGCGATGGGCTTGCGCGACGTGGAGGCGGAATTGACGGCGCTCGCCCGCCTCGGCGCGCGCCTTGTGTGCTGGGGCGAGCCGGATTATCCCGCGGCCTTGGCGACGGTCGAGGATGCGCCGCCGGTTCTGACCGTGCTGGGCAATCCCGCGCTGTTGCAGATGCCGATCGTCGCGGTTGTCGGCGCGCGCAATGCCTCCGCCAATGGGCGCCGCATTGCGAGCGAGCTGTCCGCCGGGCTTGGCGAAGCCGGGATCGTCGTTGGGTCGGGGATGGCGCGCGGCATCGACGCGGCCGCCCATCTCGGCGCGCTGCACAGCGGCTCGGTCGCGGTCGTCGCCGGCGGCGCCGATATCGTCTACCCGGAAGAGAATCGCGGGCTCTACGACGCGCTCGTCGAGCGCGGCGCGGTCGTTGCCGAATTGCCGCTCGGCACCGAGCCTCAGGCGCGCCATTTCCCGCGCCGCAACCGCATCATCTCGGGGATGGCGCGGGGCGTCGTCGTCGTCGAGGCGGCGGCGAAATCGGGCTCGCTGATCACCGCGCGTTTCGCCTTGGAGCAGGGGCGGGAAGTCTTCGCGGTGCCGGGCTCACCGCTCGATCCGCGCAGCCGTGGCTGCAACGATTTGCTGCGCAATGGCGCGACCCTGACCGAGACGGCGGCTGATATCCTGGCCCAGCTCGGCCCGTTTCTACAGAGCGAGATGCCCGCGCCGCGCCCGCGCGAGCGCGCGTTGCAGCCGCGCCTGCCCTTGGCTGCCGCCGCGCCGAACTTGTCTGCAATACCGCAGATTCCCGAGGATGCCGCCCTCGAACTCCTGATCGAAAAGCTCAGCCCGACGCCCGTCGCGGTTGACGAACTGGTGCGGCAGTGCCACTTGTCAGCGGCCTCGATCGCCACCTTGCTGCTCGAGCTGGAACTCGCCGGGCGCATCGAGCGTCATCCCGGCAACCTCGTTTCGCTGCGCTAACCGATTTTTAGCGCTGACTTTTTTTGAATGGATCTATGAACGTCGTCATCGTCGAATCGCCGGCCAAGGCCAAAACGATCAATAAATATCTCGGCCGCGACTACAAGGTCGTGGCGAGCTACGGCCATGTCCGCGACCTGCCGCCCAAAGATGGCTCGGTGCGGCCGGATGATGATTTCGACATGTCCTGGGAGGTCGACGGCCGGGCCGAGAAACATATGAAGGCGATCGCCGAGGCGGTGCGCGGCGCCGACAAATTGTTTCTCGCGACCGACCCCGACCGCGAAGGCGAGGCGATTTCGTGGCATCTGCGCGAGGTGTTGAAGCAGCGCCGCGCGCTGAAGGATGTCGACGTCAAGCGCGTCGTGTTCAACGAGGTGACCCGCAACGCCGTCCTCGACGCGTTCCGTCATCCGCGCGAGATCGATCGCGAATTGGTCGATGCCTATCTGGCGCGCCGGGCGCTCGATTATCTCGTCGGCTTCACCTTGTCGCCGGTGCTGTGGCGCAAATTGCCGGGGAGCCGCTCGGCCGGGCGCGTGCAGTCGGTCGCGCTGCGTTTGATCTGCGAGCGCGAAGCCGAGGTCGAGGCGTTTCGCCCCCGCGAATACTGGTCGGTCGAAGTCGAGTTCCAGACCGAAGCGGGCGACCGCTTCACGGCGAAACTGTCGCATATCGATGGCAAGAAACTCGACCGCTTCGATCTCGACAGCGAAGCAAAGGCGCGTGCCGCCGCGGACAAAATTCTCGCCGCGAGTGGGTTCAATGTCGCCTCTGTCGAACACAGGGAAGTGCGGCGCAATCCGTTCCCGCCCTTCACGACATCGACATTGCAGCAGGAAGCATCGCGCAAGCTCGGCTTTGGCGCGACGCGCACAATGCAGGTCGCGCAGCGGCTTTATGAGGGCATCGATCTCGACGGCGACACCGTCGGCCTCATCACGTACATGCGCACCGACGGGGTGACGCTTGCTGCCGAGGCGATCGCCGCGGCGCGGCAGCTGATCGGAAACGAATTCGGCGGCCGCTATCTGCCGCCGGAGCCGCGCGTCTACAAGAGCGCGGCGAAAAACGCGCAAGAGGCGCACGAGGCGATCCGCCCGACCGACATGGCGCGCAAGCCCGGCGATGTCGCGCGCCATCTCGACAACGATATGCGCCGGCTCTACGAGCTGATCTGGAAGCGCACGGTTGCCAGCCAGATGGCGTCCGCGTTGCTCGATCAGGTCAGCATCGACATCGCCGATCCGAGCGGCCAGGTCCGGCTGCACGTGACCGGCTCGGTCGTCGTGTTCGACGGTTTTCTGAAGCTCTACCAAGAAGACCGCGACGAGCCGGCGGAGGAGGAAGGCGAGGGACGGCTGCCGAATTTGCGCGACGGCGAGCGCGTCACACGCGGCGTCGTAACGCCGAACCAGCATTTCACGCAGCCGCCGCCGCGCTACAGCGAAGCCAGCCTCGTCAAGAAATTGGAAGAGCTGGGCATCGGACGGCCTTCGACCTACGCCTCGATCATACAGGTGTTGCAGGATCGCGACTATGTGCGGCTCGATAAGCGCCGCTTTATCCCGGAAGACCGCGGCCGCCTCGTCACCGCGTTTCTGACGAGCTTCTTCGAGCGCTACGTCGAATACAATTTCACCGCCGATCTCGAAAACCAGCTCGACGAGGTGTCGGGCGGGCGCGTCGATTGGAAAGCGTTGCTGCGCGATTTCTGGCGCGATTTCTCGACCGCGATCGATGGCACAAAGGAATTGACGATCACGGCGGTGCTCGAAGCGCTCGACGCCGAACTCGGCCGCCATTTCTTTCCCGAGAACGGGTCGGGCGCCGACCCGCGGCTTTGCCCGAATTGCGGCGCGGGAAGGCTGTCGCTGAAGCTCGGCAAGTTTGGCGCCTTTATCGGCTGCTCGAAATACCCGGAATGCCGCTTCACCCGCCCGCTCGGGCTCGATACCGAAGGCGAGACCGGCGGCGCCGACATGGTGCTCGGCAATGACCCGGCGACCGGGCTCTCGGTCACCGTCAAGAAGGGTCCCTACGGTCACTACATCCAGCTCGGCGAAGCCGAGAACGGCGAAAAGCCGAAGCGCGTCGCGCTGCCGCGCTCGATCAAGCCGGAGGATGTCGACCTTAAAACTGCGCTCGGTCTGTTGTCATTGCCGCGCGATATCGGCCCCCACCCCGAGACCGGCGAGTCGATCACCGCCGGCATCGGCCGCTTCGGGCCCTATCTGAAGCATGGCTCGGCCTTCACCTCGCTCGCCGCCGATGACGATGTGCTGACGATCGGGCTCAACCGTGCCGTCACGCTGCTGGCGGAGGCGAAAACCGCGCCCCGGCGCGGCCCGCAATTGTTGCGCGAGATCGGGCCGCATCCCGAGGGCGGCGTTGTCGGGCTCTATCGCGGCCGCTACGGACCCTATGTCAGCCATGACAAGATCTACGCCTCCCTGCCAAAGGGCGCCGACCCGGACACCTACTCCCTCGAAGATGCGATCCCGCTGCTCGCGGCGCAAAAGGCGAAGGGCAAGGGCAAGAGCAGGGGCAAGACGCGGCGCCCGCAGCGCAAGGCGCCCGGCGCGCCGGCGAATGGCGAGGCGAAGCCCGCCCGCCGCAGCGCCACCGCGAAGCGCGCGCCCGCCAAGGCAAAGGCGAAGCCGGTGCCCGGCAAGGCGAAGGGTAAGCAGGCCCCGAAAAAGAAACCAGCCGAAAGCTCCGCTTCCCGCCCGACCTAATACGCGCTGCAAAAACTTCGCGTCCCGGCGAAAGCCGGGACCCATCTATCACCTGACAAAACGGCTGATTGGTGGATCCCGGCTTTCGCCGGGACGCGAGTTTGAGGTCTGTTTTTATGCGCTCCAAGACGCGAACTCAGGCGGAGGGCCGACCGAGAGCCACGGCGCGTGGACAGGGATTGCCGTCTCCCGAGGCGCTGATTGCGTTTTTGCGCGACAACCCGGAGGCGGCCGGCACGCGCGAGATCGCCCGCGCGTTCGGCCTCGGATCGGGCGATCGCCCGGCCTTGCGCACGATGCTGCGCAATATCGGCCGCTCGGGCGAGCTGGTGCGCGGCGGCAATCGGCGCTTTGCCGCCGGCGAGCCGCTTCCCGAGATGATGCAGGTCGAGCGCGCCGGGAGCGATGCCGACGGGTTCCCGCTCGTGCGGCCGGTCGCCTGGACAGGACCGGGCGAGGCGCCGCTGTTCCGGCTGGCCGAGACCGCGGCCGGTGACGAATTGCCGGAAGGCGGCCGGGCGCTGGCCCGGCTCATTCGCCGCGAGACCGGCGAGACCGAGGCCGAGCCGGTGCGCCGCCTCGACACGCAGGAGGGCCGTGTCGTTGGCGTGTTTCGCCGCGGCCGCGACGGCGGCGAGGTCACGCCCGCCGACCGCCGTGACCGCAACGAGTATCGGGTGCTCGGCCACGACGCCGCTGGAATTCCCGATGGCGAAGCGGTCGTCGCCCAGGCATTGCCGTCGCGCCGGTTCGGCGGCAAACGGGTGCGCATTGTCGAGCGGCTGGGCCCATCCGATGCGCCGGATTCGATCAGCCGGCTCACGATTGCTGCGTTCGAGATCCCGACAGAATTTCCGCACGAGGCCCTGGCCGAAGCCGCCGGCGCCAAGCCCGTTGAGGTTGGGGACCGCGCCGATCTGCGCGACCTCGCGCTGGTCACGATCGACGGCGAGGATGCGCGCGATTTCGACGATGCGGTGTGGGCCGAGCCGGACGACAACCCGGAGAACCGCGGCGGCTGGCATATCGTCGTCGCGATCGCCGATGTTTCGCATTATGTGCGGCCCGGCAGCGCGCTCGATCGCGAGGCGGCGCATCGCGGGAATTCGGTCTATTTCCCCGACCGGGTCGTCCCGATGCTGCCTGAGGCGCTGTCAAACGATCTCTGCTCGCTGCGGCCGGCGGAGGACCGCGCCTGCGTCGCGGCGCATCTGTGGATCGATGCATCCGGGCGCAAGATTCGGCACCGCTTCGAGCGGGCGTTGATGCGCTCGGCGGCGCGGCTGACCTACGAGGCGGTGCAGGCGGCGCGGGATCACCCGGCGGGCGCGCTGTTGCCGCTGCCGCAGCAGCGCCTGGATGATCTTTACGGCGCTTTCGCCGTGCTCGATCGGGCGCGCCGCGCGAGAGGCGCGCTGGAGCTCGATTTGACCGAGCACCGCGTCTTGCTCGATGAGGCGCGGCGGCCGATCGCCGTCGTGCCGCGGCATCGCCTCGACAGTCACCGGCTCATCGAGGAATTCATGATCCTCGCCAATGTCGCGGCGGCCGAAGAGCTGGAGGCGCGGCATCAGCCCTGTATGTACCGGGTGCATGATGCGCCCGCGCCGGAAAAGCTCGACGCGTTGCGCGATTTCCTCGACGAGCTCGGGGTGCCCGGGCTCGCGCTGGCCAAGGGGCAGGTCATCCGGCCGGCATTGTTCAACCGCTTGCTGGAGAAGGTGCGCGGCACGCCGGAGGCGCCGATCGTCAACGAGCTGGTGTTGCGCAGTCAGGCGCAGGCGGTGTACAGCCCGAACAATCTCGGCCATTTCGGCCTCGCGCTGCCGCGCTACGCGCATTTCACCTCGCCGATCCGACGCTACGCCGATCTCGTCGTGCATCGCGCGCTGACGGCCCCGGCCGGTCGCACGCCGATGGCGGGCGAGGCGCTCGCCGTCACCGCCGAGCACATCTCGATTACCGAGCGCCGTGCCGCGGCAGCCGAGCGCGCCGCGCTCGACCGCTACCGCGCGACGCTGCTCGCGGCCGCGATCGGCACGGTCTACGAGGCGCGCATCACCGGCATCGCGCCGTTCGGCTTTTTCATCAGCCTGCCGGAGAGCGGCGCCGACGGGCTCGTGCCGGTCTCGACGCTGCCCTCCGATTATTACGACCACGATGCCCGACGCCACCGCCTGGTCGGGCGCCGGTCAGGCCAAGAATTTGCGCTCGGCGACGCGGTGACCGTGCGCCTCGCCGAGGCGGACCCGGTCGGTGGCCGGCTCATGTTCCGGCTCGAGGGCGGGGGCGAGGGTTTGGCCCGGCCCCGGATGGCCGGCGACCGGCAGCGTCGCGGGTTGCGCCGCCGCCGCTGAAGCGGGCCGCCGCCTCACGCCACGCCCGGCCTCTGTCGTCGTGGCAATGAATTATTCATAAGTGATCCCTAAAATGCCGGGTATGGCGCTGCAACAAGGCCAGCCGATGCTATTCGAACCGGTCACCTGGTCGACCCGCGACCGTGTCGCTTACTACCGGATGGATGCAGCCCGGCTGCGGCGGATGGCCGAGACGGCGGATTGCGCGACCGCGCGCGAGCTGCTGGTCGATCTGGCGCGGCGCTACCGGCGGGTCGCCAACCGGATCGAAAAGCAGGCGCCGCTCCTCGCTTAGTATTACCGGCCGCTGCCGGTCGGCCGTTCCGAATAGCCACCGCCGGGACATTGATCGTCGGCGCGCGGCATCTTACTGTTGCCCGAGAAGCAGCAGGGCCGAGCTCAGATGGGTCGTCGCTCTGTTCCGCTGGGGTCAGTAACGCGCCAGGACATCGCGCCGAGGCATTAAGTAGCCCAAGGCGCATAGGGGATCACGCTTGTCGGTCTGCGCCGAATTTCTACGCTCGATGCGCCGTACCGCGCTTTTGTTCGCGCGGATTGCGGCTGTCGCGCTGGCGTTGCCCCTCGCAGCTTGCGCCGACAACGAGACGGCCGCTCCCGATGCAAGCGGGCAATTGTTTGCGCGCGGTCTCGACGAGATTACCGATCTTTATATCGAGCCGGTCACAAACCGGAAGCTCTCTTTGGCGGGCGCGGCGCGATTGTCGCGGCTCGACGACAAGCTGGCGGTCACCGAGCGAGACGCCGGCGGGCTTGGGCCGGCGCTGATCCTGACCTATGCCGGCCGCGAGCTTGCTGCGGTGCCGATGCCGGCCGAGGCCGACACGCGCGGCTGGGGCGAAGCGATCGCCCAGCTGATCGCGGCGGCGAGGGCGGGCGCGCCCAATCTCGCCGGGATGCGCCGCGAGCTTGCCTCCAAGGCCGTGTTTGACGGCATGACCGCGACGCTCGACCGGTTTTCGCGCTATTCGCCGCCCGACGCGGCGCGCAACCAGCGGGCCGCGCGCGACGGTTTTGGCGGTGTTGGCATCACCCTCGAGATTACCGCGGACGGGTTCAAGGTCGCCGCGGTCACTCCGAACGGGCCCGCGGCGCAGGCCGGGCTCCAGGCCGGCGATACGATCGTCGCGATCGATGGCGTCGCGATATCGGGATTGTCGCAGAGCGACGTGATCCAGCAGCTGCGAGGGCCGGTCGGCAGCAGACTGGCGATCCGTGTGGCGCGGCCCGGAGTCGCGCTGGCGCGCGATTTCGAGGTGCAGCGCGCGCTCGTCGTGCTGCCCACCGTGGCAATGTCGCGGGTTGGGGACATCGCAATCTTTCAGGTCTTGAGCTTCAACCAGAGCACGACCGAAAAGCTGACGGAGGCCCTGGCCGAAGCGCGGCGGCAGACGGGCGGGCGTCTCGCCGGCATCGTGCTCGACCTGCGCGGCAACCCCGGCGGCTTGCTCGACCAGGCGGTCAGCCTCGCCGATCTCTTTATTCGCGAGGGGCCGATCGTCTCGACCGTCGGCCGGCACCCCGCGAGCCATCAGTATTTTGCCGCCTCGGGGCACGGCGTCGCGCCACAGGTGCCGATCGCCGTCCTGATTAATGGCGGCTCTGCATCTTCATCGGAGATCGTCGCGGCGGCCTTGCAGGATGCCGGGCGCGCCGTCGTGATCGGCAGCTCCTCCTACGGCAAAGGCACCGTGCAGACCGTGCTGCGGCTGCCCAATGACGGCGAGCTGATGCTGACCTGGGCCCGGCTTGTGACGCCCTCCGGCTATTACCTGCAGACGCATGGCGTCGTGCCTACCCTGTGCACGAGCGATCTCGACGACGATGCGGCCTCGCTGCAGCGCGGGCTGCAGCGGGCCGGCGCGATCGCCCAAGGAGCGCCCGCGGCTTTGCGGGCGCGGCGCGGGCTCGACGAGCGCGCCTGGTCGGAATTGCGGCAGTCTTGTCCGGCGCGGCAGACGAGCCCGGCCATCGACCTGAAGCTCGCCGAGCACCTGCTCTCCGATCAGCGGCTTTACGCGAGCGCGCTGAACGCTCTGCAGGCGAGCGCCCCGCTGGCGCGCAATCCCGCCCCGGCCGGCCCACCCGAGCGCGTCTTGACAGGGGTCGACCGCGCGCTATCTTCGAGACAGCGCTAGACCCGAAGCCGCGAGATCCGCCATGGCGAAAACCAGCACCGTCCTGATCAAGCTCGTCAGCAGTGCCGATACCGGCTTTTTCTATGTGACGAAGAAGAATCCGCGGACCAAGACGAACAAGCTCGAACTCAAGAAGTTCGATCCGGTGGCGCGCAAGCACGTCATCTTCCGCGAAGCGAAGATCAAATAGCGCGCGGCACCGCCGCTATCACGGCTGGGTTCCAGGCCTTCTTTTATAAAGTAACCCTTGGCCGGGCTTGTCCCGGCCATCCACGTCTTTATGCGCTCGAATCCCCGGCAACAAAGATGTGGGTGCCCGGGACGAGACCGGGCACGGGGACTCCTCCCAAGATTTGCGGCTCAGGACGCGACGGCGACCGGCATCCCGCGTGATGAGGCGGGGCGGTGCGGCGCCGCGACGACGCGGTTGCGCCCGCCATTCTTCGCGGCATAAAGCGCGTCATCAACGCGCTTCAGCAGGGCTTCGAGGGTATCTTCGGGCTGGCCGGTAATCGCGAGACCAATGCTGATCGTGACCGGCAGCTTGTCGCCGGTTCCGACCAGGAAGGGCTCGTCGGCGACCGCCAGACGGAGCCGGTCGGCGACGATCGTCGCGCCGCCGAGATTTGTCTCGGGCATCACGACGACAAATTCCTCGCCACCCAAGCGGCCGACCAGATCGACGCTGCGCACATTGTGCAGCGCGCGCTTGGCGAGCTCGCGCAGTACATCGTCGCCCGCGAGATGCCCATAGCGGTCGTTGACCTGCTTGAAATGGTCGATATCGAACATCATGACGGTGGTCGCGGCGCTGCCTTCGGAAAGCCGCGCCATCAGCTCGGTCATATGCGCGAAGACATAGCGGCGGTTGTAAAGGCCCGTCAGCTCGTCGGTGAGCGCCAAGGACAGGCTGCGGCTGTAGTTCTCGTGCAGCCGGTCCTGCAGGCGCTTGCGGCGGATCTGGGTGCGCACCCGCGCCAGCAATTCGTTGCGGTCGACCGGACGGACGAGATAGTCGTTGGCGCCGAGATCGAGCCCCTTGGCCAAGCGCGGCAACTCGCCGGGATCGGCGATCAGCAGGATCGGCAATTGCCGCGTCGCCTCGGCGGCGCGCCATTGCGAGACGAGCCGCAACGGGTCGCTGTCCGGCACCGACAGGCTGGCGATCACGAGCTCGATGGACGGATCGAGCAGCGACTGCGCCTGGGCGCAGCTTTTCGCACGCCGCACTGAGGCCGCGACCGGCTCCAGCGTCTCCATAATCCGCGGAGCGGCCGGATCGTTCTCGGCGAGCAGCAGGATGCGGGCATTGCCGGTCTCTTCCGGCGCGGACATCTGATCCTCGCTGTTACCGAATTGGCGACAGACCTCCTCGCGCAGCCGCAGCTCTTCCATCATGCGCTTCAGGCGCACGAGCGAGCGCACCCGCGCGAACAGCGCGGTGTCGTTGACCGGCTTTGTCAGAAACTCGTCCGCGCCGGATTCGAGACCGCGCAGGCGGTCGGCGACATCGGACAGCGCTGTCACCATGACAACCGGGATATCGGCGGTGCGCGGGTTGGCTTTGAGGCGGCGGCAGACCTCGAAACCATCCATCCGCGGCATCATGATGTCGAGCAGGATGATGTCGGGCAGCTCGCTCTCGGCGAGCTCGAGCGCCGTCGGGCCGTTATCAGCGGCAATGACCTCGAAATACTCGCTCGACAGCTTGGCTTCGAGCAGCTTGACGTTCAATTCGACGTCGTCGACGACCAGAACGCGGGCTGTCATCGGGTTGTGCCGCTACTTACGCGAGAAACCGCTCGACCGTGCTCATGAAGCTGGCGACCGAGATCGGCTTTGCAATATAGGCTTCGCAACCGCCGTCGCGGATCTTCTGCTCGTCGCCCTTCATCGCAAAGGCGGTCACCGCGATGATCGGGATCGAGCGCAGCTCGTCATCTTCCTTGAGCCATTTGGTGACTTCGAGGCCGGAGACCTCGGGCAATTGGATGTCCATCAGGATCAGGTCAGGCCGGTGGGCGCGCGCCATGCGCAGCGCTTCGACCCCGTCCTTGGTCTGCAATGTATAATAGCCGTGCGCCTCGAGGAGGTCGTTGAACAGCTTCATGTTGAGTTCGTTGTCTTCGACGATCAGCACCCGCTTCGGGGCCGTCTGCGCGCCATTGTGGTCCTGCTTGTCTAACTGGAGCGCCATGATCGCTGCCCTCTATGGTGCCGGCTGCGGGGGAGAGCCGCAGCCTCCGGGCTGTTCGAAAGACGGCGCGAGGCCGCCCCTCTGATCTCCGTTCCCCCTTCTAGTGCGAGGGGTTTAACAATTGGTAACTTTTGCCGGGAAAACGCGGCGGATGCCCGGTGTTCCCAAAGCCGGTGCAGACGCCCCATCCGGAAGGACCAATTCCAGGCATGGCGATGTTTCGGATCGGCATCGACCTCGGCGGCACCAAGATCGAGGCGGCGGCGCTCGACGACGACGGCGGCATGCATCGACGCCAGAGGATTCCGACCCCGATCGGCGATTATGCCGGCACGATCGCCGCGATCGGCACCCTTGTCGGGCGAATCGAGGGCGAGATCGGGCCTGCCGCTTCGGTGGGCATTGCCATCCCGGGTACGCTTGTCGCCGAGACCGGGCTCGTCAAGAACGCCAATTCGGTGTGGCTGAACGGGCGGCCTCTCGGGCGCGATGTCGAGGCGGCGCTCGGCCGGCCGGTGCGCTTCGCGAACGACGCCAACTGCTTTGCGTTGTCGGAAGCGGCTGACGGCGCGGCGGCGGGCTGCGCAATCGTATTCGGGGTCATCCTCGGGACCGGGTGCGGCGGCGGCATCGTTGTCGGCGGCCGGGTCCTCGTCGGCGCCAATGCGATTGCCGGCGAGTGGGGCCACAATCCCCTGCCGGCCCCCACGCCGGAGGAATGGCCGGGGCCGCCCTGCTATTGCGGGCGCACGGGCTGTATCGAGACGTTTCTGTCGGGACCGGGCCTTGCCGCTGACCACCGGCGCCATGGTGGCCCAGCTTTTAAAGGACAGGCGCTCGATGGGCCGGCGATCGTCGCTGCCGCCGCGGCCGGCGATCCGTCATGCCGAGCGACGCTCGACCGCTATGCCGAGCGCCTCGCCCGCGCCTTGGCCGGCGTTATTAACATCCTCGACCCCGACGCGATCGTGCTCGGCGGCGGGCTCTCGACGATGCGCCACCTCTACGAGGATGTGCCTCGGCTTTGGGGCCGCCATATTATTTCCGACACGATCGCGACGCGGCTGCTGCCGCCGATGCACGGCGATTCGAGCGGGGTGCGTGGCGCGGCCTGGCTATGGCGACCGGAGGATCTCGTGTGATCGCGGTTCTGTGCCGCGACTGCAGCGCGCTCGACACCGTCGAGGCGCAGCCAGAGCGCTGCCCTGCCTGCGGCTCGCCGCGCCTCGTCGCGCATGCCGAACTGGCCGATCTCGCGATCGCCCACATCGATTGCGACGCCTTCTACGCGACCGTCGAGAAGCGCGACCGGCCTGAACTCGCGGAACAGCCGGTCATCGTCGGCGGCGGGCAGCGCGGCGTCGTCCTGGCGTGCTGCTATGTCGCGCGGCTCTATGGCGTGCGCTCGGCGATGCCGATGTTCAAAGCGCTCGCTGCCTGCCCCGATGCGGTCGTGATCCGCCCCGATATGGCGAAATACCGCGAGGTAGGCCGCGCCGTGCGGGCCGAGATGCGGCGGCTGACGCCGCTCGTCGAGCCCTTGTCGATCGACGAAGCCTTTCTCGACTTGTCCGGCACGGCCTCCTTGCACGGCGCGGCGCCGGCGCAACTTCTCGCCGCGCTGACGCGGCGGGTCGAGGACCAGTTCGGCATCACCGCCTCGATCGGCCTCAGCCACAACAAATTTCTGGCGAAGCTCGCCTCCGATCTCGATAAGCCGCGCGGTTTTGCGGTCATCGGGCATGCCGAGGCCAAGACCTTTCTCGCGGATAAGCCGGTCGGCTGGCTGTGGGGCGTCGGCGGCGCGATGCAGCGCCGGCTGGCGGGTGACGGTATTGCCCGCATCGGCCAGCTCGCCGCGCTCGACGAGCGCGATCTCGCCGCGCGCTACGGCCGCATCGGGCAACGCCTGGCGCGCCTGTCGCGCGGCGAAGACGACCGGCATGTCGATCCCGAGGGGCAGACCAAGTCGATCTCGGCCGAGACGACCTTTGCGCAGGACGAGGCCGATGGCGGGGCGCTGGCGCATGTTCTGTGGCCGCTGTGCGAAAAAGTGGCGGCGCGGCTCAGGGAGGCGCATCTCGCCGCCGGTACGGTCACCTTAAAGCTGAAGACCGCCGATTTTCGGCTCCGCACGCGCTCGCACACGGTGGCCGATCCGACCCAGTTGGCCGATATCCTGTTCGAGGCCGCCTCGTCGCTGCTGCGGGGCGAGGCCGACGGGGTGACCCGGTTCCGCCTGATCGGGGTCGGCGCCGACCGCCTCGTCGATGCCGCGGAAGCCGATCTGCCGACGCTGTTCGATGCCACAATGGGCGGGCCGAGACGGCTCGCCGAGGCGATCGAGGCGCTGCGTGAACGCCACGGTCCGCAGGCCGTGCAGCGCGGCCGCGCCCTGCCGACAGCGGTGCAGCGATCGGTCGCCTCTCGCGACGGCCTGAACGAAGGGCCATCTGAAGCCGATGCTGACCCTGAACCGTGACAGCTCCGCGCTGCTGCTGATCGACTTCCAGAGCCGGCTGATGCCGGCGATCGCCGATGGCGCGGCGATTGTGGCCAATGCACGGCGGCTCCTAAAGGCCGCGCAGATGTTCGGCGTCCCGGTGCTGATCACCGAGGAGAACGCCTCCGGGCTCGGCGCGACAGTTCCGGAGCTCGCGGGGGGCTCGGCGGCGCCGGTCTTCGCCAAGATGAGCTTTGACGCGTGCCGTATGCCGGATTTCGCGGCGGCGTTGCCGGACCGGCCCGATATCGTCGTCGGCGGCTGCGAGACGCATGTCTGCGTCATGCAGACCGTGCTCGGCCTGATCGGGGCGGGTAAGCGCGTTTATCTCGTGCGGGATGCGGTCGGTTCGCGGCAGGCCGAGAGCAAGGAGGCGGCGATCCGGCGGCTCGAACGGCACGGCGCGGAGATCATCACGACCGAGATGGCCGTCTTCGAGTGGCTGGGTAGCGCGGAGCACCCGCGCTTTCGCGAGGCGCTCGCGCTGATCAGGTAATTGGCTCGCGGCGATCCATCGCGTCGAGAAAGCCCTGCAGGATATAGGCGGCGGCGACGCGGTCGACGATCTCGGCGCGGCGCTTTCGCGTCATGTCGTGGGCGATCATCTCGCGCGTGACGGCGGCCGTCGACATTCGCTCGTCCCACAGCGCGACCGGCATGTCGCGCAATCCCAAGAGGTTGCGGGCGAACTGCCGCACGGATTGGGTGCGCGGGCTGTCGCCGCCCGCGAGGCTCAGCGGCAGCCCAATAACGAGCCCGGCAATCTCGTGCCTGTCGATCAAGGCGAACAGCGCCGCGATATCTTCGGCAAAGCGGCGGCGGCGGATCGTCTCGAGCGGGCTGGCGATGATGAGCCGGGTGTCGGAGAGCGCGAGGCCGATCGTCTTAGTCCCGACATCGAGGCCCATGATCCGCCGGCCGGGCGGCACCGCCGCGCGAAGCTGCTGGGGATCGGC
>Ga0209155_1000564_pt1 | contig 17772 bp, 13 predicted proteins | sample GraSoiAngelo_122_FD_185879 | JGI IMG/M metagenome (GOLD analysis project Ga0209155, IMG submission 185879) | Grasslands soil microbial communities from the Angelo Coastal Reserve, California, USA - 14_0927_02_20cm (SPAdes) (version 2) | ecosystem: Environmental > Terrestrial > Soil > Grasslands ... | reverse complement strand
ATGGGGATTGTTGCACTTACCAAAAATACGGCGGTTCTCCTGGGCCGAAAGATTCGGGTTGTGGTAGAGATGCGAAGCCGAAAACTCGATTTTGCGCGTCAGCAGTACCATGGCAACCCGTCTATTTTATCGATTGGGGAGCGCCAATGGCGTACTCCCGGCCCTTCCATTCAATTCTTCCCTTTACGTGGCTCCGATAGGACGCCCAGAGCACACCAGAATATAGGACTGCCGCGGGTACATAATAAAAGATGAAGGAAAAAGGGAAATGGTTACGAACCAGTTCAAGGCCATAGATGGTCTGGCGGCCGAGCAAAAGCAAAACGCCGAAGAAAAAGACCAGCGGGAATTTCAGCCCAATCAGAATGAGTAAGAGCGGAATCCACGGCAGGCTTGATTCGATCTCGCGAAACGCTGCCCACGGGGTCCCGCCACCCAAGCGATAGAGATTTTTCTTCCAGCCCTGCCACATGGAACCGAATGAGCGGTACATGCGCACGCGGACGATGCCTTTACCGGAAGCAAACCAGATGCGATGGCCCGCCGCCTTGACGCGCATCGCAATGGCTACGTCTTCGAGCACTTCGCCCGCGACGCCGGCATGGCCGCCGATGGCGTCATATACTTCGCGGCGAATCATAAGGAACTGGCCATTCGCGGCCGCGGCACGGGATTTCGGGTCATTCACACTGTCATAGGAAAATAATTTCGCTAACCGGAGGTAGATGTACGGGATCAGCGCTTTCTCGTACCAATTTTCAGTGACTTGCTCCGGAGAAAAGGAAACCAAGGCGGCTTCGCGCTCTTGAGCGATATGCAGGGCGCGGGCCGCTGAATTCGATTGGTGCTCGGCGTCCGCATCCGTGAAAAGAAGCCATGCGCCTTTGGCCTGCTGCACGCCGGTCCAAAGGGCGTAGTTCTTGCCAACCCAACCATGGGGCAATCCATCGGTCTGCAACAAGCGCAAGTGCGGGTATGTGCCGATAAGGTTGCGCACAATGCCCGCCGTTCCGTCGGTTGATTGATCGTCCACGACCACAATCTCCGAAATTTCCTGCTGGCGCGCCAGCGATTCGATGCAGGTGGCGATGACCGACTCTTCATTCCGCGCAGGGATGATGGCGGAAACAGGCGCCGCCGAAGACGCTGGAATGAAGGCATCGTGGGGAGAAGTGTTCTGTCCGTTGGCGGCCATTAGATATTGGATGCGGACGAGGCGTTTCGCGACCCAGGTTGATTGCGTTAGTATAACATTCGATGCCAATCCTCAGGAAATTAGCCGTGTGGGGCGTGTTGGGTGTCGCCGCGCTGGTTTTGGTGCTGTTTGCGATGCCCAGTTACCGGCAAGGCGAAGCCTCGGTGGCAGGCAAAACCGCACGCGACTTCCCCCTGGAAATTGCGGGTAAGCCCGCCCATCTCGCCGATCTCAAGGGGAAAGTGGTCGTACTGAACTTCTGGGCGACGTGGTGCCCGCCCTGCGTGGAAGAGACTCCCGCCCTCAACCGCCTGCAAAAACACATCGAGTCGCGAAACGGCGTGATTCTAGGTGTGGCTGCTGATGAAGATCCCGCAGCTTACGAGAAATTCCTCCGCGACCAAGGGGTTTCTTTCCTAACCTACCGCGATCCTTCCACCAGGGACAATCATTCGCCGATCGCGCAAAGGTACGGCACCTCCATGTACCCTGAGACGTACGTCATTGACCGCCACGGCAAAATCGCCCGCAAATTCATCGGCTTCCAGCATTGGGACTCCCCAGACATGCTGGCTTACTTTGATTCCATTCTCGGGCAGACGTAAGAACGAAATTCAAAAAAATAGGATGCAGAAACCGTGAGGGGTCGCAAACCAGCGCGTGAACATTCTTGCTGGTCACTCGTAACGCAGAGCTTCGACGGGATCAAGCTTGGCAGCTTGCATGGCGGGGAGCCAACCGCTAATCACTCCGACGACGACAAGGATAGCAGTCGAAAGCAGCATGGTAACGAAGGAAAGCGTAAGGTGAATGTCCACTTTGCCGGAATCGTCTTCGTAGGCGGGCCCGAGGAACGGCAGCCTCCCGACCGCCGAAGTAATGGCTGCGGAAAGCAGCATGCCAATCACGCCCGCGGCCAGAGTCATGACCAGGGCTTCCAGCAAAAACTGCCAGCGAATGTGAGACTTCTTGGCGCCAAGCGCACGGCGGAGACCGATTTCGCGGACGCGCTCTTCGACGGAGACGAGCATGATATTCATCACGCCGACGCCGCCAATACCCAGAGTAAGCGCGCCAACAAAAAAAAGCAACGCTTCGATTCCCAGCGTAATTCCCTCGTAGATGGGCTTGAACTCTTCCCTGCCAAACATGGTGATGGCGCGCTTGTCATTCGGCGAAAAGTGCTGGCGGCTGGCGATGGCGGCGCGGAACTGCTGCATGGCGTCAGCTTCAAAATTCGGAGCAATCGGTTCGAACAGCATCACGCTGGCGTAACGCGCGTCCCACAGATCGCCCGCCGTCGTGTAGGGAATGAACACAGACTCGTCGTCGCTAGTAAAATAGTTACTGTCGGAAAATTTTGTGTCCATGGAGCCGACGACAGTGAATTTGACTCCGTCAATGCGCACGGTCTCGCCGATAGCCGGAGTGCCGCTAAAAAGCTTCCTGCGCAGGATGGCGCCGAGAAAAGCCACCCTGCGCCGCTCGGCAATGTCTTCTGGAGAAATCCAGCGTCCTTCGAAAGGAATTTCATTGCGCATTTCGCCGTATTCGGGATAGACGCCGCGGATAGCTGTGTCCGAAAGCCGTTCGTCGTGTGTGATTCCCTTCCACCGCACCGTCTCGCGCGTCACACGCTTGACAAGCGGCGATTGCGCTTTCACCCAGTCCGCGTCCTCTTGTTCAAATCGCACCGCCTTGCCCGCACGTTCGCCACCCGCTTGCTCGCTGGTAGTTCCAGGCCAGCAAACCACTGCCCCTTTGCCAAAGACTTCGAAGGTGTACATCAGCACACCGCGAAAGCCTGAGCCGTAGCTGAGCAAAAGTGTTACCGCGACAATGCCCCAGGCGATGCCGGTCATAGTCAGCAAGCTGCGCACGGGATTTCGCCCGAGCGCTGCCCATGCTTCCTTGAAGATTTCGAGGAGCATCTAGCCTCCCGCCTCGAAACGTAGCGCTTCAATAGGATCGACGGAAGCGGCACGATTCGCCGGATAGAGAGCGGAGAGGACGGCAATCAAGCCGAGGAGAGATACAGAAAGAGCGCCCAGCTTCCAGCTTGCAAGCAAACCTGCAAAGAAGAGTGGCATAGGAAGCAAATTTACCAACGCGCAAAAACCGTAGGAGAGCAGCAACCCTGTGCCGCCGCTCAGGCCCACGACAATGACGGTCTCCAGAAAAAATTGCTTGAGGATGGATTCGCGTGTCGCTCCCAGCGCCTTGCGCACGCCGATTTCACGCGTCCGTTCGCGGACGGAGACAAGCATCACGTTCATCACGCCCAGGCCGCCCAGAAAAAGCGTGGCAACGCCGACCGCGCCCATGAAAACCTCCATGCCAACGATGATCATGCGGTTGGCTTCAGCGTTCTTGACGGTGTCCCAGATGCTGGCGGCTTCTTTGTCGCGCGGGTCAAAATTATGCAGGCGCCCAAGCGAGCGGCGAATCTGCTTCACACAGTCAGGATGCGTCTCCAATGACCAGGGCGCGACCAATAGCCGATCCACACTGTGCTCCACGGCTGGCGGCTTGTTAGGAAAATCGCGCCGCATCGAATTGAACGGGATAAAAACTTTCCGCACGTCCGCGCCATCGTAGCTGGAATTTTGTTCCTTCGACTTCATGATGCCGATGATGGTATAAGGTGTTCCGTTCAACGAAATCGTCTGGCCTAGCGCTTCGCGTTCAGCAAAGAGCTGCTTTTTCGTGTCGCTGCCGAGAAAGGCCACGTTGCGTGCTTCGGCGTTGTCCTGTTCGTTGTAGAAGCGGCCCTGCGCGACGGTGATGCTGCGAATCTCGGTGAATGGCGGCAACGCGCCAACGACTTGCAGGTTCCCGCTGTTGAACAAGCTGTGCACCTGGACGTTGTTGCCCAGCTCCGGCATGACGTATTTGCAGGCAGGCGATTCCTTCGCCACCTGGATGTAGTCTTCCTCCCTCCAGCGGATGAGCCGGCCGGAACGGGTCCCGCCGGCCTGCATGCTGGTGCGGCCGGCAAAAACGATCATGACGTCTTTGCCAAAAGTTTCCTGGTTATTCTGAATGCCCTTGCCCAGGCCCTCGCCCGCTGCGACCATCACGGTGATGGAGATGATGCCCCAGGCGACGCCGAACATCGTAAGCATGGTTCGGCGCTTATGAGCCCAAAGCGTCGCCAGCGTGTCTCGCAGTAAGTCCTGGAATGACATGGCGCTCCGCCCGTCGAATTAACTATTGCAGAACGACTTGTTGCTTCTCGTTGAGGCCGTCGAGGATTTCCGTCTTCACGCCGTTCGAAATGCCCAGCTTTACGCTGAGTTTTTTCTTGCCGTTTTCCGCTTTGGCGTCGGGAATCTCCACGGAAGGCTTGCGTTCTTTGTCGTAAATCAGCGCGGCTTCCGGAATCATCAGGACGTTTTTCTTTTCCTCGAGGAGAATTTCGGCGTTGGCGCTCATGTTGGCCTTGAGCTCGCCGCCAGGATTGGAAATCGAGACGCGCACTTCGAAAGTGGTGACGTTGTCCTTCTCCTTACCGAGCGGAGAAATCTTTGTGACCTTGCCGGTGAATTTCTTGTCCTTAAACGATTCCACCACGATGCGCGCAGGCTGGCTCAGAAAGACCTTGCCGATGTCGGCTTCATCGACCTTGCCTTGCACGTAGACTTCGCTGACGTCGCCTAGCGTCATGATCAATGTAGCCTGCGAGCCGAGCACCAGAATGGAGCTGACCGCATCGCCGATATTCACGTCGCGCGAAAGCACAAGCCCGTCAATCGGGCTCACGATCGTGGAGTTGCGCAGATCTTCCTGCGCGTTTTCCAGAGAAGCTCTGGCTTGCGCCACCTGCGCCTCACATTTGGCGATCTCCGCCTTGGAGACAGCCAAGTTGCGTTCCGCGCTGACCTGCTTGTTCAGCGCCAGCTGATAATTTTTTTCCGCATCCTCCACGAGACTCTTGGACATCACGCCGTCTTTATACATTTGCTCGGCGCGCTCCATATTGAGCTTCAGGAAGGGCACGTCCGGCCCTTCCGCATCGACTTTGTTGCGCTCCAGCGTGGCTTTAGAAGAATCCAGCGCCGCCTCGGCAGCTTGCAAGTTCGCTCGGTACGCGCGCTCGGCGGCTTCGAGCTGAACTTTATCCAGTTCCGCGAGCAACTGTCCCTGCTTCACGCGATCGCCGTAATCGACGTAAAGCTTTTTCACGATGCCGCTGGCCTTGGATTTGATCTCCACTTTGGAGAGCGGTTGAATCTTGCCTGTAGCGACCACCACGCGTGCCAAGTCGCCGCGTTCCACGGAAGCAATTTTGGAAGGGTCAATGGTGCGGCTGGGGCTGAGCGCCGCTTTGACGCCATAACCGCCGCCGCCGAGCACCACGACGGCGATCGCGCTCCAGACGATGCGGCGCCGTTTCTTGCTGTTTTTGCCGTTCTTCCCGTTTCCTAAGATATTGCCATTGCTGGACATACTAGACCCCCGCTATTCGAGCCCCGCTGCTACAAGTGGATACGCAACTGAGGGCGAAAAGTTCCCTCCTCCGCACTGCTATAGACGATGGGCGAGGCTTTCGGTCAGGTCCGCGCCATCCATAAAATTTGACCGTATTCGCGCGACGACCTATGATTCCGCGCACGGTCCCTCCCCATGATTGGCAAGACATTCGCCCACTACTTGGTGTTGGATAAGGCTGGCGCCGGTGGTATGGGCGTAGTTTTTCGTGCGCGTGACGAAACTCTGCATCGCGACGTGGCCCTCAAGCTGCCTTCGACGAACGCGCTTGCCGATGGCGAATCCCGCAAGCAGATTTTGCGCGAAGCGCGGGCCGCTTCGGCTCTGAATCATCCGCATATCTGCACGATTTATGAAGTGGGAGACGTCGACGGCCAGCCGTACATTGCCATGGAGTACATCGCGGGAGAAACGCTGAGCCATCGCATTCCGCCCAACGGACTCCCCACAGAATTGGTGCTTGATTTTGGTGCGCAAGTTGCCGACGCCTTGGATCATGCTCATTCGCAGGGAATTCTCCATCGTGACTTGAAGTCGGCAAACGTGCGAATGACTTCGTCGGGCCAACTGAAGGTGCTGGATTTCGGCCTGGCGATGAGCATCAAGGAGGCATCGCTCGAAGGAGTCACGCGTTCCACGAGCCTTGATTCAGGAAGCGTCGCGGGAACCTTAGCCTACGTGGCGCCGGAGTTGCTCCAAGGAAAACCTCCGGACGTTCGCACCGACATCTGGTCATTGGGAGTTCTGCTTTACGAAATGGCCGCCGGCGCACTTCCCTTTCAGGGACGCACGGGATTCGAATTGACGACGGCGATCCTGCGGGAATCACCGGCGGCATTGCCAACGCACGTAACTCCGGGACTCCGTGCCGTAATCACGCACTGCCTGGCCAAGGACCCGGGGAATCGCTACCAGCGCGCCAGCGAAATCCGCGCGGCGCTGGAAGTACTTCAATCGGACACTGGCGTTACTCCGCAGGCGGCAGTCCCACCTGTACAAAAATCCGCGATGCGCTATCTACTATCAATCGCCGGCCTGCTTGCCGCAGCGGCGGCTCTCCTCTTCGCGTATGGCCGCTTCAGCAAGCCCAGTGGCGGCATGCAAACCGGCGGCAAGTTGCGGCTCTTTCTTTCGACCGAGGGAAACCTCAGCGGACCAGCACTTTCGCCGGACGGCAAAATGCTCGCGTATGTTCAGGGGAGCGACAACAAACAAGACCTTTATGTCAGCCGCCTCTCCGGCGGCGAGCATCTGCGCCTCACGAATGACGGCGCTCAGAAAGACGATCCACAATTCTCACCGGATGGCGAGAAGATCGCGTTTGTCAGATACGCCGGCAACTCTAACCAGCCAGAGCTCTGCGTGATTCCCGCCTTGGGTGGCAACATCGTCCCATTGGTGTCGTGGGCGGAGAGCCCTTCATGGTCCCCCGACGGCAACAGGCTTGCCTTCATTGTGAGGAAGCCAGGAGAAACGGAAGCGCTGGCCACGGCTCCCGCCGATGGTTCGGACACACACATTATCTTGAAAGGCGATGACGTCTATCCGTTTTTTGGGCGCGCTTCGTGGTCCCCAGACGGCAACCTCCTGGCAGCCTCCCGAAGCCGCGGTGGGATGAATCGAGAGATTTGGACCGTACCGGCACAAGGAGGAACTCCGGCGCGCCTGACGAAAGATGCACAAGGTGTAGTAAGTGATTCTCCGATTTTTGCCCCCGATGGACGCGGCATCATCCACCGTTCGAATCGCGGAGGCGCATCGAACATCTGGTGGCAACCGCTGGACGCAAAGCCGCCAGTGCAATTGACGAGCGGCCCCGGCCCGGACACTCATCCCAGCGTCGCTAGAAACGGCACCATCGCGTTTCTCAATTCCCGCTCCCGGTTTTCATTGGTCCTTTATCCACTTTCGGACGGCCCAGAGGCCACGCTCCTCACCGACTCCTCTCGCCTGTGGGCTCCGGCTTTTTCTCCGGACGGCAAGGAAATTGTCTATTCGCGCGATCAGCCTGACGGGTCATGGCATCTGTGGATCATTCCTGCGGAAGGCGGGCAAGCACGCCAAATCACATCCGGCAAAACTCCTGAAATCTATCCTCGCTTCGCGCCCGATGGCGCTTCGGTCCTCTTCAATACTTGGGGAACGGAACCTCTGAGTATCTGGCGTGTTCCGACCAATGGTGGAACGGCGCGGCCTGCGACTTCGACGAGTGCCGGCAGCGACGCGTATGGCGATGTATCCCCGGACGGCCGCTCGATTGTCTTCTCACGCACTGAAAACAAAATCTCCCGCGTCTACGTCGCACCCGCGGACGGCACCGGCGAAGCTCGCCGCGTTATGGAAACTCCCGGTACGGTTCCGCGATGGTCTCCGAACGGGCAATGGATCAGCTTCAGTCCCAGCCGTAGTTTTTCCAGCGGTGTCTTCATCGTCCATCCCGATGGCACTGGTCTACGACGGCTTACGGAGACCGGTGGCTGGGCCGTGTGGTGGCCCGACGGAGAACGCATTGGTTTTCAAGTCGTAGGTCCGGATGGAAACCAGCAGATTCGGGTCTACGACATGAAGTCCGGAGAAACGCGCACGCTCTCCAATGTGCATTTCGTGGGAACGAATTTTCCTTTCGACGTTTCACATGGTGGGAAAAAACTGATCACCACAAACTACCGGCACATCTCCGATGAAATTTGGCTGCTCGAACCCGCCGAAAAAAAGTGAATTGCTAGTAGTGCGTGGATGTTAAGGGACTGAACTCCCGTCGGAGAAGAGCCGGGCTCAAAAATTTTGAGGGCGCAACCGGTGTTTAGCCTGTTGCGCCCTCTAACTGAGCCGTAAAGTTTCTAACCTTTTCGATTTCGTCCGGCGGCACAACCACCTTGCGGCAATTGCGCCCTCCAACCCGGTCCGTTCTGACTTTTCGCTTCCCGGTTTTTGTCTCGCGGCACAACTCGCTGTTACGCTTGCTGCGCCCCTTCGACGAAACTGTTAAGTTACTGTTCTTCTCGAACCAACTTGGTCGCGTGACCGCCGTTAGGCTAGTCGCGCCTTCCAGACAAAACCGTTAAGGCTTCGAGCTTCGCGATTCAATCTCGCGGCGCGGCCGATGTTTAATCTTGCTGCGCCCTCTAAATTGATCCGTAAAGTTCTTAAGCTTCCCGGTTCAATCTGATGCGCAAGATAAATGTTCCTCTTTTCGGCGTCAATCAAATTCGTATCGAACACTTGTGCAAATCTGTGGACTGGTGTGCAAAATTCCCGCGCGGGCGTATACTTCGTTTGCATCGCTAGAGTGAGGCTTTTCGCAGGCGAAGGGCATTGGCGATGACGGACACGGAGCTGAAGCTCATCGCCGCGCTGGCAATCATCGGGCTCAGCAGCCAACCGAAAAAAGGAAAGAAAACGCCCGCTGCGACGGGAATTCCAATCACGTTGTAGAGAAAAGCGAAGGCTAGGTTTTGTTTGATGTTGAGAATTGTGGCGCGGCTCAGCTTGCGCGCGCGAACGATGCCGCGAAGATCGCCCTTCACCAAAGTGATGCCCGCGTTTTCAATCGCCACGTCCGTACCTGTGCCCATGGCGATTCCGACGTCCGCTGCCGCGAGCGCTGGCGCGTCGTTAATTCCGTCGCCTGCCATCGCAACGATGTGGCCCCGCTCGCGCAGCCTCTTCACGATTTCACTTTTTTGCTGCGGCTGAACTTCGGCTTCGACTTTTTTAATCCCCAACTGTTTTGCGATGGATTTCGCCGTGGTCTCCAGATCGCCTGTGAGCATCACGATTTGCAGGTCTTCTTCTTGCAGGGCTTTCAATGCTTCGGGCGTCGATTCCTTAATGAAGTCGGTAAGCGCGATCATTCCGGCTAAATGTTCGTTCACCGCCACGAAAACAAAACTCACCGACGCCGTTCGTTCAATTCCAAGATCCAGGCCTGGCAGCGTTTCTCCGGTTGCGCCTTTTACTCCGCGTTCTTTCAGGAATCGCAGGGTCCCCACAAGGACTCGATCTTCGAGCACGCGTCCTTCCGCTCCGCCGCCCGAAGTTGCGCGGAACTCGCTGACTTCGGCAAGTTCGACTCCCTTATCTTTTGCCGCATCCACGATGGCGCGCGCCAGTGGATGCTCGCTTGCTCTTTCCAGGCTCGCTGCGAGCCACAACAATCCTTCCTTGCTGAAGCCGCCTCCTTCGAAAACACTTACCGCAGCGACTCGGGGCTTGCCTTCGGTGAGCGTGCCGGTCTTATCCACGACCAGCGTGTCGACTTTGGCCAGTGTTTCCAGCGCTTCGGCGTTGCGCACCAGCACACCCGCATGCGCGCCGCGACCAACAGCAACCATAATGGACATCGGGGTCGCAAGGCCAAGGGCGCATGGACATGCGATGATGAGCACGGACACAGCCGCCACCAGCGCGTGCGCAAAGCGTGGCTCCGGGCCGAACAGAATCCAGCCTGCGAAAGAGAGAATCGCCACCACAATCACCGCCGGGACAAAATAGGCCGCAACGCGGTCGGCAAGTCGCTGCAACGGTGCGCGGCTGCGCTGGGCTTCCCTGACGAGTTTCACAATTTGTGCCAGCATCGTTTCTCTGCCGACGCGCTCCGCTTCCATGATGAAACTGCCGCTAGTGTTCAGCGTTCCACCGGTGACTTTATCGCCGACGCTTTTTTCGACTGGCATGGGTTCGCCGGTCACCATGGATTCATCGATGGCGCTCGCGCCTTCGTGGATGACGCCATCCACGGGGATGCGCTCGCCCGGCCGGACGCGAAGTTTGTCGCCGCGTTTTGCTTGATCGAGCGGGACATCGCTCTCCGCGCCATTTGCCGCAACCAAGTGCGCCTGCTGCGGCGCGAGATTCAGGAGCGTCCGAATGGCTCCACTGGTGCGCTGCCTGGCGCGCAATTCCAAAGCCTGCCCGAGAAGAACGAGTGTGGTGATCACCGCAGCGGCTTCGAAATAAACCGGCGCGGCGCCATCCATTCCGCGGAAAGAGGCCGGAAACACTTGGGGGAAAAAAGTAGCGATGACGCTTTCGAGGTACGCGGCGCCGGTGCCCAGCCCGATCAGCGTAAACATGTTCGGGCTGCGATTGACTAGCGAGGACCAAAAACGCTCGAAGAATGGCCATCCACCCCAAAGAACTGCCGGCGTGGCAAGAAAAAACTCGACTCCATTTCGAACGCTGGGCGTCAGATGGACGCCGACCAAGTCCCCAAGCATGGAAAGGAGCAGCAGCGGAAGAGACAGCACCGCGCTGATCCAGAAACGCAGCAGCATGGACTCGTACTCGGGGGCGGCTTCCACCTCCGCGAAAACGTCCATCGTTTCGAGGGCCATGCCGCAAATGGGGCAGCTCCCTGGACCCACCTGAATGATCTGCGGATGCATCGGACAGGTGTAACGAATCTTTTTTTCGTCAGTTGTCACGCGGGACGCGGCCGCCTCTGGGCGATGCGCCGCCCCGTGTTCCGCCGACGCGGAACCGTGGTGGATTCCTGCAACAGCGGGAGCAGCGAGAAACTTCTCCGGGTCGCGCGAAAACCGTTCGGCACAACCCTTCGAGCAGAAGTAATACCTATTTCCAGCATGCTCGATTTTGGCGGCGGCTTTTTCCGGAGTAACCGTCATTCCGCAGACGGGATCCTTCACTTTTGGCGGTGTGTTTAGGACAGCCAGTTCTGGAATCGGAGGCTTGGGCGCAGGCGATGAATCGGACATATCACCATGTTAGATGAATTCCGGTTACCTGCGGATATGCCTCGAATTCCGCGGCGGCTGGTATAATGCCGCCATGACCCTCGTCGAAGTTACCTACGAATTGCAATCACCGCTGACGGAACAACAATTGCGGCATCTGGGCGAATTCGCGAACACGTACGGCTTGCGTCGGTTCCGCATCGACGAATCGAAGAAGCAATTATCGTTCGAGTATGACGCTTCCCGCCTGCGCGAAACGCAGGTGGCCCATGCGCTTGGCCAGGCACGCATCGCCGTCGCCCGCAGAGTGAATTAGTTTTGAGGTTTGAGTGGTTAGATCGAATCAAATCTAAGAGCGGCCGTGAGTGCGGGCCAATTTCGCCTTGCAGGAAACTACTCTCTTGGCTTCCCAGCAGATTAACTAATGGTTCGGAAATTTCTGCCCGGCCTGCGGAAAAAAGAGGGGCCCCCGCTTGGGATCGGGGGCCCCTGAAGGCGCGTTTCAATTGCTGGCGTCGTTTTCACACCAGCGCGTGGGGTCATCCATCCTAGCTTCCCTCTCAGAGGCAGGTGGGAACGATTTGCAAAAAGTGACAAGCAAGCCCCTTCCCCCTCGCTTGTCTCTCCTCACATTTCGTCATTTGAAACGCGCCCGCAGACCCGTTAATGCACGGCTTCGGCCAAGGTGACGGACGAACGACTGTCACATAAATACTTGATTATGCTTATGTTAGCTGTGTGGAGCGCCGGTGTGCATGGGCCAAATCCGCACAGCGGTTTCAATTCGGAACTCCCTTCACTCCAAATCGGAAGCCTTTCTGTTCATCTCATCTGAATGCGGCTTTGCCACTTGGTTCTAGAACCCAGGTAACAAGATTTTCGAACTTCGAGGACTATCGGTTTTCTTCTGACCTCTCCACAAAATGACGTCCATGTGCAGGCTCTTTCGTAAAACCATCTCGCGTCGGATTCTCTCGAGGACATCTCTCTTGGGAGCCGTTTTCCTGGCTTGTTCGCTCACGCTGCTCGCGGACACGCCGGGATTGCTCCGGAAGGTTCCCGCGGGGGGCTGCTTTTGCCGTTGCGAAGAATCGCATCAACGACGAGGCTGCGTAAAGCTGTGCGATTCAAAGCGATTTGCCTCTCGCTGGTGGGCCATTAAGTGCGCGAAACCCCGCATGCATAGGCCGCCCAACAACTCGAATGCCGGCCCGAGATTCCCGCATCCCGGCCGCGCAGAGCACGCACAGCTCCATCCGTAGTTCAGTGTTTTAGTTCGCAGTTTCAACTGAACGTGTTCCGATTGGAACTTAGTGCCACCGTGTTCTATCGGGGAATTCTAGCGAGCTTTGGCTTCGACAGTCGCCCGCGCCGCGTGTTCGGTGGTTGAATTCGATTCGCCGAGAAGCTTTGCCAGAATTTCTGGGATTTCGAAGACCGCGCGGTTGTTCTGAGCGGCTACGCTTTTTCGGAATTTGGCGAGCGTTGCGGGATCGAGCATGCGCTTTACGCCTTCCACCACATTCCCGAAACTTTTCAATACAATGCCGACGCCTTTTTCCTTCACCCACTCGGCGTTGTAACGCTCCTGCGGAAGCGTCCAGGCGTTGCATTCGATCAATACAGGGAGCTTGCGGACCATGGCTTCCGCAATGCTGCCGGGGCCCGGTTTGCCGATCAAAAAATCCGCCGCACGCATCAGCCGATGCACTTCCTTCGTGAAGCCAACGATGTGCACCGGCATTTTCCATTGGCGGGCGCGCAATTTCGCCGCCAGATCTTCGTTCCGTCCGCAAATGAGAATCAATTGCAGCGTCAAACTGGCGGCATCCAGCTTTTCGGTGATGTCGTACATCACTTTGGAACCGTGGCCGCCGAAGAGCACAATGGCCGTCGGCACATCTTCCCGCAGCCCCATTTCCCGGCGAAGTGCAATTGGATCGGAATTGTCTTCGACGTAAAAATCAGGGCGCAAAATCATTCCCGAGGTTAGAAAAACGTGAGCATCATCATGGCCTATCGCTCGTGCTTGTTCGGCGGCTTTTTCCGTGCCGGCAATCACGTATTGCTCCTTGACCGGCTCAATCCAAAAGCGCGGGGGAAAATCGGCCAGGTCCGTGATGATAGTGACAAACGGACGGCCAGGATAAACCCTGTTCCAGCTTTCGCAAATTTGCCCGTTGAAATGGGGAATTACGGAAATGAGCAGTTCCGCAGGTTTTTCACGCCAGAATGGTTCGAGCAGATTCACTAGCGGTCTGTGAAATAGACGGATCGTTGCTTGCAAAATGCGCAGGAGATACGTGCTGCCCAAAGTCCAGCCGTTTTGCAGCAGGATGTTGTACTGCTGCTGGATGCGTATGCCGGTGAGTTTGCGCAGAACGTCCAGGCGGTCCGTCAGGTCCTGAAACTGGATGAGTTCGACCTGCCAGTCGCGCTGCTGCTGGGAAATTACGGTCTGTAAGGCTACTGCAGCGTTGCGATGCCCTCCTCCGCCATCGTGGAAGACGACGTGAATTTTCTTCATTGGGAGGATTGTGCCACAAAGCGACGGCTATTGGGGAGAGCACGCTCCATGCCATGTGGATAAGCTGGTAACCGATTTGTGTTCAATAAGTTCCACGGGCACATTCATACAGACTTCGCAACCTCTTTACAGGCTGTTCATATCCAGGGAAGAAAATTGCAGCATGCGCTGCGACCTACATGTCCACTCGATCGCATCCGGAATGTTCAACGCACCCGGACTGAATCGCATTTGCCGGGAGTGTTACACCGAACCGGCGGCCGTGTATGAACGGCTGAAGCGGATGGGCATGTCCATTGTCACCCTAACCGACCATGACTCGATCGACGGAGCGGAGTCCTTACGGCGGCACGCCGACTTTTTCCTCAGCGAAGAAGTGACCGTGCGAATGCCCAGCGGCACCGAGATGCACATGGGAGTTTATGGCATCACGGAACGCGATCATGCTGAAATTCAGCGCCGCAGAAACGATTTTATTGCGCTATTAATGTACCTCACCGAGCGTAAACTTTTCTTCAGTGCCAACCATGTATTCTCTGGATTAACGGGCCGCCGCGAAGCAGAAGATTTTCATTGGTTTGAATCCTATGTGCCGGCGTTTGAAACGCGCAACGGGCAAATGTGGCCAGAATCCAACGAGAGTTCCGCGCGGCTGGCGGCACGGCTGGGAAAAATCGCGATTGCCGGCAGCGATTCGCACACCATCGCCGGCGTCGGGCATACGTTCACGGAAGTGCGGGGCGCGCGAACTGTAGATGAATTTTTCGCCGGGCTGCGGACGGGACATGGACGAATTCATGGGGCACACGGAAGCTGCGGCAAACTGACGGCTGATGTATTCAGCATCGTGCGCTCGCTTTTGTGGGGCAAGCCGTGGACGTTGTCGATGTCCCCGCTAGCCCTGTTGGTCCCGGTTTTCACCGCTGGGCACTGGTTGAACGAAATTCGTTTTTGCCGAAAATGGTCCGCGGCAATCGAACGCGGCGAGAAGCGCCAACGGATGCTGTGGGACTTGGATTCGAACTTCGAGGCCACCTGGGCAAGTTGAGGTACGCGGTGCGCAAATCTTCCTATTCGTCGGCGAATCCAAAAAGAAAAACATTGCAGGCGCAGGCAATTTGCTTGCGAGACCTCTTTCTCGCCTATATATGCATCTTTCTTATTGAAAGCGCATGCCTGTTTCCGGCTGTGTGGGTGAGGTAGGCAATGGCAGTCGCACGCAACCTCTGGGGATACATCGACCGGCGCGATCACCGGCTGATGCGGCGGATGAACCGCTGGCGCGCGCCGGACTGGATCCGCATTTGGATGATCGCCTCGACGCGCATGGGCGATGGCTGGATCTGGTATGGCCTGGGACTGATGCTGCTCGCCTACGGAGGCCCGCTGCGTTTTGCGGCCATCGGGGCTGCTGGATCAGCAGCCGTTCTGGGCATTTTTGTTTTCAAGGCGCTGAAGAGATTGAGCCAACGGCCGAGGCCATGCCAGATTGAGCCGCACTGCTGGTCGAAGGTGCTGCCTCCTGACAAGTTTTCGTTTCCCTCAGGACACACGATGACGGCGTTTTCGATCGCGCTGGTGGTCAGCTACTTTTATCCTTCGCTCGAAGGCATGCTCTTTTTTCTGGCGCTGAGCATTGCGGTGTCCCGCATCGTGCTGGGCATGCACTTTCTGAGTGATGTCCTCGCGGGTATGGTCATGGGCGTGGCATTGGGCTGCGCTTCGATTACGGCTTTCGCTTCTTTGGGACTTATCTAGCAGCCACACGTCTTTCTATCCTAGCAGTTTCCTCTTGACCTGCGTTTCGGCGAAGCATTCAAAATCAGCGAAACGATTCGTCACATCGCAATCGTTCGAAGACCCAGGCCTGGACTTAATCGCGGTATATTGGTGGAGATGGCTGAAGCCGCCCAAGCCTCTCCAAGCGTTGCGAGCCGTCAGCAATCTCATTCCTATCTGGTTTTTCTGTTGCAGGTTTCGCGGCCCGGGCTGTGGAGCACGACTTCCCTCTTTTACCTCATGCCGCTTGGGCATGCGGACATTCTGCATTCCGGCAAACTCTGGCTGGGACTGGTTTTCGTGTTGTTTCCGCTGGGGTTTCTGCTTTACGGCGTCAACGACATTGTCGACGCCGAAAACGATTCGCTGAACCCGCGAAAAGGCACGTTTATGTTCGGTTCACGCGGCGTGCGGGAACAACTGGCGGTTTTGAAATGGCAGATCGCCGCGGTGCAGGTCCCGTTCGTGGCGGCATTTTATTTTTTCATTGGGCCACGTATTTTGTGGTGGTACGCCGTACTTCTGTTGGCCGTAGGACTCTACAATGCTCCCGGCATCGGATGGAAAGGCCGGCCTCCGTTCGACGTGCTGATTCAAGCGAGCTACCTGCTCGTTTTCGTGCTGAGCAGCTGGCTGAACAACGCGCGGCAACTTCCCTGGCAGACTTTTTTGTTTGGCGCGATGTTTGCCATGCACTCGCATATCTTCGGCGAGGTAATGGACATCGAGCCGGACCGGTTGACCAGCCGCCGAACAACGGCGACTGTGATTGGGCGAGTGCGCGCCAAATTCTTGATTGCAGCGTTTCTGCTGGTTGAAACTGCTTTGGTGCAATTCTATTTTCGCGACTGGATCATCACAGGCTTCCTCGCCATCGGAGCGATCTGGTTCGTGGTCGATGCAACTTTACTTTGGAAAGAGCGCGCTTATAGTCCCAGCGAAATGCGCCTGTTCTTGTGGGGCTGGAACGCCTCCGCACTGCTGGGAATGTTCTGGGATTGGACCAGCAGCACACTGACACATGTCGTTTCCACGTCAGGACTTCTGTTGTGAAACGAAAATGCCTGCTCGAAATTAGTGTTGAAACTCTTGAAGCCGCGACTGCTGCGGAGCGTGGCGGCGCGGATCGCGTCGAACTCTGCGGAAACTTATCCGTCGGCGGGGTTACGCCGGATACGGAAATCCTTCGCGCGGTGCGGGCACAAGTTCACATTCCCATTTTCTCCATGATCCGGCCGCGCGCGGGAGACTTTGTCTATTCGGACGCGGAATTTTCAGAGATGCGACGCTCGATCAGTGACGCCAAAGAATCCGGAATGGATGGCGTCGTACTGGGCGTCCTGACGAAAGAACGGCGCGTGGACCTCGAGCGGACGCGAGAACTGGTTGAACTTGCGAAGCCGTTGCCGGTGACGTATCACCGGGCGTTCGACGAGGCCACCGATCTGCGCCAAGCGCTCGAAGATGTAATTCAAAGCGGCGTCAAGAGAATCCTGACGTCCGGCGGCGCGAAAACCGCGCTCGAAGGAGCCGCGGTGGTCGCCGAACTTATCGAAGCCGCGGGGGAACGGATCGTCGTTGTCCCCGGAGCAGGAATCAGCAGCGCGAATATCACGGAAGTTGCTCGGCGAACGAGAGCACGCGAATTTCACTCTGGACTCAGCGCAGTTCTTCCCCATGCCAGCAGCGAGTACAAACAGTTTGAAGAAGAAGTACGCAAGCTGGCAGAGCAACTTGCGCGAATCAGCAGGACCCGGAGGACCTCAGGGTGAACGAATCGAGAAGAGATTTCCATGGTCGCATGCTCCTCGCGACAGATTTCTTGATGGGAAATCTGGTTAATAACTAGCCCCCCTCTCCTAGTTTTTTGTAGGTGTTGCATGTAAAGGACTTAGGCTTTGTGTAAGTGGTTTAGAATCAACACTTGGCGGACATTTCTGTAAGTGTTGATTCTAAACGTAGTTAGGCCACGTTCCTTGGCGCATCTTCATAAGTGTCTCTTAGGGCCTGCGGCCCGCGAAATCTCATGAAAATCACTCAGAGGTAAGATCGCAACGGCCTGGAGCGGCGAGGTCGATGCAACA
>Ga0209155_1000563_pt1 | contig 17791 bp, 16 predicted proteins | sample GraSoiAngelo_122_FD_185879 | JGI IMG/M metagenome (GOLD analysis project Ga0209155, IMG submission 185879) | Grasslands soil microbial communities from the Angelo Coastal Reserve, California, USA - 14_0927_02_20cm (SPAdes) (version 2) | ecosystem: Environmental > Terrestrial > Soil > Grasslands ... | reverse complement strand
CACTTCCCAGCACGGACCAACGTAAAGCGCAAAAGCGATCCGATTCCGCATTTCCGTCCTGGACGCTACGTACGGTTTGCTTGGGGTAGCAACGAACTCCGTGAGTGGCTAGGTTGTCAGCCCAAGATGGGCGGTTGTACATTCACCATGGAGCGTGGTTCGTCCGATACCGTGTACGCGTGCGGCAGGAGGACGGCTCGACCAGACTCCACCAGAAGGCAAAGGAACATACCCAGGTTTCGGGGATGTTCAGCCGTTCGCCAGCTCGGTTGAGTCTATCAATTCTACTTCGACTTGATTCATGGATGTTCGGATAAACGAATCGAATTGAACGCGCTAGATTGATCTGTGAGAGCCATCAATCGGCTGGGTCGGAGTTGCCTTTTCCGTCGCAAGGTGCTGCTGCGCTTTGCTGACGGTTAGCCGCGCGTAGTATAGCGGGTCGCTTTTCTCACTACTGCGAAAATCCGCGATCCTGCGGATGATTTCTTCGGGGTCGTCGCCGCGGGCGAGGGCCCGCTTCGCATAGATCCAATCGTGCTCGGACTGGCTCAAGGGTCGCGTTTCAGAAGACCGTTGCGTTAACAGCCTGTAGTGCGCGCGGAAGTTGTTGTCGATCGGCTCAGTGTGTAGGCGAAAATCTTGTAGGTGATGAATGCGGTCGGTGTGCTTCTCGGCTTGCACTCGAAAGTCGGTTTTATACTTTCGGTTGATGAATCCCGGTAGACGCAGAACGCGAGTGGAATCGGTGGCCGCAGGATCGCCTCCGAGTTTGCGTGCCATGGCACGCAGCAGGGCCTCGCCGTGTTCCCGGTCAATACCCTCGACCCGCCACACGATCTGGAATTTGTCAGGCGATGTATTTACGGTGTAATTCGGCGGCGGCACCAGGTTGGATTGCCGAATCTTCGCCAAGGCCGACGGGCCATCGTGATCGATGTCCAGGTAAAGATGACGGATGGTCTGAATGTCCCCCTTAGTTCGCGTGCGTGCCTCGGGTTTCAGAGTGTTCATTCCGATGTAGATGTCGCATGCCTCTTTTTCATTCTTGTGCTGGAGCCATTCCTGAGCGGAAGTTCCCGCGATCCGTTCAGCAGTCGCGATACGCTGGATCGTTTCGCCCGTACCGCCGTTGCGGACCAGGACGGCAATCCGATCAGACGGATGAAAGTTTGTACGGATGTATTCGCTTGCTGAGATGTCCTTCATGTTTCGACTTTCGTCCGTCGTCATTGGGATGGCTCCTGTGTCTGGTAGATCGCACAGTAATCGAAGGGGTCGCGTCGGGGTCGTAGCTGTTGATTTCGAGCACTTCCGAGACGTAGCGGCGTCCTGGTCTGCGCTTGATCTGAATCACGACATGGAGCGAGTCAGCGATGTTGCTCTTGATAGCTCGGTAGAGTAGTCCGACGCCGCTTTGCAACACGCAACTCGCGAAGCGGGCGAGGCCCTGCTTCGCCGAATTGGCGTGAATCGCTTTGCTGATGGAGTCATCGAGAATGAGATGTTCGATGGGTTTCAGAAAACCGACTCTTAAACCCTGTAGAACAGAATCCGTCCTGGCGGACCGAGTTGCCGAAGGAAGTGGAAATCCGTCGCGTTGCGCATCAGCCATGGAGTTCTGAGAGAGCAGCCGGTCGGGAAAGTAGTCGGGCAGGGCTAAGTTAGCGAGAGCTGTTTGGATCAAGTCCGAATCCGATTCAATTTCCGTCCGACCTCCTTTCTTTCGCAACGACCGTCTCCGGCATTTTCCTTGGATCGTCTTGCCACAGGTGCGGAAGAAAAGTCCGACGTGTTCCTCGAGGGAGAGAGTCTCCCTGCGCTTCCAAGTGGGGGTTCTGCCCGTTTCGCTTTGTCTACGGACACGCTGACCGATGTGCGGTCTCCGGCGAGTGCTCCTTGCGGCTGGTCCCATGTTAAGGGCGCTAGTCCTTACGCCTGGGCAAATACGATCCGTTTCTCTCCTTTCATTGAATCATGAGGAGCAGCTGCCACAGCCATGCTGTCCACAATGCCTTCCAGGGCTTTTGCTTCTTCTCGCGTCACGCGAAAATTCGTGGCCCGCGGGCGCCGCAAGATGCTCAAGGTAGCGAATTCCGCCCGCGATGAAAGATACGTCCGTTGAATCGCTGGTTCGATCAGTTTGAGCAATCGGATCTTTACGCGAAGGCGGTCTCCTCGGAACTTTTCACTGTTCCGGATGAACAGCAGTTGTTCTTTCGGTTCCGGTTGAATCCGAGGCGGCTCGGATACCTCCGCCAGTCCGATGATTCCTCCCCGCGGACCGGACTCCCACAAATACACCCTGTCTCCCAATTTGATCTGTTCCTTGTGCTGCTGGACGAGCCAGGTATGTTCCCTAAGGGTGCGAACTGCACTCCGAACGTCGGAGAATTCCGAGCTGGCCTTAAAGATCCAGGTGTTCCGGCAGTCTGCTGTGGTACCTATCGGCTCTTCCTTCTTCCCTTCGCGTTGTGCCCCGTCTTGAGCCGGCCCTTTCCCCAAAACATGCGCATGAGAAACGCACCAAGGAGGAACCCCGTTCGCCTCACTGGTTTCCTTTCCTATGCGAGTCATTGCTCTGTGGGGGTCGATTCCATTGCCTGCCAAGCCGCCACCGGGCTTGATGACTTGAATCCCGGTGCATTTCACGGAATCACCACGACCCTCTAAAACCAAAGAAATGTTTAGTTCCAACGCCTTGTCCGATATCACAGTCCATCTCCAAGATCCGCTCGCTTTCTTGGGGCACGCAATGCTCGAATTCAGCCCCAGGGCTGATACCGACAGAGCGAACCAATCTTCCGAATTTGGGTGTTCCGAAAAAAACAATATTCCCTCCCGTGCGTGGCCAGAAACGATCTTTTACTTCGCTTACTGAGTATTATCCTGGTGATTCCGCTGGCCCATGCATGTTAGAACCTTAGACTCCCGCCGGTTAGACGGCCGTCATCTCGGCGTCCGAGGTTTCTTCTTGGAAGCGCAGCAAAGCCTGGATTTTGAGGAACTAGCCCATCGGCTGACTGCTTTTGGGCTGCGAACCTTTAACGAGTTTGGACTCGGTGGGCGTAACTCTACAGTCGCCGGCGTCGGTCTGTCCGTCGACGACTTTGTCTCGGCAGTCTTGGTGGAATATATGGAAGGCAGGCTTCAACATCGGGCCTCCCGTGGCGATTTGTTCTCCCTGCTGGCGACCGCCATGCGCAATGACATTATCGATTCCCTTCGTAAGGCGGCACATGCCCACGAGGAGAGCCGATCCCCGCTTCCTGCCCAACGGGATGCCGATGCTGCTCCCCTGTCGCTCGACGAATTGCCGGGATCGGCTATAGATTTTGCGGCCTCCATCGATGAAGAGCGGTACGGTGAACGCGCACGGAATGCCTTTGCCGGGGAACCCGAACTAGCGGAAGTTGTGAGGGTTGTGCTGGAACTCAACCTTTACAAGCCCCGCGAAATAGCGGCTGAGTTGGGCATTACTGCAGCAGAGGTGCAGAACAGGAAGAAGAGGCTGCAGAGGCAACTCATCGATCACAACTTGGTGGGGAGGAAAACCGCATGAGCGAACAGAAGGAAAAGGATCTTTTTCCGCAAAACGCGCGGTTGGGTCAACTGTCCGACAGCTTGTACGGCAGCCCGAGCCAGCTGGATGCCGGGGAAGCCCGGGAACTCTTGCGGCGCGCAGGAATTGATCCGGAAGACGTCAAAGCACGCCTTTATCGAAAGTTTGATGCCCTAGCAAAAGAGTACGCGGCAGCAGGCCGGCCCGTTCCGGCGCTCTTGAAACAGGCGCTTAGTGACTTGCGTCCAGGCGTACCCGGTTCCCCAAAGGAACGAGCATTAGTTCGCGAAGCCCGAGCGGTCATCCGGAGTGTCATCGACCACGCTCAGCGTATTCAGGAACGACTCGCGAGGCTGCCGCGTGTGACTTTGGCTACCGCCTATCGAAACAAGAAGGAACTCTCGGAACGGGACAAGAAACTCCTGGACGACCTCGCCGAGGATCTTTTGAAACGCAATAATCGCAGCCGCCCGAAAGACGGTCGATGAGCGGGTCGCAAAAAGGCGGCGCCTATGCACGCGCCCTCGCGCGCGAACTGCCGCTCGAGCATGGCGATCTGCGGGCAATCGCTTCGCGACTCGGACTCCAAGTTCGCGAGGTGGACGCTGATGGGTTTGACGGCGCCTTGATTCGAGCGCGCGAGATTCCTTTGGGAACGATTGCGGTCCGGCAATCGATCCGCGAGGCTGGCCGCAAGAATTTCACGCTCGCCCATGAAATCGCTCACTTTTTGCTTCCCGATCACGACCAGACGGAGCTCGTTTGCACCAAGTCCGACATCGGGAACTGGGGCGACTGGTCGCGAGAACTCGAGCGCGAGGCCGATGAATTTGCCGCCGAGCTTCTCCTGCCCGCTCCCGCGGTCCGGCCGATCGTCGAGTCCGCACCGCCTTCTCTGCAAGTGATCGAAAAAATCGCCCAGCGATTTCATACTTCTCTTTCGGCAGCGGCGTGGCGGTACTGCGATCTGGCGAAGCAAAGCTGCGCGATCGTGTGGGCCACGAATGACCGAATCGATTGGTCGAAACGCTCGAGCCACTTTGGCTTTCCGCTCCAAAAGGGGGCGCCCCTTCAGCAAGGCACGTTTGCGTTGCAATGCTTTGCGGGAACACCTGGTCCAAGGAAACCGCAGGCGCTCCCCGCGCGTTTGTGGATCTCCGCGACCGGTTTTCCAGAGGCCATATGGGAGGAGTCCAAGGCGCTGCCTGCTTACAACAGTGTAATTTCGCTGCTTTGGATCAGATCGTAGGTTCAACGAAGGCTGTGGTAGAGCCTGGCGTTGGTGCAGGCTGGCAAGAAATTATCTAGGAAATCAATCGTAGGAAGCTTGGGGCTAGCCCGACTGCAAGCGCGCGATAGCCCCAAGTTCTCGGTCATTGCTAATCGCCGGTATGCTCGTCGGCGAGTTCGCTCCCGCTTTGCGCCCCATTGCTTGGAGCCAGCGTAAGGAAACGTACATCGCTTGCCACCACTTCTGTGGAGCGGCGCTTCTGGTTTTGCTTGTCGATCCAGTTGCGGATGATGAGCTTTCCTTCGACATAGACCCGCGCACCTTGCCGCAGGTTTGCGCTTACCGTTTCCGCAAGGTCTCCCCACACTTGAACCCGGTGCCACGCAGTCTTTTTTTGCCACTCGCCCAAACGGTCTTTGTACGACTCCTGGGTTCCCAAAGAAAAATTCGCCACGATCTGACCGCCTTTGGTATGCCTCACTTCGGCATCCCGGCAGAGTCGCCCCGCCAACATGACTTTGTTGACGGCGTTCTGTCCCTCGAGATCCAGCTGGTTCCCGTTAGGTTGGGCCGAGCTCGTCGGCAAAGAACGCTGCGGCGTCTTGCCGCTACCGTTTTGTTCCGCCGGTGTTTCTGCGGGCTGCCCATGCGGTCTCGGCGGAGAAGCCGGTGTGCCGGTTCCGCTCGGGGTTTGCGCCTCCTTTTCAAACGTTGCCTGCTTTGCACCCTCGGCGAGCGCAGCATTCACTTCCAACGACTTATTCGATACCACTTTACATCTCCAAATTGAGCGCCCTGTACAGCAGCACCCAATCCATTTGAATTTCAGCAGCAAGCGCTGATATCTCTAAAGCGGGCTGCTAGCTCGGATTTTGCCATTTCGGCGCCGCAACATTTTCCCACCCACGGCCGAAACCGGTCTTGCTATTTCGCTTACCTGGTGGATGTACCCGGCGCTTGAGAACAGATATCTCTGCGTTCTTTTCACAACCAGAAGTCAACACACTTGTCGCACGCAGAACGGCGTTGCGCATCGGCGTCGGGTAGGGCCCTCTGACTTGACAGCGCAAGTAAAATGAGTTTGCCCAGACGGAAGGGTTCGCCGCATCGTTTTTCTATCCTTGAGCAAACCGCGACAGGAGGTAAATTTCATGTTCGAGTATATGGCCTCTCACTCTCGTTTCACATCCAGCGCAGCATGGACCATCGCCAGCTCCGTTAACCGCGTTCTGCCTGAAGGGGCGCTGCCCGCACCAAGCTGGGCGCCGGGTCGGCTTCTGAAGAAGCACCAACGAACGCCAATGGGGACGGGGGTTCCGAGGCGAACCCTGTCGCTCTGCCCGGAATGCAACCGCAAAGCAGTCGAGGCGGTCATCAGGGGCCAGAGTGATGTAGCCGGTTTTAGGGAGCGTCCGGGAATCATTGACGCCGAGATCCTTGAGGAAGGCGGACGAATCCTCATGCGAAAGGCGTGCGAGACGCATGGTCCATTTGAGGACGTGCTATCGAACCATCCCGATTTCTTTCAGAGGATGGAAGCGCAGTCCTTGGGGGCCGACTTCGATTGCGTTGGCGACCGTGAGGTCCACGACCACGGCCCTAACAGCATCCGGGCGGGCCGAGGGTCGTATTTGATCGTGGATCTGACCAACCGATGCAACATGATGTGTCGACCTTGCTTCATGGACGCTAACGGAGTTGGTTACGTCGACGAAACAGATATGGAAGAATTGAAGACGATTTTTGAACGGGCGGGCTCTTTCAAGCCTAACCGCGAAATCAATGTCTTGTTCTCCGGTGGCGAGGCCACACTCTCTCCGATCTTCCTTGACGCAATTCGACACGCGAAGAGCAAGGGCTTCCATCGTCTTCACGTTTCGACCAATGGTATTCGTTTTGCGGAAAGCCGAAATTTTGCTGTCGAGGCGAGCGCCGCCGGGTTGCACGGCGTGTACCTGCAGTTCGATGGCGTCTCCGAGGAGAAGAACAAACATCGCGGGCTTGGAAATTACATGGAAGTGAAGCTCCGCGCGCTGGAGAACATCGCTGCGGCTGGAATGCAAACCACCTTGCAAGTTACCGTGGTCAACGGTCTCAACAATGATTGCGTGGGAGAGATCGTGCGCTTCGCTCTCCGCAACGCCGATCAAATCCACGGCGTAATTTTTCAGCCCGTTATGTTCACCGGCCGCGACGAGCGCATATCGACTGAGGACCGGTATGCAGAACGGTATCCTCTCTCTCAACTCGCTTACGACCTGCAAGCCCAAACCTCGATTGATTGGCGGCCCATGCGGGATTGGTACCCAGCTTCGGCGTACGCGATCTTCAGCCATTTGGATGATGTCCTTGACCGGGGTGCAGAGCGTGGGAGTCTCTTTCCTGACATGCATCCGGACCACGCGATTATGAGCCCCTTGCTTGTAGATACTGAGAAGGGGAAGGCGATTCCGATTCCAGCGTTCTTCGATCTCGGAAGGTTCATGCAAGACGTTGTACAAATAACAGATTCCGGCAGGTCGCCTCGGGTGACCAGGGCCATGGTTTTGCTTTCACTTCTTCGGAATTTCAACCAGGCGAAGGCTCCCTCGGGATTGGGACCCCATGAGCTCCGTGGTCTGTTTGAGGGCTCATTGTATCGTTTCACGAGAAGCGACGGCGATTGGTCGCGGCAAGCCTCTGCGAAAACCGCACGCTGGAGACTCATGTTTCTCAATGGTATGTGGTTCCAAGACGCCTACAACTACGACTTTGCGACGATCTGCAATTCAAACGCGCCGGTAGCAACTTGGCAGGGCGAGATCAGTTTTTGTGCCTACAATGGTGGTGGCTGGCGCAAGGTACTCGAGAGCGTCCATCATACGGCGACGGTGGCCGATTGGTATAGAAATCACGGTCGGCACCAAATCTATGCGGCAGGCAAAAAGGTACAGCTAGTGGAATCACTGAGCAGCGGCCCTGAACCGTTGGTTCAGATTGAAGCCGCCCCTGTTGGTACCTTCTTCACGCGTGGGTGAGGGATCTAGAAAATGGCTACTCAACCAAGTGCGAACCCCAAAATCTGTTCGCATTCCTTCTCGGAATGCTCACTTAATCCGGTTTATCCTAACTGTACTGTATATGCGAAAAGGGTCTTTTGTCTCGCGTGTCTGGGCGTGTCTGGGTGCTGCGCCGGAAGGCTGGCAGCTCTGATTGCGGCCCTTGATTAGTTCACGCCAGGCTTGTCTCGGTGGACGAAACAGGCTCTCTTAGTTTGCAGAGAAGGACCCCTGTCCTTCAACAGGCCAACGATCTAGAATCGCAGCTGCAGCGTCTCGATCAATCAGTTGCTTCGCGTACCGCGTGCCCGTATCTCGGTTCTCGTGGCCGGAGCTAGCACTGATCATCGCGAGGAAGGGGATTCCACCGATCGGTTGGCTCTGGCGATTCGACTCGCCTCCACGGCGGGTTCGGGGAAATGATCGAAGTGGGTATGGTTGGCCAATTGGCCAACTCAAGCGCCATATCAAATTTGTAAGTGACGCCAAAGCAACGACTTAGTGATTTTCACCAGCGGCTGTTAACCGAAGTGTTGCTAGTTCGAATCTAGCCCGGGGAGCCATTCTTCCTCTTGAATCAGAATCAGTTACGCAACATGTGACAACAACACTGTGTGGGTACAATAGAGTGCAACTGCGGACTTTTCGGGTGAAAGTTCAAAACCGATCCCTACCTCTTCGGCGACCTCTTTGCGAAACGTCACGTCCTCCTTCAACTTGCTGTATACGTCGGTGACGCTCTTGTTTGCATGGCCGAGCCACAAACGAATCAAGTCTTCTGGCGCGTGCTGCTTTCGCAGCCATGTCGCCCTGAACCGGCGAAATGCGTGAGCGCCCGATTTCGGTTGCCCCAGTCGTTTGAGGAGTGGATGCAAGGAAAGCCTCAAGACGTTCGACTGTAGTAGCGGGAATCCGCTCTTCGAGCGAAACAGGAAGCCCGAAGTTCGGTCCCCAATGAACTTCTTGAGCATCGCAGAGATGGACGGATGCAGATCAATGTCCCTAACACCGTTCCCGGTTTTGCTGGTCCGCGTGAGTTTATTTTGTGACAGCTCTGCTCGCACGACTACGGCTATCTTCGCTCCGTCAATCTTGTACCTCGCAGCAGTGCGTGGAAGGTTAGAGTCCTTCGCAAGTGACTGCCTCGGGTTGTAGTCGGGGCAATACAGGTCTGATACCCGATAATTTACAACTGAGACTTCATGGTGAAACGAAGTCTACGATAGATGCCAAGCCCCACCAGATTGAAGTGTCTGTTAGATGAGATCCACTCGGCGATAGAGGTCGAGTGTCCAAACGAGCGTTTCGCGCCGCGTGGCGCGCACGAGTCCCGCAGCCTCCAACACCGCTCCCATGCGCTCCGGCCCGTGAACAAAGACCAGAACGGCAAAACCCATGGCTTCCTGCTGACCAGGGGAGAACACGACAGAAGAGACGACGAGAGAGAAGACGACGAGTAAGCCAAAAGGCACTGACCTAGCTAGAGTCTTGCCTTTCCATTCGAACGGACGGCAAACTCCGGACGCCTCTGGGCATGGTCCACGTTGTGCGTGAGCTCGGTACCGGCCGGCTTCGGCCGGGCGGTATTTTTTGTCACGCCGAAGCACGCTGCAATCAGCGCTATGGTGATCATGGAGTAGCTGTACCCCAGAGACGGGAAGTCCAAGACTTCGGGAATGACGCTAGATACCCCATTTCGGTGGGCTCCATTTGAAAACCGTTATTTCATGGGGTTCTAACCTATTGTTTCAGGGTCGCCCGTTTCGTGTTCGCGAATCTGATAGCGAAGGAAGTCGTGAATGGCATCAAGGGCTGATGGGTCGGCCGTTTTGATTACGACACGGGCTCCAGTCGGAGTTTCCACATAGGTGTACTGGATTTTTCCGCTCAGGCGCTTCATGGTGTTCGCGCCCGGTGGGAGCACGTCGTGCACCATCATGGGAATCTGGAAGTCGCCCGTGGCGAAGGCCGCAGCGATACGGTGGAAATGCTTGCGAATTTGGTCGACGCTGACGGTGTCTTGCGGGTCGTTGGCCTGAACTTGGATGGTGCCGCCATCGACCTTGAGTAAGAAATGGTGGGTGGTCTTCGATTGCTCAAAACCCATTGCTGCGTTGCCGCGGCTTTCCAGAGTCGAGCCAGAAGCGGATTGATGCGAGTGCGCCGACGAAGCGGACTTGTTTGGCGCCATGTGTTGCTCGTGTAGCTGACAATCCTTCATTGCGTCTTCTTTTGATTTATCTTTCGGGGGTTCCTGCGGGGGCAAGGGAAAGGCCGGGGCAGTGAACAGAATGGCCGCCGCGAAGGCAGCCAGCACAAAAGTTACTTTTCGCATTTGCGTTCCTCTCGTAATACTTTGGATTTCCGAAGGTTTGGAGTGAGCAGAGGAGAGCTTCGCTCCGGACTCTTCGGGTGAGCAACCACGAATGCATCGAGCAGTCCGGCCCGTTTTCCCCGGGGAGTAGCTCTAAGGCGGCGGTCCCAATCGGTGAGCGCGGTTCGCAATTCGCGCCGCCATAGGCGCAGAGTGCGCAACTGGCGTTCTACGGCGGCGAGCTTGTTGGCGGCCAGTGCCCGAACGCGGCGACATGGAGCGCGTCCGTGGTCGCGGTCCGCTAGAATGGCGCCAAGCTCGTTCACTGAAAAACCGATCGAGAGCGCGCCACGAATGAGCCTGACACGGCGGAGCGCTTCGGGCGAATAGAGACGATAGCCCGCAGCGGACCGCTCTGGGCGCGGCAGCAGCCCGCGCCGCTCGTAATGACGCAGCGTGTCGGGGCTGACGCCGGCCCGGCGAGCCAGCTCACCGGAACGAAGGGGCCGGGTGTCGGAGGCAGTCGGTGTCACGTTGAAAGTGTCAGGTCTGGAACGCGTTCCAGGGTCAAGCACTATTTTTGACTGTTGTCCCGTTTATTCACAACGCGCTGCCGTTCGGTTGAATGCATTCCCTTTCGCATCTTTCTTTCTCCTTATTTTGAAATCACTGCTTGGAATTCCTACGTGTCTGACTGTGATGATCGTGGTTGCAAAGTTCCCCGGCGAAGCGCACGCTCCTTCATCAGAGCGAAAAACACTGGCACCAAGATTAGGACATGAATCGTTGATGTGATCATTCCGCCCACGATAGGAGCGGCGATTGGTTTCATAACATCTGCCCCAACGCCCGTTTCCCATAGAATCGGGATCAGGCTAGCAAGCACAACGCAGACGGTCATTAATTTTGGCCTTAAGCGGTGGACAGCACCTTCAATTACCGCTGCTTCGATGTCTTCGTGACGCGGAGGAACGCCGGACTTGAGCCGGTGATCCAGGGCTTCATGTAGATAGACAACCATGACCACGCCCGTTTCAACGGCAATGCCGAAGAGCGCGATGTAGCCGACCCACACCGCTACGCTGAAGTTGTAACCGAGCAGCTTCTGCAGGATGAGGCCGCCCGTCAACGCATAGATCGTCGGGAAAATGAGGACAGCCGCTTCGGTGATGGAATGAAACACCACGTAGAGCAACATAAAGATGACAAAAAAGACGATCGGTAGAATGAGTTGCAGCCGCTCTTTGGCCCGCAACTCGAACTCGTATTCACCCGACCATTTGTAGGTGAAACCGGGAGGCAAGTTGAGTTTTTGCTTGAGCAAATTACTCGCGTGCGTGACGAAGCCGCCGTAGTCTTTCGTGTTCAGATCGATGTAGACATAGCCCGTGAGCGCCCCGTCTTCATCGCGGATCATCGACGGTCCCCGAGAGAACGAGATTTTCGCGACATCGGAAACTGGAATCTGTGCGCCGGAGGGCGTGCCAATTAGGACGCGCCGCAATTCTTCGACGTTGTCCCTGAAGTCGCGGCCATAGCGGACATTCACGGGATAACGCTCGCGGCCCTCGACGTTCTCGGCGACCATTTCGCCGCCGATTCCCGAAGTGACCGCCTGCTGAGCATCGGCGATAGTCAAACCATAGCGAGCCGCTTCCGCACGGTTCACTTCGACGTTGAGATAAAAGCCTTGCGAAACGCGTTCCGCGAAAATGGAGCGCATCTCCGGAATTGCCGAGAGGATCTGCTGCACCTGCGCACCAACCTGCTGGACGCCCTCCAGATTCGGCCCCTGAATCTTCAAACCGAGAGGGGTCTTGATACCTGTTAATTCCATATCGAGGCGGTTTTCGACCGGCATGGTCCAGTTGTTGGACAACCCAGGAAACTGGAGTTTTGCGTCCATTTCCTGAATGAGCTTTTCGTAGGTCATCCCCGGCCGCCATTGACTGCGCGGCTTGAGCATTAGCGTCGTGTCATACATATCGAGGGGAGCGTTATCCGTCGCGCTGTCGGATCGCCCGATGGAACCGAAGACGGTTTCGACTTCCGGGAATGTGCGAAGGATTCGATCCTGTTCCTGGAGCAGTTGCGACGCCTGCCCGATGGAGATCCCGGGCAAGGCTGTCGGCATGTAGAGAGCCGAACCTTCATAGAGGGGCGGCATGAATTGACTTCCAATATGGAGCGCGAGCGGAAGTGTGACGATCAGAAAAACCAAATTGAGCAGCAAGGTGGTTTTGCGGAACCGCAAGCACAGTCTCAGAATCGGCAAATAAATAGCCTGGGTGATTCTGGAAATGGGATTCCGCGATTCCGGTATCAGTCGCCCACGGATGAACAGGATCATGAGCACTGGCACAAGCGTGATCGCCAAGATGGAGGAGAAGCCAACCGCCAGCGTCTTCGTCCACGCCAACGGGCGAAACATGCGTCCTTCCTGTGCTTCCAGTAAAAAGACAGGCAGGAAGGAGACCACAATGATTGCCAACGAAAAGAAAATGGCGGGACCAACTTGTTTCGCTGAATTCAGCAGGATTTTCCGTCTCTGTGGCTCGGGGAGAGGCTCGGATTGCGAGGATTGGTGCTCGGAAAGCTGCCGGTATCCGTTTTCGACCATAACGATGGCGGCGTCCACCAGGACGCCAATCGCCAGCGCCAAACCGCCGAGCGACATGATGTTCGAGGTGACGTGGAGGTAGTACATCGGGATGAAGGATGCGACCACGGCAATGGGCAGCGTCAGAATCGGAATCATCGCGGAACGAAAATGGAATAAGAAGATGATGATGACTACGCTGACGATGGCGGCCTCTTCGAGCAAGTCGCGTTGCAGCGTTTCGATGGAGGCGTGAATCAATCCAGAGCGGTCATAACCGGAGACTACCTCGACGCCTGGAGGGAATGATGGTTTGATCTCAGCGAGTTTTTTCTTAACGCCGTCAATGACGGTCAGAGCGTTCATGCCGTCGCGCATCACGACAATACCGCCAACCGTTTCCCCTTCGCCTTGCCACTCGGCAACTCCTTCGCGGATGTCTGGCCCGAACGTAACAGTCCCCAAATTTCGGACGAGGACCGGCGTGCCGTTCTTGGTTGCAACGGGCACGGTTTCCAGGTCGCTCAGCGAACGCAAATAGCCGAGGCCGCGAATCATGTATTCGGCCCCTCCCATTTCAAGCAGGCGTCCACCCGCTTCGTTCGTACTGGCTCGAACCCTTTCGATAACCGTCGAGAGAGGGACACCATAGGCTCGAAGTTTGTCAGGGTCCACGTTGACCTGATACTGGCGAACGAATCCGCCAATGGTGGCTACTTCGGCCACCCCGGGAACAGTTTCGAGCTGGTAGCGCAGATACCAATCTTGAAGGCTGCGCAAGTCGGCCAAACTGCGTTGATGGCTGTGGTCCACAAGCGCGTATTCATAGACCCACCCTGCGCCGGTCGCATCCGGCCCGATAACTGGATGCACGCCCGAGGGCAAACGACCCGTGATCTGTTGCATGTATTCCAAGACACGCGACCGTGCCCAGTACAAGTCTGTAGTGTCCTCAAAGACGGCGAAGACGTAGGAGTCGCCAAACATCGTTTGTGCCCGCACGGCCTTTACGTGTGGTGCGGCGAGAAGCGTAGTGACAATGGGATAAGTGACCTGGTCTTCGATGAGGCTGGGAGGCTGACCCGCCCAAGGCGTGCGGATAATCACTTCCACATCGGAAATGTCTGGCAACGCATCGAGCGGAATGTGACGCAGGGACCAGATTCCCGTGAGCACCAGCAGGACCGTTGCCATGAAAACGAGGAAACGATTCTGCGCGCACCAATCAATCCATCGGGAGATCACGTTACATCCCTCCCGCGGCATTCACGCTCAGTTGCTTGGTCGCGATGAGTTGCCCATTCTTTTTTGCGAGAATTGTGACTTGCCAAGTTCCACCACTATCCAGCTGTCCCGAACCTTCATAGAGCCCGTTGCCCTTGTCGCTGAGAGTGACGGGTATACGCATCGATGCCATGCCCATCGCGGGCATGGCCGGCATGAAAAACGCCACGCTGACTTCTGCCCCAGAAATGGGTGCTCCATTTGCGTCTGTGAGTCTTACGCGGAAGACGTTGCTTCCTTTCCGCGGTGTGGTCGGGTCAGAGCATAATTCGACATTTCCTTGCGGGGCGTTTGAAGCGGACGCCGCGCCTGCACCAGGCGGAGGTGGAACAAACGAACCAAGCGCGGCCTGAAGCTGGCTCTCGGAGTCGATTAGGAAGTTTGCGGAGGTGACAATTTGCTCGCTCACTTTCAATCCCTTCAGCACGATAAAATCGTCACCCACGCGGGAGCCCAACTGTACCTCGCGCGGCTCGATGTAACCGTCACTGCGCTCGACAAAAGCAATCGCGCGAGTGCCGGACTGAAGGACGCCGCTTGCGGGGATAACAAGCTGGTTCCCCATCGGGACCTTCAGACTTACGTTGACGAACATGCCGGGTTTGAGTTGCAACCCAGGATTCGAAAAGACGACGCGCACTTTGGCCGTTCGCGTATCCATATCCACTTGCGGATAGATAAAGTCCACGCGGCCTGTGAACGTCCGGCCCGGGTAGGTATTCACGGTGAGCGTTGCGGGAGCGCCGATCTTTATACGTTCGAGATCGTTCTGGAAGACCTGCGCCTGAACCCAAACGGTCGAAAGATCCGCGATGGTGTAGAGGCGCATTTCCGGTTGAACGGCAACGCTGGGCAGCGCATTGCGCTCGGTGATGTAGCCGGAGACGGGAGAATCGACTTCCAGTTCCTGCTGCACTTGGCCGGTGGATTCGAGGCGGGCGATTTCTTTTTGCGGAACGCCCCACTGCCTGAGACGCTCCGCAGCCGCGTCGAGCAGCGATGCTGCACCGAAGGCGACACCTTGCACTGTACTCTGCGCCACTTGCTGCTGATTCTGCTTGGCCACTAAATATTCCCGTTCGGTGGCCACTAGCTCCGGGCTGTACACCGTGAATAGCGGCTGCCCTTTTCGGACGTATTGGTACGTGGCATCGGCAAACACTTTCTGGATATAGCCGGAGAACCGTACTTGGACGTAGGCCAGTCGCCTTTCGTCCGCAGCGACACTGCCTGTAGTGCGAATCTCGTCTGCGACTGATTTCCGTTCGACGTTGCCTGTTTTCACACCGATACTCTGCAACCGCTGCGGAGAGATCTGCACCGGAACCAGCGGCGCTTCTGTCGATGCAGGGGGTGGGGCCATCGAGTTGGCCATGGAATCCTGCGCGGTGGAATTCGATGCCTTGGTCTCTACGTTCGGCATCGACTTCGCAGTGCGATAATGCAGCCACAATCCAAAAAGGACAGCAGCGAGGACTACGTTTCCAACTAGCGCCAGCAAGAACCCTATGCGATACGTTTTCATCACTTCGCTCCTTCTTCATGCAATGACAGCCCAGTGAGTTGTTCGAGTCGCGCGATGGCCGTCTCGTATTCGGCGATGTTCTGCCAGTAGTCCTCGTCAAGATGCAGAACATCGAGAAACGCCGTTAGCAACGCCTGAAAATCCTGTTTGCCCGATTGGTATGCCGCGAGACCCGCTTGAAATTCCGAACGCGCCTGCGGAGACAGTCCTTCGCGGTGAATCTTGAGCAGTTCGGAGGTCTGCTGCACGATTACGTACTGCGAGCGCAGTTCTGCAGCGACTTGCTGCGATTGCGCCTGGAGTTCGCTTCGGGCACGAAGCTGCTCCGATTGGCCCTGGGCCAGTTCGGGGAGCTGTTTGCGACTGCGATAGATGGGGACCTTGATGCCAACGCTCAGCATGTAGTACGCGCGGAACTGGGTGGGGTCAGTGCGCTGCCACATGTACTGCACGTTGAAGTCGGGGTAAAAGTCTTTGCGGGCGAGGTTCACCTGCAACGCCTGCTTTTCGATCATCTTTTGTGCGCCAGCGATTTCTGGATTCTGCACTTGCGCCGCGGCCAGAAGATCGGCGTACGCTTGCACAAGAGGTGTTTCGAGGAGATCGGCCGGCTCGATGTCCGGTGATTCCTGTGAACGGTTGAGGAGTTGTTTGATCTGGGCTTCGAGCTTTCCGACGTGGAGATGATGCATGGCGATTTCGCGAAGCAGCTTCGTTTTTTGGAGTTGTGCCTGGAAGACGTCCTGCTGCGTTCCCATGCCGGAACGGTACCGGGCGTCGGCGGCCCGTTCCACTTGCTTGAGCAGCTCGCCGTCCTGTTCGAGGATCGTGAGTGTTTTGGAGAGATACGCAAGCTGGAAATACGTGCCCTCTAGCTCAGCGAGGATGGCGCGGCGCACGGATTCGACTTGTTGCTGCGAAACATCCGCTTCGCGTCTTGCAATCTCACCCTTCAAGCGCAACTTGCCCGGGTATCGAATGTCTTGCGAGACGCCGAGGCCGAGGTAGGCAAAGTCGCTATTCGTGTACCCAGCGAAGGGGCGAGGGCTGCCGACACTGACATGTTGCAAATTGAATTGCGGGTCGGGCAGCGTCGAGACTTGTGTTGGAACTTGCTTCGCCGCCTGCCATCCTTGCCGCACCGCTTCAATCTGCGGATTGTTCTTCTCCGCTTCCGCGAGCAACTCAGAGAGTGGAGTGACCGACCCCATGTGCGATATTGGAGATTCCTGTGCAAAAGCATGTGCAGCTAAAACGACGGAAAGCAAAATCACAGAAACACTTCGACTAAGAGCTACGCACGACAAACGCGCAGCGAAATTCGTTCTCCCTATTGAAAACATCTTTTTCTCCTAAGCGTGCGGATCGAAGCCGCGGACCATCGGTGAGTCACCCAAAAGGGCCTCGACCGAAACACGTCGGCGGGTTAAATAGCCAGTGGAGACAGAAAAAGAGACAAGCCGGTGATTTGCAGCACCGTTGAACAGCGGATCAGATCAGGAGGGAAGAGTGAAGGGTGTACAGTTCGGGAGGCGAATGCGGCGGAACCTCGAAATCCAAGCGAAAGGCTTCGGGGTACGTCATTGCCTGCGGTGAAGCAAGAATATCGGTCGAGACCATCACTGGCGCATGGAGCGTCACGTGAGCGACGGGCAACACGCTGGGAGACTGAGACGAAACCATCGCCTTGCAGCAATCGTGGCTCTGATTGGACGGATCGCAGGGCATGGTACCGCAGCACTTCATGCTCTGCTGGTCTTGCGTCATCGCGGACATGCAGTCCGCAAATTGCAGGCCCAAAAAGGCGACCACGGCCAAAACTACGAATAGTCTCTTGCCCATCATGCTAGTTCGACTCTAAGTGGATTAGACGCCTTGGTCAACGAAAGGATACATAGATCATTTGCGAGGCCGCCAACCCGAACCAACAAGCTGAAGGATCGTATCAAGCATTCGGGTCCAACCGAAGGCGCATTGAATCGGGATACTTTAGCTGGTGCTGTGGTGCAGGTGTGGGTGCAACTAAAGAGGGAAAAATGGCTCCCAATTTCTCGTAAGCGACACCAGATAGGGCACTTAGATTTTCGATCATTTCGGCTGTTAACCGAAGGGTTGCTAGTTCGAATCTAGCCCGGGGAGCCAGACCTTAGCTGTCCAGCCAATCGCAAAATGCATTTTCGCTTTGGCCAGCCTGACGATCATCGGGTGATAGAAGCATTCTGCAAGAAGTGCTCACCC
>Ga0209155_1000556_pt1 | contig 17844 bp, 16 predicted proteins | sample GraSoiAngelo_122_FD_185879 | JGI IMG/M metagenome (GOLD analysis project Ga0209155, IMG submission 185879) | Grasslands soil microbial communities from the Angelo Coastal Reserve, California, USA - 14_0927_02_20cm (SPAdes) (version 2) | ecosystem: Environmental > Terrestrial > Soil > Grasslands ... | reverse complement strand
CGTGCCGACCAGCGAGCGCTCGACCAGCCGTTTCCCGCTGATCCTCACCACCGGCCGGATCCTGACGCAATACAACGTCGGTGCGCAGACGCGCCGCACCAACAATGTCGTGTGGCATACCGAGGACCTGCTCGAGATCCATCCGCACGACGCCGAGGTGCGCGGCATCAGCGACGGGGACTGGGTGGGGCTCACCAGCCGCGCCGGCGAGACCGTGCTGCGCGCCAAGGTTTCCGAGAAGATCGCGCCGGGCGTGGTGTACACCACGTTCCATTTCCCGGAGACCAACGCCAACGTGGTCACGACCGAGAACTCCGACTGGGCGACCAACTGCCCCGAGTATAAGGTCACCGCGGTCGAGGTGGTGCTGGTGAATCAAAAGGACGCGTGGCGCAAGCGCGCGCAGGCCGAGCGCGCCGCACCCAGGCCGGCGCGCCAGCGCAAGCCGGATCGCGCGCCCGCCTGAGCGAGGCGCCGCCTGCAACCTGAGCGCGCGATGAGCCCGGAACCGGAGGCAGAGGCGCAAGCCCCGGGAGCCGTCAGCGCGGAGCTCGGCGTCGAGCGCTGGACGCGCGGCACGCTCGAGCGCACCACGGACCTGGTGGCGGAGGAGGTGCCGGTCGCGCTGGTCTACCACGACGTCCCGCACGTCGTGATGCTGGCGACGCCGGCGGATCTCGAGGACTACGCGGTCGGATTCACCCTGAGCGAAGGCCTGGTGGCGCGCGCGGAGGAGATCCGCGGCGTGGAGGTCAGCTACGGGGCACTGTCCGCGGACGTGCGCATCACGGTCGCCTGGGAGCGGTTCACGCAGTTGCTGCAGCGCCGCCGCAACCTCACCGGCCGGACCGGCTGTGGCCTGTGCGGGGCGGAGAGCGCCGCGGATGCCATCCGCGAGTGCGGACCGGTGCCCGCCGGGGTGAGCGTCACGAGCGCCGCCCTGCACGCGGCGATCGGGGAGTTGTCGGGCCGGCAGCCGATCAATGCCCGCACCGGCAGCGTGCACGCCGCGGCGTGGGTCGTTCCGGGACAGGGGATCAAAGTGGTGCGTGAGGACGTCGGCCGGCACAATGCGCTCGACAAGACCATCGGGGCGCTGTCGCGCGCGCACGCGGATTTCACGGCGGGTTATATGCTGATTACCAGCCGTGCCAGCTACGAGATGGTGCAGAAGTGCGCCACCGTCGGGATCTCGCTCCTGGTCGCGCTGTCGGCGCCGACGGCCTTCGCGGTACGCCTGGCGCAGCGCGCCGGGCTCACGCTGGTGGCATTCGCGCGGGCCGATCAGCACGTCGTGTATGCGCACCCGCACCGGCTGACATGACCAGAAACGGGCAGGCACATGAACATCGATCTGCTCATCAAGATGGCCAACGAGATCGGCGAGTTTTTCGCCGGCACCGCGGAGGCGCCGGAAGCGGCGCGGGCCGTGGCCAATCACCTCAAGCGCTACTGGGAGCCGCGCATGCGGGCGCAGATGATCAGCTACTTCGAGCAGCGTAACGGCGCGGGCCTCACCGAGCTCGCCAGGAGCGCCGTGGCGCTGATGGTGGCCGAGAGCAAAGCTCGACCGCCCGCGGGCGCCGCTTCGCAGGGCGCCAAGACATGAAGGCCGCCCGGCCGGGACGGGCGTTGATCTGCGGTTCACTGGCGTTCGACACCATCATGGTGTTCGGCGACCGTTTCGCCAATCACATCCTGCCCGACAAGATCCACATCCTGAACGTCGCGTTCCTGGTGCCGCAGCTGCGCCGCGAATACGGCGGCTGCGCCGGCAACATCGCCTACAACCTGAAGCTGCTCGGCGACAGCGCCTACCCCATGGCCACGGTCGGCCGCGACTTCGGCCCTTACCGGGAATGGATGGCGCGCGCCGGCGTGCCCGACGATCACGTCAAAGTGATCGACACCGAGCTCACCGCCCAGGCGTTCATCACCACCGACCTGGATGACAATCAGATCACCGCGTTCCACCCCGGGGCGATGCAGCACGCGCACCTCAACCGTGTCACGGATGCGCGTGACATCGCCATCGGCATCGTGGCGCCCGACGGGCGCGAGGGCATGATCGAGCACGCCGCGCAGTTCGCCGCGGCGCGCATCCCCTTCATTTTCGATCCCGGTCAGGGACTGCCGATGTTCAGCGCCGCGGAGCTGACGCGCTTCATTTCCCAGGCGACCTGGGTCACCGTGAACGACTACGAATGGCAGCTGCTCAAGCAGAAGACCGGCTGGAGCGTCGAGGAGCTCACGCAGCACGTGACCGCGCTCATCGTCACGCGCGGCGCGGCCGGCTCGGTCATTCATACCCGCGATCAGGAGATCGCGATCCCGTGTGCCAGGGCAGCAGCCGTGGTGGACCCCACCGGATGCGGTGACGCCTATCGCGCCGGTCTCATCCACGGCCTGCTGCACGGTCTTGACTGGCCGAGCACCGGACATATCGCTTCCCTCATGGGCGCCATCAAGATCGAGTCGCGCGGCACGCAGAATCATCGCTTTACACGCGCCGAATTCGACGCGCGGCTGGCGGGGGCCTTCGCACCGGCGCCTGCCCAAGGCCGCGGCCACCTGGGTTAAACTCACCTGCCCTGGCGCTCAGATTGCGGCGGAACGATCTCCATGGCCAATGACTATCTGTTTACCTCCGAGTCGGTCTCCGAAGGCCACCCGGACAAGATCGCGGACCAGATCTCGGACGTGGTGCTGGACGCGATCCTCGCGGCAGATGCGCGCGGTCGCGTCGCCTGCGAGACCCTCGTCAAGACCGGCGTAGTGATCGTCGCCGGCGAGGTCACCACCTCTGCGTGGGTCGACGTCGAAGCCCTGGTGCGCAGGACGGTGCTGGACATCGGCTACAACTCCTCCGACATGGGATTCGACGGCGCCAGCTGCGGGGTGCTGAACCTGATCGGCAAACAGTCTCCCGACATCGCCCAGGGCGTGGATCGCAAGGACGAGCGCAAGCAGGGAGCGGGCGACCAGGGACTGATGTTCGGCTACGCCACCAACGAGACCGACGTGCTGATGCCGGCGCCGATCACGCTCGCCCATCGGCTGGTCAAGCGCCAGGCCCAGGTGCGCAAGGCCGGCAAGCTTCCCTGGCTGCGTCCGGATGCGAAGAGTCAGGTCACGCTGCGCTACGAGGAGGCGAAGCCGGTGGGTCTGGAGGCGGTGGTGCTGTCAACCCAGCACAGCCCCGAAGTCTCCACCAAGGCGCTGCGCGAGGCGGTGATGGAGGAGATCCTCAAGCCCGTCCTGCCGGCGGAGTGGGTGGACGAGCGTACCAAGTACCACATCAACCCCACGGGGCGTTTCGTGATCGGCGGGCCGGTGGGCGACTGCGGACTCACCGGACGCAAGATCATCGTCGACACCTACGGGGGCTACGCCCGCCACGGTGGCGGCGCGTTCTCGGGCAAGGACCCTTCCAAGGTCGACCGCTCGGCGGCGTATGCCGCGCGCTATGTCGCCAAGAACATCGTGGCGGCGGGACTTGCCGAGCGCTGCGAGGTGCAGGTGTCCTACGCCATCGGCGTCCCCGAGCCGACTTCGATCATGGTGGAGACCTTCGGCACCAGCCACCTGTCGCGCGAGCGCCTGACGCAGCTGATCCGCAAGCACTTCGACCTGACACCCTACGGTCTGCGGGAGATGCTCGACCTGCTGCGCCCGATCTACCAGAAGACCGCGACCTACGGACACTTCGGCCGCACCGAGCCGGAGTTCACCTGGGAGCGCACCGATCTCGCCGAGACGTTGGCCGCCGAGGCCAAGGACGTGCGCGCAGCCTGAAGCACAGCAACCAGCCGCATCGCGGCAGCCACGCCTGCTGAGGAGCGTTGCGACAGACCGGTGCTTGAAAGAAGCGCCGCGCCTGCCAGGCTCAGCAGACCTCGGGTCATCCATACGGCGCTCACTCTGTCATTCGGAGTATCGAGTATGAACGCCACATTGAAGACCGCCGCCAGCACGAGCGACTACAAGGTCGCGGATCTGACGCTCGCCGATTTCGGACGCAAGGAAATCGCCATCGCGGAGACCGAGATGCCCGGTCTCATGGCGATCCGCGAGGAGCTCGCGCGCACTCAGCCTCTGAAGGGGGCGCGCATCTCCGGCTCGCTCCACATGACCATCCAGACCGCGGTGCTCATCGAGACGCTGCAGGCGCTCGGGGCGAGGCTGCGCTGGGCCTCGTGCAACATCTTCTCCACCCAGGATCACGCCGCCGCCGCGATCGCCGCGCGTGGCACGGCGGTGTTCGCCTGGAAGGGCGAGTCGCTCGAGGACTACTGGGAGTACACGCACCGCATTTTCGAGTGGCCAGACGGCGGCTACTCCAACATGATCCTCGACGACGGCGGTGATGCGACGCTGCTGCTGCACCTGGGGACAAAAGCGGAGAGCGACGCTGGGGTGATCGCCAAACCCGGCAGCGACGAGGAGCGTGCGCTGTTCGCTGCGATCCGCGCCCGGCTCAACAGCGATCCGCGCTGGTATTCCGCGCGCATCCGGCAGATCCGCGGCGTCACCGAGGAAACCACCACCGGGGTGAAGCGCCTCTACCGCATGGCGCGGGAGGGCACGCTGGCGTTCCCGGCCATCAACGTCAACGACTCGGTCACCAAGAGCAAGTTCGACAACCTGTACGGGTGCCGCGAGTCGCTGGTGGACGCCATCAAGCGCGCCACCGACGTCATGGTGGCGGGCAAGATCGCCGTGGTGTGCGGTTACGGGGATGTCGGCAAGGGCTGCACGCAGGCGTTGCGGGCGCTCTCGGCCCAGGTGTGGGTGACGGAGGTCGATCCGATCTGCGCGCTGCAGGCGGCCATGGAAGGCTTGCGGGTCGTCACCATGGAGTACGCGGCCGACAAGGCCGATATCTTCGTCACCGCGACCGGCAACTTTCACGTGATCACGCACGAGCATCTGCTGCGCATGAAGCACAACGCCATCGTGTGCAACATCGGCCACTTCGACAACGAGATCGACGTCGCGAGCCTGAAGCGCTATCCGTGGGAGAACATCAAGCCGCAGGTCGATCACGTGATCCTGCCCGACGGCCGGCGGCTGATCCTGCTGGCCGAGGGGCGGCTGGTGAACCTGGGGTGCGGCACCGGGCACCCGAGCTACGTGATGAGCTCGAGCTTTGCGAACCAGACGATCGCACAGGTGGAGCTGTTCACCCAGGCCGCCAAGTACCCGATCGGGGTTCACGTGCTGCCCAAGCACCTGGATGAGAAAGTGGCGCGGCTGCAGCTCAAGAGGCTCGACGTGCAGCTGAGCGAGCTCACCGAAGCCCAGGCGCGCTACATCGGTGTGGACAAATCCGGTCCCTACAAGCCCGATCACTACCGCTACTGATGAGCGGCCCAACCGTCAAAGCGGGCGCGAGCCCCGCGCTCTCGCGGGCCGGCCCGGTGCGCACCGCGGGCGGAGCGGTGCTGCTCGACGGCAAGGCGGTGGCCGCGAAGGTGCGCGCCGCGGTCGCCTCGCGCGCCGCCGCGTTCGCCGCGCGCCACGGACGGCGGCCCGGACTTGCGGTGGTGCAGGTGGGGGAAGATCCGGCCTCGAGCGTGTACGTGCGCAACAAGCGCAGCTCCTCGCAGGAGGCCGGGATCGAGTCCTTCGCGCACGACCTGCCGGTGAGCACCGGCGAAGGGCGGATTCTCGCGCTCATCAACGCGCTCAATCACGACGAGCGCGTCGACGGCATCCTGGTGCAGCTGCCTCTGCCTGCGGGGGTGGATACCAACCGGGTGATGGACGCCGTCGACCCCGCCAAGGACGTCGACGGCTTCCATCCGGTGAACACGGGCTTGCTGGCGCAGAAGAGGCCCAGGCTCCGTCCGTGCACGCCCTTCGGGGTGATCCGCCTCGCGCAGGAGTACGGCTTGGCGCTGCCGGGCCTGCGCGCGACCGTGGTGGGCGCTTCCAACATCGTCGGCCGGCCCATGGCGCTGGAGCTGCTGCTGGCGCGTGCGACCGTGACCGTGTGCCATACGGGAACCCGCGACCTCAGGGCCGAAGTCGAGCGCGCGGAGCTGCTGGTGGCCGCGGTCGGCAAAGCCGGCTTCATCCCCGGGGACTGGATCCGACCCGGGGCCGCGGTATTCGACGTGGGGATCAACCGCAGCGCTTCCGGCAAACTCGTGGGCGATGTCGAGTTCGAGCGTGCGGCCGAGCGTGCCGGCTGGATCACCCCGGTGCCCGGCGGTCTGGGTCCGATGACCATCGCGATGCTGCTCTCCAACGCGGTCGATGCCGCATACCTGCGGACCGGCACCCCGGTGTGACGGCGCGCCTGTCACCGGCCGCCGGCTCATCATGTTGACGGTCGCGGTTGTCGTCTATCACCGACGCACATCTATCAACCCGTCACGGTCCCGGCGATCGGCCGCCGCGACGGCAACCTCGTACATAGGACCCGACCGCCGGTGAGTTGCGGCGCTTGCGCGCGGCGTTTTTCCAGCGCAGTCAGCCCTGATCACCTACATGCTCACCCACATGCTTGAAGCGCGTAACGCAGGCCGGCGCACCGCGGGCACGGGCGCGGCAACAGACCCTGATGGTGCGCTGCGCCGAAGCAACATCTAACCCCTGACAATGCGCTGGCCGCGACATTTCCAACATGTTATGATTCACCAGTGATTGGTGTATCATGACCAGTCCGGCCCTCCGTTGGGTGATTGTGGAGTAGGAACGATGGCAAGACGTCCACCGAACGATGGCGCATCCTGGAGCGCCCGTGAACTGAAAACTCTGAAGGCACTCGCGAAGGCGGGAACCCCAACCGGACAGGTCGCCAGGAAGCTCGGGCGCACGGCGGCTGCGGTTCAGCAGAAAGCGATGCGCGCGGGCATCTCCTTCAGAGCGGCGAAGCGCTCCGGAGCCCGGAGAAAGAAGTAACGGGATGCTGCAGGTTGCCGATCCGGAAGATGCCGGCCTGCAAGGGCGGGCCGTGACTCCCTGACAATACCGGTTCCCCCGGGCGATCGGCGTCTGCCAGCAATGAAGGGGGCAGCATGTTCAGGCTCATCCGGCTCGCGTGGATTCCCGTGGCGCTCATGCTTGGCGCCTGCGATGTGCAGGTGCACGATGAGACGCCGGCCGAATATCCGGCCAACCACGACATCGGCATGTACGAGATCAAGGCGACCGTGACGCGCGACGCGCTGGTGACGCCAGGCTCCGTATTCCTGTTTGCGCTCGGCAACAATCAGAGGATTCCACTCAGCCAGGAGGGCCCCGAGTGGCACGGGTTGTATTCGGTGCGCTGTCAGGGCAGCTTCCCGCTGCAGATCCTGGCCGAGTGGAAAGTGCAGGGGCTGTCGGTGCGCCACAAGCTGGTGCCGCCGCAACCCCGGGAGATCAAACTGGACGAGCCATCGCTCAGCTACTCGGCGAGTTTCGACTCCTCCGGCAAGCCGCCCAAAGGGGGCTGGGTGGGGGGCGTGCAGTATCGCTTCGTGACGGTGCCGAGCGCGCAGATCACCGCGGCGCATATCGAGCCCTCGAGCGTGGCTCCGGCGGACGTCAAGGCGGCGAAGGCCATCTCGGTAGTGACGCCGCTTCCGGTCGTGGCGGGCTGTGGCGACCTGGCCGAGATCCGCCTGGCGACGACGGACCCGCACGCGCACGGCACGCTGGTCATCGACACCGATCATCCGAATCCGACTATGCATCACTGGCAGACGCGGGTGGAGTTCTCGCCGAAATGAGCGGCGCGACCCGCAACCTGCGGGCACTGGGCGCTGCGGCCGCGGTTACGCTCATGGCGTGCACGGTGGCGGTCGCGGGAGCCGCGGGCGCGGCGCCCGCGTCACAGGCGCCGCTGAAGATCGGCATCATCGGTGCGGGACACATCGGCGGGACCCTCGCCTCCTTGTGGGTGAAGGCCGGCCATGAGGTGCTGGTGTCCTCGCGTCACCCCGGGCAGCTCGAGGGCCTGGTGCGCTCGCTCGGACCTAAGGCCCGGGCGGGCACGCCGCGCGAGGCGGCGCTGTTCGGCGATGTCGTGCTGATCTCGGTGCCCTACGGGGCGCTGCCGCAGGTCGGGCGTGACCTGAAGGCCGAGCTCACTGGCAAGATCGTGCTCGACACCGGCAATCCCTATCCGCAGCGCGATGGCGACATGGCGGTGGAGGCGCGCCGCAAGGGCACCGGCGTGAGCTCGGCGGAGTTTTTGCCGGGCGTGCGCCTGGTGCGGGCATTCAACGCCATCAACTCCGGGGATCTCGCGAGCGAAGCGCACCGCAGCGGCGAGCGGATCGCCATCCCGCTCGCCGGGGACGACCGCCAGGCGCTCGAGGTGGCGCAGCGGCTGGTGACAGACGCGGGCTTCGAACCGGTGGTCGTCGGGCCACTGTCTCGCGCGCGCGAGTTCGATGTCGGGACGGCGGTCTACACGCGCCTCATGAGCGCGGCGCAGCTACGCCAGGCACTCGGACTCAAGCAATCGCGCTAGCCGACCGGGGGCGGCTGACGCTCGACTTTCGGCAGCCGCTCGTCAAAGCACGCCCAGCTCGGCGCGCTCGAGGTCCAGATCGTCACGCTGGGCCTGGCAAGCTCCCGGTCGTCGAGCGTGCCGGCGCGCACGAAAATCAGCTGCGGCCGCGCTTCCGAGGCGCTGAAGAGATGCGTTCCGCAGGCCGGACAGAAGCGCCGGTGCCCCACGTTGCAGCTGTCGGCGATCAGGCAGTAGTCGCGCAGCTCACCGCTCACCGTCAGCGCTGCGCTCGGGAAGCAGGCGTTCACGGTGGCGTTGCCGGCGCCGAGGTACTGGCACACGCGGCACCAACAGGTGCGGGTGACGATGGGCGCGGCGCTGATCGAGTAGCGGACCGCCCTGCACAGGCAGCCACCGGTAATTTCCATTGCTTACCTCCTCGCCTCCTGGGCCGGGAATGCTCGCCGCGGCGAGCATGGCGGAAGGGAGTGCACCGGAGTGACGCGAGCTCGAATCCGAACGTCTTGAAAAATGTGCCCGCGCTGAAAAGTTGGGCCGCTCGGGAGCGCGTTCAATCCGGTGCGATGAGGAGTATCCAGCGCCGGCCCTGAACGCTCGGTGAATCACTCGTTCGCCTGAGCGGCGTGTCGCACGGCGGAGCCACAGGCGCATGTCGCCGAGGAGGTGAAACCCCCATGGCTCTGCACAACGCCAACGTCCGTCGCATATTCCAGACACTCGGCGCCGCTCGAGCAGATACCTCAAGCGCGGGGCGGCTCAGCTTCGCAGCCGCCCACGCAGGCGTTCGATCACGTGCTCCTTCAGGCCGATCTGCGCCAGATAGGCGCGCACTCCGCCCGCATCCGCGAGAAACTGCAGCATGTTGTATGCCCCCTCCTCGGGGCAGCGCAGCGCTTCCACAATGCGCTGCGGGTCAGCCCCGGCGTAGCGCTTGAGATAGGCGTCGCGGAGATTCGCCGAGCTCATGGCGTAGTCGCGGGCAATCGCCTGCGGTTCCGCATCGGCCAGCGCCAGCAGCAGCGCGGCGATCAGGCCGGTGCGGTCCTTGCCGGCGACGCAGTGAAACAGCAGCGGACCGGCCGGTGCGGCCGCAATGGCGCTGAGCACGTGGCGCAGCTCGATGCGCACGTGCTCGAGCACCACGCACTTCCACAGCTCCTTGGCAACATCGCGGCTGCGCAGCCGCCATTCGTCCTCGGTGTGCGTGAGGAGCGAGATGCGCTGGTAACGCACCTGCGGCAGCGCCGCCGGCACCGGGCTCGGGTACAGAGCCGCTTCCTCCGGCCAGCGCAGGTCCACGACGGTCTCGACGCCGTAGTCGGCGAGCGCCCGGACGCCCTCCGCGGTCAACTGCGCCAGATCATCCGCGCGCACCAGCGAGCGCCAGCTCGTCTGCGCCCCGTCCACCGTCGGATAGCCGCCCAGGTCGCGCGCGTTCAGCAGATTCGGGAAGTGCAGCAGGCGCTCGTGATCTTGCATCCGCTCCCGATCTTACATCCACCCACCACCCGTTAGCGTCTGGCGCTGCTTTGACTGAGCGCCACGCCCGCGAGAATCAGCGCACCCGCAAGTCCCATGGTGAGCGTGAGCGGCTCGCCGAGAATCAGCCACGCCCAGATCACGCCGAAGAGCGGTATCAGGTAGGTGACGGTCGAGGTGCGCGGCGCGCCGACACGCGCGATGAGACGATAATAGAACACGAACGCGACACCGGTGCACAGCACGCCGAGCAGCAGCGCGCTCGCCCAGGATGCGGCAGCGATCGGATGGTGCGGCCAGTTGTAGATCGCGAGCGGTGCGAGCATCGCCGTGCCGCTCACGAGATTGGCGGCGGCCACGGCGCCGGAGGGGTAACCGGTGAGGTAGCGGCGCACGAAGTTGATGCCGAAGCCATAGCAGAGCGATGCGGCGGTGCCCGCCAGCGCCGCCGGCCAGACGCTCTCGCCGGCCGTCTTGCCGCTCGCGAGGATGGCGACTCCCACGAACCCGCCCACGAGCCCGATCAGCCGCCGGGGGCCGATGCGCTCGCCAAAGAAGAGAAACGCCACCAGAGCGGTGAACATCACGGTCATTGCGTTGGTGATGGCGCCGATGCCCGCCGGAGCGCGCTCGGCGCCCCAGGCGAACAATGCGAACGGAATGACGGAGTTGATGGCGGCGATGCCGGCGATGCGCAGCCACAGCGCCGGGGTGAACTGCGCCCGCGCCGCCCAAAGCAGCGGCAGCAGGACGAGCGCGCCGAGTCCGAGACGCGCTTCAACAAGTGGGAACGGCCCGAAGTCCGCCGCTGCCACACGCATGAAGAGGAACGACCCACCCCAGATGGCGCCGAGCAGCGTCAGCTCGAGCGGAGTGCGCCAGGACGCCTCATGGGCCGCAGCGGCGGCGCCGGAGGCGGATACGGTGGGAGCGGAGGACGCGGCGGCCGCTGCAGCCGGGGCAGCCGCCGTGGTGGTGCATTCAGATGCGGACATGGGACTCGAGACTCTCCGGTGCAGATTCGAACGGCTTGGCAGGCGCTGAAGCGTGGCAGAGGACCGGCCGATCCGCCACCCGATCCTTGCGGCCGCGACGGCGCACCCTCAACGCAGCGCCTGCTCGAAATCCTCCAGCAGATCCTCGGTCGCCTCGATCCCGACCGACAGGCGCAGCAGCCCATCCCCGATGCCGAGGCGCAGGCGATCTTCGCGCTCGAGCCCGGCGTGCGAGGTGCTCGCCGGCCGTGTCAGCAGCGTATGCACGCCGCCGAGGCTCGGCGCAACGATGGGAATGCGGACCTTGCGGGCAAACTCATCGGCGCCGCTCGCCGGGCCCTTGAGCTCGAAGCTCAGTACGCCGCCGAAGCCGGCGAACAGGCTGCGAGCGCGCGCATGGCGCGGATGCGTCTCGAGACCGGCGTAATTGACGCGCGCGAGCGCCGGGTGGCCTTCGAGAAACCGCGCGATCCTGAGCGCGCTGTCGTTCTGGTAGCGCACCCTGAGGGCGAGGGTCTTCAGTCCGCGGCTGAGCAGGAACGCCGCGTGCGGGTCCAGCGATCCGCCGAGGTGGTTGGCCTTGTGCCGGATGCGCTCGATCAGCTCGGCACCGCCTGCGACCGCGCCCGCCACGATGTCCGCATGGCCGTTCAGATACTTGGTGGCGCTGTGGATCGAAAGATCGAAGCCCGCCTCGATGGGGCGAAAATTGATGGGACTCGCGAAGGTATTGTCGATGATGGATACCAGGCCATGGGCGCGCGCGAATTCCACCACCGCATTGAGGTCGGCAACCTGCAGCAGCGGATTGGTCATGGCCTCCACGTAGATGGCCCGCGTGTTGGGCCGCAATAGCGCCTGCCAGCCATCGCGCCGGTCGGCGTCGATGAAATCCACCGCCAGGCCGAATTTGGCGAAGTCCCGGGTCAGCAGGTCATGGGTGCCGCCGTACAGGCAGCTCTGCGCCAGCAGGTGATCCCCCGCCGACAGCACCGTGAGCAGCGTCGTGGAGATGGCCGCCATGCCGCTGGCGGTGACCAGCGCGGCCTGCGAGCCTTCCAGGGCCGCGAGCTTGGCATGCAGCGCGAGCTGGCTCGGGGTGTTGTTGGTACGCAGGTAGCGCACATCGTGGTAGCTGCCTTCACCGCCGTACTCGTAGGTCGCGGACTGGAAGATCGGCATCTGCACCGCGCCCGCGATGCGCGGCAGCGGCTCGCCGGCGTGTACCAGCTTGGTTTCGATACGCATGGAGGATTCGGACATTGGTGGCTTCCGAAAGTGCGATTGTCACTCGAATACGCTACCGTGTCTGCATGCACGCGACCGAGCGCTTCTCCAGCCGGGTGGAGGATTACGTGCGCTCCCGCCCGAGCTATCCGAGCGCCGCCATCGATCTGCTCGCGAGCCGCTGCGGACTATCGCCCGCCGCCGTGGTGGCGGATATCGGCTCCGGCACCGGGATCCTCACCGAGCTGCTGCTCGCGAGCGGGGCGCAGGTCATCGGGGTCGAGCCGAACGACGCCATGCGCGCAGCTGCCGAGGCACGCTTGGGTGCTCGGGCGCGCTTTCGCAGCGTGAAGGGCACGGCGGAGGCTACCACGCTGCCGCCGGCCAGTATCGATCTGCTGGTCGCCGGCCAGGCCTTTCACTGGTTCGACGTCGACCAGGCACGCCGTGAGGCGCTGCGGCTGCTCAGGAGCGCTGGCTTCGCAGCGCTGTTGTGGAATGAACGCCCCCCCGAGGCGACGGCCTTCCTCGCCGACTACGAGGCGCTGCTGCTGCGCCATGCGGCCGAGTACGGACAGATCACGGCCCGCCGCGCGGACGAGGCGAGCATGCGCGCTTTCTTCGGCGGCGCCATGGAACTGGAAACGTTCCCCAACCGGCAGAGCTTCGACTTCGAAGGACTCAAGGGCCGGCTGATGTCCTCCAGCTATGCGCCCGAGCCTGGTCATCCGCAACACGAGCCCATGATGGCGGGTCTGCGGGAGCTGTTCGGCCGCCACCAGCACCGCGGGCAGGTGGTGTTTCCCTACCGCACGCTGGTGTATTTCGGACAACCGCAGCCCCCGGGGCGTTAGAGCGCCGCGGCCGCAAGCGCGGCTACGGCGGCAGCCGCCCCTTCAGATCCTGCAGCTCTTCGCGCAGGCGCTGCACCTGTTCTTCCAGGCGATCCAGACGCGCGGACGTTTCCCCAGCGGGGCTCGAGAGAGCAACCGTCTGCGGCTCGGGTGAGGCTGCCGGCAGCGCGACCGCGCCGCTGAACAGGTGCGCGTAGCGTGCATCGCGCCGTCCGGGCTCGCGCGGCAGGTGCACCACGAACGGGCCATCCGCGCGGGTCCGCAGGCTCTCGAGCGCCCCTTCAACCTGAGCGACGTCGGAGAACGGGGCCATGCGGCTCGCGCGAGTGCGCAGCTCACCGGGAGTCTGCGGGCCGCGCAGCAGCAGCTCGCACACGAGCGCGAGCTCCTGCGCGCTGAGCTTGAGTGTTCCGTACTCGGTGTTGCAGAAGCGGTGCTGGTATTTCGGAACCCGACTGCCGAAGCCGGACTTCTCGATCACGAAGTGCTTTCTGGCAAGCTGGTCCAGGGTGTCCTGAACCGTGCGCTCGTCCACCTCCATGACCGGATCGCGATTGCTCTTCTGGTTGCACGCATTCACCAGAGCGTTGAGCGACAGGGGGTATTGGTCAGGCGTCGTGATCTGCTTCTCGATGAGGCAGCCGATGACGCGCGCCTCGAGTGCCGACAGCTCGATGTTCATTGTTGCGGTCCGTTCACCACACGCGTACGCGATCCGCGGCAGCGAGGTACAGCTTCTGGCCCGGTTTGACGCCGAACGCGTCATACCACGCATCGAGGTTGCGCACCGTGTCGGCGCGATACTCGGCCGGGGCGTGGCCGTTGGTGACGATCCGCTGTCGCAAGGCGGGCTCGCGGATCTTCTGACGCCAGCTCTGCGCGAAGCTCAGGAAGAACAGCTGCCCGCCGCTGAAGCCGGCAGTCCCGGGCGCGGGCTGGCCCTTGAGCGTGCCCCGCCAGGCGTCGTACGCGACCGACAGGCCGGCGACGTCGGCGATGTTCTCGCTGAGCGTCTGTTTGCCGTTGACGGCGATGTCCGGGAAGGGCCGGTAGGCGTTGAACTGGGCGACCAGACGCGCGCCCGCCGCCTCGAAGTGCGCGAAGTCGCTCTTGGTCCACCAGTGCTTCAGCCGCCCGCTGGCGTCGAACAGCGCACCCTGATCGTCGAAACTGTGGCTGATCTCGTGGCCGATGACGGCGCCGGTCGCGCCGTAATCCATGACGGCCTCCCGCTGCGGGTCGAAGTAAGGCGGCTGCAGCATCGCGGCCGGAAAGTTGAGCGCATTCATCGCCGGAAGATTCACGGCGTTCACCGTCTGCGGCGTCATGCACCACTCGGAGCGATCGACCGCGGTGCCGAGCTTGGCGAGGTTGTAGTGCAGCTCGAACAGCTCGGCGCGCTGCGCATTGCCGAACGCGTCGCCGCGGATCACCTTCAGCCCCGCATAATCCCGCCACTTGTCCGGATAGCCGACCCCGACCTTCAGGGTAGTGAGCTTGGCTTTTGCCCTGGCGCGCGTCTCGGGTGCCATCCACTCGAGCCGGTCGATGCGCACCGCGAAGGCAGCCAGCAGATTGCGCACCATCGCCTCGGCGCGCGCTTTCTCGCTCGGCGGAAAGTAGCGCTGTACGTACAGCTTGCCCACCGCCTCGCCCAGCGCCGCGCTGGTCTCATCGACCGCGCGCTTCCACCTGGGGCGCAGCTGCGGCGTGCCCGAGAGCACCCGGCCGTGGAACTCGAAGTCCTCCTCGACGAAGGCTCTGGGCAGATACGCGGCGTTGCGCTCGATGGCGTGAAAGCGCAGGTAATCCTTCCAGCTCTCGAGCGCTTGACTCGCGGTGAGCGCGGACAGTCCGGTGAGAGCGCTCGGCTGCCATACCACGAACTCTTCCTGCCGCGCGAGGCCCGCGGCGCCGAAAAACGCTTCCCAGTCGAGGCCCGGTGCGCGCACCGCGAAGTCCCTGCGGGCCCAGTGATTGTTGCCCTTCAGTACCTGCTCGGATTGCGCGCGGTCCCAGTGCACCTGCGCCATGCGCCGCTCGAGGTCGAAGATGCGGGCGGCCTTGCCCTGCGCGTCCGGCAGATGCGCCAGCGCCAGCACGGCGGCGATATGCGCCTGGTACTTGGCGCGGATGGCGGCCATGTTCTGCGACGAATTGAGGTAGTAGTCGCGGTCCGGCATCCCCAAGCCGCCCTGCAGCAGGAACGGCAGGTAGCGGGCGGGATCATCCAGGTCCTGCGCCACCCACAGACCCAGCAGGTTCCCGGTATACAGGTTGGTGGCGTTGAGCACATCCACGTCCGCGCGCAGCGTGGCGCCGAGCGAACGCGCGAGCCCGGCGCGGTCCTTGACGGCATCGATGCTTCTCAAGGCAGGCTGCAACGGCTCGAGGCCCCGCTTCTCGATCGCCTCCTCATCCATGAAGCTCGCGTAGTAGTCGCCGATCTTGCGCGCCTCGGAGCCGGCGGGCGCACCGGCGGTGTTGCGGACCAGTTCCGCGGTACGTTCCGCGGTAAGCTCGGTGAGTTGCTCCCCCGGACCGTAGCTGCTGCGATCGGGCGGAATCTCGGTCGCCTTGAGCCAGGCACCGTTGGCGTAGCGGAAGAAGTCATCCCCGGGCGCAACAAGGCGGTCGATGCCGGCAAGATCCACGCCGTGGGGGCTCTGGGCCGGCGTTGCCGCCGGCGATGCGGCGCCGAGCGCGCCGGTGGCGAGCTGCAGGCCGGCAACCGCCACTGTCGGGGTGAGCGCGCGCCAGGGGATGGAGCGAGGAGGGCGGATCATGGTGCTGGTTTCCAAAATGGTCGCGGTGCACGCGCCAAGGCGGGCAAGTCTACACGACGGCCGGGGTGTTGAATCCCGCCGCGCGCTGCGTGAATACTGGCGCTCATCATGAGCCGGCAGGCCGGGCGATCGTGCGCGAGCGCGTGCTGCTCGCTGGCGCACGGCCCGGCGAGTCAGCAGGGCATAAGGAGCTTGTAATGAGTGCGGCTATCATGCTCAGGTCGTTCGCGGCGGTGCTGGGGTGCGTGCTGGGCGTCGCGGCGGCGCGCGCCGAAACGCCCTGGACCGCCACACTCACTCAACAGGCTCTGACTGCCGGCTACCCGGCCACGCTGCCGCCCAACGTGTCGTTGGTTCTGGGGTTGGCCCCCGGGGGTAAGAGCGTCCCGGTCAAACAGCTCGTCACGCGAGCTGAGCAAAAGGTCCGGACCTTCAACGTCAGTGTCGCCCATCACCGGGATCTGGTCATTTTTTCCGTCGATGAGGGAACGCAGGCGACCGTCGCCTACCTCCTGGCCCCGGGCGGCAAGCTGCGCAAGGCCATCTCCTACCAGATCGGGGCTGAGCCGCGGCGGCTGTCCGCCTCCGAGGCGCGCGCCGGTTTCGCGGCCGAGGTCCGCTACTGGTCCAGCCGCGCTCATGAGGGCGTGCTGAGCCCGGCGCACTGAGCGGACCGTTCAGCGGCGGTGACGGCTCAAGGGGGCGGCCCGTGCTAGATTAGGGTGGATTGCGAGGAGGACCAGCCGTGAACGCCTGTGACGAGAGCGTGGCCGCCGCAACAGCCGCAATAGCCGCAACAGAGCGCACCAGGGCCGCGCGCCCATCGGCGCCGCCTGCTGCCGAGGGGCCGCAGCAGCCGCCGACCGAAGCCGGTCCCCTCGAGCGCAGCTCTCTTGATTACTGGCTCCTGTCCAAGCTGCGCTCGCTGCTGGGGAATCCGCCGGTGGAGTTCGCGGTGCGCAGCGGCACGCGGGTGGGGCCCGCAAGCGCGACGGCGGTGGCACGCGTGACCTTCGCCAGCCGCGCGACCCTGACCTCCATTCTGGCCGATCCATGGCTGCGCTTCGGGGATGCGTACAGCGACGGCAGGGTCACCGTCGAGGGTGACCTGGTGAGCCTGCTCGAGACCGTCTATCACGCGAGCGGCATGGGCGGCGAGCGGCGTGTATCGCTGCTGCGCCGCGCCGCCGGCGTCCTGCGCCGCCGCCACCTCAACTCGCTCGCCCGCTCGCGCGACAACATCCATCATCATTACGACATCGGCAACGATTTCTACGCGCTGTGGCTCGGCAGCAGCATGGTGTACACCTGCGCCTACTACCCGACCCCTGCCGCGACGCTCGACGAGGCACAGTTAGCCAAGATGGATCACGTCTGCCGCAAGTTGCGCCTCAATGCCGGCGAGAGCGTGGTGGAGGCAGGCTGTGGCTGGGGCACGCTGGCCCTGCACATGGCGCGCCACTACGGGGTGCGGGTGCGCGCGTTCAACATCTCACACCAGCAGATCGTGTATGCCCGCGAGCGGGCGGCGCGCGAGGGCCTCGGCGCGCGCGTGGAGTACGTGGAGGACGACTATCGCAACATCACCGGTCATTACGACGCCTTCGTGTCGGTCGGCATGCTCGAGCACGTGGGCCTGGCGAACTATCCGGCGCTCGGGCGCGTCGCGCACCGCTGCCTGGGCGGGCGCGGTCGCGGGCTCATCCACTCGATCGGTCGCAACCGCCCGGCGACGCTGCAGCCGTGGATCCAGAAGCGCATCTTCCCCGGGGCCTACCCGCCGTCGCTCGGGGAGATGACGCGCATCTTCGAGCCCTGGAACCTGTCCATCCTGGACGTCGAGAACCTGCGCCTGCACTATGCGCAGACGCTGCGTCACTGGCTCGGCCTCTACGACGCCGCCAGCGAGCGCGTGCGCGAGATGTTCGACGACCGGTTCGTGCGCATGTGGCGGCTGTATCTTGCCGGCTCGGTGGCGGCGTTCACCACCGGCACCCTGCAACTGTTCCAGGTTCTGTTTGCGCCCGGCGAGA
>Ga0209155_1000555_pt1 | contig 17850 bp, 15 predicted proteins | sample GraSoiAngelo_122_FD_185879 | JGI IMG/M metagenome (GOLD analysis project Ga0209155, IMG submission 185879) | Grasslands soil microbial communities from the Angelo Coastal Reserve, California, USA - 14_0927_02_20cm (SPAdes) (version 2) | ecosystem: Environmental > Terrestrial > Soil > Grasslands ... | reverse complement strand
TTAGGACGCGCCTCAAGGAAACGGAATGCCGGTCAAACCGCTGCGCGTAGCTGAATACTTTTGCGAACGCCCCGATCGAGAGAATCTGCACTCCCAGCAGCGTGAAGATTACGCCGAAAATCATGGTGTGAATGTCGAGTACCACGTGAGAAGAAATCTGTCGCGGTCCTGGCAGCAGCCAAAACACTAGTGCGAGCCCAGCAAACACCAGTGCGCTGCCCGGCAGCAGGAAAAGCCAGTTCGGCGCGTATAACAGCATAAACCGCAGGCTACGCCAGCCATCGCGAAAACTGCGCAGATGCGGCGCGCGCCCGCGCTTATCGGGCCACAGCACGATGGGAATCTCCGCCATGCGCGCCCCGATTTGCGCGGATTTGATGACCATCTCCAGAGCGAATTCCATCCCTGAACTTCGCAGGTCCAGGCGGTCGTAGAGGCTGCGTGTGAATCCCCGCATCCCGCAATAACCGTCTCCGATGTGCGCATGAAATAAAGTATTGAGTACAGCCGTCAGGCCGGGATTGCCGAAATACCTGTGAAGCGGCGGCATGGCCCCCGGCTTGATTCCTCCCCGGAACCTGTTGCCCAGCACGATGTCATTGCCCTCGCGCAGCTTTTCCACGAATCGAGGCACGTCGCTGAAGTCGTAGCTGTCGTCCGCGTCCCCCATAATAATGAAGGGACCTCGCGCGCCGGCAATCCCTGCTCGCAGTGCCGCACCGTACCCGCGCTGCGTCACACGAATCACCCGCGCGCCATGCTCTTCCGCAATCTCAATCGAACCGTCCGTCGACCCGTTGTCCGCAACCACCACTTCGCCGCTTAGCCCTGCCTCCTGGAGCGCCTTCCTGGCTTTGTCCACGCAGTACGCCAGCGAATTCGCTTCATTGAGGCATGGGATCACCACGGACACTTCAACCGGACGAGTTTCGCCGGTCGCTTCACGCAGCGCGCTGTCAGAAACCAGCGTTGTCTTCATGCGAGCCCATGATAACTCGCCCCGTTCAAATTTTCATTACGCCAGTTTGCGGTCTTCTTCATCGCGGCTAGGGCTGTGACAGCCCTCGCGCGCACGCTCGAGCGCGGTCGAGCAGCAATTGGCGTTCTCGGCCGTTGCGTGTGAGCGATGCGGCGCGCTCGAACTCTGCCTGCGCCTCGGGGAAGCGGCGAAGCTTGAAAAGAAAGTCGCCGCGAACGCTGGGCAAGAGATGGTAGGACTTGAGAGACGGCTCCGAAGCCAGCGCGTCGACGAGCTCAAGTCCAGCGGCCGGACCCAAGGCCATGGCGTACGCGACCGCGCGATTTAGTTCCACGATGGGCGAGGGCGTAAGCTCTGCGAGCGCGTCATAGAGCGAGGCGATTCGTCGCCAATCCGTTTCCGCCGCCGTACGCGCGCGCGCGTGACACGCGGCGATAGCCGCCTGCAGCGCATATGCACCAGACGCCCCTCCAAGCTGCTCGGTACGCTCAAGTGCCGCGAGACCGCGATGGATTAGGAGTTGATCCCATCGCGCGCGGTCTTGGTCCAGCAGTAGGATCGGTTCCCCCGACGGACCAGTTCGTGCTCGCGCGCGGGACGCCTGAATCTCCATCAGTGCGACCAACCCGTGAACCTCCGGCTCATTCGGAGCGAGTCCGGCCAGGATTCGTACGAGACGCAGCGCATCCTCGCAAAGCGCAGGGCGCATCCAGTCGTCCCCGGACGTTGCCGAGTAGCCTTCATTAAACACCAAGTAGATCACTTCCAGAACAGACGACAAACGGGCGGAAAGGTCGGGCCCGCGGGGAACTTCAAAGGGGACGCTCGCCTCGCTGAGAGTCCTCTTGGCCCGGACGATGCGCTGCGCGACAGTCGGTTCGGGTACCAGGAAAGCGCGTGCAATTTCGTCGGTGGTTAAACCTCCGAGCAAACGAAGCGTTAGCGCAACACGCCCTTCCGTAGAAAGGACCGGATGAGAAGAAATGAATACGAGGCGAAGAAGATCATCGCCGATGTCATCGTCTTGCGCGATTTCAAAATCCGCCACAGCCGCCTCTTGTTGCGTCTTGAGCTCGCGACCCAATTCTTCATGTTTGCGTTCGAGAAGTTTGTTCCGGCGAAAGTTATCGATCGCGCGATGCTTCGCGGTGGCCATGAGCCAGGCGCCTGGGTTATCCGGGATGCCCGACTCTGGCCATTGTTCGAGTGCGGCGACTAGAGCGTCTTGCGCGAGCTCCTCGGCAAGGCCGACGTCGCGCACAATGCGCGTCAGCCCGGCGATGATCCTGGCCGACTCGATTCGCCAGACCGCGTCAATCGCGCGATGTGTGTCGGTAGCCGTCACGGCTACCCATCACACCATCTTCAATCCGCTCCTGCAAGTCGAGCGTGGCAAATATACGTTCGTGGTCATTCGCAGGCGCGTGCGAACTCTTCCGGCCCGAAAATCTGGCGAATTTCCGTCTCGCCTTCCCACCCTGGCCAGTATTTCTTGTGCAGTTCCATGAAGCGCTGCGCCCCTTCGATGGCCTCTTCTTTCGACTTCAAATCAAAGATCGCATACCCGCCGATGACTTCTTTGGCCTCGGTGAAAGGCCCGTCGATCTTCGTTAGCTGCCCTCGAGAAAGCCGGATGCGCGTGCTTACCGCGGTGGGGGCCAGCGCGCCGCTTGCGACCCTCGTGCCGGCTTTGTTTGCCTCTTGCCCGAGCTTGTCGATGGCGTCCATTAACGCTTGGGGTGGCCGGCCTGAACTCTCAGACGACTTAACTATCATCATGAATCGCATCGTCACATCTCCCTTTTTTGATTCGAAGCTACTTCTGCTTTCAAGGCTGCGGCACGCCGCAACGATTACAACTAAGCCGTCGTGGCCTTTTCCTCGTGCATGCACGTGTCCGCTTCATAGATCTGCCGAAGCTCGCACTCACCCTCGCCAACGACCTGTAGGAAATCTTTCGCCAATTGGATGGCCTCCGCCTTGGAGTTTGCCCGAAGGATGGCAAAACCGCCGACGAGTTCCTTCGCCTCCGTAAACGGGCCATCGGTGACCGTCACCTTCCCGCTCGAGTTGCGCACCCGCGCGCCAAGTGCGCTGGGCAGGCAGCCTTCGGTCGCCAACAACCAGCCGGCCTTAAAACCTTCCTTAACAAGTTTGCCCATTTTGGCCATCTCCTCTTGTGAGGGAGGAACGCCCCTTTCCACGCTCTTATACATGCTTAGGAATTTCATATTGTCTTCTCCTTGTTTTGAGTTCGAAGCCGCGCCCAGCAAAACGGCCGCGGTCTCCTACGACTAAACCTGTTTGACTGTGGCCTGAAAAACCCGGCCTCTATAAGCACGACGAACGGCTCTCTGCGAAATCGACACTGCCAAGACGTTTTTTTGAGGCGGCTGCAATTTCATGATCCCTGGCGCTGCATGGACTGCGCCTGCATCTCGGAAAACCCCGCTGCGGCTTCCTTGACATCCGCCGGGAAGTCCGAGAACTCCTGTACCTGGCGAATCTCTATAGTCTCGTTCTCCGACCCGGGGCACCGTTTGGCCCATTCGATCGCCTCTTCCCTCGACTTCACCTGAATCATCCAGTACCCGCCAACGATCTCCTTCGCTTCGACGAAGGGTCCGTCGGTCACTTTGGGTTTCCCTCCGGAGAAAGAGACCCGCGCGCCCATCGAAGGTGGGTGCAGGCCATCGAGTGCCAGCAGCACGCCCGCCTTCTGCAACGATTCGTTGTACTTCATCATCGCAGCTACGGCCTTCGCGTCGGGCATGGTCCCCGGCTCGGCCTTCTCGTATCCCTTCGGGATCATCAGCATCATGAATCGCATGGTTGTGTCTCCTTCTCGTTTAAGCCCAAAAACTGGGTTTTCCGCCCGTCTCCCACCAGCCAAACTTGCCTCTACTTATACGTCGAGCGACCGCCAATGAAATCGACAGCTTCGGTATTTTTTCTGAAAAAGATTGTTACGGATTTGCCTGTCAAAACACCGCATCTGCCCGGATCCCACACTGTCCTAGCCGCCCATGCCGCCAAGCAAGGGCCAGATGGATGCCACAATTTGTGGCAAGTGCTGCAAACATCTTGCATTTTCAGCAAAATACGTCGGCACGCATTGCCAGCCCGCCAGGATAACCGGGCGCAATACCTCTAACACAACCCATGCCGTCCCGTCGAAAAGGTTCCATCCATGTGCCGCCCCATCGGCCTTGCAAAATAAAGTGGCAAGCGCGACCCCAACAATGGCCGCTCCCACCATTCTTTCCCAGTTCCGAGAGCTAGTAAGTTGTCCGTTCATGGCCGCCTCCCGTTTTTCCTTTCTTCTTGGCTCTACCTATATGTCGATTGAGGGGCCACGAAATCGACAGTTTCCGTATTTTCTTAAGACTATTCCTTAAGTTCGAGTCCTGTTTAGTTGCGTCCGACTTGCGCTAAAGTACTTGGTGAATCACAAATGGAAAATACGACCGACACTTTGAAAGCAGACACGCCGGGCAAGCTTATCCCTGATCCTTGGGAAGCCGCATATTTGCGCTTCGAAACGCCCGAGCAGGAAATTCAAAAATTTATCGCGCGCCTCAATCGATTGGGCGCGCCGCAATGGCCGCGCGACGCCGAGATCGTCGAGCTTTTTTGCGGCCGCGGAAACGGCTTGATGGCTCTTGATCGCCTCGGCTTCACCCGCATCGAGGGCGTGGACCTCTCGCCCCGCCTCCTGGGGCAATTCAAGGGCTCCGCGAAATGCACGCTTGCTGATTGCCGCCAGCTTCCCTTCCCTGATCGCAGCAAGGACGTCCTGATTGTTCAGGGCGGTCTGCACCATCTCCCCGCCTTGCCTGACGACCTCGATCGAACTTTCTCGGAAATGCAGCGCGTCCTGCGAAAAGATGGCCGTGTCATGTTCGTCGAACCGTGGCGAACGCCCTTTTTGACTTTCGCGCACTTTATTTCCGAACTCCCTCCTGTGCGAAGAATTTCCAGCAAGATGGACGCCTTCGCCACCATGACCCATTACGAGCGCCGCACCTACAAGCAATGGCTCGGCCAGCCCGAACTCATCAAGAAAACTGCCCGCGCTCACTTCGTCACCGTGCACGAGCATTTCGCTTGGGGCAAATGGAATTTCGTCGGTACTCCCCGTTAACACGCTCGAATCGACTCGCAATCGAATTCCCACTTCCAGCTTGCTTTTTCTCTTCCCCCCGATATGATGACTCCGTTTCACGCATCCCTCGAGATCCCACATTGTCTGGCATAACGGAAGCCTCTTCAATAACTGACGCTCCGGGCGCGGCTGGCCGTGGCCGTCTGCTCCAGGTTCTTGGCATGTGGTTTGGTATGGCCGCGGCCATCGGAAACACCATCGCCGCTGGCATCGTTCGAACGCCTGGCGACGTCGCCAAACTTCTTCCCAACGTCTGGATGTTTCTCGGCGTTTGGATTCTCGGCGGACTCTACGCATTTTCCGGCGCATCTTCCATGGCGGAGCTTGGCGCAGCGATTCCCCGCAGCGGCGGCCAGTACAATTTTTCTCGCCGCGCCCTCGGTGATTACGCTGGATTCATCGTCGGCTGGAGCGACTGGCTTTCCACTTGCGGCACCGCCGCCGCCGTCGGTATCGTCATCGCCGAATACAGCGGCCACCTTTTCCCCATTCTCGCCGGCAACACAAAAGTAGAAATCATTTCCATTGCCATCATCTGCGGATTCGGAATCTTGCAATGGCGCGGGATTCGCTGGGGCAGCGGCGCGCAACTTTCCACTGCCGCGATGAAGACCGGCGCCTTTTTCGTTTTGGTGCTCGCTTGCTTTCTTCTCGGCGGCCCGGCGCACAAAACGGCGGTGCAATCCGCTTCGTCATCGCTTCGTTTGCCCACTGGGTGGCCCCTGGCAATTGCCGTCATGCTCGGTTTGCAGGCCGTGATTTACACTATCGACGGCTGGGACGGCGTCATTTATTTTGGCGAGGAAGTCCGCAATCCCGGCCGCGACGTTCCGCGCGCCATCTTCGGCAGCGTCTTCTCCATCATGGGGATTTATCTACTTTTGAATCTCATCGCGCTCTATATTTTGCCGATGAAGGAAATCGCCGGAAATAATTTCGTTCTTGGCGCCGTCGCCGACCGCGTCTTTGGAACTCTTGGCGACCCCATCATTCGCTCGATCATGATCATTTCCATGTTGAGCTGTCTAAACGCCAATCAGCTTTTCTGTTCGCGCACTCTCTATGCCATGAGCTGCGATGGACTGTTTTTCCGCCGCACCACGCAAGTCAATGCCGGAGGAACTCCAACCGTCTCTCTGCTCCTCAGTACGATTGTCGGCGTCCTCTTTGTCCTTGTTTCCTTCCTCAGCGCCAATGCCTTCGAACGCATCATCGCCATGCTGTCGTTCTTTTTTGTCGCCAACTATACGCTTTCCTATTTTTCTCTCTTCGCGTTGCGCAAGCGCGAGCCGCAGATGGCGCGGCCCTACCGCGCGTGGGGATATCCGTGGTCCACGGGAATCGCCCTCGCCGCTTCCGTGCTCTTTCTAATTGGTTCGATCGTCACTGACCAGAAGAACGCGCCGTTGGCCCTGAGTATGCTCGTGTTGAGCTATCCCGTCTTTCGCGTTTTGAAGTTGGTCACACAGCGTGCCGACGCGCTCGCTGGAAAAAGTTCTTAGCTCACTTTTTCTGCAATCGACTTGCCCTGCATAAACAGCAGCAAATAATCTTTCCCGCCCGCCTTCGAATCTGTCCCGGACATGTTGAATCCGCCGAACGGGTGTGCTCCGACCATCGCGCCGGTGCACTTCCGGTTCAGATAAAGATTGCCGACGTGAAACGTCTCTTCCGCTTTCCGGATTTTTTCCGGATTCTTTGAGTACACCGCGCCCGTCAATCCAAATTCCGTATTGTTTGCAATTTCCAGCGCCTGGTCAAAACTCTTCGCCTTGATCACTGCCAGCACCGGTCCGAACACTTCTTCCTGCGCCAGCCGCGCCTTCGGATCCACATCCGCGATAATCGTCGGCTCGATGAAGTAGCCGTCGCCCGCCGCGCGCTTCCCGCCCGTCAGCAGCTTCCCCTCCTTCTTTCCCACTTCGATGTAATCCAGAATCGTTTTCATCGCCGACTGGCTGACCACTGGCCCCATGTAATTGTTGGGATCGTCGCTCGGTCCCACCGTGATTTTCTTCGTGCGCTCCACCAGCTTCTGCACAAACGTGTCGTAAATTTTCTCGGAGACAATCGCGCGCGAGCACGCCGAACATTTCTGCCCCTGATAGCCGAAGGCCGCTTGTACCGTGCCTTCCACCGCCGACTCAATGTCCGCTTCTTCGTCCACCACGATGCCGTCCTTGCCGCCCATTTCCAGCACCGTGCGCTTGATCCACATCTGCCCCGGTACCGTCTTACCGGCCAGCTCGCTGATACGCAGGCCCACTTCCTTCGATCCCGTAAACCCGATGTACCGCGTCTTCGGATGCTGCACCAGCACGTCCCCGATCACGCTCCCCGGCCCGGTGATGAAGTTCACCGCTTCCTTCGGAATGCCCGCCTCAAAAAGGATATCGATGAATTTCGCCGCGATCGTCGGCGAGTCCGCCGCCGGCTTCAGCACCACGGTATTGCCCGTAACCAGCGACGCCGCCGTCATTCCCGCCATGATCGCGCTTGGAAAATTCCACGGCGGAATGATCACGCCCACGCCCAACGGAATATAGACCAGGTAGTTGCGCTCGCCGCGCATCGGTACCAGCTTTTGCGGCTCGCCCAATCGCAGCATTTCGCGCCTGTAGTATTCAAGGAAGTCAATCGTTTCCGCGATGTCCGCATCCGCTTCCGTCCACGTCTTGCCCACTTCGTAGCACACCAGCGCGTTCAGCTCGAACTTCCGCTCCCGCACAATCTGCGCCGCGCGAAAAAGAAAATTCGCCCGCTCCTGCGGCGAAACTTTCTTCCACGTATCAAAATACTTGTGGGCGTCTTCGACTGCCTTTCTGGCCATGTCCGCCGTGGCATTCTGGAAAACACCGATAATTTCCATCGGATGCGACGGGTTCGTCGACGTGCGCTTCTCCGTTGTGGTCACCTTTTTGCCATTCAGCCACATCGGATATTCACGCCCAAATTCCGCCTTCACCTTTTTCAGCGCCTCTTGCATGCGCGTCCGGTTTTCCGGCTTCGAGAAATCGATGAACGGCTCATTGGTGAATTCGGAAACGTGGACAATCTTTTCGGCAGTAGCCATGACGGGTCCCTCCTCGGTGTGCAGACACCCATTCTACTGCGCTTGCAAACCACCGGACAAGCCAGCCCCTGCCACTCATTCAATCTGACCCGCTGCCTCTGCGGCAAAACGCATTTTGGTCTCGCGGGAAGCGAACGTTGAAAGAAGACCCCGCCCCTCTCCTCGCATCGGCCCTTCGCAGTCCAGGGCTCTTAGGCCATTGCACGGATACACAGTGAGCTCTACTCCTTTGTTTTCTTCTGCTTGCAAATTCATTCGAACAAATGATGTCAATTCACTGAATACTAGTACTATAACTATACTTGACAAAACATGTAATTCATGTAGCATGGATTGTGAACTCTCGACTGCGCCCTCGCGGAACTCCCCCTTATCACTCCCGCTTCCAGTCCCATTTCGGGTCTCACCTCTCCCTCATCTCGAAACAATCCGCCCCTTTCTTTTCATACACTTATGTGGAACCCATTTCGCAACCCGTTTGTTTTCACATTCATGTATGGAATGGGGGTACCCCCATCCCTCTCGAAAGTGAGTCACAGCCAAATCGCTGCGGGGAATGCCACGTCGTGAAAACCGATGTACGATACGGTTCGATTCGCTTGGCCTAAGGTGAAGTGCAGGAACTATGACTGCGAAAACGTATTCGGTAGTTTTCCTTTTCTCGTCCTTTATCTTTGCGGCGCAGGATGTCACGGCGCCCGTGCTCGTTGAAAACGAGCCTCTTCATCATGTAGTGCTGAAGAATGAGTCCGTGGTCGTCGTTCATCTGACTCTGCCGCCCGGCGAGCGCACGCTTTACCATACTCATACGCACGACCGCGTCGCCATTCCCCTCTCGAGCACCTCGATCACGCAGCAAGTCTGGAACGAGAAGGAAGGCCCGCCATCGCGTTCCGAACCTGGAGCTTTTTCAGCGCTCACTCTCGCCGGCAGCTCGTACACGCACCGGGTCCACAACGTAGGCGCGAATCCCTATGATGTGCTGGACGTCGAGCCTCTGGTGCGTCCGCAATCGCCGTCGCCAGTCACTGCCGCAACTGTTGCCGCGGAAAATCCCAGCGCCCGCATTTACAACTGGATCCTCGCGCCCGGCGCCACCTCCGCGATGCACACGCATGTACGCCCGTACCTCATCGTCGCCGTTACAGGATTCACCTTGAAAATGACTCCGCCCGACGGCCAATCCATCAAGCACGAGATCAATCGCGGCGATTTCCATTGGGTGGACGCCAAGGTCACTCACACTCTCGCTAACGCAGGGAGTGCCGAAGGACAAATTGTAGAGGTTGAACTGAAATAGCTGTAAATCAGAGAAGAAGAAAAGTCGAGCGTCTTCCATGATCGAAGACTTATCCCGTTACCATCAACCCGTCAGCAAGCTGTTCCGCCGTTCATCCGCTAGGGGCGACTGGGAGAAGTACCGCCTGAGCCAGGAGCAGCTCGAATTCTTCCGCGAAAACGGTTACCTAAAGGGCGTTCGCATTCTGACCAACGAGCAGGTGGAAGCTCTGCGTACAGAATTGGAACAATTGATGGGTCCGGCGCACCCCGGCCAGCATTTATTCCACGAATACCATTCCAACGAATCGACGGACCCGAACCGCGTAGTTTTTCACGCCCTCGGAGCCTGGCGCGTTTTGCCCGGCTTCCACGATCTGCTCTGGAACCCCGCGTTCCTGGTACCGGCATCGCAATTGCTCGGCGGTCCAGTGCGCTTCTGGCACGACCAGCTCTTTTGCAAACCGGCGCGCCATGGCGGAGTGGTGGCCTGGCACCAGGATTATTCGTACTGGACGAGAACGACGCCTTTGGCCCACCTCACTTGCTGGATTGGCTTGGACGATTCCACGCGGGAAAACGGCTGCTTGAATTACGTTCCCGGAAGCCACAAGTGGCCAGACTTGCCCAAACCGGTTCTGACTGGAGAAATGGACGGCATCCGTGACAGTCTGCCGGAAGACTTGAAAGAAAAATTCAAGCCCGTGGCCATCGAATTGAAAAAAGGAGAGAGTTCCTTTCACCATGCGCGAACGATGCACGGCTCGCGCGCGAACGATACGCCCGCTCCGAGGCGCGCCACGGTGATCAACGTTTTTCGCGACGGCGTCATGTCGAACGCTGATGAACCGCTGCTCGCTGGCGTTCCCGTAATTCCTCGCGGCGAGAAAATGGACGGCCAATTTTTTCCGCTGCTGTTCGAGCCGGCTTAAACGCGACGAAATGTTTACGGGTACAGCGCTAACGAGCTGGTTCGAGAATGAGTTTCTGGATGCGCCAGTTCAAGAGTTCGGCGACGTACAGCTCGTCCGCGGAGGGACAAGCAATTTCGTGAATCCATCCGAACTGGCCGGGCTGTTTGCCGGATTTGCCGAGGACGCCGAGGACTCTTCCATCAAGAGAAAGTTTGTAGATGCGGCCGGGAAAAGCGTCGGAAGTATAGAGGACTTGATTTGGTCCGGGCGTGATGCAGAGAGTCCAGGGCGCGCCGGGAGACATCGTGCCAGTTGTGGACGCAGGTTTGTTGCCGATGGCGGGGCGGGCGTCGGCGGGCGCGGGAACATCGATTGTGAATTGGCGGAGAAACTTTCCGTCGGTATTGAAAACCTGGATGCGGCGGTTGCCGCGGTCGGCGACATAAATGTTGTTCTGCGCATCGACGGCGATGCTGTGCGGGACGTTGAACTGGCCGGGCTGATCGCCGGGTTCGCCCCAGGACTTGAGCCAATTGCCGTCCTTATCGATTTTGGCGATGCGTGAATTGACATAGCCATCGCTGATGTACGCGTTGCCGGAAGCGTCCCAGGCAACGTCGGTGACCTGGCGAAACATTCCATCGACGGGAAGAAGCGGCGGCTTGACGTGCTTGAGCGGCTCGGTGCCTTCGTCGGAAGCTTCCTGCTTGCGGCCGAAGACCAAAACGACGCGTCCTTCGGGATTGAACTTGATGATCATGTCGGAGCCTTTGTCGGTGACCCAGATGTTGTCGTCCTTATCGACTTTGACAGTGTGAGCGAAAGACCAGGCGTAAAGATGATGGCCGATTTCGCGGAGAAATTTTCCGTCGGGCGCAAATTCGAGGAGTTGCGCTGCAGCGGCACCGTAGGCGGGGCCGGTAGTGTTGCCGCGGGAGAAAACGAAGACGTGACCCTTCGAATTGGCGGCGACGCCGGTGGCTTCGCCGAGATAAATATCGGGCGGAAGTTTCAGAAAGTCAGGAACGGAGTGGAAACGAATTTCCGGCGGTTGCTGGGCGAAAAGAGGAACGGCCGCGAAAAAGAGCAGAACAAAAATACGACGTTTCATATGATGGAACCTCGTGATTTCGCTATTTTGCTTCCGCATCATACGTGGGCTTACAGAATCAGTCGCCTGTTAAGACCTTGTACTGGGCCGGGGTGAGCGGAACGACGGAGAGGCGGCCCTGGCGGACGAGCGGTGAATCGGCGAAGAGCCTATTGGATTTTATTTGCGCGAGAGAGATTGTTTTGGCGAGCGGCTTTCCGGCTTTGATTTCGACGGCGGGATTTTTGGGATTGGAGACGTCGACGGAAACGACGGTGGCCGTGCCGACCGCGCTCTTGTGGTCCCCGGTTTCGTAAATGATCAGCCTGTCTCCTGGCGTCATGCCGCCAAGATTCCTCAAAGCCACGGGATTGTGAACGCCGTCCCACACGGTGACTTTGTCGCGCTGAAGATCAGCGAACGAGTATTCGGATGGTTCGGTCTTGAGCAAATAGTCGGACATTGAGGCCTCGCTATTGGTTGGCAGTGCCCGAACATTCTACACGCGTACTTACAAGAACGGAGAATGAAACCCAGAGACACAAAAAAGACGAGTCGTTGTTTTGCATGGGCCTGATTGGACGCTTGAATCCCCTGTTGAACTGAGGTGTATCCCTGAGAGGGAAGTTCTTTTGTCTGTCGAAATAGGTCGCGGCTTTCTGCGGGCGGCCCATTACTGACCGTATCAGGTTCTGGATAGTGAAGAACGGTGACACAATCTACGCGAAAATTGTGGAAAGCACCGCCAGCCAAAAACTAGACATGGATGCCTCGATCTTGTGCCCAATCACAAGTGCGGTCTACGGGACCGCGAGAATTGTCATGTTCAGTCAGCGCATTTGGCTCCTCGCATAGACTGACCGAACGTCTGAACAAATCTTCTCTTAACAAAGTCACTCCAACTTTGAGTTGGTTAGCTCTGCCGTGGAAAAGGGCACTCCGCCCGGGTCGAGCGCCACCTAAATGTGAACTTAGCGGTGGCGAAGATTTTGGCGTGGGACGCAAAGCTAAGAAACCTAAAACAATCGTAACGAGGGATCCTATCTATATTAGAAATCGAAGAGAGATTCCTCGACTGCGCAGGCCGACATTCCGCAGGAGCGGAATGCAGCAAAAAGGATCGGCCTGCTCCGCTCGGAATGGCAGTTGTGCCCTGCGGTGGTCATGAGCGTTTCATCGCGATAAAGGTTCAGCCCACACCCGAGTCGAGGAGGACCATCGCAATAGCCGTAAGGAGAAGAGCCATCAGGAGTGCACATGCGAACGAAAAAATTAATCGAAACGGATAAGTCCGCAGAAGTGTGCTAATGCAGCTCTGTGGCCCAATCTGATCGGTGTTTCGCGTTGGAATAAGCCAAGCCGCGAGGAACGGAAGCGTGACGCCAACCAAAAGAGCTGCGGTCATGCGCATCGCGAGGTGTGACGGCAGGTTCCCCATGCAGGTCCAACAGACGAGCTTGGCGTCAACTTCCTCTCGCAGGCCCCGGTATACAAGTAAGAGCCAACCTGAGAGACAGCCCGTCATCATCGCGGAAACGTATCGCAAAAAAAGAGTGAGCTTTGTGCCTCTCACCATCGTTGCTGCCTAGACAGGATCTTAGCGCAGGTCGCGGATGATTTCGCGGGCGGCGTTGGCGCCGCTTGTGCCGGTGAGACCGTTGCCGGGATGCGTGCCCGAGCCGCACAGAAAGAGGCCGCGGATAGGCGTTTTGTAGCGCGCCCAATCGAGAACGGGCCGCATAGTGAAGAGCTGATCAAGCGCAAGCTCACCATGGAAAATGTGGCCGCCGGTGAAGCTGTACGAGGTTTCCAGATCCTTAGGCGTGATGACCTGCATGCCTTCGACCAGGCTGGGGAGATCCGGCGCATAGTTGGAAAGAGTTCGAATGACGACCGAGCCGAGCTCCCGCCGGCAGAGGTCCCAATCCCCTTCCCTCAATTCATAAGGAGCGAATTGCACGCAGGCGGAGAGGATGTGCTTGCCTTCGGGCGCGAGTTCGGGATCGAGAATCGTGGGAATGACAACGTCGAGATAGGGCGCTGGAGAAAATTCTCCGTACTTGGAGGCGTCAAAGGCGCGCTCGAGATAATCAATATCGGGGCCGATGTGGATGCGGCCGGAGAGTGCTTCCAGAAAACCCTCGGTTGGATCGAGCGCGGAAAAAGTGGGGAGACCACCGAGAGCGAGATTGACTTTGGCGACCGTGCCATTCGACCGGAAATTCTTGAGGCGATTGGCGAAGGTGGGGTCGAGCTGGGACGGATCGATGAGATGGAAAAAAGTGCGTTTCGGATCCAAGCCGGAGGCGACGGCATCGACAGCGATCTCTTCGCCATTGGTGAGCACGACGCCGGTAACCGCGCCGTCTTTGATGCGAATGTGCTGGACTTCCGCGTCGGTGCGAATTTCCGCGCCGGCTTGCTTGGCCGATTCGGCAAGAGCGCGCGTGAAGTTGCCAAGCCCACCGCGTGGAAAAGAAGCGGTTCCTACGGGATGGGTGTCGGAAGCGGCGCGAAGAAGAAGGACAGCGGTGGAACCAGCGGACCATGGGCCGAGAGCCGTGCCGAAGATGCCGCGTGCGGCAATGACGGCGCGGATCAGCTCGGTTTCAAAGAATTCGGAAACGAAGTCCGCAACGGCCATGGGTGCCCAGCGAAGAAGATCGAAGATTCCCTTCTTGCCCAGCATGCGAACGTTGCGGCCGGTCTTGAGCAGTGTCCAGAGGTCCTCGGGAGTGGGTTTGTCGATCGCGGGCGGCGTAATCGAAACGAGCTGGTCGAGGACTCCGGTGAGATGATCGAGCGCGTCCGCAAATTCCATGTACTTTAGGGAATCCCGTTCGGAAATTTTCGCAATGCCGCGAGCGGTCTTGGCGTTATCGTTCCAGAAAAGAAGCGAGCCGCCATCGGGCATGGGAGCGAAAATACGCGGGCCGGGATAAAGTATTTCGCAAGCAAATTTCTCGAGTTCCATATCGCGCCCGATCTCGGTGCGAAGGGGCCCGAGAGTGTGCGCGAGTGTCGAGGCTTTAAAGCCGGGATAAAATTCTTCGGTGATAGCGCCGCCGCCGACCATTTCGCGGCGTTCGAGGACGAGGGGCTTGAAGCCGCCCTTGGCAAGATAAAAAGCAGTGATGAGAGCGTTGTGGCCGCCGCCGATGAGGACTACACGCTGTCCGAGGGCCATGTTCAGTTGGCCGCCTTCGAAGCAGCCGCAGTTGAGCGGGAAGAACCGGATTTTGCCCGGCGCGCCAGCGAACCGAGCGACCATTCCTTCAAGATGACCTGACTCGCTAGGCGGCCGTTGGCTCCCATGATTCCGCCGCCCGGGTGGGTGGCGGAGCCGCACAAATAAAGGTTGCGGATGGGCGTACGGTAGTAAGCCCATCCGGCTACGGGGCGAAGGAAGAAAAGCTGTTCGAGAGAAAGTTCGCCTTGAAAAATGTTGCCCTGGGTGAGGCCGAATTCGCGCTCCAGATCAAGCGGGGTAAGAATCTGGCGACCGATGATGATGTCCTTGATGTTGGGCGCGTACTCGGCGATGGTGTTGATGACATTGTCGCCGAAGGCTTCGCGCTGCTCATCCCAGGTGCCTTCCGCGAGTTTGTACGGCGCATATTGAACGAAGCAGGAGAGCACGTGTTTGCCGGGAGGCGCGACGCTGGGATCGGTGACGCTGGGAATGACCATATCAATATAAGGGTGGCGCGAGTAGCGGCCGTATTTGGCGTCGTCGTAAGCACGCTCCATGTATTCCATGCCGGGAGAAATGGAGATGGCGCCGCGAAGATGCGCGCCCGGGCCGGGGAGGCACTTGAAATTGGGAGGCGCATCGAGCGCGAGATTGACCTTGCCGGAAGAGCCGCGGAATTTGTAGCGGCGGACGGCTTCGAGAAAATCGCCGGGCAATTCGTCTGGTTCGAGAAATTTTTCGAAGGTCAGATGCGGATCGACGCTGGAAGAGACGATTTGGGCGGAGAGTTCTTCGCCGTCCTGAAGGGCAACACCACGGGCGCGGCCATTCTTTGTGAGAATTTTGACGACAGGCGCTTTGGTGCGGATTTCAACGCCGGCTTCGCGCGCAGCGTCGGCGATGGCGTTTGAAATGGCTCCCGTGCCACCGCGGCTGAAACCCCAGGAACGGAACGCGCCGTCGATTTCGCCCATGTAATGATGCAGGAGAACGTACGCGGTGCCGGGCGAGCGGATGCCAAGGAACGTCCCGATGATGCCGGAGGCGGACATGGTGGCTTTGAGGACATCGGTCTCGAACCATTGGTCGAGAAAATCGGCGGAGCTCATGGTCATGAGCTGGACGAGCGTGTAACGCTCGTCGGAAGAGAGCTCGCGGAAACGCTGGAGCAGAAAATGGAGCTGCTTGAGATCTTTGGGATTGAGCGTGGTGGGATCGGGCGGAACCATCGAGAGCAGGGGCTTCACGAAGCGGCACATGGGAATCATCATCTTGGAGAATTCGTCGTAGGCCTCGGCGTCGAGGCGGGAATGTCGACGAATGTCGCGGATGGATTTGGCGTGATCGTTTACGCGCCACAGGTAATCGCCGTTGGGCATGGGAGAAAATGTGCCGTCGAGCGGGAGGATTTCCAGACCGTGACGAGGAAGATCGAGTTCGCGAATGATCTCGGGACGGAGAAGCGAGACAACATAAGAGCATTCGGAAAAAAGAAAGCCGGGGAAGATTTCTTCGGTGACGGCGGCGCCGCCGAGAACGTGGCGACGTTCGAGGACAACAACCTTCTTCCCTGCCTTGGCGAGGTACGCGGCATTGACCAGGCCGTTGTGGCCGCCGCCGATGACGATAACGTCGTAGAGCTGCCCCATTCAGTAGGACTCCGGTATGACGCAAAAGAAAGATTAGCAGCGGGAAGCAAGGACGGGCCATTTTACTGAGACGGAGGATGGGGCACAAGTCTGGGTGCTCATCGAGGCTGGCAGCGATCACGTTGCCGACGATCTCCATGGAAATGCAAGACGGGTCCAGGGATGGCAGTCGACGACAGGCAGAGATGAGCGGCCTGAGACGTAGGTCACACATCGTACCTAGAAACATAGGTTACACTTCCTCTTTTTTTGGGAGGGAGTGATGCCTTGGAAGGAGTGTTGGGTCATGGATGATAGGTACGCTGTGTCACGTATGTCCCCGGGCCGGACCAAGGAGTAAGTGGCGCGCCCAAGGGGACGATTTTAGAACTTTTCTTAACGAATTCGTGTCAAGCGTGCCACAGGCTGAGTTCCCATTGATAGACTCACGGTCCGGTAATCGGGAGTTACCTCAAAATGGGATGGGTAGGCACAGGGTGTACGCCGAAGCTTCCGTTTACCTAAACCAAACTCTGCTAAGGCCATTGCGCTGCCCAAACTGTTCTTGCAAAATCAAACAAATCAGCTCCAGGAAATCGCCAATATTTTGCGAAATCGCAGTAATATCTAACGGTGACCAGAGGCGGTACCTACGCCGTGGTGCTGCTTACGCTGATTAATTTCGCATCCGCTAGAGCTCAGCAGGTCGGCCAGTTGCCCAGTTCTGGTATCACCATCCATGTTAGCGTCGATCGCATCAACGTAGGCGTCACCGTGACGGACACACATGGCCGTTCCGTCTCAGGGCTTCACCGCGAAGACTTCCGAATCTTCGACAATGGCGTGGAACAACCCATAAGTGGATTTGTTCCGAGCGAAGAACCTGCGCGACTCGTTTTTCTAATTGAGAGTAGTACCGCAGACACTCTACTCGCCAAACTGGGGAAGAGTCCTTTCCTCGGTGCGGACAATCTCTTAAACAACATTTCTGCCATTGATCGCGTCGCGATTATCACCTTTTCGAATGGTCCGAAACTGGTCCTCGATTTTACGCCTGATAAGATTCAGGCTCGGCAGGTGCTTGAGGAAGTCAATTCCCAAGTTGTGGGGCTTCGATCTAACATTAGCTCAGGCTGGCTAAACCTGTTTTCGAGCCTCGCCGCCACCATCGATTGGCTCGGAGCGGTGCCAGGGAGCAAAATCATCGTACTTCTCTCGACTGGGATTGATACGTCTCCTCCCGAGAGTTTGCAGGTCGTCCAGGAGAAACTGAGATCTTCCGACGTGCGGATCCTTGCACTTTCGATGTTCGGCGATTTTCGAAAACCTGCGAAGCACAAGAAATTATCCTCTGACGAGCGCGCAGAGCGAGTTTTCGTCAAGGAAGGCATAGCCGAGTCTGATGCATTGTTGCGTGAGCTTTGTGAGGCTACTGGCGGCCACGCATACTTCCCCAAGAACGCGAAAGATTTTGATCGTACCTATGGCGAAATCGCTCAACTAGTCCGCAGTGAGTACACACTTGAGTTT
>Ga0209155_1000554_pt1 | contig 17862 bp, 17 predicted proteins | sample GraSoiAngelo_122_FD_185879 | JGI IMG/M metagenome (GOLD analysis project Ga0209155, IMG submission 185879) | Grasslands soil microbial communities from the Angelo Coastal Reserve, California, USA - 14_0927_02_20cm (SPAdes) (version 2) | ecosystem: Environmental > Terrestrial > Soil > Grasslands ... | reverse complement strand
GCCTGAGCCACCCGAGGGAGCCGCGCCATGCCGACCGCGATCGGAGACAATCTCGCGAAAAAGAAGCTCGCCGCGAACGAGCTCGTGCTGTGCATGGGGGTCAACCAGCTGCGCACGCCGAATATCGCGATGATCGCGGCCGCCTGTGGCTTCGACGCGGTCTATATCGATCTCGAGCACAACCCGACCTCGCTCGAGACCGCGGCGGCGGTGTGCGTCGCGGCGCTCGGCATGGGCATCACGCCAATCGCGCGCGTCACCTCGCATGACCCGCACGACGCAACCCGTATCCTCGATTGCGGCGCCCAGGGCATCATGGTGCCGCATGTCCAGAACGCGGCCGAGGCCAGGGCGATCGTCGAGGCCTGCCTCTATGCGCCAAAGGGTCACCGCTCGGCCTTTGGCAGCGGCCCGGCGCTCGGCTACGCCGCGCTCGGGCAAGCGGAGGTGTGCCGCCGGCTCAATGAACAGACGCTGCTGATGGCAATGATCGAGACGCCCGAAGCGGTCGCGAATGCCGATGCGATCGCCGCGGTCGAGGGGATCGACGCCCTACATATCGGCGCCAGCGATCTCTCGACCGAGATGGGCATCCCCGGCCAGTACCAGCATGAGCGTATGCGGGCGGCGTTCGAGACCGTCGCCAAGGCGGCCCGCTCGCATGGCAAGTCGATGGGGGTCGGCGGCGTCCGCCAGGATTTCGAGTTCCAGAGCTGGCTCTTGCGGCTTGGCGTGCGTTATCTGACCGGCGGCTCCGATGTCGGCTATATCCTCAGCGCCGGCCGCGCCGATGTGAAGCAATTGCGCGAGCTGAAGCTCAGCTGATCGCCCGCGACGCCAGCCATTGCCTCATGGCAGCGCAGCAAATTGCGCCGGGCCGGTTGCGTTGACACCCCTAGGGGTGCGGTCTAAGTCAAAGAACAGGCTGGATTTTCGCCGGAACCTTTGATGAGCCCCGCCGAGCGGCCGATGTCGCCGCACCTTCAAGTCTATCGCTGGCAGCTGACCTCGGTCATGTCGATCCTGCATCGCGCGACCGGCATCGCGCTGAGCGTCGGGACGATTTTGCTCGTCTGGTGGCTCGGCGCCGCTTCCGACGGTCCCGAGCCCTACGCCGCGGTCCAGCATTTTCTAGGCTCGTGGATCGGGCTGTTGCTGCTGTTCGGATGGAGCGTGTCGCTCTACTACCACCTGTGCAACGGCATCCGACATCTGGTTTGGGACACCGGCTACGCCCTCGAACTCAACCGCGTCTATACCGGCGGCTGGGCGGTCCTCGGCGCGACGGCGGCATTGACGGTCGTGAGCTGGGTGGTCGGCCTGGCGCATTGGGCTCACTGATATGACGGAACAGCACACGCACGCGCCGATGCGCTCGTCTCTGGGTCGCGCGATCGGGCTCGGCTCCGCCAAGGAAGGTGTCACCCATTGGTGGCGTCAGCGCGTCAGCGCGCTGGCACTGGTGCCGCTGACCATATGGTTCGTCATTGGGGTGATTGGTATCGCCGGCGCCGACCATGCCACCTTCGTCGCCTGGGTCAGGAACCCGATGACGGCGATCTTCCTGATCCTGCTGCTGATCGCGACCTTCTACCATACGGCGCTCGGGCTTCAGGTGGTCATCGAGGATTATCTCGAACGCGAATGGGCGCGCTTGGCCACATTGCTGCTGATGCGCCTCCTCTGCGTCCTCTTTGCGGTGCGCGGCATCCTCGCCGTGCTGAAATTGGCGCTCGGCGCCTGACCAAACGAATCCCGGAGCTGAACATGCCCGCCGCCTATCCGATCACCGAACACACTTATGACGTCGTCGTTGTCGGGGCCGGCGGCGCCGGGTTGCGCGCTACCTTGGGCACGACGCTCGAAGGCCTGAAGACCGCCTGCATCTCGAAGGTGTTTCCGACCCGCAGCCACACCGTCTCGGCGCAAGGCGGCATCGCCGCCGCACTTGGCAATATGAGCGATGACGACTGGCGCTGGCATATGTACGACACGGTCAAGGGTTCCGATTGGCTCGGCGACCAGGATGCGATCGAATATATGTGCCGCCAGGCGATCCCGGCGGTCATCGAGCTCGAGCATTTCGGCGTGCCGTTCTCGCGCACCGAGCTCGGCCAGATCTATCAGCGGCCGTTCGGCGGTCACATGAAGGAATACGGCGACGGGGCGCCGGCCAACCGCGCCTGCGCCGCCGCCGACCGCACCGGCCATGCGATCCTGCACGCGCTCTATCAGCAATCGCTGCGCCACAATGCCGAGTTTTTTGTCGAGTATTTCGCACTCGACCTGATTATGGACGATGAGGGCGTCTGCCGCGGCGTCATGGCGTGGAATTTGGAGGACGGCTCGATCCACCGCTTCCGCGCGCACATGGTGATCCTCGCGACCGGCGGGTACGGCCGCACCTATCTGACCTGCACCTCGGCGCATACCTGCACCGGCGACGGCAATGCGATGGTGTTGCGCGCCGGCCTGCCGCTGCAGGACATGGAATTCATCCAGTTTCACCCGACCGGCATCTATGGCGCTGGCTGCCTGATCACCGAGGGGGCGCGCGGCGAGGGCGGGTACCTCACGAACAGCGAGGGCGAGCGCTTTATGGAGCGCTACGCGCCACACGCGAAAGATCTCGCCTCGCGCGATGTCGTCAGCCGGGCGATGACGATCGAGATCTTTGAGGGGCGCGGCTGCGGCCCGCAGAAGGATCACATTCTGCTGCACCTCGAACATCTCGACCCGGCGATGCTGCACCAGCGCCTTCCCGGCATCTCGGAGACGGCGAAGATCTTCTCCGGCGTCGATGTGACGCGCGAGCCGATCCCGGTTCTGCCGACGGTGCATTACGATATGGGCGGCATCCCGACCAATTATCGCGGCGAGGTCATTCGCCCGACCGAGAGCGATCCCGACGCGGTCGTGTCGGGGCTGATGGCGGTCGGCGAGGCCGCTTGCGTCTCGGTGCACGGCGCCAACCGGCTCGGCTGCAATTCGCTGCTGGATATTGTCGTGTTCGGGCGCGCGGCAGCGCATCGCGCGCTCGAGCTTGTGCGTCCCGGCTCGACGCACGCGCCATTGCCGGACGATGCCGGTGAGCCGGCAGTCGCTCGGCTCGACCGCATCCGCCACGCGAAAGGCAGCCGGAAAACCGCCGAGATCCGCGTCGAGATGCAGCGCACGATGCAGAACAATTGCGCGGTGTTCCGCACCGCCGACGTGTTGCGCGACGGCGTCGGCAAGATCGACAGCGTCGCGAAGAGCTTTGGCGATCTCGCAATCGCCGACCGCTCGATGATCTGGAACAGCGATCTGATGGAAGCCCTCGAATTGCAGAACCTGCTGGAGCAGGCGGTCGTGGCCTTGCATTCGGCCGAGAACCGCACCGAAAGCCGCGGCGCTCATGCGCGTGACGATTTCCCGGAGCGCGACGACGTGCTCTGGCTGAAGCACACGGTTGCCTGGCTCGATGGGGACGGCAAGGTGACGATCGGCTATCGCCCGGTGCATCTCCACACGCTATCGAACGAGGTTCAGGCCTTCCCGCCAAAGGCGCGCAGCTACTGACATGGCAGAATTTTCGCTTCCCGCGAATTCGAAGATTGGCGCCGGCAAGACCTGGCCGGTGCCGCAAAGCCCAAAGCGGCCACGGAATTTCCGCGTTTATCGCTGGAGCCCGGACGACGGAAAGAACCCGGCCGTCGATACCTATCCGCTCGATCTCGCGGAATGCGGCCCGATGGTTCTCGACGCGCTGATCAAGATCAAGAACGAGATCGACACGACACTGACCTTTCGCCGTTCGTGCCGGGAGGGCGTGTGCGGCTCCTGCGCGATGAATATCGACGGCGTCAACACGCTCGCCTGCATCAAGGCGATCGATGAGATCAAAGGCGATGTGCGGATCTACCCGTTGCCGCACATGCCGGTCGTCAAGGACCTCGTCCCGGACCTGACGCATGTCTACGCGCAATACCGCTCGATCCAGCCCTGGCTGCAGACCGAGAGCACGGCGCCCCCCGACAAGGAGTGGCCGCAATCGATCGAGGAGCGCGAGAAGCTCGACGGGCTGTGGGAATGCATCCTGTGCTTCTGCTGCACGACGTCGTGCCCGTCCTATTGGTGGAATGGCGACCGCTACCTCGGCCCGGCGGTGCTGTTGCAGGCCTATCGCTGGATCGCCGACAGCCGCGACGAGAAGACCGGCGACCGGCTCGATGCACTCGAAGACCCGTTCCGGCTTTACCGTTGCCACACGATCCTGAACTGCACCAAGACCTGCCCAAAAAACCTCAACCCGGCCAAAGCCATCGCCGAAATCAAAAAGCTTCTGGTGCTGCGCCGCTGACCGGCGGGGCCTCTTTACAGGCGGTTTGACAGAGCCTACGTTCTAACGCTCGTTAGATCGCCTGGTTGGCCATGCTCGCGCTCAAAATCACCAAGGTTGGCAATTCGGCCGGACTTCTGCTTCCGAAGGAGGCGCTCGCCAAGCTTCGGGTCGAGCAGGGCGATACGGTTTACCTGACCGAGACGCCTGACGGTTTCCGCATCACCCCATACGATCCCGCCTTCGAGCGGCAGATGGGGCTTGCGCGCAAGCTGATGAAAAAGCATCGCAAGGCGCTCCGCGAGCTGGCGCGGTGAGCGAGTGGCGATGGCTGACAATAGACGTCATCTTAGCAATCCATGACGAGCAGCTTGCCGAGCATGGCGGCAGACCAGGAATTCGCGATCTCGGCTTGCTGGAATCGGCCTTAGCGCGACCGGTAAATCGGGCGGCATACGCGGCGGCGACCGCTTTCGACGTCGCCGCCGCCTACGCGTTTGGCATTATTCGCGATCACCCGTTTGTCGACGGCAACAAGCGAGTAGCATTTCTCGCTGCGGCGCTGTTTCTGCTCGAACACGGTTGGGAAGTCGCCGCAACGGATGAAGCGATCGTGACAGAGATGCTGTCGCTGGCGAAAGGCGGCGTCGACGAGGGCGCCTTCGCGTCGTGGCTGAACCAGAACACGAAACGAGCTGGTGGCGCAGGCTGCTGATTACACCTTCTTGCAATGATCATCCGTGCAGCGCGAGCAGCACGGCGGTGACGAATAACAGCCCGCAGAACGCAAGCCGAAGGCGGCGCTCGGGCAGGCGATAGGCGGCGGCGACGCCCGCCGGGATCGCCGCAATGCCGCCGACCGCCAGCGGGATGCCGAGCCCCCAATCGACCTCGCCGGCGCGGGCGTAGGTAACGAGCGCGACGAGCGTCACCGGTGATACGAGAGCCAAGCCAAGGCCCTGAGCCTCGATCTGCCGCAATCCGAAAAACGCGGTCAAAGCCGGCGGCACGATAAAGGCGCCGCCGACCCCGAAAAGCCCGGAGACGATGCCGCCGGCAATCCCGACAAGCGCCGTCCATTGCCAACGAAGCGGCGGCCGCGCCGGCACGATGGCCGCCGCGCGTCGCGTGCGGTAGGCGATCAGCGCGGCGAGGATGGCGAGGAAGGCGGCGAAGGCGAGCCGCAGCCCATGCGGGTCGAGCTGCGTCGCGAAATGCGCGGCCGGATAGGTCGAGGCCGTCGCGGTCAGCGCGAGGGTCGCGCCGATCCGCAGATCGACCCCGACCCGCCGGCGATAGCCCCACAAACCAAACAGCACATTGGGGACGACCATGACGAGAACCGTCCCCTGCGCCATCTGCTGGTGCAGCCCATAGGCGAGCCCCAGCAGCGGGATCGCGAGCACGCCGCCGCCGATCCCGAACAGGCCCCCGAACAGGCCCGAGACGACGCCCAGCGCCCCCGCCGCCAAAATCCGCTCTGCCGCCGCAATCATCGCGCGACCCTGCCCTTCCTGGCCGAACCCGGTGACAATATCCCGAGAGCATGCGTAGCATCGACGCCGCGGACAGCTTTCGGGGAGAGCAGGAATGGCGGCGCGGATCGGCATAGATCTCACCGGCAAGGTTGCGGTCATCACCGGTGCCAGCAGCGGGATCGGCGCCGCCAGCGCGCGGCTCTTTGCCGAGGCCGGCGCGCGGGTCGTCGTCGGCTACAACCAGGGGGCAGACCGTGCGAACGCGGTGGTCGAGAGCCTCGCCGGCGGCGGGCACAAATCGATCCGCCTGCCGCTCGAGGACAGCGCCGAGATAGGAAAGGCTGCCACGGCGGTCCGGGAAGAATTCGGCCGCGCCGACATTCTCGTCAATTCCGCCGGCTTTACCCGCATGGTGGCGCACCACGATCTCGAAGCGCTTACCGACGACCTCATCGACCAGGTCCTCACCGCCAATGTGCGCGGCGTCTTCGCGACGATCCGCGCCTTCGCGCCGCTGCTGCGCGAGTCCGGCGACGGTGTCATCGTCAACATCTCCTCGGGCGCGGCGCAATCCGGCACCGGCAGCTCGATGATCTACGCCGCCTCCAAGGCGGCGCTCAACACGATGAGCCTGTCGCTGGCGCGCGTGCTCGGGCCCGAAATCCGCGTCATTGTTGTCGCGCCCGGCATGGTTCATACCGGCTTTGTCCCAGGCCGCACCGAGGAGATGATGGCCAAGGCGGCGATGGCGACGCCGCTGAAGCGCGCGATCGAGGCGGAGGATGTGGCCCTGGCGGTCATCTCCTGCGTCACCCATCTGACGCATACCACCGGGTCGATCATCGCGGTCGATGCCGGGCGGCACCTCTGAGGGGTTGATGGCGAATATCCATCGCCAACGCGACATTATCGACCGGCGGGCGCTCGCGGACGAGCTGGCGCAGACAGTGGCAGCGGCGCGCTCGCCGCTCGATCGCGGCGCGTTATTACCGCCGCTCAAAACAGCGCTGGCGAAGGGGCGCGCCGAGATCCAGCGCCGCTTCGAGACGGAAGGGCATGCGCCGCGCGCGGTCCGGGAGCAGTGCTTTCTGATCGACCAGCTGATCCGCGCTCTCTACGACCTTGTCACCGAGCGGGTCTATCCGCTCGCCAACCCGACCCAGGGCGAGAAGCTGGCCATCGTCGCTGTCGGCGGCTATGGCCGCGGCGAGCTGGCGCCCTATTCCGACATCGATCTCTTGTTTCTGCTGCCCTACAAGCAGACCCCGCATACCGAGCAGGTGATCGAATATCTGCTGTATCTGTTATGGGATCTCGGCCTCAAGGTCGGGCAGGCGACGCGCTCCGTCGCTGAATGCCTGCGCTATGCCAAGGCCGATCTGACGATCCGTACGGCGCTCCTCGAAGCGCGCTATATCTGGGGCGAGCAGGCGCTTTACACCGAGTTGAGGCAGCGCTTCGACGCCGAGATCGCGCGCGGCAGCGCGGCGCAGTTTGTCGAAGCCAAGCTGGCCGAGCGCGACGCGCGGCATCAGCGGGTCGGTGACAGCCGGTATCAGCTCGAGCCCAATGTCAAGGAAGGCAAGGGCGGGCTTCGTGATCTGCACACGCTCTACTGGATCGCCAAATACATCTACCGCATCGAGGATGTCGCAAAGCTGGTCGATCTCGGCGTGCTGTCAGCCGAGGAATCGGCACGGTTCGAGCGCGCCCAGACCTTCTTATGGACGGTGCGCTGTCACCTGCATTATCTCGCCGGCCGCGCCGAGGAGCGGCTGACCTTCGACCTGCAGACCGAGATCGGCCGCCGCATGGGCTACACCGATCACGCGGGAACGCGCGGCGTCGAACGGTTTATGAAGCACTATTTCCTGATCGCGAAGGATGTCGGCGATCTGACCCGCATTTTCTGCGCGATCCTCGAAGCCGATCAGCAGCACAAGCGCCGACTGCCCTGGATCCGCTGGGGTACCGGGCGCCGCTCGCTCGAAGGCTTTGTCATTGACGGCGAGAGGCTGACGATCCCGTCCGAGGATTTCTTCAAGACCGATCCGGTCGGCCTATTGCGCCTGTTCCATGTCGCGCAGCAGCACGATCTCGACATTCATCCGCGGGCGCTCCGCGCCGTGACCCAGTCGCTGCGCCTCGTTGATGGAAAGCTGCGCGAAGACCCCGAAGCCAATCGCCTGTTCCTCGAAATCCTGGCCTCGAGGAAGGATCCGGAGACTGCGTTGCGGCGCATGAACGAGGCCGGTGTCTTCGGCCGTTTCATCCCGGATTTCGGCCGCGTCGTCGCGCAGATGCAGTACGACATGTACCATGTCTACACGGTCGATGAGCACACGCTGTTTGCGATCGGCATCCTGCACAAGGTCGAGACCGGCCAGCTGAAAGAGGAGTTGCCGGTCGCGACCCAGATCATGCCGACGATCCAATCGCGCCGGGCGCTTTATCTCGCGACATTGCTGCACGATATCGCCAAGGGGCGCGGCGGCGATCATTCGGTCCTCGGCGAGCAGGTCGCCTACAAGCTCGGTCCGCGACTCGGCCTGACGGCGGAAGAGACCGAGACGGTCGCCTGGCTGGTGCGCTGGCATCTGCTGATGAGCAGCACCGCCTTCAAGCTCGACATCAGCGATCCGCAGACAATCCAGAATTTTGTCGAGCGGGTGCAATCGCCCGAGCGGCTCAAACTGCTCTTGGTATTGACCGCTGCCGATATCCGCGCGGTCGGCCCCAAGGTGTGGAACGGCTGGAAAGCCGCCTTGTTGCGCGAAGTGTATTACAGCGCGCTCGACGTCATTTCCGGCGGGCTCACGGTGGAGGCGCGTGACGCGCGCATTGCGGCGGCGCAGGCGGCGGCACGCGAGCTTTTGCCCGATTTCACCGACGCGGATTTCGCCACCTTCACGAACCGTGGATATCCGTTCTACTGGCTGTCGCTCGATGCCGAGACGCATGCCCGGCACGCCCGGCTGATGCGCGAGGCCGATGCAAGCGGCTCGCCGCTCACCGTCGATAAGCGCATCGACGCGGCGCGCGCCGTCACCGAGCTCACGCTCTACACCGCCGACCACCCCGGTCTCTTCTCGCGTATCGCCGGCGCGCTCGCGGTGTCGGGCGCCAACATCGTCGACGCCAAGATCATGACGATGTCGAACGGCATGGCGCTCGACACGCTCTGGGTGCAGGACCAAGAGGGCGGGCCGTTCGCCCGGTCGGACAAGCTGGCAAAGCTCGCCTTCACTTTTGAGAATGTGCTGACCGGCGATTTGAAGCCGCACATCGAATTGGAGCGTCCGCCCGCTTTCCCGAGTCGGACGCGCGTCTTCACCGTGCCGCCCCGCGTCTTGATCGACAATAACGCGAGCCGCTCGCACACGGTCATTGAGGTGAACGGCCGCGATCGGCCGGGCCTCCTCTATGAGGTGACGCGCGAACTGACCCGCCTCAATCTGCAGGTCTCGAGCGCGAAAATTTCGACCTATGGCGAGAAGGTCGTCGACGTGTTCTACGTCAAGAACCTGTTCGGCCATAAAATCGAGCATCCGGTGAAGCTCGACGAGATCCGCGCCGCGCTCGGCGCCGTGCTGGCCAAGGGCAATCGCGGCCTGCCGGCGCCGGCGCCGGCCTCCCGCCGCGAGCGCGTCGTCGCCGCGGAGTAGCGGCGGCTATTCGCGCAGGTCTTCGAAGAATTCCTTGACGCGGGCGAAGAAGCCTTCGCTTTCGGGATTGGTCTTGCGGTTCTCGCCGGCGTTCTCGAATTCGCGCAGCAGCTCCTGCTGGCGCTTGGTCAGATTAACCGGCGTCTCGACGATCGCGTGGATGTACATGTCGCCGCGCAAGTTCGAGCGCAGCACGCTCATGCCCTTGCCGCGCAGGCGGAACTGGTGGCCCGATTGGGTGCCCGGCGGCACCGTAACTCGGGTGCGGCTGCCCTCGACGGTCGGCACTTCGATCGTGCCGCCGAGCGCGGCCGTCGTGATCGGGATCGGCACGCGGCAAAAGATGTTCGCGCCGTCGCGCTGAAAGAGCTGGTGCGGGGCGATGCTGACGAAAATGTAGAGGTCGCCCGGGGCGGCGCCGTGCGGCCCGGCTTCGCCTTCGCCGGCGAGGCGGATGCGCGTCCCATCCTCGACACCCGGCGGGATATTGACCGACAAGGTCTTCTCGCGCCGTACCCGGCCCTGCCCGCCGCAGGATTTGCACGGCTTGTCGATCGTTTGCCCCGAGCCCTGGCAGGTGGGGCAGGTCTGCTCTAGCGTGAAGAAGCCTTGCTGCCGGCGCACGCGGCCGTGGCCGTGGCAGGTTCGGCAGCTCGACGGGCGAGTGCCGGGCTCGGCGCCGCTTCCCTTGCAGCTGTCGCAATGAACAAAAGTCGCGACGCGGATCGTCGTCTGCTTGCCGCGGAATGCCTCTTCCAGCGAGACTTCGAGATTATAGCGGAGATCGCTGCCGCGGGAGGGGCCCGCCTGGGTACGGCGGCCACCGCCCATCGCGCCGAACATCTCCTCGAAGATGTCGGCGAAACCACCGGAGAACCCACCGCCGAAGTCGCCGGGGCCGCGGCTGCCGTTTTCGAACGCGGCATGGCCGAACCGATCATAGGCCGCCCGCTTCTGATCGTCCTTCAGGACGTCATAGGCTTCGTTGATGTCCTTGAATTTCTGCTCGGCCGATTTATCGCCGGGATTGCGGTCGGGGTGATACTGCATTGCGAGCTTGCGGTAGGCCCGCTTCAACTCGTCGGCATTCGCCGAACGCGACACCCCGAGAATGTCGTAAAAGTCCTGCTTTGCCATTCTGTGATAGACGCCCGGTCTCAGATCATCGAAAGATCCCCCGGGACTCGGCTAGCCCCGGGGGATTCATTGTATCGGATGGTCAGCTCAGGCTGAGCCGCGCTTCTTCTGATCGTCGACTTCCTCGAAATCGGCGTCAACGACCTTCTCGCTGCCCGGCCCGCCGGCCGCGCCGCCTCCGCCCGGTCCGGCACCGCCCTGCGGCCCGCCGGGGCCGGATTCGCCGCCGCCGGTTTGCTGCGTCTTGTACATCGCCTCGCCGAGCTTCATCGCGACCTGCGCCAAAGCTTCGGTCTTCGACTTGATCTGCTCGACATCATCGCTGCCGAGCACATCCTTTAGCGCCTGGATCGCGCTCTGCACCGGGGCGCGCTCGGTTTCCGGAACCTTGTCGCCGGCTTCCTGCAGGGTGCGCTCGGTCGTATGGACCAGCGCGTCCGCCTGGTTCTTGGCCTCGACGAGCTCGCGCCGCTTCTTGTCCTCGGCGGCATGCGCCTCGGCATCCTTGACCATCTTGTCGATGTCGCCCTCCGACAAGCCGCCCGAAGCCTGGATGCGGATCTGCTGCTCCTTGCCGGTCGCCTTGTCCTTGGCCGAGACCTGCACGATGCCGTTGGCGTCGATGTCGAAAGTGACCTCGATCTGCGGCATTCCGCGCGGCGCCGACGGAATTCCGACCAGATCGAATTGGCCGAGCAATTTGTTGTCGGCTGCCATCTCGCGCTCGCCTTGGAAGACGCGGATCGTGACCGCGGTCTGATTGTCCTCGGCGGTCGAGAAGGTCTGGCTCTTCTTGGTCGGTATCGTCGTGTTGCGGTCGATCAGCCGCGTGAAGACGCCGCCCAGGGTCTCGATGCCGAGCGACAGTGGCGTCACGTCGAGCAGCAGGACGTCCTTGACCTCGCCTTTCAAGACGCCGGCCTGGATTGCCGCGCCGATCGCGACAACCTCGTCCGGGTTGACGCCGCGATGCGGCTCGCGCCCAAAGAATTGCTTCACCGTCTCGAAGACCTTGGGCATGCGGGTCATGCCGCCGACCAGGATCACCTCGTCGATCTCAGACGCCTTGACGCCGGCATCCTTCAGCGCGTTGCGGCAGGGCTCGATCGTCTTCTGGATCAGATCGTCGACCAGCTGCTCGAGCTTCGCACGTGACAGCTTGATGTTGAGGTGCTTTGGGCCGTTCTGATCGGCCGTGATGAACGGCAGATTGACGTCGGTCTGCACCGAGGAGGAGAGCTCGATCTTGGCTTTCTCCGCCGCCTCTTTCAGGCGCTGCAAGGCGAGCTTATCGTTGCGCAGATCGATGCCCTGCTCCTTTTTAAATTCATCGGCCAGGTAGTCGATGATCTTCTTGTCGAAATCCTCGCCGCCGAGAAAGGTATCGCCATTGGTCGATTTGACCTCGAAGACGCCGTCGCCGATCTCGAGGACCGAGATGTCGAAGGTGCCGCCGCCGAGGTCGTAAACCGCGATCGTGCCGGCGCCCTTCTTCTCCATGCCATAGGCGAGCGCTGCGGCGGTCGGCTCGTTGATGATGCGCAGCACTTCGAGACCGGCGATGCGGCCGGCATCCTTGGTCGCCTGCCGCTGGCTATCGTTGAAATAGGCCGGAACCGTGATGACCGCCTGCGTGACCGGCTCGCCTAGATAGGCCTCGGCAGTTTCCTTCATCTTCTGCAGGATGAAGGCGCTGATCTGCGAGGGCGCGTATTTCTTGCCGCGGCTCTCGACCCAGGCGTCGCCATTGTCGCCGGGGATGATTTTGTACGGGACGAGATCCATGTCCCGCTTGACCATCGGATCCTCAAAGCGGCGCCCGACCAGCCGCTTGATCGCGAAGAATGTGTTTTCGGGGTTGGTGACCGCCTGGCGCTTCGCGGCTTGCCCGACCAGGCGCTCGCCGGATTCGGTGAACGCGACCATCGAGGGCGTCGTGCGGGCGCCCTCGGCGTTTTCGATGACCTTTGCGGTCGACCCCTCCATCACGGCGACGCACGAATTCGTGGTCCCGAGATCGATACCAATAACCTTGCTCATGGACACCTCTTGTCAAAAGCAGAACCGGTCGGCCCGGAAAGCACCGTCCCGGTCCCCTGGAAGTGACGGCAGCCCCGAATTCTGTGGGGGCTGCGACGCAGGATATATATGTGTGGCGGGCAGCTTGGCTGCAACCTGCGGCCGGCCTCTCATTCGCAACGCGAGGGCGTCCTACGCGTGATCGTCTCGGCCAGCTATCGCACGGATATTCCAGCATTCTACGCGGACTGGTTCATGCGCCGGCTCGCGGCCGGGTACTGCCGCGTCTCCAATCCCTATGGCGGCGGCGATTACGAGGTCCTGCTGACCCCCGAGGCGGTCGATGGCTTTGTGTTCTGGACGCGCAATATGCGGCCGCTCCTGCGCCATCTCGACGCGATCCGCCGGGTTGCACCGTTTTTCGTGCAGTTCACCTTGACCGGCTATCCGCGGGCGCTCGAAAGCTCTGTCATCGGGGTGGAGGAGGGCGTGGCCCAGTTTCGCGAATTGCGCGACCGTTTCGGCCCCCGCGCGGCGGTGTGGCGCTACGACCCGATCGTGTTCGCCGCCGATTTGGATGCCGAGGCGCATTGCGATGGTTTCGCCCGGCTGGCGCAGGCCCTCGCCGGCACGATCGACGAGGTCGTGTTGTCGGTCATGACCCCCTACAAAAAGACCCGCCGCAACCTCGACCGCGCGGCCCGCCGGCACGGTTTCGTCTGGTACGATCCAAGCCTCGAGGAAAAGCAGGGGCTGCTGGCGCGGCTCGCAGCGGTCGCCGCTGATCAGGGCATCGCCGCGACCCTGTGCAGCCAGCCGGAATTGCTGGTTCCGGGGCTGGGAGAGGCGCGCTGCGTCGATGCCGAGCGGTTGTCGGATATCGCCGAGCGGCCGATCGCGGCGCGCGAGAGCGGCAATCGGCCGGGCTGCCGCTGCGCCCTGTCGCGCGACATCGCCGCCTACGACACCTGCCCGCATGGCTGCGTCTACTGCTATGCCGTCGCCGACCGCGACCGCACGGTTGCTAATTTTCGGGCGCACGATCCTGCCGCCGATTGCCTGATGCCGACCCGAAAGCCGGTTGCGACGGTTCAGACTGTCGCCGGCGCGGTGGCCGCGAAGCGCTCGTAAACCGCCAGATACCGCTCGACCATGCGGCCGAGCGAGAACCGGGCGCGCGCCGCCTCGCGGCATCGCTCGGGATCGATCGTGCCGGCGGCGGCGATCGCCTCGGCCATCTCCTGTGCGTCCTTGACGAGAAACCCGGTCACCCCGGGCTCGACAATGTCGGCGAGCGCGCCCGCCGGAAACGCTACCACCGGCGTGCCGCAGGCGAGCGCCTCCATGGCAACGAGCGAGCCGGTCTCGGCTACAAGGCTCGGCACCAGGAGGCAATGCGCCGCGCTGAGCAACCGCCGCTTTCGGGAAAAGCCGACCGGGCCGAGAAAGCGCGCCTCGCGGCCGAGCCGCGGCCGGATCTGTTCGGCGAAATAGGCCTGGTGGGACGGGTACGGGAACGCCTGTCCCGCGATCAGCAGCGGCACGCCCGCCCTTTCGGCGGCGTCGAGCGCCAGGTGGAAGCCTTTTTCAGGGCAGATCCGGCCCAGAGCCAGCACGAAATTGCGCTTGGCATGCCGCGCCTGCAGGCGATCGACCGGCACGCCGCCCGGGATGGGCGGCTGCATGTTCGGCAGTCGCGGGAAGGTTTGCTGCTGCGCCGCCGAGACGCAGTTGAACCAAGTGCGCGGCCGCGCCGCAGATACCGCGCCGGCAGGGTAGAATTCAGCCGGTAAATGCAGCGTGACCAGGGTCGGGATGCCGGGTTCCGGCAGATGCTCGGCAAAATCGAGGCCGTGCGCGTGAATCACATCAGCCGGCCAGCGGGCGAGCGCTTCGGCAATCGCCTCGCGCTGCCGCTCCTGCATGAACTGACGCGCGTCCTCGGTAAGGGGGGTCGGCAGCGGCGCGGTCGCGACGAGGGCGCCAGCGGTCTGCGATCCCTCGGGCCCAACGACGATCGAGCGATGCCCGGCAGCAACCAGTGCATGATCGAGCGCCGACAGCACCTGCTCCGCGCCGCCCGCCACATCCGGCCCGACCGGCGACAGCGCATAGCCGATGTTGAGCACCGTCAGCGGCATTGCCGTTGTTCCCGCTCGAGTTCGGCCAGCCCGAGCTCGGCCAATGCCGCAGCGGCATTGCGGCACCAATCCACGCCGGTGATCCCCCAGCCCAGCGTCTCGTAATGCAATTCGCCGGGATGCGGCGCTGTACGGAAATCGTAGCCGGGCGCGATCCGGAGCCGCTCGGCAGCGCTATCGAGCTGCGTCAGCAGCCAGCGCTGCGTCGTAAAGCAGTCGATCATGCGCTGCTTCCGCCGGATCTCCTCCTCGTTCAGTTCGATCGCCGTGCGAGGTTCCTGCGCGGTGGATGGAAGAAATTCGCCGGAAACGAGCCGGCCCTCGCGCCGGTGATAGAGCGCCATCTCGAGGATTGCCGGCGGCTCGGCTATCAGCCGGCAAGCCGCGTGCACCGCAAAGGCGGCCGCGTCGTGATCGGGATGACCGCCCTCATAGGCATGCGTGACGACCGCCTGCGGACGTTCCTGCAGAAAAAGCTTACGGAGCTGCCTGGCAAGCGAAGGGAGGTGGTGCATCGCTTCCTGGTCGACGATGCCCAGACTGAGCGTCCGAAGATGGTCCGCGCCGCCTTTCGTCAAAGCGGCCGCCAGCTCTCGGCGGCGCGCCGCCTCATAATCCGCCAGTGTCGCAAAGCCATAAGCGGCGGCGTCATGCGCATCGCGCGGCGCGCCATCGGTCACATGCACGAGCAGCGCGTCGTCGAGGCGCCGGAGCTGCGCGCCGAGGCCGATCGTCTCGTCATCGGGATGCGCGGCCACGACAACGACACGATCCCCGACTCGCTGTCGCGCCGCGAGCCTCGCCAGGATTTCTTCGCCGGCGCTCATCCCTCCGCGGCGGCGCCGAGCCGCGCCGGGCTCGGCGCGAAACCGGCCCCGGCGCGCCAGTAGCGGCGCAGCATCCGGGCGCAGAATTCGGCGAATTCCTCATCGACCAAGGGCGGGCTCGTGTGATGCGGCGCCAGCCCGCGATGCTCCGGCGTAAAGCAGAACGTCACCGTCACCTCAAACGGTTCGAGTGCGCGCATCATGCGGTCGAACCATCGGTCGGCATCGGGCCGGAAACTGTCGGCCCAAGAGAGGCCGGTGCGCAGCTGCGTGACGCCGAGCCGCTTTAGCCACATCACGGCATCATCGAGCCGCTGGTCCTCGAAATGGAACCACTGGCAGATGCCGAGCGCCGGCGTGTAATCGGCGAAAGAACGAGCCGCCCGTTTCGGCGTGCCGTTTTCCCGCAGGAGCCCCATGTAGAAATGCCGGTAATAAGAGGATCCCTCCGCCTCCTTGTGGCGGGTCGTCGCGGTCCAGGCCTGTGGCAGATCGAACAGGCTGTACCAATGGATGCGCGGCACGCGGCCAATCAGCAATTCGGCGGTGCGGTGAAGACCGAATTCCTGCACCTCTTCGGCGCCAAAGCTCGACGCACCGACCTCGGACACCCAGACCGGCAGATCGGTCACGGCAGTGATCTCGTCGATCTTCTGCGGCCATCCGTCGATCGGCCACAGATTCCAGTCGAGCGGAAAGCCGTGCACCGCGACCGCATCAAGCTGATCGAAGACGCCTTGTCCGATCATGTTCGACACGAAATTCGGGTCGATCGGCGAGATGCCGCCAAGCACGCGCGTCAAGCCGGGCGCCTCCGCACCGATCGCCTCGCCGGCGATGCGGCCCATTCGGGCAAAACGCGACCAGTCCGGGTCGAGCTCGGGATCCCAATGCGATTTGTTGTTGGGCTCGTTCCAGATCATGGCGGCTTCGATCATGCCGCGACCTCCCCAACGGGCTTGACGCGGCGCGCCGGCGAGCGCGCCGGATAGACCGCGCCATAAGCGCTTGGCCGCGGCCCCGGCCGGCAGACGTAAACTTCTTCCTCCGGGTTACCCTCGATGACAAAGCCGGCGCTGCGCAGCATCGCCCTCATGCAGGCGCGGTTCGGCACCCACCAATTCGTGTCGTCGCCGGAATAGCGATGCTCGATGAACGACAGATGCGGATAGCTCGGCCGCTCGAAAATCGCGGTCTCGCTGAACGGGTAATCCTGGTCGAGCGGCTCTTCGCCGGGATCGCCGCGCTGCATCGACTGGCAGACGAACAAATCCCCGACGACATGCTCGCGGATGAGATCAAGCGCCAAGAGCGGATGACGCAAATGGTAGAGGACCCCGAGGAACAGCACGAGGTCGAAACGCTCGCCGAGCGCGCCGACGTCATAGACGGAGAGTTGCGCGAATTCGATATCGAGGCCGGTCACCTCGGCCGCGAAGCGCGCCTGCTGGAGATAGCCCTCGTCGTAATCGGTCGCGAGCACCCTCGCGGCTCCGCGGCGCTTCATTTCCAGGGAATAAAAGCCGGCATTGCAGCCGATATCGAGGACGCTCTTGCCGGAAAGATCGGCCGGGATCGCATCGGCGAAATGCCGCCATTTCACCGCCGGGTAGTCGCCGAGAAAATGGTCGGGGGCGGTTTTCACCCCGTTTAGGTCGAGATTGTGGAACCACGGGCCGAGCGCCGCCACCCGCTCGCGGATCTCGTCATCGGAAAGCTTCGGCATCAGCGGCGCCTCGCGGCAACAGGCCGGGGAGCGACAGGGAACGGCGCGATGCGGCTTGCGCTCGTCGGAGGAGCTGCTTCGGCAAGAAGGCGCATCGCCTCGCGATACCCGCCCAGCGTACCGACATCGACATAATCGGTTCCGGCCGGCACCGCGACGGCTTCACCGCCTGTCGCAAGATAGGCGTTGACGAGCGTGCCGATATATTCGTCGCGCTCGCGCCGCCGCCGCCACAAGCGATAAAGCTCGTGCAATACGGCGCCCGGCATGCCGAAGGCGCCCCAGATCCAGTTCGACTCGGCGCCCTCGCGCTTCACCTGAATTTCGTGCACCCGACCGGCATCATCACTGACGACGGCGTCGAACAATTCCGGACGCGCCACCGGGAAGGTCAGGAAACCCAGCTTGTCGGGCGGTAAGCGCGAAAACGCGTCCACCGGCAGCCAGATTGTATCCGGCAATCCGACGAGCACAGGCTCGGCGGGATCGACAAACGGCACGGCACGGAAGATCGCATCGCACAACCCTTTTGCCTCGGGCTGCACGGC
>Ga0209155_1000550_pt1 | contig 17926 bp, 10 predicted proteins | sample GraSoiAngelo_122_FD_185879 | JGI IMG/M metagenome (GOLD analysis project Ga0209155, IMG submission 185879) | Grasslands soil microbial communities from the Angelo Coastal Reserve, California, USA - 14_0927_02_20cm (SPAdes) (version 2) | ecosystem: Environmental > Terrestrial > Soil > Grasslands ... | reverse complement strand
GTAAAACGCGGAGAATTTCGCAACGGATCAAATTCGTGATACTGATGGATGAACAGCAACCTTCCATTGTGCTGCTCCAAAGCATTCTCCAACAGAGTCCCATCACTCGTATGGCTTACCTCATCACGTCTCCATCACTCATAAAGCATCGGCTGAACATTGCATCGCGGAAGACCTCGGTGCACCGTGACCGCCTAGGAGGACACCATGCGTAATATCCAGAATCACTTTGCACAGCCCCCGCTGATCTTTGGGACTTTGATAGCCATCTGCATGAGTATTTTGTTACCAGTTCAGGCGCAGTGCCCGGCAACCCCAAACATCTTTCAAACCAGCTTGCTCGAACCGCCCCAACCCGGAAAGGAGTTAAGCACCCAACAGCTTCAACAGATCTTGGCCGACGGCCAGATCCCCGTCCTCGACGTGCGCTTTGAGCTGGAATACGCGATATCGCACATTCCCAGCGCGGTCAACATTCCTCCCCTCAACAACACCTCGGCGGACCGTGAAGTGAGCCTGATCTCTGCTCTTTTCCCCAACAACCCGAACGCCGAGTTCGTCCTCACCTGCAACGGCCCTTTCTGCGGCAAGAGCAAGCGTGTGGCCGCCGGATTGGCCGCTGCCGGCTACGACAATTTTTACCGGTATCAGCTTGGCTTACCGGTGTGGCGCACACTCGGCAACACAGTGCAGACCGATTTCGACGGATTCGCTTACATCTTTAATCTTGACCGCTCCGCCGTCTTCGTCGATGCCCGTACCCCGCAGGACTTCCAAGCGGATACGGTCGCCTGCGCCGTGAACGTCCAGCCGGGCGAAGCGACTGCCGCGAATGACGATGGCCGCCTGCCGCTCTGGGACAAGGGTGCGCGCGTGGTCGTCTTTGCCGATGATCCTCAACTTGCAAAGCAAGTTGCTTCAGAGATCGCCAAGAAGGCCTATTGGAGCAGCAGCTATTTCAGCGGGACCTTCGCGGAGTTGGAAAGCAGTGGCCTCCGCATCCACAGCTGGCGCCGCTGCCACAAGAACAGCCATCGCGGCGAAACTGATGATGAATAGACCGTAATCATATCTCCGAGTACCGGTCCGTCGCAAATGAGCGAGCTGTTGTGTGGAAGCGTGGATGTGACCTCCGAGACGTCTGGGTTGATGTATTCACGGTCGGCAAACCTTACTTAACCGGGTTATGGAAGGATTGCGCGTGATACGACCAGAATCCCGCCAAGGCTTGGTTGCAGGTTATGAGCGCTATCGCCTGATTTCGCCAACTATAATCGTGTTTTGCTTTTTCACAGTGCGATGTTCTGCTAGCCTGTTGAGCTACCTAAGCAGGAGAACTTTCATGAATGAACTCGACCGCCGTTCATTGCTGAAGGCAATCACGGCAGTTCCCTTTGCCTACTGCGAGGCACTTAGCGTCCCTAGTCAGGAACCAGTAAGTGTTGTTGCGTCGCACACTGACCGCACCGGACATCCGCATAAAGCCGCCCGGGCTAACAGCCACCTGGATTTCAAAGTCTTAACCCGCGAAACTAACGGCCGCGTCTTCATTATGGAAAACAGGGACATGGTACGTGGTGGACCGCCGAGACATGTGCATTACGAGCAGGAGGAGTGGTTTTTCTTTCTCGAAGGTGGCGAGGTGATTATGGAAATCGGAGAGCAAAAGATACGGTTGAAACCAGGTGACTCAGTACTTGCTCCGCGCAACGTGCCGCATGTCTGGGCTTATATTGGGGAGCAGCCCGGACGCATGTTATTTGTATTCACGCCGGCGGCGAAGATCGAAAGCTTTTTCGAGGAAACCAGTAAACCGGACGCCAAGGTCATGGACCCGCACCGATTCGAAGCCCATGGTATGAAGATAGTGGGCCCTCCATTACTGGATTGACTCGCGAACATGTAGGCGCAGCACAAAACCGATAGTTGGCGATAAATCGCCATAGCGCTCAAAACCGGTGATCAGCTCGCCACCGGATGGTTTGTCGGCAACCCTTCCCTTACCGGACTATGGAAGGGTTGCGCGTGATCCAGGCACAATCTTGGGTCACAAGCTCATTGCGCCCGTGGTCCCGGCAGGTACTACTCTGGCGTAGCAGCTGATGAACAACCGCGAAATCCAGGCAGCTTGGAAGTATCACGACAGTACCAAGCACTCCCACTGGAGTGTTCGTAACCATCCTCACTTCCTGGACTGGGCGAATCGTCCGTTGCCTCTCAAAATCTACCCAAAGATTGAGCCTCTTCCACTGCCGCGGGACGTGGCGCAAACAGGGGTGGCGGCGCTCTCCGCAATCTCAGAACCAGTGCCTTCGTCACGGGCTGATTCGGTCCCTGGCGTTCAGGATCTGGCGCGCCTCCTCTATTTCTCGGCAGGGATTACCAAACAGCGTGCATATCCGGGTGGAGAAATCTACTTTCGCGCCGCGGCCTGCACCGGAGCTCTCTACGAAATCGAACTGTATATGGTGACTGGCGATCTCCCGCACTTGGATGCCGGCGTATATCACTTCAATCCGGCGGAAGTATCGCTGCGGCTTCTGCGAAAGGGTAATTTTCGCGGAAACCTTGCTCAGGCGACGGCGACGGAACTCGCGGTGGCTCACGCACCCGCGACGGTCATCTGCACTGGAACGTACTGGCGGAACGCCTGGAAGTACCAGGCTCGCACTTATCGCCATTTCGGTTGGGACAACGGCACGCTGCTGGCAAATATGCTGGCCGTTTCTGCGGCGTCGGGGCTACCGGCCGAGATCGTGCTCGGGTTCGTGGACGCCGAGGTGAACCGCCTACTCGATCTGGATACGCGGCGTGAGGTTTCCTTGTGCCTCGTGGCGATCGGGCGCACATCGGAGAGTTCTCTGCCGGCACCGGGAGAGGCTCCGGCGCTAGGCCTGGAGACGATCCCGCTTTCACAGCACGAGGTCGAATATCCCGCCATGCTTGAGATACACGATGCGTCTTCCCTTGAGTCCCTAGAGGAAGTTAATCAGTGGCGCGGCAAGCCACCAGTTCTTCCATCTTCCGCTCTGGGAGGCGAGGCAGTTCGCCTCCCGCGCCTGCCGGAAGAAGAACAACCGAAGGACACGATCGAGCAGGTAATCCTGCGCCGCGGCTCTACCCGAACGTTCGATAAGGCGGCGTCCATTACACTGGCACAACTTTCTACAATTCTCGACCACGCTACGCGAGGTCTTCCTGCTGACTTCCTTGAGCCTCCCGGCGCGCAACTTAACGACCTTTACCTGATCGTGCATTCAGTGCAGGGGCTCAAGCCGGGTGCATACTTCTTCGTGCGTGAGCACAACATCCTGGAGATTTTGAAGGAGGGGGAATTCCGTGTTGAGGCCCATCATCTTGGTCTGGAGCAGGAGCTGCCGGCGGACGCTTGCGTGGACATCTTCTTTCTCGCCGATTTAAAACGCATCCTGAAGCGGTACGGGAACCGCGGCTACCGAGCCGTTCAACTGGAGGCGGGTGCCATCGGCGGCAAGATCTACCTTTCTGCGTATGCCCAGCGTCTGGGTGCGACCGGGCTGACCTTCTTCGACGATGATGTAATCAAATTCTTTTCACCACACGCAAAGGACAAGAGTGCCATCTTCCTTGTCGCGATTGGCAAACCGCTGAAACGGAAACCACAGTAGGGCCAACTCCGGGGTGGTCGGCAATCCGAAAGTTGGGAGGCTCCTTCGTTAACTTCCGGGTAGTCCGTCCGGAAATCACGTTCCACAAGCCGACTTGACGGTCCGATCCCCCTGTCGCAACCTGGATGACCATACGCCCGGAACCCTCGGCTGCATGCGGTACTTGGGCCTGACTGTGGGCTCAGATCCGAAAATCGAGACTATGCGATTCTCCACCGCTGTTCTTGAGCTGCGGTAATTGGTTGCGCTCCAAGGGCTTTTATAAACTCTTCCGATGCTGAAACCCAGCCGAATCGCTGTTGGATAAGGAAGAGGGATGCTTCGTGATTGCTTCTTGGCAAATCGGATCCGACCACCTCGCCTGTACAGTCTGCTAGTGTTTCGATGCGATTTCGGCGGCACATGTCAGGGTTACTGGAGTCGATCGGAGGCTCGAAGCTTTTTCAAGGCCATGGCAGCCGAGTGCGACTTGCCCCAGTGGCACATCGCGTCCAGCAACGGCCGCAGAGAGCCTCCTAAAGGAGTAATGGCGTACACCACTCGCGGCGGCGTGTCCGCGTACACGGTCCGCTCAACAATTCCCGTTCTCTGTAGATCGCGGAGCTGCTGGGAGAGCGTTCGTTGCGTGATTCCGGCAATAGATCGTTTTAGCTCGGAAAATCGTTTGGTGCTTTCGAAAAGTTGTTCGAGGATGGCGCCTTTCCAGCGACCGCCCACGATCCGTGCGGTCGTTTCTACCGGGCAGAGTTCTGGGCGCTTAATCATGTTGGGCCTGGTACCAGATTATATACCATGTATCGGATGCGTGTCACGTATTCCCATGTACCCATGCTCGTCCATTCTTCATCTATCCTAACCATGACGATATCGGGGCTGAATTTCTAAGCAGCACGGTAGGCGTCCAGCACCAATCGTCGAAGTCAGCCTGGAACGGCAAAACTGGGAACCTCCTAGGGAGAGGGACATGCACCTTGAAACAAAGCATTCATGGAAGAGAAAGACGCTCAGCAGCGGGATGCCGCGGGTGATCGTGGCCCTAGCCCTCACGACTCTTGCCGGCCTAAATGCCGGATGTTCCAGTTCAGGTTCCGCTCAACCAAAGGCTCCAGCGCCGGTGGAAGTTAGCGTAGCGGAAGTTATCTGCAAACAAATCGACGACAATGACGAGTTCACGGGCCGCCTTGAAGCCGTGCATGCCGTCGAAGTGCGCCCGCGCGTTTCCGGCTACTTGCAGAGTGTGCACTTCAAAGAGGGCGAGATCGTTCGCGAAGGCGACCTCTTGTTTCAGATCGATGCGCGGCCCTTCCAAGCGGAAGTGGACCGTCTGAAGGGCGAACTCTCGCAAGCGAAAGCGCAGCGCGCACGCGCGGAAAGCGATTTTGAGCGCGCCGAACGCCTTCATAACAACGACGGCATGTCAGCCGAGGAGTACGACCGGCGCGCGGCAGTCCGCAACGAAGCCGAAGCTCGCATCGCCTCCACAGAGGCAGCACTTCGCGGGGCTGTACTGAATCTCGAGTTCACGCGCGTAACGGCTCCCATTACCGGTCGCGTGGGCCGAGCTGAGATCACCGAAGGCAATCTGGTGGAGGGCGGCGCCGGACAGATCAAGCCTCTGACCACTTTGGTTTCGCTCGATCCGATCTATGTCTACTTCGATGTCGATGAGCAGACCTACCTTAAGTACGCGCGTCTAACGCAGATCCACGGGACAAGTTCGCACGAACTGCGCAGCCAAGCCCTGTTAGGCCTGGCGGACGAAGGCGGATTCCCTCACATCGGCCAAGTTAGCTTTGTCGACAATCAGGTCAGTTCCTCGACAGGAACGATTCGCTTGCGGGCCACTTTTGCGAACAAGAATTTGGCTCTGACTCCCGGTCTCTTTGCAAGGATTCGTTTGCAGGGGGGGAGCGCACAGAGTGGCTGTCTGGCAAGGGATGAAGCGGTCATTACGGACTTGAATCAAAAATACGTGTTTGCGCTCGGCAAGAACAACACGCTCGAGTATCGCCCCGTGAAACTTGGCCCGATCGTGGATGGATTGCGTGTGGTGCGTGAGGGCCTGCGCGAAGGCGATACGATCGTCGTCAACGGTCTGCAGCGCGTGCGTCCCGGAGCCACTGTCACACCGAAGAAAGTTTCTATGGCGCGTCAAGCCAACCCACTGAGCGATACATCCGCGCAAGCAGTGCTCGTCGGAGAGGCAGAGAAGTCGCGTGAGTCGAAAGTACGAGAATAGTCTGGGACGACTATGAATATCTCTAATTTCTTCATTAAGCGCCCGATTTTCGCGGCGGTCATCTCGATCATTATCTTTGTGATCGGGGCGATCGCCTATTTTCGGCTTCCCCTGAGCGAATATCCGAATGTTGTGCCGCCGACGGTTGTCGTACGTACCACATACCCGGGCGCGAATCCCACGGTGATCGCGGACACCGTTGCGTCCCCCCTCGAACAACAAATCAATGGCGTCGAAGGCATGCTCTATATGTTTTCGCAGGCCACCGCCGACGGCGTCATGACGTTGACGATCACCTTCGGCCTGGGCACGGACCTTGACAAAGCGCAGGTGCAAGTGCAGAACCGCGTATCGCAGGCGCTGCCGCGATTGCCTCAGGAAGTCCAGCTTCTCGGCGTCACCACTGAGAAAACCTCGCCGGATTTGCTCATGGTCGTGCATCTGGTCTCGCCGGACAACCGTTACGACATGTTGTATCTGGCGAACCTGGCCATTCTCCAAGTGAAGGACGAGTTGGGCCGCCTCCCTGGCGTCGGTAACGTACAGGTCTTTGGCGCGGGCGATTTCAGCATGCGCGTATGGCTCAACCCTAACAAATTGGCCTCCCACAATTTGACGGCAACGGACGTCGTTCAGGCCATTCGCGAGCAAAATGTACAAGTTGCTGCGGGTGTGCTTGGGGCTCCGCCGACAAATACAGGAAGCACAGCGTTTCAGTTGCTGGTGAACACCCAGGGGCGTCTCACGACCGAGGAAGAATTCGGCAACATCATTGTGCGCGCCGCCAAGGATGGCCAGATTACGCGCATCCGGGATTTAGGCCGTGTAGAACTGGGTTCCAGCACCTACGCACTGCGAAGTTTATTGGACAACAAGCCTGCCGCGGCCCTTCCCATTTCGCAGCGGCCCGGCTCCAACGCGCTCCAGACGTCCCAACAGGTGCGCGACACCATGGAACGTCTCAAGAAATCATTTCCGGAAGGCGTGGACTACAAAATCGCGTACGACCCCACGGTTTTCGTGCGTGAGTCGATTCAGGCCGTGGGCCACACGTTTATTGAAGCCCTCATCCTGGTCGTGCTTGTGGTACTGGTCTTCCTGCAGACTTGGAGGGCCTCCGTCATTCCGCTGCTGGCGCTTCCCGTTTCGCTGGTGGGGACATTTACGATTATGCTCGCGCTGGGCTTCTCTCTGAACACCCTCTCGCTGTTCGGGCTGGTCCTGGCGATTGGAATCGTCGTGGATGACGCCATCGTCGTGGTTGAAAACGTCGAACGAAATATCGCACTGGGACACGAACCGCAGGATGCTACGCGCCGGGCGATGCAAGAAGTCAGTGGCCCGATCGTGGCCATCGCCTTGGTGCTGTGCGCGGTTTTCGTTCCCACGGCGTTCATCGTGGGACTCTCGGGTGAGTTCTACAAGCAGTTTGCCCTCACGATTGCCATCTCCACGGTGATTTCGGCCTTCAATTCCCTCACCCTGAGTCCGGCGCTTGCGGCGCTTCTCCTGAAATCTCACGATGCCAAGAGGGATCGCTTCACGCGCGCCATCGAATTTGCATTTGGCTGGTTTTTCAAGCTCTTCAACCGGTTCTTTGGCAGTGCCTCGCGCGGTTACGGGATCTTTGTCACGCGCACCCTGCGCTCCAGTCTGATTGCCGTTGTGGTTTATGCAGGACTGATCGGGCTGACCATTCTCGGCTTCTCGCGTGTACCCACGGGATTTGTTCCCACGCAGGACAAGGGATATCTCGTGTGCTTGGCGCAGTTGCCGAATGGCGCCACCCTTGATCGCACCGAAGAAGTGATTCGCAGGATGTCCGAGATTGCCCTCAAACATCCGGGAGTTCAGAACGCCGTCGCATTTCCCGGCCTGTCGATCAATGGCTTCACCAACAGCCCGAATTCCGGAATTGTATTCGCCACCTTGAAGCCTTCAGAGGAGCGGATGTCTCCCGAGCTTTCGGCGAATGCCATCGCCGCGAACCTCAACAAACAATATGGGTTCATCCAGGAGGCATTTATCGCCGTGTTCCCTCCGCCGCCCGTTCAAGGAATAGGTACGGTGGCGGGGTTCAAGCTCTATATTGAAGATCGCTCGGGCACGGGCTTGGAGCCGCTCTACAAAGAGACGACCTCCACCTTGCAGAAAGGCAACCAGACGCCGGGTCTAATCGGCGTGTTTTCCAGTTTCGATATCAACGTGCCGCAGATCGATTCGCATGTGGACCGCGAAAAGGCCAAGACTTACGGCATTCCCCTCAACGATCTGTTTGACACCTTGCAGGTTTATCTGGGTTCACTTTATGTCAACGACTTCAATCGTTTTGGCAGAACTTACCAGGTAAATGTGCAGGCGGAGTCGCCGTACCGGTTGCAGCCAGAAGACATCAGTCACCTCAGGACAAGAAACTTGGCTGGTGAAATGATTCCCCTGGGATCGGTAGTCACCGTTAAGCCGACTTACGGACCGGACCGCGTCATGCGTTACAACGGATTTCCTGCGGCGGAGATCAATGGGGCCGCGGCGCCGGGATACAGTACCGGCCAGTCCGAGAGCGCGATCGCCAAAGTCCTTGACCAACAATTGCCAAATGGAATGAAATACGAGTGGACCGAGCTCACCTACCAGAAGATTCTCGCTGGCAACACCATGGTGTACATTTTTCCACTCTCTGTTTTCCTCGTCTATCTTGTGCTGGCCGCTCAGTATGAAAGCTGGTCGTTGCCCCTAGTAATCATTTTGATTGTTCCAATGACTCTGTTTTCCGCCATCGCCGGCGTCTGGCTGCTAAATAGCGACAATAACGTCTTCACGCAGATCAGTTTGATTGTCCTCGTGGGGCTGGCTTGCAAGAACGCCATCCTTATCGTCGAGTTCGCCAGGGAGAAACAGCTTCAGGAGGGGATGGGCAGAGTCGAGGCAGTGCAGGAAGCGTGCCGGTTGCGTTTGCGGCCCATTCTAATGACTTCTCTCGCCTTCACGATGGGCGTTATTCCTCTGGTGTTGTCGACAGGTGCCGGTTCAGAAATGCGCCGTGCCATTGGAGTTGCCGTATTTTTCGGGATGCTTGGCGTCACGGCGTTTGGCTTGGTGCTGACTCCCGTCTTCTACGTTTTGGTCCAGCGGATGGTTGAGGGCCGCGAGAACAAGAAAGTTGCGGCCAACACAGGTCTCTCGGGCGCAACTTCGGTGGAGGCCTGAGCCTGTGCTGACGCGCTCTCAAAGAACCTTCTTCCCACTCGCCGTGCTGCTGCTGGCCGGGGGCTGCGCCGTGGGCCCGCATTACAAAGCGCCGCAACCTGCAGCGGTGGCCTACCACGCCGCGGATCCACAACTTCTCACCGAGACGCCGTTCGATCCGCGTTGGTGGAACCAATTCGACGATCCGGTTCTTGATTCGCTGATCCAAAAATCGCTTGCGGCCAACACTAGTATTCGCATTGCGCGGACGAGGCTCGCGGAATCGCGTGCCATCTTTGATGAGCGAAAACTGGATCGCTATCCCACGGCTCCAGCCGATGCGAGTTACACTTATGCAAAACAGCAGATCCCCGGATTTTTCAACGACCCGGCAACCATAAATACATTCCGCTCAGGGTTTGACGCTTCCTGGGAGATCGATTTATTCGGACGAGTTCGTCACGGCGTGGCTGCCGCAAGAAGCGACAATCAGGCGGTCGAAGCGGACTTGCACGATGTTGAGGTTAGCGTGGTGGCCGAACTGGCGCGCAACTATTTTGAGTTGCGCGGGGCGCAGTGGCGCCTTGCCGTTGCGGAACGCAGCTTTAAGAATCAGCGAGAGACACTGCGATTGACGCAGCTCCGCCGTGATGCCGGCGTGGGCGAAGAGCAAGACGTGGCCAGCGCGGCGGCACGCGTCGCGGCTATCGACGCAACGATACCGTCGCTGGAACTTGAAACGAAACGAGCGGAATACCGGCTTGCGGTGCTCACGGGAGCACGCCCCGGCGAGCTTTCTGCGGATCTTTCTCCCCGCAACTATGCTCCCATTGACAAAGCCTTGCCCATCGGGAATGCCGCTGACTTACTGAGACGCCGGCCGGATGTACGCGCGGCGGAACGGCGTCTGTCCGCGGCTACCGAACGTCAAGGTGTTGCAGTCGCTCAACTGTTCCCGCAGGTCAGTGTGTCTGCCTTTGTTGGATTTTTGGCCGGGCGCGGTAGTCTCTTCTTTACATCGCGGTCCTTTGCCACAACCGCTTCGCCTAGCGTGACGTGGTCGGCCTTTGATTTGGGCCGCGCAAGAGCGCGCATTCGCGCTTCGAGTGCAGCAACGGACGAAGCTCTCGCTTCCTACGATGAAACCGTTTTGCGGGCTCTTGAAGAAACGGAAAATTCTTTCTCCAATTACCACGCGCAGCAAGCACGACTCGTAAAGCTAAACGCACAGGCGCAAGAGAGCAAACGGGCAGCCGACATCGCCAGGCTACGTTACCGCGAAGGCGTCATCGACTTCTTGTCACTACTGGACGCCGAGCGCACTCAGCTTCAGGCGGAGGACGCCGTTGCCGAAAGCGAGCGGGACGTCTACGTGGCGGTCATCGCCCTTTATAAGGCTCTTGGGGGAGTACCAAGCTGACCGAGCCCTGTCCTACATGTATGTGGTTTTTGGCCAACCTGACTCAAATGGAGGCTCACTCCACCAAGTGGGATTCGAGCCACCGCGCGATAACTCCCTGATGGTCAGCAAACAAGAAACTGAGAATTTGATCCGATGACTTCCGAGTCCCTCGTCACTCTGGCACCCATCACTATGAAACCCTCAGTGCCTCCGATGCAATTCGATAGACGATCCTCCGAGGTTGCGTGGTCTATTGTTGTTGGAGTCCTTCCCTTTGGAATGAGACCCGCGATGGCCGAATCGATCATCTCGACGCGATCGTGGCCTGGGAACGGAAGCTCACAAACCATTCCTCGCAGAGCATCCGCGCCATTTGCTGAAAGATCTTGATCCGCGGTGCGTTATTTTCGATAGGGTCGTCATATGTGGAAAGAATTCCGACGAATCCTTTCCAGCATCTCTTGTCTCGGAATCAAGACAGGTAGTAGGTCAAGTGCGTTGCGATTCAATCCCAACTCCGGAATAAGCCCATCGAGAACCCTCAAGCCGCCGCCGTAAGCTCCAAGAATCCTACGGGCCTGCTTGAGGTTATGGGGCGAGAAGTAATCTAATGATCTGCTGCCGTAAGCCCAATCTTTACAGTAAGAAAGGGCCCGCTCCTGGCGATTTGATTGCACGCAGCCGGGAACCTGGCGCACCAAGGACGCAGATCAAGCTGAGCTCCGGTGCTTGGTGAAATCAAAGATTTACCTGCAAATTAAAACAGTGATTGTCCCGATTGATTTTTGCAATGACCACCACTAGGGTGAGGTTCCGTAAGACGGCACCGGAAGCCCGTATTAGCGCGCACCGCTCATCTCGGCGTCTTTCACCACGGCGCGTTTCGTAGCCGTAACCGGGCGGAGCGATGCAGAGAAAGCGAGGATGCGGCAGACCTGGCCCGCAACGTTCATCGACGGCACTCCCAAGGACACCGCGAACGACGCGAGGTCTCTGTTCTCCTTCCTCAGCGCAGCTAATCCGAATTACTTTGAGCACACTGCGGTCCTTCCCTGGGAGCGCCCGCGTGTCCATGGTCCGCATGCCGCCGGAGCTGTTTCTCGAACAGGGGTGGAAACAATGCATACCTCAAAAACGCTTTCGATCATTTTGATGGCGATGACGCTGTCTGTGCCACCGCTGGCCGCGCAGACCAGTAGTGGCTCGATTGCGGGCGGCCTGCGTGACCCTCAGGACGGCGCGGTCCCGAGCGCAACGGTTATCCTCACTGAGCAGGAAAGGAAAACGCAGTTCACTGCAAAGACGGACTCCGGAGGGCGATTCGTGTTCCCGCAGTTGCTTCCGGGCCGATACGATCTCATCATTACGGCCCCAGGATTCAGAAAGGTCGAGCGCAAGGACATATCGCTGCTGGCAAACGACAAGATTACCGTCGGAATCATTACTCTGGAGGTAGGCGAAGTAAGCCAGACAGTGGAGGTTTCGGCGCAAGTGGTGCAGCTCAAGACGGAGAGCTCGGAACGCTCAGACGCGATTGTAGGGAGGGAAATCCAGGAGTTGGCGGTGAACAGCCGAAGTTACCTGCAATTTGCGGGGTTGGCCACGGGAGTGGTGAGCACGGCCAACTTGACCACTGGGGGACACAGTGGTCTGGCGAATATTTCGGCAAACGGCCAGCGTTTCGACCATAACCAGCTAACGCTCGACGGCATAGGTAACGTGGACACCGGTAATAATGGAGACCAGTTGGCGACGATCAGTCTGGACGCGGTGCAAGAATACAAAATCCTGACGAGCAGCTACCAGGCCGAATATGGGCGCTCCGCCGGCGCGCAGATCAGCGTGGTGACCAAGAGTGGCACGTCCTCTTTCCACGGCAGCGCGTATCTATATCACCGCCACGAGGGGTTGAACGCCAACAACTGGAAAAATAACCGCGATGGGCTGCCGCGGCAACTCTTCCGGTTCAACGATCCGGGCTATACAGTTGGGGGCCCCATTTTCATTCCCGGCCACTTCAACAGAGACCGGAAAAAACTGTTCTTCTTCTGGAGCCAGGAATTTCAGGAGCAGCTCAAGCCCCAGGACCGCCGTGACGCCACATTCCCGACAGCGCTCGAGCGCACGGGGGATTTTTCGCAAAGCGTCGACAAGAACGGCAATGCGTTCCACTTCATTCGTGATCCGCTGTCCGGCCAGCCATGCAACGCCGCCAACACAGCGGGCTGCTTCCAGGACGGTGGCGTGCTTGGTCGAATTCCGGCCAACAGCCTGTACGGTCCGGGCATTGCGGCGTTGAACTTTTTCCCGGCTCCCAATGCGCTGGGAAACAAAGGTTTCAACTACCGCTCGCAGATTCCGGATTCCTATCCGAGGCGCGAATCGCTGATTCGCGGCGATTACAACCTTAGCGCCAAATCGAAAATGTTCAGCCATTACTTGATCAACAGCGACTCGGTAACCTCGGCCTACGGGTCGTTCGTGTTGGGCGCGGGCTTCCCCAAGGTGCCCATCACGGACACGCGCCCCGGCAAGAGCTTTGTGGTCAGCGCGACTACGCTGATCAATTCGACGACGGCCAACGAGGCTACTTTTGGCTATGGTCACAACCAGATCAACATCGATCCCGTGAACGGTGGACTATCTCGGGCGGCAAGCGGAGTGAACATCCCGGTGCTCTATCCCGCCGCAGTACAGGGAGATTTCATCCCACGGTTTGCTTATGCGGGAACACGAATTGGCAACCAACAGCGCATCGGGACGAATAATGCCCCCTTCTTCAACTACAACTCGACTTTGGACTGGATCGACAACCTCTCGAAGATATGGAACCGGCATGTATTCAAGACCGGTATCTACGTGCAACGCAGCCGCAAGGACCAAACCTCGTTTGCCAACGCCAACGGCGACATCGACTTCAGCGACACTTCGAGCAATCCATTGGACACCGGCTTCGGTTTTGCCAACATGGCCATTGGGGTGTTCACCACCTTTAATCAGGCGTCGGGCTATTTCACCGGGGAATATCGGTACACTAACGTGGAATGGTATCTGCAAGATCAATGGAAAATAGCGCGGCGTCTTACGCTGGATTACGGCATGCGCTTCTACTGGATTCAGCCGCAGTTCGACGCAGCATTGCAAACATCGACGTTCCTGCCGGGGCGCTTTGACCGGGCAGCTGAGGTGCGCCTCTATCAACCCACTCTAAATAGCAGCGGGCAAAGAGCGGGGTTCGACCCGGTTACAGGACAGAGCGTACCGGCCTCGGCCATCGGCAAGATAGTTCCCAATTCCGGCAATACCCTCGACGGAATCGCGCAGGCCGGCAAGGACGTCAGCAAGTACCTCATCAAAAATCGCGGTATTCATTATTCACCCCGCCTCGGATTCGCTTACGACGTTACTGGCAAACAATCACTGGTGCTTCGCGCCGGAGGGGCAATTCTCTATGACCGCTTTCAAGGCAATGAAGTGTTCGACATGCTGACCAACCCCCCCACCACGTTGGCGCCCACGGTGGTGAACGGATTCCTCAAGGACATTGATCCCAAAAATGTCCTGCTGGCACCGGTGGGGTTGAACGCCTTCGACTTCAATGGTTTCGTTCCGACCACATACAGCTACCATTTCGGCGTGCAGTCCAAGCTGCCCATGGATTTCATTCTGGATACTGCGTATGTGGGCTCGCAGAATCGCCATGAGCTGCAACGAAGAAATCTGAACGCCATCCCTTACGGTGCGACATTCCTTCCGCAGAATCAGGACTGCACGAAGTTTTCCGGCGGCACATGTTCACAGGGGCCTTACTCTGGCTCGCAAGCCTTTGACGCCAACTTCCTGAGACCTTACCCGGGTTTCGGGGACATTATTATGCATGAGTTCGGCGGTACTTCTAATTACAACTCGCTGCAGACCAGCGTGAACCGGCGGTTCGCCAAAGGCTTCTTTTTCGGCTTCAATTGGACGTGGAGTCGCGCCCTGGGCACCACCAGCGATCGCACGGGGTTCAACCGCATCGACAATCTCACGCGGCTGGCCAACTATGGTCCACTGTCCTTCGACCGGCTGCATACGGTCAACATCTTCTATACCTACGAGCTCCCGAGGATTTTCCGCAGCGGCCCCGCGCACTCGCTGATAGACGGCTGGCAGATCTCCGGCGCCACGCTATTTCAGAGCGGCGCGCCCTACCAAGTGAGCTTCTCTATACCCGGCGTGGGCAACCAGAACATCACCGGTTCGTATACAGAACCAGCACGCGTCAAGTTGATCGGGAACCCGCTCAGCGCAATCACGGGCGACGAGTATCACCGCCTAAATCCCGCGGCATTTGCACCGCCACCGGTGGGCAGTATTGGCCTCGACTCCCCCACGAACTACCTGCGGGGGCCCGGGATTAACAACACTAACCTATCCGTCCAGAAGACATTTTTTGTCAGCGAAGGGGCGCGGTTTGAGCTGCGCGCAGACGCCTTCAACGTGTTCAATCACACGCAGTTTAACGGCGTCAACAGCACGATTAATTTCAAAAGCCTTAGCGATCCAACGATCACAAACCTGTATCAGAATCCGGACGGGACCATAAATAATATCAATGGATTCGGAACGGTGAGCGGCGCCCGCGACCCGCGTATTATGCAACTCGTGGTTCGCTTTCAATTCTAGACTCGCAAGCGTCGACAGCATTGACGAAGGATCTGCCCGCCGCAGACAATCCTCAGGCTCGAACATCGGGAGGGATTGAAGTACCGGGTGATGCATATCGCGTCTTGCAGGAGCACATGGTGTGTTGTTCTGGCCCTTACTTATACGAGCGGGAAGAACGAAATCGAGGAGGGGCGCCACCTGGACTTTGGCCCCACGAGGTTGGTAAATTGAAACGGCAAGTCGGTGGGCGGTCAAGGATTTGTGTGACAACTTCGCTTGCGTACGGATTACGAGCAGGCGTGGGGCACTCGCTGGTACTGGCGTTGAGTATCTCTGCACCCGTTCTCTCCTGCGATCAGGGTTTCGCCGGTCAGCGAACTGTTTTGGAAGCACGAGGCTCCGTCGCGCAAGTTCCTGTCGGTCAGGAACGCCGCAGTCACGAACCAGCATCACAGTTGCCGGCCGAGGCGACGACATCACCATCCTATTCGCCAGAACAGGTGCAAAGAGGGCAATCACTCTTTTCCGTCCAGTGTGGCTTCTGCCATGGGCGCGACGCTGCCGGTGGCGAGGCCGGTCCGGACCTCACGAGCTCCGAACTCGTCGCGAAAGACATCCGTGGAAACGAAATCGGCCCGGTTGTGCGCGCCGGACGGATTGATAAAGGAATGCCGCTTTTCAACGTCAACGATGCGGATCTAGCTGCCATCGTGGCATTTATTCACGATCAGAAGATCAAGATAACCTCCAAGGAAGGGCGGCGGCGTACCGTTCAGATGGAAGATTTGCAAACTGGCAGTGCCGAACACGGGAAGGAGTATTTCAACGGGGCCGGTGGGTGCTCGAAATGCCACTCTCCGAGCGCAGACCTCGCCGGCGTAGCGAGCCGACTGCGGGGACTGGCGCTGCTTCACCACATGCTCTACCCCGGCGGGGGCCGCGGCGCTGGTCCTGTTGCGGCCGCAGCAACGGTCACGGTGATACTACCTTCCGGCGAAACAGTACGGGGCAAATTGGCGTACAAGGACGAATTCGTTATTGGGCTAACTGATTCGTCGGGATGGTACCGTTCTTGGTTCAAGAGCCAGGTGAAGTTCACGGTCGACGATCCGCTGCAAGCGCACGTCGAGCAACTCGGAAAATACACCGATGAAACCATGCACGACGTCCTGGCCTACCTGCAGACCTTGCAGTAGGGGAATATGTTCGAGGCGGTTTCCCAGGAGGCAATTGGACGATGAAGATTGGATACCATGTGTTGCGACCTGCCGCCGGTTTGATTTTGGTGATGCTTGCGTTCCAGGGCAGGGCGCTGGCTCAGGGACTGGATCCCGGTACACTCCAGCAACCTCCGGGTCAGAGTTGGCCGACCTATCACGGCACATACTCGGGTCAGCACCATAGCCGGCTGACGCAGATTACGCCGGCGAACGTCAACCAGCTTACGCTTGCCTGGGCCTTCGAAACCGGACAGACCGCGCAGGTCAAGTCCACTCCCATCCTTGTCAATGGCATTTTGTACGTGACGACGCCGGACAACGTCTGGGCGCTCGATGCCAGGTCGGCACATCCACTATGGCACTACACCTATCCGCCGAACCAGGGTCTGCACATCGGCCATCGAGGAGTCGCCATGTACAAAGACTATGTGTATTTCTCGACTCCCGATGCGCACCTTATCTCCCTTGACGCCAGAAACGGCAAAGTTCGTTGGGACATCGTGATCGCCGACGTAAAGAAAGGTTATTGGACGACAGTGGCGCCGCTGGTCATCCGCGACCACCTGCTCGTGGGCACTTCCGGTGACTTCGATAACCTTCCCGGAATGCTGAAATCGATTGACCCGGAAACGGGTGATACACAATGGACCTTTTACAGTACGCTTCCGCGAGAAGCACCCGAAGCCTTTAGCGGCGGGGCCACTGGGGGAAACATGTGGATTACGGGTACGTATGACCCCCAGCTAAATCTCTTCTATGTGGGAACAGGAAATCCCACGCCAGTGCTGGCCGCAGGAGCGCGGCCCGGCGACAATCCCTGGACGTGCAGTATCGTGGCACTCAACCCCGACAACGGGAAACTTGTTTGGGGGTTCCAACCATCGCCCCACGATACACATGATTGGGATGCCGTCGAAGTTCCAGTCTTGGTGGACGGAAAGTTCAAAGGCACTCCTCGCAAGATGCTGCTGCAAGCCTCGCGGAACGGTTATTTCTTTGTGCTGGACCGCACTAGCGGAAAAAGCCTGCTTACGACGCCCTTCGCCGCCGTCAACTGGTCCGCGGGCGTGGACCAGGATGGGCGTCCGATTCCCAATCCTGCGAAGGAGCCGGCCCGCGATGGACGGCTGATTGCACCGGACGAAGGCGGTGCCACTAGCTATCGCTCGCCTAGTTTTGATGCTCAGACCGGTCTGTTCATCGTCAGCGCACAGGATAGCTACGGTATCTATTTTTCGAAGCCCGAGCATGGCGAGTATGGTTGGGCAGGCGCAGATTACGGACTCTTCGGCAAAGGGACGCTTCGAGCGATCGATTATCAAACGGGGAAAATCCGTTGGACCCACGACTTGGGCGGTGGAGCTTCGGGCGCAGGTGTTTTGACTACGGACTCGGGATTGACATTCACAGGGGACTCTGTTGGCAGCGTTCTTGCCCTCCGGACGCGCGATGGCACAACGTTGTGGCATTCGCGCATCGGACGCGTAGGAAATTCTCCCATTACGTATGAACTTGACGGCCGGCAATACGTCCTTGTTGCGAGTGGCGGAACGCTTTATGCGTGGGCGCTTCCCGACCGGCC
>Ga0209155_1000547_pt1 | contig 17968 bp, 12 predicted proteins | sample GraSoiAngelo_122_FD_185879 | JGI IMG/M metagenome (GOLD analysis project Ga0209155, IMG submission 185879) | Grasslands soil microbial communities from the Angelo Coastal Reserve, California, USA - 14_0927_02_20cm (SPAdes) (version 2) | ecosystem: Environmental > Terrestrial > Soil > Grasslands ... | reverse complement strand
CATCGTGGATACGAAAGCGGGTCACAACCATCCCGAGATCGTGAAAGTGATCGAGCCTGAAGAGTTCATTAAGAAGACCGGCTACACGTCGCCACACACTATTCATTGCGGCCCCGACGGCATTTATGGCAGCGCGCTCGGTTCGGCCAGTGGCGATGGTCCGGGCGGCATCTTCCTGATGGATGCCACTACGTTTGAGCTGAAGGGCCAGTGGGAGAAGGAGCGCGGCCCCCAGGATCTGGCTTACGATTTCTGGTGGCACCTCGGGCACGACACCATGATCACCTCCGAATGGGGCACGCCGAATATGGTGAAGGACGGCCTCAACCCGGAGTTGCTGCTGGCGGGAAAGTACGGCCGCAAGCTGCACATCTGGGACTTGGACAAGCGCCGGCACCTGCAGGAACTTGACCTGGGCGCGGAGCAACAGATGGTGCTGGAGCTTCGGCCTGCCCACGATCCCAACAAGACCTTTGGATTCGTGGGTGTCGTCGTTTCTCTGAAAGATCTTTCGTCCTCCATCTGGATGTGGTACCGCGAGGAGGGAGGCAAGAACAGCAAATGGGCAGTGCGCAAGGTGATTGAAATTCCCGCTGAGCCGGCCGATCCAGGAAACCTGCCGCCCCTGCTGCAAGGCTTCAAAGCAGTACCACCGTTGGTAACCGACATCAACCTCTCACTCGACGACCGCTTTCTCTACGTTTCTTGCTGGGGGACAGGTGAGTTCATCCAGTACGACGTCTCCGATCCCGCAAGCCCGAAGAAGGCCGGCTCGATCCACCTCGGTGGCATCGTGCGCCGAGCGGCTCACCCGAAGAAGCCCAAGGAGTCTCTCAACGGTGGTCCGCAGATGGTCGAGATCAGCCGCGATGGCAAGCGCGTCTACTTTACGAACTCGCTCTACTCTCCGTGGGATGAGCAGTTCTATCCTGATGGTGTAAAGAGTTGGATGGTGAAGATCGATACAAACCGAAAGGGCGGGATCAAGCTCGATGAGAACTTCTTTCTCGAGTTTGACGGGTTGCGCGCACACCAGGTACGGCTGGAAGGGGGCGACGCATCGTCGGACTCCTATTGTTACTCGGACACGCAATGACACATGCCGGACTGACTTCGACGGTGTTCTGGCTGATGCTGCTCCTCGGCGCCTTCCACGGACTCAATCCTGGGATGGGATGGGTGTTCGCGGTGGCGCTGGGGATGCAGGAGCAAAAGGGGAGCGCAGTAGCCAGATCGCTCGTTCCGATTGCCGTCGGCCACGCGGCGGCCATTGGCTGCGTGGTGCTGACTACCGCGTTTCTCGGCATGACGCTGCCGCTCATCGTCATCCGCTACTTCGTCGCGGCGGTCATGGTCGGCCTTGGGATCTATTGCCTAGTGCGACATCGTCACCCGCGTTGGGTCCGAATGCAGGTAGGCTTCCGAGACTTGACCGTCTGGTCGTTTCTGATGGCCTCTGCGCACGGCGCCGGTTTGATGGTGGTGCCGGTGCTGCTGGGAAGCAACACCGTTGAAGCACACTGCCGAATAGCGGGCCACAATTACATATCTCCGACCGCCAGTCCCCTAGCGGGGATGCTCGCCACCGGTGTCCATACGGTTGCCTATCTTGCGGTCACCGGGCTGCTCGCTTGGGTAGTCTATCGAAAGCTGGGCCTAGCGCTGCTACGTAAGGCGTGGTTCAACTTCGATTTGGTCTGGGCAGCGGCGCTCATGGCCACGGGTCTTGTCACCCTCCTGATATAGCCGGATAACCGAGATCTTCGCCGTTTCATCGGACACAACAGACGCGACGATTCTTGGTGGATCGTCGGCTAACCTTCCGTAATCCGATTGGGGAAGGTTTGCCCGTCACTCGATAACAATTCAAGAGATATCCACAATTGACTGTGAAGTCCTCTTGGACGACCGGGCGAAGGATCAACCGGCTACTTGCTTTCAAAACTCAAACGCCGGAACTACTCAATAACTTCGCAAAGGCGCAACATCGCATTCGACGAGCTTTACTCGGGTATTCCTACACGGTGCACTAGTTGTTGAAACCGCGGATCGTGACGCAGGGGCTCGAACCTTCGGCCCGGCACTTTGAGATATGTAAGTTCAGGGTCACGCTCCTCATAAGCCTTTTCCAGCCAGGCAAAAGCCTCGTTCAACTCACCCAAGGCACCATAGAGAATCGCAATTGAACCGGATGGTATAAGCCCGCGCTCGTGTAATGTCTTCAGCTTCGCGAGTATCTTTCGTGCCTCCTCTCGGTTGCCCGCTGCAGCATAGGCGAAACCGAGGTCCAGCATGAGATTCGTATCATCCCCTCCGGAGAGTTGTAGCGCCTGTTGAAACTCTTGAATCGCGTCCTGGTGCTTTCCCTTATTCAGGTATGCCCAGCCAAGGGTCTGATGGGCTGGCGGAAAATGGGCATCCATTTCCAAAGTTTCGTGCAATTGCTCCAAAGCCTCGTCGACCCGGCCCGCTACTAGCAACCTGCCAGCCAGGGCATTCTTAACGGGCAAGGAGAGAGGATCGAGGTCCCGCGCACGCTTGGCCTCGGCAATCCCCTCCTCAAATCGTCCTACATACATCAGATAACCGGCATACCAGTGGTGAGCCCGGGCATCACCCGGGTTGAGTTCCAGGGCGCGCTTGTACTCCCGCTCGGCTGTTGCCCAATCCCACTCATGAGTCTCGGCGATGAATGCGAGAGATGCGTGAGGTTCGGCGAGAGTGTCATCCAATTCGATGGCTTTCAGCGCTGCCGCCTTCGCCCGCAACAGGGCGTCTTTCGACGGAAAACCGCCGCGAAACCCGAGCATCGCGTACGCATCAGCTAGGCCGCAATAAGCCAAGGCGTAGTTTGGGTCTCTAGCGAGTGCCTGTTGGAAGTACACGATACTTCTGTTCAGCGCGTCCTCCGTTCGCTGGTTGAAATAATATCGCCCCTTCAGGTAATCCTCGTGAGCTTCGGGGTCGACTGAGTGCGTGGATGCCAGACTCGCCTGCTCGGTGTGCGGGAGGCTGACCTCGATTCGCTCGGCGATAGTCCGGGCGACTTCCTCCTGTATGGCGAGAACGCTTCGATATTCTCGCTGGTATTCTTCTGCCCAAATGTGCTCGTCAGTTGCGGCACGAATCAACTGTGCGTGGACGCGGATCTGAGTGCCCTCTCGTATTACCGACCCTTCGACAATAACGTCCACGCCAAGAGTTTTGGCAATCTCTGGGACCGAAAGCTGGGTGGTCTTGAAGTGCATCACCGAGGTGCGGGAGATGACGCGGAGGCCATGGATTTTAGATAGCCGCCCGATAAGCTCCTCGGTCATGCCATCGGCGAAATATTCCTGCGACGGATCTCCACTCAAGTTTTGCAAGGGAAGCACAGCCAGGGAACGAATCACTGGACCAGCAGGTGTTGGTGTTTGTTTTCTCCAGTGACGCCAGCCCCAGCCGACAATGGCGACGGCGAGCAATGCCACCACGGCCTTCTGCCACAACCCCCGTCCGCTGAAGGCTGCTTGCGCCTGCGCAGCCGATGGACTCGTTATGCGGATGCGGTCTGCACTCTGAGCATCGGTGCCGTTAAGCGGTGCAATAAAGCGGTATCCTCGGCGTGACAGCGTCTCGATGTAGCGTGGATGGTCGGCGGAGTCGTTCAACGCCGCACGCAACCGTTTAACTGCCGCGTTCAGGCTGTGTTCGAAATCGACAAAGATATCCTCGGGCCAAAGGTCTTTCTGTAGCTCCTCGCGCGTGACCAGTTCGCCGGGTCGATCAAGCAGCATTTTCAGGATTGCAATCGGCTGGCCGTCCAAGTGGACGCGCAACCCTCCCCTGCGCAATTCTTTGGCATGCGGCTCGAACTCATAAATGCCAAAGCGGACGACATTTGACTTGGCCGGGCTCGACATTATTTCCAGCACTCCTGGTAAGGCGAAGTATATCCCGTTTGTAAAGGCGTGGAGCCGTGTCACCATACGCCTGAAGACCAAGCCAGTCAGTAAGTTTCGCTATCACCCACGTTTCACCCACGTTGTATTGACCCGCGGAGAGGTCTGGACTACTCTCCGTGCACACCGGATTCCGTGGAGGAGCCATGACGAGCCTATTCGCCTCACAACTTCGCTTAATTCTTTGCTGCTGTGCTTTGCTGATTTCTATCCTTCTTCCGGCTTCTGCGCTGGCGGATAATTGGCAACTGCAGGTAGGCGCGCAGAACGGCGACCGATCACATCAGGCGATTGCCTTCTTGCCAAACGAGATCTGGATTCACTCCGGCGATAGCATTACCTGGGCGTTTCCTGCCAACGATATCCACACCGTCACTTTCCTGACACCTCTGCAGGTGCGCCCAAACCGCTTCACAGGATGCGCAGGTGGTGCGCCGCCGGACGGTAGAACACCCGATTTCGCTGTCTATGACGGCACCGCGTGTGTGAACAGCGGGGTCCTGACAAGTGAAGATGGGCAGACCTATACCGTAGTTTTTCCCGTGACTGGCAATTTCAAGCTGGTTTGTCTGGTTCACCCCAACATGACAGCGACCATCCATGTGTTGGCGTTGCCCACTGCATTGCCCCACGATCAGGTCTTTTACGACAAAGAGGCCGACCTTGAGCGCGCCGCCCTGCTCTCCGATGTGATGGCATCCGCCCACATCCATTCCGGCCAGAACGAGGTGACGGTCGGAGTGGGGGACATTATGGGCAACGGCGGGGGAACTCAAACCGCCTCGGTCATGCGCTTTATGGATGCAACAAAAGTTATCCATGTTGGCGAAACCGTGGAGTGGACAACGGCAGAAGGGGTGACGAACCATACCATCACGTTTGGTGCGGAGCCCAACCCTCTCAACCAGATTCCGCCGTCTGCCAACGTGTCCTTGGATCCGGATGGCGCGCGGCACGCCTACATCAGTTCGATCTCGGACGCTGTGCATTCCGGATTTATTACCCAGTCGCCGCAAGATCGTACTGGCCTGGCACAGGCCCCGTTGAGCGCCACCCGCTTCCGCGTGACCTTCACCCAACCCGGTGTTTACCAGTACAGATGCGTGCTGCACGATGAGTTGGGAATGGTGGGAGAAATCATCGTCCTGCCGTAGCTGGAGCCGACCGGTTTTTTCGGTCCAAGGAGGAAGATATGTGGTCAATGATCAAAATGATCAATAAGAGGTTTAGGAACAGGATTGTTGGCAAAAAAAGCCCGGCAGTCTTGGTATGTGTCTTTCTTCTTGGAGCCGGAGGGTTGATTGCGACCGCGGACAATGCCAGTCGGATTATCGCGCCATTTCAGATATTCCAGGACCCGAATGGGGCATTTGCCACTCTGAACCTAAGCGGGCCGACCGACACGACCACCAATCCTTTCTTCCAGGACTTGGGCAGCAACGGCCGCCGCTGTGTCACGTGTCATCAACCAAGCGACGCCTGGTCGGTCACACCGCTGCACATTCAGGCGCGGTTCGAAGCCTCGAGTGGGACGGACCCTATTTTCCGGCCGGTGGACGGCGCGACCTGCCTGACCGCAGATGTCTCGACGCTAGAAGAACGTCACCAAGCCTACAGCTTATTGCTGAGCCGGGCATTGATTCGCGTTGGAATCGCTGTGCCCACAAATGCCGACTACCAAGTGGTTAGTGTTTACAATCCGTACGGTTGCAACGCGACCGATATCATTTCGATGTATCGGCGGCCGCTACCGACCGCGAATCTCCCTTTCTTGAGCGCGGTCATGTTCGACGGCCGGGAATCTTCGCCGGTCACGGGCACGAACAAAATCGTTTATAACAATTACCCAACTTCGCTGCTCAGCGATCTGGCGCATCAGTCCCTGGACGCGACCGTCGGCCACGCTCAGGGGGACGGGACGCGGCCAACCCCAGAAGAACAGCAGAAGATCGTGGACTTCGAAACGAAGCTCTTCACCGCGCAGATCCATGATCGCCTAGCCGGCAATTTGTACGACGACGGCGCGAAAGGTGGGCCTACTGCTCTCTCCACGCAACCCTTCTTCATCACCGTGAATTCCAGCGTCCACTTCTTGGTTCCCGCTTTCGAACAGCCGGGTGGGCTGGTGACGCCAGGGGACGGGCAGTTTACATCCAACATTTTCAACCTGTACAACAAATGGGCGCAGGTCAGTGACGGCGATCGGAACGCCGCGCGGAACTCGATTAGTCGTGGTGAGAGACTCTTCAATACCCTGCAAATTCCCATCAGCGAGGTCGCAGGCATCAACGACGACGTCGCAGCTGGCGGCCTGGTTACCGGCGGAATTCCGACGCTTCAGGGAACCTGCGGCACCTGCCACGATACACCGAATGTTGGCAACCACTCATTCCCCACGCCGTTGAACATTGGAACCGGCGACCCTAGCCCGACCAACCCCTCCGTCAACCTAGGTGGCTTGGACGTGAGCTACCTACCTGAGATCACTGTGTGCAAAAAGGACGCAAGCACAGGTGCACCAACCAACAACTGCAAAACCACGACCGATCTCGGCCAGGCCTTGATCGATGGCAGATTCGATCATGTCGGCAAGATCAAAGGCCCGATTCTTCGTGGCCTGGCCGGGCGCCCGCCCTATTTCCACAATGGCTCGGCAGCCACGCTCATGGATGTCGTGAATTTCTACGATACACGTTTCAATTTGCATCTTTCGGATGAGGATAAACACGACCTATCCGCCTTTTTGAGAACCCTGTAGAGAATTGCGAAGAAAGGCAAGTGCCGTTCGCACCCGGCGCATTCCGACGGTTGGTCGGCTAACAGGAGTGCGCCGGGATAAACCGGCATGTTGTAGGGGATGAAAGAGCCCTACAGGAAAGGAGAACAGCGACTCCATCCTGGCCTCGAGTCTTGCAGGGGCCCCGTGAGGTGTCTCGTGAAGCGTAGACCAGAGGTACCAGTGGGCCGGGCTATTGAGCTTCGAAAAGCCGATGGATCAGGATGCCGACTCCCTTCCGAGATGGAGGAAGGCAACACGGTAGCCACGCTATTTCGCGAGTGGCTGTTCGGTCCTGCGTAGTCTGAGAACCCGCGCACGCTGAGAAACAACATGCACGAGAACCGGGAGATCTCTCGTACGTCTTGTTCGAAAGAACAAGACCGGTCCGCAAAGGCCATAAACCAAACAGCGGACATGCACGTACCAGAGAAGTCGGACTGTGCCGTAGTACCAGTGAACCAGTCGAACAGAGAAGCGCAAGCTTCCGCGGAAGCTGGGGAGGGAAGGGCGCAGACTAAGGAGAACATCGTTCAATCGCACATGCGTCCGACACAGAGCGGGCAGCGCGTGTCCCAGGGATTGCACGGTGTGCGGCAAGCAGCAAGGAAAAGGAAGCAGGAACGATTCACCGCTTTGCTCCACCATCTGAACGTAGGACTCCTCCGTGACAGCTTCTACGCACTCAAGCGTCAGGCGTCACCGGGAATCGATGGCGTGAAGTGGCCGGAGTATGAACCCGGACTGGAAGATCGACTCACCGATCTGCACAGTCGGGTGCATCGTGGAGCATATCGGGCACAACCTTCAAGACGAGTCTATATACCGAAGGCTGACGGGCGGCAACGTCCGTTGGGCGTCGCGGCGCTGGAAGACAAAATCGTACAACAGGCTGTGGTGACGGTACTCAACCAGATTTACGAGGCCGACTTCAAAGGCTTTTCTTACGGGTTCCGGCCCGGTCGCAGCCCGCATCAGGCACTAGACGCCCTGACTGTGGGCATCCAACGAAAGCGAGTGAACTGGGTGATCGATGCCGACATTCGTGGCTTCTTTGACAACATGAGTCACGAGTGGACGATGAAGTTCATCGAGCATCGGGTGGCCGATCGCAGGATACTTCGCCTGCTCCAGAAATGGTTAAAGGCCGGAGTATCGGAAGATGGTCGGCGGTCGGAGACGAAAGTAGGTACTCCTCAGGGAGCAGTGGTTTCACCACTGCTTGCCAACGTGTACCTGCACTATGTGTTCGACCTGTGGGTTGAGGTCTGGCGCAAGAAAGTCGCACGCGGCGATGTAATTGCCGTGCGTTATGCCGACGATCTTGTTGTGGGCTTTCAACACCGAGCTGACGCCGAGCGGTTCCTGTCAGAATTTCGGGACCGGTTGGTAAGGTTCGGTCTGGAATTACATCCGGACAAGACGCGTCTGATCGAGTTCGGGCGGTTCGCCGTCCGAAACCTCAAGCAACGTGGCCAGGGAAAACCCGAGACCTTCACGTTTCTAGGGTTCACGCATTTTTGCGGAAACCTCACGAGCAGCGGAGCCTTTAACGTCTGGCGCATTACGGCGAAGAAGCGGATGGTTGCGAAGCTCCATGTCATCAAGGCAGAGCTTCAATATCGGAAGCATCATCGCACGAGTGACGTCGGCGCATGGCTTCGGAAGGTTGTGCAGGGCTATTACCAATACCATGCTGTGCCCGGTAACACCGGTCAGTTGCGCGTCTTCAGGCGTCGCGTATGCCGACTGTGGCGGAGCGTTTTAGTTCGTCGCAGCCAACGCGCGCAGGTGGGATGGGACCGTCTCAACCCACTGCTCAACCGGTGGATTCCGCACCCACGTGTTCTGCATCCTTATCCGGATAAGCGCTTCGACGCCATTCATCCTCGGTAAGAGCCGTATGCGTAAACGCGCATGTACGGATCTGTGCGGGGTTGTGCCTTGAAAGCTCATGTAGTCCAGTCTCCTGAAATGGAGGCCGCGGCAAAGCCTAGCTCGCAGCCGCGAACCAAGTCTTGCGTGATGTCCGGTGACGGCCATTGCGAAGCGTAGACCGGGAGGTTGCAGGCCGGAACAACAGTGAACGGCAAGATAGCCCCGAAATCGATCGTGATCGAAGTAGCCGACCCTATCCTCCAACGGGGAAGGCAGAAACTCAGGATGCGACATGGCGAGTGTCCTGAGATGCTTCCGGGGTTCGTACCGCTGGCATGCTGCCAAGGGATTGCATGGGAACAAGGGAGAGCCGTCGGGTTCAAGCCTGGCTTGTAGGGTCTGACAAGCTTCATAAGCGAGGAAGATCTGATGACCTGACGGAAGTCAGACTGCCTGATAGTACTTCGAGGTCGGGAGAGCCGGCTACATGGGGAAGCGGGCAGCGGAAGTTGAATTGTTCGTGGGAAACATGAGCTCCATTCAAAGGGAGGATACGGCCTTCTATGCAAAGAGAAGAATCGCCAGTCATGATAACAGGACTCGAACGAATAGCAGACAAGGCTCGGTGCGAGCCGAAACTCCCGTTTACGTCTCTTGCTCATCACATCACGAAGGAACGGGTTTGGATGAATCTGTCTCAGATTCCAGCCAAGTCCGCGCCCGGCGTGGATGGGCAGACCGTAACGGAGGCGAAGGAGAGTTTTGAAGAATGGATCGCAGGCATGCTGCAGTCCGTTCACCGTCAGGGATATCGAGCGCCGGAAATACGTCGCGTGTATATCCCGAAGCCCGGGAAGCAGGAGATGCGCCCTTTGGGCGTGCCCACCGTAGCCGACCGTGCGCTCCAACGAAGTACCGCTCAGGTACTGTCGGCCATCTACGAGCAGGACTTTATGTCGTGTTCGTTCGGCGGACGTCCCGGCAGAGGTGCCCACCAAGCGCTGGCAACCCTTCACGAGAAGATTGCGGGCGGGAAGATCGAGTGGGTGTTGGAGGCGGACCTCAAAAATTTCTTCGGAAGCTTAAGTCACGAATGGATGCTTCGTTTCGTTGAGCACCGGGTAGGAGATCGGCGCCTGATTAGTTTAATCAGACGCTGGCTGAAAGCAGGCGTTCTTGAGGATGGAGAGGTTCATCCAACCGAAGAGGGAACCCCGCAAGGAGGATCGATCAGCGTTTTGCTGAGTAACTTATACCTCCACTATGTGCTCGATCTGTGGTTCGAGCGCGTGGTCAAACCCCGATTACGGGGCGAGGCTTGCATGGTGCGGTATATCGATGACTTCGTGCTGTGTTTCCAATATCGCGCGGACGCTCTTCGTGTGCAGGAAGCGCTTGCCAAGAGGTTGAGGAGATTCAGTCTGACTCTTGAATCGACGAAAACCAAACTTGTTGAATTTGGTCGATACGCGCAAAGACACGCGGGCAAACGTGGCCGTAAACGCCCGGAGACAATTTACTTCTTGGGGTTTACCTTGTACTGCACTCGCAATCAGAAAGGCAACTTTCGAATTGGAATGCGTACGGAAAAGTCACGAGTGCGACGCGCACTCATGCGCTTGCAGGACCAGATGCGGCGGATGCGGCACTCGCCAATACCAGAGCAGACAAACCATCTCAATCAAATGCTCCGCGGTCACTATGCATACTACGGCATTGCAGGAAATTTTCGCGCAATGCAGCGGGTCCATCGAGCCGTGGAGCGCTACTGGCGCAAAATGTTGAGCAGTAGGAGTTGGAAAGGGACGGTTTGGTGGAAACAATTCCAACAAATCAAAACCCAGTTCCCGCTGCTACGACCAAGGTTGTATCTTCCTTACGCGAAGCTACAAGCCATCGCCGTGCTGTGAATCAACTTCTGACGAGCGTAGTGCGGGAAAACCGCACGCTACGTTCTGTGGGAGCCGGAGGCGGGTGACCACCTCCGGCCACCCGGTGGCGATCAGTGATGGTCGTCCCTACCGCGACAGCTATTGGGGCGCGCTTCGGCAACTGCCTCCAACTGCAGCAAAAATCGCCATAGAACTTATTGATGAGATTTGTACAATCTGAGGGTTGACAACTTCTTAGCTGCCAGCAGCGAATCCGCCCACATGTGCATAGGTTATGCGCAGATACTTGTGGGGATTTACCGGGACATCGTTGATACGAACTTCGTAGTGGAGGTGAGGACCGGTGCTGCGGCCGCTATCGCCGACGTAGCCAATGGTGTCGCCGCGATGGACGTGCTGGCCGGGGTAACACGCAAAGCTCTTCAGGTGTCCGTAACGGGTGGTGATCCCATGACTGTGATCAACGATGATCGCCCGCCCATATCCACCCATAAAGTCCGCAAACTCCACAACACCGTCGGCGGGAGCGATTACCGGTTGCCCAAAAACGGCGCCAATGTCGATTCCGGCGTGAAATGCGCCTTCCCCATTAAAGGGGTCGATTCTTTCGCCGAAAGAACCAGTGACAGGACCCTCGACGGGCCAAAGATTGGGAGCTGAGTTAGCGCGCATCCAGTCAGCCGGAGTGACATTCCGTGTCAGTCCCAAGGACATTCCGGCAGTCGTCGCGCCGGTTAAAGCGGCTGTTTTCAGCGTGGCCAGGCGGTCGATTGAAGAGCTGACTTGCGGCTCCTCAATCTGCTCCGAGGAAACTGCCTTGATGAGCATTGGCTCGGGCTTGAGCCCGTACAGCGATGAAACTTCACTGGCGAGCGACCCGAGCGATGCCACCTGAATGTCGCGCTCTTGGGCGACCTGCTCCAGGTGTGAGTAGCGGTTTTTCAAGTCTTCGCGTTCGGCGCGCAACTGGTTGTAACTGGAAACTTTGAGCAACATGCGAACGTAGGTGCTGGCCATGCCGGTCAGGCCGAGCAGGCCGACCAAAGCACCGAAAGCAAGGACGTAAAGGTAGCGGGCGGGGATCGGGATCTTGCGAAGCTGTCCGTCGTCGCCTCGAGCTACGAAAAGTATGTAGAACTTTTTCGGCAAATTCTGTCCTTAATTTCCGTTTTTCAGGGCCGGTTTCCACGCCCGTTGTTTGTCCTGATAGCTCGTTTACCGCACTTTCAGGGCCGGGCAACAACTTGCCGCACCCGCTTAGATCCCGATTCCTGGCCGCGTTTCCCCTTGTGGGACAAGGAACAAACGCCTCCTCCCCTTGCTGGAACCGGTGTTGCTTTTAGCTTGCTCGCCCGCAATCCAAAGTGAATGCGGGACTTAGCTCATCAAGGGCATTTAAAGTGAACGAGGCAACGGTAACAAAGCTGGTTCCTCGTGTCAACGCAACTCGCGAACAATTTTAGTTACGAAGGCAGAGTAACGGCTCCCTGTCCATTTGGACAAATTACTATTCTGGGAAACGATGACCAAAGTACTGATCTCGAGTGGTGTCTCGCACCGTTTGTAGATGTGACTGGAAAAAGGGCCGTTGCCCGCTGAATGCGGCGTAAAGCGGGCTGTCAGGCCTGAACTTGCGGAAAATTAGCCGTTTTCGTTGCCGGCGCGCTTCCAGTTCATCAACTCGCCGATGGTGGATCCGGTGCTAGACGCGGGCTGCTTGTAGGCCTCGACCTCTGTGCGCGAGGCTTCCTCGCCGACAGCCCGGATGCTGAGCCCAACCTTCTTTTCTTCCGGGCTCATCTTGATGATCTTGAAATCGTGCTCGTGGCCGGGTTCGAGGTGCAATGGTTGGCCGTTTCCGTCGATTGCCTCAGAGTTGTGGCAAAGCCCCTCAACTCCTTCAGCAATCTCGACAAAAGCTCCGAACGTAGCTACCCGGAGAACCTTGCCGTGCACGATGTCGCCGACTCGATGTTGCTGGAAAAACGACTCCCAAACGTCGGGCTGAAGCTGTTTGACGCCGAGCGATAGCCGGCGTTTTTCAGAGTCAATCGCCAGGACGACAGCTTTGACGCGGTCGCCCTTTTTGAGGACTTCCGAGGGATGCTTGACGCGCTTGGTCCAGCTCAGATTGCTGACGTGAACCAATCCATCGATACCTTCCTCAATCTCAATAAATGCGCCGAAGTCGGTCAGGTTACGGACCCGGCCTTCGACTGACGCGCCCACCGGATACTTTTCGATTAGCGAATCCCAAGGGTTTGCCGCCAACTGGCGCATTCCAAGCGAAATTCGCCGCTCGGTCGGATTCACGCTCAGCACCACGCAATCGACCTGATCGTTCACATTGACCAGTTTGCCCGGATGCTTCATGCGCTTTGACCATGTCATTTCGCTGACGTGGACCAAGCCCTCGATTCCTTGCTCAAGCTCCACGAAGGCACCGTAATCGGTCACGCTGATGACACGTCCGTGCACATGCGCGCCCACCGGATACCGGTGCTCGGCGTCAAGCCAGGGGTCAGGCGTTAGCTGCTTGAACCCAAGCGAAACGCGCTGCTTGTCTGGATCGAATTTGAGAACCTTCACCTGAATTTGATCGCCGACATTCACCAGGTCGCGCGGATGGGTGAGCCGTCCCCAGGACATGTCTGTGATATGCAGCAGGCCATCAATGCCGCCAAGATCAACAAACGCGCCGTAGTCGGTCAGGTTCTTAACCACGCCGGTCAGAATAGAACCTTCCTGCAGGTGCTCCATGAGCTGCGAGCGCTTTTCGTTCTGGTCTTGCTCCAAAAGCTGCTTTCGTGAGACCACAATGTTGCCGCGCTTCTTATTCAGCTTAACGATGGCAACGTCGAAACTCTGTCCCTTCATGGCATCGAGGTTCCTTACAGGGCGCAGGTCAATCTGCGATCCCGGCAGGAAAGCGTGCGCTCCCTGAATATCCACGGTTACGCCACCCTTTGTGCGCTCAACGACGGTCGCTTTAATGGGCTGGTTCTCGCTGTATGCCTTTTCAATCTCATCCCAGGCGCGCAGGCGCTGTGCCTTCTGGAATGACAACTTGATGTAACCTTCTTCCGTTTCCCCCTTCTCGCGCATCACGTCAATGGCGTCGCCCGGCTGGAACTTGGGCTTGCCTTCGTGGTCCGTAACCTCGGCGATTAGCAGGGCGCCTTCCGATTTCGCGCCGATATCAACAAAGACATGTGTCGCCGTGAGTTTCAGCACCGTCCCGTGAATCACATGGTCTTCGCCGGTGCTCTCTTCGGCTTCAGTCGTGAAGCTTTCGAGAGCGGATGCGAAGTCCTCGGCAGGCTTTTGCTCATCGGAGGAAGACTGCGACTGCGCTTCCGTTTGCTCTGTGGCTGCGGCCTGTTGTTCCGAATGTTGTGGCGCGTTCTCGGGCTGGGGTTCGGTCAAGGTTGTGGTTGAGGAAGAATCGGAATAGTGAGTGTTGGTGTCGTCGAACAAAGTCATTGCCTCTCAGCGGTGTTAAAGGATGCGGGCTGTTGCGAACTGCTGGTAAGGGTCGTTAGTTGATGTTGAGCCACATCCTGGCGGATGGGGCTTTACCCAGCGGCCGTAAAGATCGAACCCGAATCCAAAGGGACTCTTCGACTATAGCAACCGCTCAGAAAGGGTGTCAAACCGAGAGCAGAGATTTAACAAAAGACGATGACAGAATTTGGCAATCGAGTAATTGGAATGGAGAAATTTGAGGTCGCTACCCGACACTCAAGTGTGAATCACCTCGTTCCATTACCCAATTACCGAATTTTTCGTTACTCTGCTGTGCGATGGATTATCTTTGGACTCCCTGGCGATACGCCTATATAACCGATGCCGCTAAGACTGACGGCAAGAGCGGCCAATGCATATTCTGCGAATTGCCGAAACTTCCTGACGCTGACGCGAAAATCGTCTATCGCCGGCAGCACTGCTTCATTATTCTGAACAGTTTTCCTTACACATCGGGGCACGTGATGGTCGTGCCCTTTGCTCATCTCGACGAATTGCAGAAGCTGCCCGAGGCGGCGGCGTGCGAAATGATTTCGCTATCGCAGAAGATGGAACGCGTGCTGCGGCAGGTCTATTCGCCTGACGGAATCAATCTGGGCATGAACATCGGCCGGGCGGCCGGAGCTGGAGTCGCGGGGCACATCCATATGCACGTTGTGCCGCGCTGGGTTGGCGACACGAATTTCATGACCGTTGCCAGCGAAAGCCGTGTTCTGCCGGAAGGGCTGGAAGAAACATACGAAAAGCTCAGCACAGCACTGCGTGAGCTGTGATGCAGTGCGGTTGTGTTCCTCGGAAATCCTGAAACGTTGAATTACAAAAACTCAATGCTGAACATTTGTGCTGAGAAACTATAATTTCGCGTTCAAGCGTACGCGGACTGGAGTGCTTCTGATGGAAACAAACAGACGCGAACATTGGAAATCGGAATAACTCTATGCAGCGGACGAATCGGTCAACGGAGCAGATAGAGCAGTTCGTAGAAGACGCCGTGGCGTCCACACTCGTCACAGACATGCATACTCATTTGTACCCTTCCGTTTTCGGCAAGATCGGACTCTGGGGGATTGATGAACTGCTCACTTATCATTATCTGGAAGCCGAATTTTTTCGTTACTCCGAAACCACCCCCGAGCAATACTGGGCCTTCTCTAAGCGCGAAAAGGCCGATGCGATCTGGCACACGCTATTTGTGGAGAACACGCCGGTTTCGGAATCATGCCGGGGCGTCATCGCAGTGCTCAGCGCATTCGGACTCCCGACTGAAAGCTCTGATTTGAGCGACGCGCGCGCGTTTTTTTCCAGCCGATCTCTTGAGGATCACATCCGGAACGTCTTCAAGTTGGCAGGCCTCCGCACGGTAGTGATGACCAACGATCCTTTAGATCCGGAAGAGGGCCCGGTGTGGATGCAGGGCGTTACCCCGGATCCCGCTTTTCTGCCGGTATTGCGCCTGGACAGACTGCTGCGCGAATGGTCGGATCCGTGGGAGCAGCTTCGAAGTCAAGGATACAAAGTTGATGACCTCGGCTCAGCGACTTGCATCAGGGAAATCCGCCGCTTCCTATCCGATTGGTACGCGCGAATGCGTCCGGTTTACATGGCGGTGTCGCTTCCGGACACCTTTCAATTTCCCGACGACACGGTTTACAGCCGCATTCTTCGTGAAGCGGTGTTGCCGTCGTGTCGCGAATTCGATATTCCACTGTCTCTGATGATCGGAGTGCGGCGTCAGGTCAATCCGCGAATTCGTCTGGCGGGAGATGCAGTCGGACGCGCCGACCTGCGTGCGCTGGAGAATATTTGCCGCGACTACCCTGACAATCGTTTTCTGGTCAGCGTGTTGAGCCGCGAGAACCAGCACGAGCTGTGCGTGTACGCCCGAAAGTTCAACAACCTCATGCCGTTCGGCTGCTGGTGGTTCATGAACAATCCGTCGATTGTGGAAGAGATTACTCGTGAGCGCATCGAAATGCTCGGGACAAGTTTCATTCCCCAACATTCCGACGCCCGCGTCCTCGAGCAGCTGATTTATAAATGGCGGAACACCCGCAGAACTCTGATCCGAATTTTGACCAATTCTTATAGCCTGCTTTCGGATGATGGACGCGAGATCAGCAGCGAGGAGATCGCGCGTGATGTGCAGCGCCTGTTTCATTTGAATTTCGAGAATTGGATTCGGCCAAGCAGTGCTGCGGCATGATCTCCGACCGCGAGTGTGGTCAATTGAGGAGGAACAACTTTGAACGAAGGCTCGCTCAGACGGGATTTCCTGAAAGTGGGAGTTGTTGGCGCTGCGGGCTCAGTATTATCTGGAGCCACCGTGGCAGCTGCATCAGCGCAACCCAAGCAGGCGCGCGAAAAATTTGATGTCAGGACATTCGGTGCCACTGGCGATGGCAAGAGCTTGGATACTCCGGCGATCAACAAAGCTATCGATGCTGCCGCGGCAAATGGCGGCGGGACCGTGATTTTCCCGGCTGGGTCTTACCTGTGTTATTCGCTCCACCTGAAGAGCAATGTTGATTTTTATCTCGGGCCCGGCGCAACCATCATTGCCGCCGATGCACCTGCGTCCGGTAGGCAAGGTTACGATCCGCCAGAGCCCAATCAGTGGGACCACTACCAGGATTTCGGGCACAGCCATTGGCACAACAGCCTGATCTGGGGAGAGAACATTCATAATTTTTCTATTCTTGGCCCCGGACTCATCTGGGGCCGTGGTTTGAGTCGTGGATCGGAAGACACTGTGCTGCCGGCTGGTGTCGGCAACAAAAGCATCAGCCTCAAGAACTGTCACAACGTTATGCTGCGTGACTTCTCCATTTTGCACGGAGGCCACTTCGGCGTTCTGGCCACCGGCGTGGACAATCTGACTATCGACAACCTTTTGATTGACACCAATCGCGACGGCATTGACGTGGACTGCTGCCGCAACGTCCGCATTTCAAACTGCAGCGTCAATTCTCCGTGGGACGATGCGATCTGCCCAAAGAGTTCGTTCGGACTTGGCTATGCGAGGCTGACGGAAAATGTGACGATCACAAACTGTTACGTCACGGGCGGGTATCAGGAAGGCACGCTGCTTGACGCAACCTTCAAAAAGCTGGGGCACGATCCCAAAGATCCGCACAATGGCCGCATCAAGTGCGGTACGGAGAGCAACGGAGGGTTTCGCAATATTGCTATTACAAATTGCGTACTTGAATGCTGCCGGGGAATCGCTCTCGAATCGGTGGATGGCGCCTTACTCGAAGACGTCACCATCAGCAACATAACGATGCGAGATGTGACGGACGTTCCTTTCTTTTTAAGGCTGGGAGCTCGGATGCGCGGACCTGAGGGCATCCCTGTTGGAAAGCTGCGTCGGGTTCTGATCAGCAACGTGGTGGTTTCGAATGCAGAATCGAAACAGGCGGCATTGGTCACGGGTATTCCTGGCCACTACATTGAAGATGTGAAGTTTCAAAACATCTATATTCAGCATCGGGGTGGAGGCACTAAAGAAGCTGCTGGGATTTCGGTGCCGGAAATCGAGAACGTCTATCCCGATCCCGACCGCTTCGGCCCTCTGCCAGCGCACGGCTTTTTCATTCGTCACGTAAAGGGACTTGAAATGCGTGACATCGAGATCAAGCCAATGGCAGCCGATTCCCGTCCGGCATTTGCGCTCGATGACGTTGATGGTTCAGACTTCATGCATGTGAAGGTGCCCGTGAACGGGCCCTCATTTCACCTCCACAAGGTTAAGAATTTCGATCTAATGCAAAGCAGACCGCTGGCCGATATCTACCTTGATATAGTCGAGCAGAAGATGCTGTAGAGATAGATATAGGACTTGCGGGAGTTCACATTCACAGTCTGGGCTCAGTGCTACTTCTTCGCTGTCTGGACTAACGCTCGCATGGCGCCGGTGGAGATTCCGCCGTCGACGAGCAGAGTCTGTCCGGTGATGT
>Ga0209155_1000546_pt1 | contig 18014 bp, 15 predicted proteins | sample GraSoiAngelo_122_FD_185879 | JGI IMG/M metagenome (GOLD analysis project Ga0209155, IMG submission 185879) | Grasslands soil microbial communities from the Angelo Coastal Reserve, California, USA - 14_0927_02_20cm (SPAdes) (version 2) | ecosystem: Environmental > Terrestrial > Soil > Grasslands ... | reverse complement strand
TGACGCCGGCCGTCATGATCGCCGCCATGAAGCACGACTCCGACTTCATCCGAGCGCGGGCGCTGGCCGCCGGCTGGGCCGCGGCGCAGATCATCTAAGCCTGAGCCCAACGTGGCGCACGACCGGTGCGCCACGCTACGAGAGCGTGATGCGGCGCTCGCCCTGATTGGGCGGCACGGCGTGCAGCAGATAACTGGGAAACAGCACCAGGTCGCCCGGCGCCGGGCTAGTGGTTGTCGCGCGGCACGAAGTCGCCGCTTTTCCCCACGAGGAAATCGAGGTCCGCGCCCTCGTTCGCCTGCAGCACGTGATCGAAGTACAGGCGCCAGTAGCCGCGCTCAAGCGGCGGTTTGGGCTCCTTCCACTTCCCGCGCCTTTGCGCGAGCTCGTCCTCCGATACGAGCAGCTGCAGCCTGCGCTTCGCGACGTCGAGCTCGATCTCGTCGCCGTTCTCGACGAGCGCGAGCGCGCCGCCCGCAGCGGCTTCGGGCGCGACGTGCAGCACCACCGTGCCGTAGGCGGTGCCGCTCATGCGCGCGTCCGACACCCGAACCATGTCGGTCACGCCTTTTTTCAGGAGCTTGGGGGGCAGCGGCATATTGCCCACTTCGGCCATGCCCGGGTAGCCCTTCGGCCCACAGTTCTTCAGCACCATCACCGAGTTCTTGTCGATGGCGAGCTTCGGATCGTCGATGCGCTTGTGGAAGTCCTCGATGCTCTCGAATACGACTGCGCGCCCCTTGTGCTTCATGAGCTTCGGCGTCGCGGCGGAGGGCTTGATGATCGCGCCGTCGGGGCAGAGGTTGCCGCGCAGCACCGCGATGCCGGAGTTCTTCTTGAAGGGTTTCTTGAAGGGGAAGATCACGTCGCGGTTCCAGCAAGGGGCGCTCTTGTTGTTCTCCCAGAGACTCTTGCCGTTTACGGTGCGGGCGTCCTTGTGCAGGAGGCCGTTTGCGCCGAGCTCGCGGATCACCGCGGGCAGCCCTCCCGCGTAATAGAAATCCTCCATCAAGAACTTCCCGGAGGGCATGAGGTTCACCAGGCAGTGCACGCCGCGGCCCATGCGGTCGAAGTCGTCGAGCGAAAGATCGACGCCGATGCGCCGCGCGATGGCGATCAAGTGGATCACGGCGTTGGTCGAGCCGCCGATCGCGGCGTTGACACGAATCGCGTTCTCGAAGGACTTGCGCGTGAGGATCTTGGAGAGCGTCACCTTCTCCTTCACCAGTTCCACGATGCGCCGGCCCGCGGTGCGCGCGAGCACGTAGCGGCGCGCGTCCACCGCCGGGATCGCGGCGTTGCCGGGCATGCCGACGCCGAGCGCTTCCACCATCGAGGCCATCGTGGAGGCCGTGCCCATGGTCATGCAATGCCCGTGCGAACGGTTCATGCAGGATTCGGCTTCGTGGAAATCCGAGAGCGTGATTTTCCCCGCGCGCAGGTCTTCCGACATCGACCAGACGTTGGTGCCCGAGCCGATGTCGGTGCCGCGGTACTTGCCCGAGAGCATCGGGCCGCCGGACACGCCGATCGTGGGAATATCGACGCTCGCCGCACCCATCAGGAGGGATGGAGTTGTTTTATCGCAGCCCATGAGGAGCACCACGCCGTCGAGCGGGTTGGCGCGTATCGATTCCTCGACGTCCATGCTCGCGAGATTGCGATAGAGCATCGCGGTGGGCCGCAGCAGCGTCTCGCCGAGCGACATCACCGGGAATTCCATGGGGAAACCGCCCGCCTCGAGCACGCCGTTGCGCACGTGCTCGGCGAGCGTGCGGAAGTGCGTGTTGCAGGGCGTGAGCTCCGACCAGGTGTTGCAGATCCCGATCACCGGGCGCCCGTCGAACTGGTCCTGCGGCACCCCGCGGTTCTTCACCCAGCCGCGGTAGATGAAACCGTAGATGTCCTGTCGCCCGAACCATTGCGCCGACCGCAATTCCCTCTTTTTCTTTGCCATGTCAGTAAGTCGCTCTTCCCCCGGAAATGTCGAACACGGCTCCGGTGGAGAACGAGCAGTCCTCGGAGGCGAGCCAGCACACGAGCGAGGCGATCTCCGCCACCGTGACGAAGCGGTTCATCGGAATCTTCGAAAGCATATAGTTGATGTGCTGTTCCGTCATTTGGTCGAAAATCGCCGTCTTCGCCGCAGCGGGAGTCACGCAGTTCACGAGGACGCCCGTCTGCGCAAGCTCTTTGCCCAAGGACTTGGTAAGCGCGATGACCCCCGCCTTGGACGCGCTGTAGGCGACCGCGTTCGGGTTGCCTTCCTTGCCCGCGATCGAAGAGATATTGACGATGCGCCCGTACTTGCGCTTCACCATGTGCGGGGCGATCGCGCGGCAGCACAGGAACTGGCTGGTGAGATTGACTCTCAGCACGCGCTCCCATTCCTCGATGGGATAGTCCACGGTGGGAACGTTCAGGCCCGCGACGCCGGCGTTGTTGACGAGCACGTCGATCTTGCCGACGTCGGCGAGCGCCCTTGCCGTCGCTCGCTCCACCGCCGCGGCATCCGAGACGTCGACGGGGTCGGTCTTCGCGGCCGCGTCCCAGACGCGGGTCCTTGCGCCGGAAGCCTCGAGGCGTTTCACGATCGCGGCGCCGATTCCCTGCAAACCGCCGGTGACGATGGCAATGCGGCCCTTGAAATCGAGCGAGTTCATTCTTTGACCGCGCCCGTCATGCCCGAGACGTAGTACTCGACGAAGAACGAATAGAGAATCGCCACGGGCAGCGAGCCGAGCAGCGCGCCCGCCATGAGAGCGCCCCAGTGATACACGTCGCCCTCGACGAGTTCGGTGACCACCCCCACCGGCACGGTCTTCACCTCCGACGAGGACACGAAGGTGAGCGCGTAGATGAATTCGTTCCACGACAGCGTGAAGGCGAAGATTCCGGCGGAAATCAGCCCCGGCACCGCCAGCGGCAGGATGATCTTGGTGAGGATCTGCCAGCGCGTCGCGCCGTCGATGAGCGCGCATTCCTCGAGCTCGTACGGAATGGTGCGGAAGTAGCCCATCAGGAGCCAGGTGCAGAACGGGATCAGGAACGTCGGGTAAGTGAGGATCAGCGCCCAGCGCGTGTCGAAGAGCCCCATCTGAAAGACGACGGTCGCGAGCGGGATGAACAGGATCGAGGGCGGCACGAGGTAGGCGAGGAAAATCGCCATGCCCGTGCCCTTTGCCCCGCGGAAGCGCAGGCGCTCGATCGCGTACGCGGCGAACACGCTCGCCGCGAGCGAGGTGAACGTAGCGACGACCGAGACGATGATGGTGTTCCACATCCACTCGGGATAGGAAGTGTGCAGGAGCAGCTTCTCGAAATGGGCAAAGGTCGGGTTGTGGATCCAGAAAGGATTGGCTTCGCGGCTCATCAGCTCCGCGTCCGGCTTGAACGAGGTCATCGTCATCCAGTAGAACGGGAAGAGGAGCACGATCAGGAAACACAGCAAGGGCAGATACAGCGTCACCCAGCGCCGCGGCAGCGACTCGAGATACCCCATGCCGCGGGATTCTTCGGCGGGCCCGCTCACGGTCATTTGTCCCCGCCGCCCTGCTGCCAGGCGCGGCGCTGCAGGCCGAAGTAGGAGAAGAGGATCGCAGCGAGGAGGAAGGGTGCCATCGCCATGGCGAGCGCGGCGCCTTCGCCGAGGTTGCCTCCCGGGATCGCGCGCTGGAAGGAGAGCGTCGCCATGAGGTGCGTGGCGTTCAAGGGGCCGCCGCGCGTGAGCACGTAGATCAGCTGGAAGTCGGTGAAGGTGAAGAGCACACTGAAGGTCATCACCACGGCGATGATCGGCGTGAGCATAGGCAAGGTCACGTGGCGGAATTTCTGCCACTCGGTGGCGCCGTCGAGCGCTGCGGCCTCGTAGAGCGTGGGCGAGATCGTCTGCAGCCCGGCGAGCAGGCAAATCGCGACGAAGGGCACGCCGCGCCAGACGTTCGCCGCGATGGTCGAGAAGCGCGCCATCCAGGGCTCGCCGAGGAAATCGATGTAGGTGTCGATCAGGCCCATCTTCACCAGCAGCCACGAGACGACCGAGAACTGAGCGTCGTAGATCCACCAGAAGGCGATCGCCGAGAGCGCGGTCGGCACGATGAAGGGCAGGAGCACGATCGCGCGGAGGAAAGCCTTGAAGGGTAGGTGGCGGTTGAGGAGCAGCGCGAGCCAGAGCCCCAGCGCGAACTTCACCACGCTCGCGATCACCGTGTAGAAGAGCGTGTTGAAAAGCGACAGCCGTGCGAGCGAATCGCCGAAGAGCGACTCGAAATTGTCGATGCCGATCCAGTGGCCCGGCCGCCCGATGCGCGCGTCGGTGAACCCCAGCCACAGCCCGAGGCCGAGCGGGTAGGTAAGGAACACGAGCAGGAGCGCGGCGGCGGGCAGCATGAACGCCAGCCCGAGCGCGTTGCGGTTGTCGAGGAAAGGGCGCATGGTTGCGGGGATTTCCCCTCATCCGTTTTTGGAGGAGGGGTGTCGCCGAAGGCGACGGGGTGGTGGTCGGCGCGATCAAACCACCCCGCCGGCTGCGCCGGCACCCCTCCTTATCCAAGGAGGGGAAACTTCGGAGCAATCAGACTTTGTAATACCGCTCGGCGCGCTTCTGCGCGCGCTCGGCTGCTTCCTTGGGCGTCTTCGACCCGCTCGCGGCCTCGGCGACCATGTTGACCACGATGAAGTCGGCCATGCACTGCGCCGAGGCGTAGCCGAGTTTGCCGCTGTAGCCGTTCGGCAGCATGATCTTCATGCAGTCGCGATACGGCGTGTGCTTCGGGTCGACGGTCCAGATCGGATTCGACTCGTAGGCCTTGAGCGGATGCGTAACGTAGCCGATCGAGGCCTGCTGCCAGGGTTCGTACTGCTCCTTCTCCATCATGAAGCGCAGATACTCCTTCGCCGCGTTCGGGTACTTCGTATACTTGAAGATCATCTGGTTGAAGAAGAGGTGCAGCTCGGTCGGCCGCCCCACGGGGCCGATCGGCAGATTGGCGTGCCCGATGTCCGCCGCCATCGCCTTGATCTTCGGGTCCTGGGAGTTCTTCGCCGCGTAGTAGATGGAGATGCCGTTCTCGGTGATGCTGATCTGGTCGTCGAGGAACGCCTTGTTGTTGTTCGGATCGAGCCAGGCGAGCGTTCCCGGCACGAAGGTCTGATAGAGCTCCTTGGCGTACTCCAGCGCCTGGATCGTGTGCGGGCTCTCGACGACGACGTTGTTCTTATCGTCGACGAGCTTTCCGCCGAAGGACCACAGCAGCCAATGCGTCCAGGTGTTGCCGTCGCCGGTCGCGTTGCCGAGCGCGAAGCCGAGCGGATGGTTCTTCGCCTTCAGCGCCTTGGCGAGCTTGAGAAATCCGGCCGTATCCCTGGGGAAGCTATCGAATCCGGCTTCCTTCATCTGGCTGATGCGGTAGACGAAGGCGTTGCCCGCGCAGCCGAGCGGCAGCCCGATCCAGCGCTTGCCGCCGGGCTGGAGATATTGCCGGCACACGTCGTACCAGCCGCCGTATTTCTTGCCGAGATAGTCGGCGAGATCGGTCACGTCGAGGAGCTTCTCGGGATAGAGATTGGCGTCGTCGAAGGTCGACAAAATGATGTCCGGGCCCGAGCCTACGTTCGCCGCCACCGCCGCCTTCGGACGCACGTCTTCCCAGCTCTCGTTGTCGACGCGCACCTCGACTCCGGTCTTCTTCGTGAAGGCGGCGACGTTCTTCATGTACTGATCCTCGTCGCCCGCGACGAAGCGCTTCCAGCGCAGCACGCGCAGCTTCGCGCCCTTCTCGGGCTTCCAGGCGGTCTGCGCCTGGGCGAGCAGCGGCACGCCGCCCGCGGCGCCGGCCGCGAGACCGGCGGAAATCTTCAGAAAATCGCGACGCTTGATGTTGCTCATGGCCCCTCCTTTTGGGTGTGACGTTTTATGCGAGCCTCGTTCCGCTCGCCGGATCGAAGAGAAAAGTGAGCTGCGGCTTCAGGCGCACCGCCGCGCCGGGTCGAAAGGCGTGGCGCTCGCGCACCACCGCCGTGACGTCGACGCCGGCGAGCTTGCAGAAGATCTGCGTGTCGGCGCCGGTGGGCTCGACCACGACCACTTCCGCGGGCACGCCGTCGTCGGCGACCACGAAATGCTCCGGCCGCACGCCGACCACCACTTCGCGGCCCTCCGGGATTTCGGCGCGCACCGGGATGGGCAGGTGCACGCCGCCGCCGACCGCCACCGCGAATCCGGCACCGTTTCTCGCCATGCGGCCGGCGAGAAAATTCATCGCCGGCGAGCCGATGAAGCCGGCGACGAACTGGTTCGCCGGCTCGTCGTAGAGCTCGAGCGGCGCGCCGATCTGCTCGACGCGGCCCGCGTTCATGACCACGATCTTGTCCGCCATGGTCATCGCCTCGATCTGGTCGTGGGTGACGTAGACGGAGGTCGTACGCAATCTCTGGTGCAGCGCCTTGATCTCGGTGCGCATCGCGACGCGCAATTTGGCGTCCAGGTTGGACAGCGGTTCGTCGAACAGGAACACTTGGGGCTTCCTCACGATCGCGCGTCCCATCGCGACGCGCTGGCGCTGGCCGCCGGAGAGCTGGCGCGGATAGCGCCGCAGGTATTCTTCGAGCCCGAGGATCAGGGCCGCCTCCTCGACCCGCAGGCGCGTCTGCTCGCGCGATTCGCCGGCGAGCATGAGGCTGAAGGCCATGTTGTCGTACACACTCATGTGCGGGTAGAGCGCATAGTTCTGGAACACCATGGCGATGTCCCGCTCCTTCGGCGCGACGCCGTTGACGACTCGCTCGCCGATCGCGATCCGGCCGCCGGAAATTTCCTCCAGCCCCGCGATCATCCGCAGGAGCGTCGACTTGCCGCAACCCGAAGGGCCCACCAGCACGCAGAACTCGCCGTCCTCGACCCCGATGTCCACGCCGTGCACGACCTCGGTCGAGCCGAAGCTCTTGCGCACCGCGCTCAGGGTCACCGATGCCATGCGAGTGATCGATTTGCCGGGGCGTCGCGTTTTTGGGAAAATTTCGGGAGGCGAGGGCAGGTTAGCCGCGCCCACTGTAGCGGTCAAGTGGATTCGCGGAAGAGGTGCCGGGGGAGAGCCATGAAAGAGCGTTTTTCGATCGATCGCGCGAACTTCTCCGGGCCCGTCCTCGTCACCGGCGCGGGCGGCTGCATCGGCAGCTGGGTGCTCGCGCTCCTCGTGCGCGCCGGCGTTCCGGCGTGCGCGCTCGACTTGTCGGAGGACAAGCGGCGGCCGCGCCTGCTGCTCGCCGAGAGCGACCTGCAAAAGATCGCGTGGCGCACCGGTGACATCTCCGAGAGCAAGACCGTCGTTCAGGTTTTCGAGGCGATGAGTCCTTGCGCGGTGATTCATCTCGCGGCGCTGCAGGTCCCGTTCTGTAAGGCCGACCCCGTCGCCGGGGCGAAAGTGAACGTCGTCGGCACAGTCAACGTGTTCGAGGCCGCGCGGCGTCTCGGGATCGGGCGCATCGCCTACGCGAGCTCGATCGCGGCCTACGGCGCGATGGACGACGGCCACGGCGCCATGCACACGCTCTACGGCGCGTACAAATACTGCGACGAGCAGATCGCCAAGGTGTATTCCGAGGACTGGAACGTCGCGAGCGTCGGCATCAGACCGGGGGTCGTCTACGGCGTGGGCCGCGACCAGGGCCTCACCTCGAAAACGACCTTCGCGATTCTCGCCGCTGCGGCGGGCAAGCCCTACGAGGTGCCTTTTTCCGGCGGCGTATCGTGGCTGTACGCGGGCGAAGTCGCGAGCGCGTTCATCCACGCGGTCTCGCGCGAGCGCAAGGGCGCCCCGGTGTTCGACATGAACGGCGTCTATGCGCCGGTCGAGGAAGGCTTGAGCATCCTCAGGCAGCTCGCGCCTTCCGCCGCGATCACCTCTACGGGGCAACCCCTCGCGTTTCCCATGCACCTGCCCGACGAGCCGCTTCGCGCGCAGCTGGGAAATTACGGAAACATGCCGCTCGCCGAAGGCATCCGCGAGACCTACGAGGCGTTCCGCTCGCTCATCGGGCGCGGGCTTGTGAGCATGCCCGAGTCGGCGTAGAGCATCCCGCATGAAACAACCCGAAACCGCGCTCATCGTCGGCGCGGGCAGCGGCCTCTCCGCTTCGCTCGCCCGCCTGTTCGCAAGGGAAGGGATGCGCGTCGCAGCGGCCGCGCGCGACACGGCGAAGCTCGGGCCGCTCGCGAAGGAGACCGGCGCCCTCGCGCTCGCCTGCGACGCGGCCGATCCGGTGCAGGTCGAGGCGATGTTCGCCGCGGTCGAAACCAAATGGGGCGTGCCCGATCTCGTGGTCTACAACGCGGGCTACCGCGTGCGCGGGCCCTTCGTCGGACTCGACCCGAAAGAGGTCGAGCGCACGATCAGGGTGACGGGCTATGCGGGGTTTCTCGTCGCTCAAAGCGCGGCGAAGCGCATGCTCCCCCGCGGCTCGGGTGCCGTTTTCTTCACCGGCGCGTCCGCGAGCGTAAAAGGCTACGCGGAATCGGCGCCTTTCGCGATGGGAAAGTTCGCGCTGCGGGGGCTCGCGCAGAGCATGGGGCGGGAGTTGGCGCCCAAGGGCATCCACGTCGCGCACTTCGTCATCGACGGCGGGATCGCGAGGGGCGCGGGCGATGCTAGAGCGGGCGAGCGCGGCGCGGACGGGATGCTCCTCCCCGACGAGATCGCGAAGAACTACCTGCACGTATACAGACAGCACCGCAGCGCCTGGACCTGGGAAGTCGAGCTGCGGCCCTGGATCGAGAAGTTCTGACGCGCGTCAGCCCCGCGCGAGGCTCGCCAGCGCGGCGAGCGCAGCGGCGAGGCCGGCGCACTTGCGTCCAGTGAACGGTTCCCGGAGGAAGAAGAACCCGAGAAGCGCGGTCACGACGAATCCCATTTGCGCGACCGGCACCACCACGCTCGCTTCTCCGCCCTCGAGGCCTTTCGCGAGGAAAGTGAAAGCGACGACCAGCAGCGCCGCGGCGGCGGGCGCGTGACTCCACGCCGCGCGCGAAGGCCGGATGCCGCGGTCGACGTAAGCCGAGAATGCAGTCGACAAAGTAACGGCGACCGCCCCTTGAGCGGCGACGAGGGAAATCGGCGTCGCCCCGTCGCGTAGGCCCAGCTTGTAGGTGAAGCTCGCGATTCCGACCGCGACGGTCGCAACGAGCACGCGCACGAGGGAGGACCGGCGCTCGCGATGGGCGTCGCCGCCCGCGGCGCCCGGCGCGGCGAGCAGCAGCCAGACCGCCACCAGCGCGAGCGCGAGGCCCGCGAGCTTGGGCGCGGTGAGCGGCTCGCCCAGCACCAGCACGGCGAGCGCCACGGTGACGGCGAAGCTCATCCGGAAAATCGTCGCGTGGGTGCTGACCGCGCCCGACTTGAGGCTGCGGGCGAAGTTGTAGTAGCCGACGACGACCAGCACGCCGGCCGCCGCGCCCCACAGCGCCCCGCGATTGAGCGCGAGCGCTCCCGAGAAAAATCCGTATAGGATCGCAAGCGAGGAGAAGAACCAGGTCTGCACCATCAGAAACTGGTGCGGTTCGGCCCCCGCCGCTGCGCCGCGCTTGTAGACGAAATCCGCCACTCCGTAGAGCAGCATCGCGCCGAGCGCGTATCCGATGCCTTCGCTCATGATCGGTCAGCTTCGTCGGCGAGTATAAGATGGCGGCATCTCAGGAAGGAGAAATCATGCCGCTTCGTCCCGGATTCGACGTCGATCGCTTCAACCGGTTCGGCAGGGAATTTCTGCCCGGCTTCGTCGGCCTTCTCATCACCGAAGTGTCCGAAGGGCTGCTGAAAGGGGAGCTCGAGTTGCGCAAGGCGCTGCTCGCGCCGAACGGCTATCTGCACGCCGGGGCGGTCGTCAGCTTCGCCGACACGCTCGCGGGCTACGGATGCATTTCGCACCTGCCCGCGAACGCGCAGAACTTCACCACGGTGGAATTGAAGGCGAACTTCCTCAATACCGCGCAGGAAGGCAAGCTCCACGGCGAAGCGCGCGCCGTGCACCTGGGGCGCACCACGCAGGTCTGGGACGCGACCGTGACCCACGGCGAGGAGCGGCGCAAGCTCGCGCTGTTTCGCTGCACCCAGCTGGTTCTCTATCCGAAGTAGGATCTCACATGCACGAAAAGGCGTGACCGAAAGGGGGAAAAATGATCGATTCATTGAGAGCACCATACGGAGCGTTGCTGCTGCGCGTGAGCATGGGCGTCCTCTTCATCCTGCATGGCCTTTACCTCAAGGCCATGGTTTTCGGGATGGCGGGGGCCGGAAAGTATTTCGCGTCCCTGGGGCTGCCGGACTGGTTCGCCTGGGTCGTCGTGGCGTACGAAACGCTCGGCGGACTGGCGCTCATCTTCGGGGTCTATGCGCGATGGGTTGCGGTCTTTCTCGGGGTTCACCTGCTCTTCGCGGCCTATCTGGGCCACTTGGGAAACGGCTGGATGTTCACCGCCAAGGGCGGCGGCTACGAGTATCCGCTGTTCTGGGCGATCGTCTGCTTCGCGCTCGCTCTCGTAGGCGACGGCGCGTATGCGTTAAAGACGAGAAGGGCCGCCGTCTAGACGCAGCAGCGCAGTGCTGAGGCGGCGGCGCTGTCGCGCTGGCTCTCCGCCGCCTCGGTGGTGTACGCTTTCGTTTCCCGCCCAAGCGCAAAGACCCTGTCCGGAGGAGAGTATGGCCGACTTCACATTGCGGGTGAACGGAGCGACGCGAAAAGTGTCTTCCGTCGCGCCCGACACGCCGCTTCTGTACGTTCTGCGCAACGACCTGGAGCTGAACGGCCCGAAGTTCGGCTGCGGGCTCGCCCAATGCGGCGCGTGCACCGTGCTGATCGACGGCAAGTCCGTGCGCTCCTGCTCGGTGCCGGTGTCGGCCGCGGCGAAGGGAGCGATCACCACGCTCGAGGGGCTCGGCACCATCGAGAAGCTCCACCCGCTGCAGCGCGCCTTCATCGAGGAGCAGGCGTGCCAGTGCGGCTACTGCAGCAACGGCATGATCATGGCCGCCAAGGCGCTGCTAGCCGGCAATCCACGCCCGAGCGAAGTCGAGATCAAGCAGGCCTTGAACGGCCACCTGTGCCGCTGCGCCTCGCACAACCGCATCGTTCGCGCCGTGCAGCGCGCGGCGAAGGAGATGGCATGAAACCCTCTCTCTCGCGCCGCAATTTCCTGAAGACCGGCAGCGCGCTGGTGATCTCGTTCTCGCTCGCCCCCGACGCGTTCGGCCAGGCGAAGCCCGCCCCGCTTCCCGGGAGCCTCAACAACAACCGCATGCTCGACTCGTGGCTGCGCGTCGACGCCGACGGCACGGTCACGATCTTCACCGGAAAGATCGAGCTCGGGCAGGGCATCGGCACCGCGCTCGCGCAGATCGCCGCCGACGAGCTCGACGTCGATCTGAAGCGCATCAAGATCGTTCACGGCGACACCGCGCTCACCCCCAACGAGGGCCAGACCGCGGGCAGCCAGTCGGTCGAGAGTAGCGGCACCGCGCTGCGCTTCGCCTGCGCCGAGGCGCGCGACATTCTCGTGAACGCCGCGGCTGCGAAGCTCGGCGTCGCGGCGACCGCTCTCGCCGTGAGCGACGGCACTTGCACGGCGGGCGGAAAGTCGGTCGCCTACTGGGACCTCGTAGGCGACGTGAACCTGAAGCGCGAGGCGCAGGCCATGGTCAAGCCCAAGCTAGCGTCCGAGCACAAGTGGGTCGGCAAGAGCGTGCTTCGCCGCGACATCCCGAAGAAGATGACCGGCGGCGCCGCCTATGTCCAGGACGTGCGCCTGCCCGGGATGGTGTTCGGGCGCGTGGTGCGCCCGCCTTCACCCGGCGCGCGGCTCGTCGCCTTCGACGAAGCCGCCGTGAAGCGCATGCCCGGGGTGATCGCAGTCGTGCGCGACGGCGATTTCCTCGGCCTGGCTGCAGAGCGCGAGGAGCAGGCGATCAAGGCGCGCGAGCTGCTCAAGAAATCCGCGCGATGGAAAGAGAGCGAATCGCTGCCGCCGTCGGGCGACGCTCTGTACGAGCACCTGATGACGAAGGCGAAGTCGGTGGACTCGGTAGTGAATGAAAAGACTTCCGTGACCGTGGCCGCGCCGGCGAAGACGCTGAATGCGACCTACACGCGCCCGTTCCAGGTCCACGGCTCGATCGGCCCCTCGTGCGCGGTCGCGCAGTGGCGCGAGGGCAGGCTCACGGTGTGGACGCACAGCCAGGGCGTGTTTCCGCTGCGCGGCGATCTCGCCAAGGTCTTCGCGACCGATCCCGCGAACGTGCACTGCATCCACGCCGAAGGCGCCGGCTGCTACGGTCACAACGGCGCCGACGACGTGGCGCTCGACGCGGCGCTGGTCGCGCGCGCAACGGGCGGCCGCCCGGTCAAGCTGCAGTGGATGCGCGACGATGAGTTCCAGTGGGAGCCGTACGGCTCTGCGATGGTGATGAAGCTCTCGGGCGGGCTCGACGCTCAGGGGAACGTCGTCAACTGGACCCACGAGGTCTGGAGCCATCCGCACAACAACCGGCCCGGCGCGGCGGGCGGCGTCAACCTTCTCGCGAGCTGGCACCTGGAGAAGCCCTCCAGGGCGCCGTTCCCGGTCGACCCGCCGCAGCCGACCGGGGGCGGCGACCGCAACTCGATCCCGCTCTACGATTTCCCGAACCAGAAAGTGGTGAAGCACTTCCTGCCGGAGATGCCGCTGCGCACCTCGGCCTTGCGCACGCTCGGGGGCTACTCCAACGTGTTCGCGCTCGAATCGTTTATCGACGAGCTGGCGCTGGCGGCGGGCGCCGATCCGGTCGAATTCCGCCTTCGGCACTTGAAAGATCCTCGCGCGCGCGCCGCGATCGAGGCCGCGGCGCAGCGCTCCGGTTGGCGGCCGAACGCGAAGGGGGACGGCGCGCGCGGTCGCGGCTTCGCGTTCGCCAAGTACAAGAATCTCGCCTGCTACGTGGCGGTGGTCGCCGACGTCGAAGTCGATCGCGCGAGCGGCAAGGTGCGCGTCACGCGCGCGGTCGCGGCGGTCGATGCCGGGCAGATCGTCAACCCGGACGGCGTCGTCAACCAGATCGAGGGCGGCATCATCCAGTCGGCGAGCTGGACGCTGATGGAAGCGGTGCGCTACGACCGCACGCGCGTCAGCACGCGGTCCTGGGCGGACTACCCCATCATCCACTTCGGGGACGTGCCGCAAGTCGAGGTCGTTCTTCTCGACCATCCGGGGGATCGCTTTCACGGCGTGGGCGAAGGCTCGCAGGGTCCGGCCGCCGCGGCGATCGCCAATGCCATCGCGAACGCCACCGGCAAGCGCCTGCGCGCGCTGCCTTTTGCGCCGGAGCGGGTCAGGCAGGCGCTGGCGTAACTCGTCCGGCTATGGAATCAAAATTTTTTTGATCTCCACCCCTAGACCAGAGACTTGGATCAGATAAGATACGTACGAACAATGATCGCAATTGCGCATTATGCCTCTCATCCCGATCAAGCCTAGTCACATTCAACTCGTTGTCTCGTTGGCCGCTCTGACCAGCTTCGCCCTCATCCGCGAGTTGGTCAAAGATGGAGCGCGTGCGGCGTTGATCAGGATGCGGAAGGGCGCGTGGATTTTCATCCACCCGCGCATTTGCTTCGAGGTTGCTAAAGTACTAGCGTCGGCCGAGACGCGACCTGTCGTGCGCGCCGAACCACGGTTGTTGTTCAAGTACCTGAGCGATTATTTGGCAGCGGATCTGTCGCGCAAGGAGCGTGCGTCGATCTTAATCGATCACTACGCGTTCCTCACGGATCGTGTCCAGGGAAAGTTCTTCCGGATGATCGTCGATTGTCGGGTCGAACTGTGGCAACAGATCATACGCGAGCATATGTATCGTATCCGCCTGACTTTTCCACGCACGCCGACAGCGCACTACGAGGGCGATCTATCGCTGATCTTCGAGGCGGATGGCGTCGATATCTACGTCCTGTCCTTCGCGATCGGTCCTGGAAGCATCGCCGGTCTGGCTGCGTCCCGCGCCATCTATATCGCCCGCGTGCAGGGCAAGGGTAAAGGACTGCATCTGATCAGAACTGCGACGAAGATGTGCGTCGACATTTCGCCTCAGGCACTGTTGCTCGCAGCGGCAGAGGGAGTCGCGACGGCGCTGGGCCTCAGCCACATCATCGGAATCGGCGCAGACAACCACGTCTCCGCCGGCACTGATTTTCGAACGAACGACATAGGCCGGGCGTACGACGAATTCTGGCTCGCTGCGGGTGGCTTGCGCCTGGAGCGCAACATGTACTATCTGCCCGTGCCGTTGCCGCACAAACCGATCCAATCTATTAAGCGCAATCACCGCTCAAGAGCGCTGCGCAAGCGCGAATACAAGCTCATCGTCAAAGAACAGGTCTGCCGCGCGTTTCGCGACGTTGCCTTAGTCGCCCGCCGAAGCCCGTGGTAGACCGCCTTTCGCGCCGGTGCGGGTGAAGCAGGCGCTGGCGTAGTTGCACTCAGGGAGGAAGAAATCATGAACTGCATGAAATCGTCATTACTGGCGCTCGGCGCGGTACTTCTGGCCACGGCCCAGGCGGGAGAGGGTCCGTCCAATTTCGAGATCGTGTCGCTGTCGAACCGCGCCGATCTCGTGAGCGGAGGCGACGCGCTGCTCGAGGTGCGCGTGCCGAAGAACGTGCCGCTGAACCAGGTTAGCTTGCGGCTCAACGGCCGGGACGTCACCGCTGCGTTCAGGGGCAATGCCGCCGCTCGCACCCTGCGAGGCGTGGTGACGGATCTCGTTGACGGCGACAACGAGTTTGCCGCCGAAGCCAGGGGCGACGGGCACGGCGGGCCGCACGCACGGCTGACAATCACCAACCACCCGATCGGCGGACCGGTGTTACTGGGCTCGCAGACCCAGCCCTGGATCTGCGCGACGCCCGCGCCGACGGCCGCATCGGGTAACACGCCGGCGACGAACGCGAGCGGCCTGACGACCTTCGCCGTCGATGCGCAGTGCAACATCGCGACCGAGTACAAGCTGTTCTACCGCACGACGACCGCGGGTTGCTCGACCGCGCTGCCGGATCCGAGCCCACCGACCCCCGCGCCGACTAATAACTGCTTCAAGCCGTACACTTCCGGCACCGCGCCGGCGGATCTTGCGACCACGACGACTACGGCGGGCGTCACGGTGCCGTACATCGTGCGCGTCGAGCGCGGAACCTTGAATCGCGGCATCTACGACATCGCGGTGCTGTTCGACCCGACCCGCGCAACGCCCTGGACGGCGCTGACGCCCCAGCCCCAATGGAACGGCAAGGTTGTCTACACCTTCGGCGCCTCGACCGGCCAGCCGCGGCTGCAGTTCCGCAGTGAGCAGAACTGGGCCGATGACTCGGCCTTGTCGCGCGGCTTCATGGTCGCGGACAACAGCCTCACCGATTCGCTGTTCAACTCGAACCGGGTCCTGAACGCCGAGACGCTGATGATGATGAAGGAGCACATCGTCGACACCTACGGCGAGATCGGGTACACGCTCGGGAACGGCTGCTCGGGCGGCTCGATCCAGCAGAACACCGCCGCCTCAATCTTCCCCGGCCTGCTCGACGGCATCCAGCCGAGCTGCGATTACCCCGACTCGATCACCACCGGCCTCGAGGTCACCGACTGCGTGCTGCTGGTGAACTTCTACGCCGGGGCGGAGTGGACGTCTTTGATGGCGGGCCTGACGCAGGCTCAGATCAACGCGAAGAAGACCGCGATCAACGGCCATCTCGACCACAGCGGCTGCCATGGGTGGAACAACTCGTTCGGGTTCAACAACAAGTCCGGAAACTACGCCCGCACGCTGGTCATCGACAACACCACCGGCGCGTTGGCCACTCTGGTCGAGTCGCGCAACAACTGCCTGCTCCCGGCCGCACTGGTCTACAACCCGGTGACCAATCCGAACGGCACGCGTTGCGGCGACCCCGACCTGGCCGCCGCCGTCTGGGGCACCACCGACAACGCCAACGCACCCGGCAGCTTGCGCGCGCGACAGACCGGCGACAACGTCGGCATCCAGTATGGCCTGAAGGCCCTGCTCGCGCGCGCGATCACGCCCGAGGAGTTCGTCACGCTGAACGAGAAGATCGGCGGTTTCGATGCTGATTCGAACCGCAGGGCGGCGCGCACCACGGCCGACCTGCCGGCCCTAGCCATCGCCTACAGGGCGGGGATCGTATCGAGCGGCGCGAACCTCGGCAAGCTGCCGATCATCGATTCGCGCGGCTTCGACGAGGCTCCCCCGCCAATCGGGCCCTTCGGCATCCACTACATCTGGCGCAGCTTCGCGGAACGCGCCCGCATCGACGCGGCCAACGACGGCAATCACGGCAATCAGCTGATGTGGCGCTATGGGACGGGGCTCCTGCCCGCCACGGCGGCACAGTTCGCCGCGGTCACGCTGAAGTCGTTCTTGACCATGGACACCTGGCTGTCGAACCTGAACGTCAGCGCCCCCAAGGAGACGCTCAACTCCGTGCGCAGGCAGGCGGAGGTGATCGCCGCGAAACCAGTGGGCGCGGCCGATTTCTGCTTCTTGACTGGCGACACGACCTTCTCCACTCCGGTCCCCGACATGGCGCGGTGCGATGCCGACCCGCGGCTTCAGAAACACTCGTCGCCTCGCCAGGTCGCCGGGGGCCCGCTGGCGGAGAACATCCTCAAGTGCCAGCTGAAGCCGCTCAACTCCGCCGACTATGCGCCGCTGGTCCTCTCGTCCGCGCAATTGGACAGGCTGCACGCCGTTTTCCCGGACGGCGTGTGCGACTGGGACCGGCCCGGCGTCGGCCAGCGGCGCGCGGCTTCTCCGCTGACGTTCGCCGACGGTCCGGGCGGCAAACGGCTCCCCTCGGCGCCCGTCTCGCATCCGCGCTCCGGCCTCGGTCGGGACCACGGTGACGATGACCATGACAATGGGCGCGACCATCACGATCGGGACGAGAACTGACCTGGCCGCCCGACCGGAGCGGGTGATTGAAGTCGTAGTTGGGCCGCGAGGCGGAATCCACGACTCTTTACGGAGAAATCGGGCTTCAGCGACAGACACCCTGAGCCCCTGCCTCCTATAGTACTTCGCGTAAGAACCGATAGGAGGAGTCAACCATGTCAGAAAGACTTCCGGGTTCACGCGAAGAAGACGCCTGGTTGAGCGACGCGCAGCTCGAACGCTGCGCTCCGGCGGAGAGCGAGCCCTTTCAGTCCCCCGTTCCGACTCGCATGATCTCCAACGGCGAGTACATGCCTTTCCCGCAGACGCAGAAGCAGAAGCAGGTCGAATCTCGGGTGAAGGAGCTCGCCGGCAAGGCCTCGAAAAAGCTCGGGATGACGCGGCGGCAGTTCCTCGAAGGCACGGGCGGCTTGGCTGCCTCCTTCCTCGCGATGAACGAGGTGTACGGCAACGCGTTCTTCAAGGTCGACGAGGTCGAGATGTTCGAGAAGGCGGCGTTCGCGGAGAACGCAACGCCCCGCAACCTGTTCGTCTTCGACGATCAAACCCACATCGTTCGCTCGAGCACGAACACCCCTCAAGGCTTGAGGGCTCTTGCACAGGGACCGGGTTCGGTCTCCACGGCTGCGGGATTCAGCCCCGCTACGACGCCACCGCACGGCAATCCCAACAACGGCCGCGGCGGAAACCCGGCGGGTGTCGATGAGCTCGGCGCAACGTGGACACCTTGGAACCCGACGCAGCTCCATCCCGATTTTCCTCCGAATCCCGGTCCGGCGACCACGGTGGCGGGCGAATTCCATCTCGGCCAGTACATCAACCGGATGTATCTGGAAGCGCAGACGAGCGTCTCCATCATCAGCAACGCGAACATCGCGCTTTTCACGCCGCCTGGCGGAGGTACGCCCGGGCCGGCGACCAACATCCACGACAGCCTGGTGAGCGAAATCCTGACCGGCTGGCAAACCGCGCAATGCAGGGATTACATCAATCAGCTCGCCGGCTCGACGCGCGCCCTTGCGCATGGGCAACTCT